>OGRR01001075.1_pt1 | contig 19166 bp, 9 predicted proteins | sample 1553511 | NCBI WGS metagenome assembly OGRR01 (sample SAMEA2580040, study PRJEB22360) | human gut metagenome | biome: human gut; feature: human-associated habitat; material: faeces | place: Denmark | collected 2008/2010 | reverse complement strand
GAGCGTTGCCACCGCCCGCCGCATCGACGTTGACGGTTCGCCTCATGTGCTTTTGTACGCCCATCCGGCAAACGCGGTAAACGGCAAGTCGAATGTGAGCCTTCTGTACCATGACGCTCTTTCGGGCGTGTACAATCGTCGCTTCTACGAGGACAAGCTGTGCAAGCAGCGTCTGTTCGCAGGCATTGCCGTTATCGATCTTGACGACTTCAAGGTGGTAAACGATGCGCTGGGCCATCACGCCGGCGACGTTGCCCTGAAAACGGCAGCGCGTGCCATGCGTTCCACCATTCGCGATACCGATATGCTGGTGCGCTACGGCGGCGATGAGTTTGTGCTGGTTATGCCCAATATCGTGGCGGAAGATTTTTCGCACAAGCTCGCCGTGATTTCCGAAAGCGTGGCTGAAGCGGTGGTGCCCGGATACGAGTCGATGCACCTGTCCGTAAGCGTGGGCGGTGTTATCTCGCGTGGCACCACGGTGGAAGACGCCGTGAAGAAGGCCGACGATCTGATGTATCGTGCCAAGCAGCGCAAGGGTGTGGTGGTAACCGATTCCGACCCCGACTTGTCGCTGAAGGTCAGCAAGCCCATTCTGCTTATCGTCGACGATTCGTTCATGAACCGCGAGATCTTGAAGGAAATGCTGCAGGGCGAATACGAGATCTTGGAAGCCGAGGATGGCACCGAATGCGTTGCCTTGCTGGAAAAGTACGGCAGCGAGATAAGCCTGGTTTTGCTGGACATCATCATGCCGAAGATGAACGGCTTCGATGTGCTTTCGCGTATGGCGCGTGCAGGCTGGATCGAAGACATCCCGGTAATCATGATTTCCAGCGAAGACTCCGATGAAGCGGTGCTGCGCGCTTACGAGCTGGGCGCTTCCGACTACGTAAGCCGCCCCTTCGGCATGCGCGTGGTGCGCCAGCGCGTAAGCAACATTATGCGCCTGTACGCCAAGCAGCGCAGGCTCAGCTCGCTTCTGGCACAGCAGTTCATCGAGCGCGAAAAAGACAGCACCATGTTGGTCAACATCATGGGCGGCGCCATGGAACTGCGCAACGGCGAAAGCGGCCCGCATGTTTTGCATGTGCGCAACCTCACGGAAATCCTGCTGGAGCGCTTGGTGCAGAAAAGCGACAAGTACATTATTCGCGGCAAGGAACGCTCGGCCATCGCCATGGCTTCCACGCTGCATGACATCGGCAAGCTTGCCATTCCCGATGCGGTGCTGAACAAGCCGGGCAAGCTCACCGAAGAAGAGTTCGAGATCATGAAAACGCATACGGTGCGTGGCGCCGAAATGTTGGAAAAGCTCGACGAATACAACGACAATCCTACGCTCATCAGGACGGCCCACGACATTTGCCGTTGGCACCACGAGCGCTACGACGGCAGCGGCTACCCCGATGGTTTGAAGGGGGACGATATTCCCATTTCTGCCCAAGTTGTTGCGCTCGCCGATGTGTACGATGCCCTGACCAGCGAGCGGGTGTACAAACATGCGGTGCCCCATGAAGAGGCCATGCGCATGATTTTGAGCGGGGAGTGCGGTGCGTTCAACCCGCTGCTGCTTGATTGCTTGGTTGACGTGCAGGAACGCATAGCCGAAGAGCTGGACGTTCCAGCGCTCACCCCCCCCCTCTTCAATGCAAATAAATGAGTAAGGAGCTCAAAATGTCTACCCTCGAACAAGCTTACGAACAAGTAGGCGGAAACTATCAAGACGTGCTGAAGCGCCTTATGAACGAAGATCTGGTGCGCCGTTTCATGGGCAAGTTCCTTGACGACGGCAGCTTTGCCACGTTGAAGGAATCGCTTGCCGCCAAAGACGTTGACGCGGCCTTCATGGCAGCGCATACGCTGAAGGGCGTGTGCCTGAACCTTGGTTTCACCAACCTGTACAAGCCCACCAACGAAATCACCGAAGTGCTGCGCGCCGGCAGCCTGGAAGGAACCGAAGAGCTGTTTTCCCAGGTGGAAGCCGAGTACAACAACGTAATCGATGCCTTGAACGCAGCGCTGTCCTAGCGGACGGTGGATGTTTCGCGAGGCGCAGCGGGCAGTATAGGGCGCTCAAAGGGCAATAGCCCCCTTCTCTCTTGCAACAAAAAAGCCTCCTGGTTCGATGATCGAGCCAGGAGGCTTTTTTGTTGCAAGTGGTGCCTTTGTCGAAAACCGCCTGTCAAACGTCGAGTACCCCAAGATGCGTTGCCAAACTCAGGGTATGCGCCAGTAAAACAGCGAGCGGGACTCTGACGAGTGCAGGGGAAGTGAGTAAACATGCCAGTGGCATGTTTAGTTCCCAACTATGCGCCCGAGCGGGCGCATCCTGCGCAGCTTTGCTGAGCAGGATTGCTGGCCTTCGCGCCATGCCCCGGGCTTTGAAGTTTCCCTGTGCCGTCAGAGTCCCGCGCAGCGTCATTGCGTCTCATGAGCCTTGCGCCGTCCGGCAGAACAGCGCAACTAAAGCCCCTCGCTGCCGAAGCGGCGCAGGAGCGCTTCTTGATGGTTTGCGTAGGCAAGGGCGGTTTCCTTGGAAACCTTGCCAGCCTTGACGGCGGCGTAAAGGCCCTGGTCCATGGTTTGCATGCCCAGCTTGCCGTTGGAAGCGATGACGCTGTCAATCTGGTAAGCCTTTTCCTCGCGGATAAGGTTGCGGATGGCGGTGTTCATGATCATGATCTCGAACACAGGCATCGTCTTGCCGTCTACCGTGGGTACCAGCTGCTGGCACACAACGGCCTGCAGCACCATGGAAAGCTGAATGCGCACCTGACGCTGCTGGTTGGCGGGGAAGGCGTCTACGATGCGCTCCACCGTGTCGGATGCGCTGGTGGTATGCAGGGTGGAAAGCACCAGCTGTGCCATTTCAGCAGCGTTCATGGCCGTGCCGATGGCGTCGGCATCGCGCATTTCGCCCAGAAGGATAACATTGGGGCTCTCGCGCATGGCCGAGCGCAGCGCCTCGGAGTACGTGGCGATGTCGGTCGGGATCTCGCGCTGGGTGATGATGCACGTGCCGTGCTTGTGAACGTACTCGATGGGGTCTTCCATCGTGATGATGTGTCCCGTGCGACCGTGGTTCATGCGGTCAAGCAGGCAGGCAAGGGTGGTAGACTTGCCGCTGCCGGCAGGACCGGTTACCAGCACCAGGCCCTTGTTGGTATCGGCCAGATCCATAACCGAATCGGGGATGTTCATTTCCACGGGGTTGGGCAGGCCGAACGGGATAACGCGGATAACCGCGCCGTACGAACCGCGCTGACGGAAGATGTTGGCGCGGAAGCGGCCCACGCCCGGAATGGCGAAGCTGAAGTCGTCGTCGTGGTTGATGTTGGCCTCGAAGATGGAAATATCGCGGCCCGCAAGCTCGTAAATGCCCTCGATGTACTCTTTCGACTTCGCAGGGGTAAGCGGGTCGCCGTCAGTGCGCACGTGCACGCCGCTTGCCTGGTACGACAAAGGCAAGCCGGCATTGATGAATACGTCGGATGCTTTGACGTCGATCATTTGCTTCAAGAGCTCTTTCAGCTGCATAGGGTTCTCCTTGTCGTGTTACTGGTTCGAGCTTTCGCTGGACCAAAGGGTTTCTTCGTTGGTTTGCTGGGTAGTGGAAAGTTTCCATTCGTCGATGGAAAGCGTGCGTTGTCCGGTGATGGTCACGGCGGCGTCGAGCGCTTTGCCCTCTTCGTCGGAAACCGTGAAGGAAACGCTGGTGCCGCTTACCTGGGCGCTTACGGAAAGGCCTTGCGCGCCGCTCTTTTCAAGGGCTGCCGTCTTGATGCTTTCCAGGTTGGCGTTCACGTCGCTTGCTGCCGCCTGGACAGAGCTTGCGTGCTGTGTTGTTTCGCTTATGGTGGCAAGCATTGCCTGCCCGTAGGAATCAAGCGCGTACGTTTCCGTGGTGGCTTCCGCATGGCGCTGCGCCATTGCCTGGGTGGCGTTGGAAGTGGTAACGCACAGCACGGCCAGAACCGCCAGCAGCAGAACGGAAATCAACGTTACCAGGGTGATAGGGCCGATGCGCAGCCCTTCGGTTTGCTTGTCTGCCATGCTAGTTCACCCCTTCCACGTAGCGTGCGGCGTCTAATGCGTATGCTTCGCCTTCGTCATCGGTTACGGTGATGTGCGCGGTGTAGTAGGTGCCGTTTCCTTGGGCTTCGTCCGAAACGTCGCACGAAACGGTAAAGCCGTCGGCGCCTTCGCCTTGGGCGGTGCCCAGGCCCACCGTTTGCCCTGCGGCTACGGCCTGCGGGTTCGCGGAGAATTCCTCGGCGGCGTTCTGCGCAAGCTCGGTTGCCTGCGTGATGCGCTGCGCTTCCTTCGCGCCGTTGGCGGAATAGGCGAACAGCTGCGTGAACACGGCAAGCGATGCCACCAGGAAGAACAGCAGCACCAGCGCTTCAACCATGAACGCCGTGCCCGTCCACGAGGTTTTGCCTTGTTTCTGTGCGGTCATCAGTTGCCTCCTTGCATGGATCGGAGGGCAACTTCGGAAGTGCCTTCATCGGTGGTAACGCTCAAAAGCCCGTGGCTGTATGAGAATTCGAACGTGTTGGAGTCAATTACCTCGCTGGCCTTTTCGTGCGTGTAGGGGGTTCCCGCCAGGCTGTATTCCTGCAAGATCTTGCTCTGATACAGGTAGTAGCGGGTTTCGTACGAGCCGGAATCGAGCGTTTCCAGCACCACGAGCGAACGGCCTTCGGGGCCGTTGCCTGCGGCGATGGTTTCATGCGCGTCGTTGGCGCGCACCACGTTCGTGATAAGGCCCACGCCTTCGCGGGCGGTGTTGTCGTGCGTTTGCGTGTCGGTGATGTACTTGTACACCAAAACGCCTGATATAAGCGCCAAAAGCAGCGCCACGAAGAACACGCCCAGAATGAGGGGCGAAAACACCTGCTTGATGCGTGAAGGCTTCTTCCCCTTAAGGTCCAGCCCCACAATGGCGGAAATGGCGTTTATGCGGTCTGTTTCCTCGACGGAGTCAAGATGGTCGTGGTTGCTCATTTGGGCGTCACCACCACGGTGGGCATGATGTTGTCGGCGAAGCTTTCGTAGGAAACCACGTATTCGTCGTGGTTAATGGAAAGGCTGTAATCCTGCTCTAAATGCTCAAGCGAAGAGGGGTAGCTGCCCTCGATGGCACAGCACTGCTTGGCTGCGCTGATAATGGAATCGTGCAGGGCCGCCGCACCTTGTTCGCGGGCGTTGGCCTGTGCCGCGGAATAGGCAAGGCAGGCAAGCACGGCAACTACCACCAGGCAGCACACCACGATGATGCGCATCTTGCGGCGCCGTGCCAGCTCGCTGTCGGTTATCTCGTGAAACATACGATCGCCTTCTTATGCGATGGAGCCCATGATGCCGATAAGGGGAAGCATCACGGCAATGAGCGTTGCGCCCACGGCCACGGTAAGGAAGGCGGCAAGGGAGGGTTCCACGCTGTCTACTGCGCTGTCGATCTGGGCGTTTGCGTCTTCGAAGAAGATGTCGGAAAGATGCGCCAGCACTTCGTCGGAAGAACCGGAACGGGTGCCCATCAAAAGCATGCGGCCGTAGGCAGGCTCGAACACTTCGTTTTCCACGATTGCTTGGCCCAAGCTTCGGGGGTTGTCCAAGTCGATCATGCTGGCCAGGGTTTTGTCGAGTTTGGCGGCAAGCTCGGGATGGTCGACGGTGGCCATGGCCTGGCGCAGCGCCTGTTCTTCCTGCACACCGGATGCCACGAACGCGGCAAGGGCGTTGGTGAAGCGGGAAAGCGCCAACTGATACATCGCCTGGCTGGTGGCGGGGAACTTGCGCATGAGCGAAGTAACGCGCGCGCGGCCTGATTCGCTATGGGTGAGGACCGAAATGATAACGGCGCACACCGTGGCAACCAGCACGATGGCAAGTGCCACGTAGCCGATGATCATGGAAGCGCCCACCATGCTGAACGAACCAGAGGTAAGCGATCCGGACATGTCGTTGTAGGTGCTGGTGAAGATAGGCAGGATAACGATCACCGTGAACAGCAAGATGATGCTCATGATGCACAGCAGGGCGGCCGGGTAGCCTACCGAGCTTTGCAGCTTGGCAAACGAGCGGCGCTCGCTTTCGTAATAGCGCCCCAGGCTGCGCAGCACACGTTCGGTGCGGCCGGAACGTTCGCCCACGCGCACCATTTCCACGGCGTATGCGGGGAAGGCCCCAGTTGCCTCCATCGATTCTGCCAGGTCCATGCCTTCAGCGAGTTTGGCATATACCGTGTCGCACACGCGCTTGAAGGGCGATTGCTCGCGGTTCTCTGAAAGCATGTGCACGGCTTCATCTGTTTGCACGCCTGCTGCCAGCATGGTTGCCACGCTGGTGCAGAAAGCGCTTACGGCGCTGCTTTCCAGTTGTTTCTCTGCCATAACTTCCCCTTGATGTTGGTAAAGAGTTCTTTGCCTATTGTTGCACGGAAAACGACGGGGGAGCGCCATTTGCTGCGTATTTCCAGCTCGTTTATACGATTCGTTGCTTTCGCCGGGGCGTTTGCGTTAAAAATGGCAGGCCCGTTGGCAGAAAGAGGCCCAAAAGTACGATGCGCCGTCTGGTTTAGGCTGGTTTTGCGGCGATTGGGGCCGTTTTTCGTGGATAAGGGCGGTTTTTCTCCCGCGGTGGCGAAGGCATCGTACTTTAGAAGCCCAATTTGCCACAAGAGGGCAATTTTTTGGCGCTGCTCCCCCATTGCTTTGCCCTGTGTGGGATCTGGCGCTGCCCTGTCACTCTGCGCTGTGCGGATCCTGCGCGGTTGCAAGTGCTTTGTGCTGTGTGGATGTTGGCGTTGTTGCCCCATTGTCTTGCGCTGCGCGGGCTCTGGCGCTGTGTGCTGCATGAGCGTTGGCGCTGTTGCCCCCCCTCATCGCTTTGCGTTGTGCGGAGCTTATTACCCCGCCTTGTGCTGCGAGGGGGCGGCTTGGCAAGATGGACGGGGTCGGCGGGTCTGCCGAGCAGGTTTTGCGGCGGTTGGAGCTACTTTAATACACGTATCGGTCGGTGTAGTTCTTGCCGTCGCCTACGTTGCTGTTCCCGCTGCTGGCGGCGAAGGTGAGGTCTACGAGGCTCCCGGTGTCCGGATCTACCTTGAACTGGGCGCTTTTCCAAGTGCCGTCGATGTACACCATGATCCAAGCGTGGTAGATGTTGTCGGGCGAAACGTAACCGGTAACGATTTGCGCGGGGATGCCCTGGCTGCGCAGCATGGCGGCGCCCAGGCTGGCGTAGTCGAAGCAGATTCCTGTGCCCGAGGAAAGCGTATCGTCGGGGTTGGGCACGTAGCCCGTGGCGTTCTTCAGCTTTTCGGCTTTGGCATCGTCGTATTTGATGTTGTCGACGATGTACGAGCAGATTGCCTTCACCGCTTCGCCCTGGTTGGTGGCGCCGGCAACCAATTCGCGTGCTTTGGCAACGCAGGCGCTGCTTTCGGAATAGCTGCAGAACACGTTGGGGCGCAGGTAGGGGTCGAACTCGTTGGCAATCGAAACGGTGGCGCTGGTGCTGTACAGCTCTACATAGTTGTTGCCCGAAGTGTTCTGCATTACGCGGAAGATGTAGGTTCCGTTGCCGTAGGTAAGGGGGCACACGATGGCGGTACCGTTTTGGGGCAGGTCGTACGTGGCGCTTTGTCCGCCGCAGGTTACCTGGAACTTCAGGCGCGAAGAGCTGGTTGCCGAAGCGGCCACGTATCCATCCGAGGTTGCGGAGGTGTCTACCAAGGCGCCGTTGCTGCCCTTGGCTGCGTTTTTGTGGAAGGATGCGCCGGCGATGGATGTTGCTGGCGTGAAGCTTGCGCCGCTTGCTTCTTCGGAGCTGCCGCACCCTGAAAGGGCGCTTAAGCAAGCCAGTAGCCAGACCGTAACAATTACAGCTATGAATCGAGGCGCTCTGTCTAGCAAATGAGCAAGCATTAGTTGAGTATACGCCCGCGTGGGGGTCCCCGAGCATCAGAACCGCAGCAATAACCCGTTTGCCCCCGCTTTGGGGTGGGGCTGTGGTGCGGAACTGATGCGCGTAATGCGCGAAAATCAAGGTGCCGGAACCCGTCCGAAAAGCGCAGTAAAGCGGCGGCGATGGGGGAGGGCCAACGCTTTGTGCGAACAGTGATTTCCCATCGAAGCACCAAGCAATGCCTGCGGCAAGTAACGGCAGGTCAGCGCGAATAAAGGAATGTGCAAATTACTTGAAATGTTACTTAAAACATAGCAGCAAAATAGTATGCTAATACAGTTAGGACAACAGTAAGGTAGCCCCTGTGCCAAAGCCTGATAAAACCGCAGGTGAAGGCGGTGGGGCTGGCCTGCGAACGCAGGCATGTAGGTAATACCAATCGCGGCGATGAGCCCGCTACGATTGACGAGGTGAATGTTATGAGCGCCAAAAACGCGAACAACAACGCTGAAAACGCAAAGAACGGCAAGGCTGCAAAAAGCATGACGGAGCACTACACGCTGGGCCACAAGGCCGTAGCGGTGGCGATGTCTACGGTCATGCTCGGCTTCGGTGTGCCGGTGAACGCCCCGAAGGACGCCTATGCAGATACGGACGCTGCTGCCGAGCAGCCCTCCGACCAGGATTCGGCAACCAGCGCGAAGAAGAGCACGGAAGACACCAGCGCGAAGAAGACGGAGTCTACCAAGGCAACGGATTCTTCTTCGGCAAGCTCCAGCTCCAGCACGGCTACGCAGAACAACAGCTCCAAGGCGGACAGCTCTTCTGCCAAGGATGCCGCTAAAACCGACACCAAGGCCGAAACCAAAACCACGGCCGATGTGAAACTTTCCCTGGGCAACGCTTCCATCAAGTACCAGGGTCAGACCATCGCTGCCCCTACCACTAAGGTAACGGTGCCCACGAAGAACGCCTTCAAGTTCACCGTTGCGGCCGATAACGGCTACACCCTTACCAAGGTTACGGTGAAGGTTTCCGGCAAGGAAAGCACCCTTACCGCTGATGGCAACGGCATCTACACGGTTGCTGCTGCCGATGTGGCAACGGGCGCATCCATCAAGTTGGTTACGGAAAAGCAGGTACAGGCTCAACCTGCTGCCGACACCACGCCCATCGAAAACACGGAATCCCAGGCTCCTGCAGCTAGCCAGCCCACAGCCGATCAGACCGCCAGCGGCGATTCGTCCGCCGATGCCGGCCAGTCTGCTTCCGGCGATGCCGACAATCAGGTAAGTGCTGGTGAGGGCGCTGGCGAGTCTGACGACCAGCAGGGTAGTGAAGAGGCTGACGGCAACGAAGCCTCCCAGGATGAATCGGCCGACGGCCAGTCTGAAGAAACGAGTGAATCCGATGCCGCGCAGCTGCAAGCTCTGGGCAACGAATTCCTGAGTATGCTCTCCGATTCCAATTCTGCAATTTCTGGGCCCACGTCTGTTGCCCAGGCGGATACCATCACGCTTACTTACAACGGTGAAGGCACGCCTCAATTCTGGAACGGTGGCGACGGCCTGTTCTCCACCTGGCAAGAAAGCGCCGATCACAAAACGCTTACGCTTACGGCTACCAGCAATTGGGCGTTCAACGGTTCAAGCAAAAATGCGACTATCTACTGCGCCTACATCGACAACGAGGGAGTGTAGCATACCGCGGATAGCGGTGCTGCGCAGTTTACCGTTACGGTAACCAAGCGTTCCTTTACCTTGGTGCAGCCCGATCCGGTCGCTGCAGGTGCGGACCACTTTTGGATTCCTTCCATTATCGACAATGCAACGGGCAAGGTAATCAGTCTTTCCGATGCGCCGGGCGGCTCGTTCTATCCGTTTGAGTATTATCGCGATGGCGTGAAAATTGAAAATGCCAGCCAGTACTATCACAGCGCGGAAGAGTTCAGCAAACCGGGCAAGTACACCGTTGTTGTTAAACCCAACAGCGGATGGATCTATGACTTCCAAGGCGAAGTTACCATCGTCGTTCCGACGGTAGGCGAGCAGGAATTCGATACCGACAATCCGAAGGATTACGTATACGACGGCAATCCTCACAAATGGGCACCTACGGTAACCGATTCTGATACCGGCGCTGTTCTTACCGAGGGCACCGATTACGACCTTGCGTACAGCACCAACGATTTCACCAATCCGGGTACCATCACCGTAACCATCAAGGGCAAGGGCGCCTACAAGAATAGCAACGCCACCAAGACGTATCGCATCATCAAGGTTTCCATCCTTGGTAAAGACTCCATCAAAGAAGGGGAGAAGACTACCTACAAACCCGATGGCTTTACGAGCGATGTAACCTGGAGCTCTTCGGATTCTTCTATCCTCGAGATCGACCCTGTTACCGGCGAAGCAACGGGCGTTTATCCTGGCAAGGTAACCATTTGGGCTGTTGACAAGGAAGGCCATGCAGCCAGCAAGGACGTTACCGTTACGCGCGACGAGCAGAACGGCGCTTGGGTGTACGTGTACACCAAGGTTGTATACAACGGCCTTGATTTGTCTTCTTCGGCAGAAGGCAGGGCCAAGGCTAAGGAGCTTGGTCTTAGTGTTAACGACCATGGCTGGTTCACGCTTGGCAAAGTGTGGGTAGGCGGAATCAAGAACCCGACCCGTGGCGGCATCCACAACACCGAATATCAGCAGAAGACCCTCGCCAACCTTTCGAAGGTTGAGCGCTTCAACGCCAATGGCAACATCAATTTCAACGACATTACGTGGAACGACTATGTTGGCAGTGCCGATGGTGCCGATAATTACGTTGGCTACAACACCTGGACTTGGCACCTTGATGGCAGGGTCGACATCAAGTCGATGACCAAGGTGAACGTCCACTATGTTGAGAAGGGCAACCCCAGCAATGAATTGGGGTCTGACCAGATTACTACCACGGTTGGCAAGGAATTCGACCCTGCAAGCCAGAAGCGCGATTTCGAGGGCTATACCTTCGATTCTGCCGACCCTGCCTTCACTCCTGAAGAGGGCCAGGTAAAGGACGTATACCTGTACTACACCAAGGGCACGTTCCCCTATACCGTTAAGTATGTAGAAAAGGATACTGGCGAGGAACTTCACGCTCCTGTTCAGCATGGTGGTGAGTATGGCTCTGAGGTAACGGAAGATGCTCTGAACATTCAGGGCTACGACGTTGATGCTGCTCAGAAAACGCTGAAGATTGGCACCGACGGTAACGAAATCGCCTTCTATTACACGAAGAAGGCCATCGACTATACCGTTAACTACTATGTGAACGGCACTACCGACAAGGTTCAGGATTCCCAGACGATTTCCGGCAGAACGTATGGCGAAACGGTAACGGCTGATCAGCCTAGCGTAGGCGGCTATACGCTGGTGCCTGGTCAGAATCCCACCATCACGCTTTCCGAGGATACGCACGAGATCAACGTCTACTACTACAAGAATGTGGCGTTGACGGCTAATTCCGGAACCGAAACATACGACGGTACGGAAAAGTCCGTTTCTGGCTTTACTGGTGCACCTAACGATGCCGATTTCTCGAGCATTTCTGTTGGAGCAAAGGGCACCGATGCAGATACCTATCCTGCTCAGTTCCCCGAGGGCACTAAGGGCACCGTTGACGCAACGGGCAAGTACATCGTTACCGATGCTACCGATGGTCAGTTGGTAATCAACCCCGTTAAGGACGAGGTTGTTGTCACGATTAAGGGCAACACCGATCCCCAAAAATACGACGGCAAGGAACATTCTGTTTCCGGCTACAACGTTGAATCCATCAGCAACAGTGCTCTTGCCGCGAGCGACATTGCGCTTAAGTCTGGCGTTTTCGCTTCCGCAAAGGGCACCGATGCCAACACGTACTACATGGGGCTGAATTCCGAAAGCTTCCAGCTTACGGGCAAGGCTGCCAAAAACTTCGAAAATGTGAAGTTCGAAGTAGAAGATGGCTATCTTGATATCGCAAAGCGCGATGTGACGCTGACCTCGGGTTCTGATGAAAAGGCCTATGACGGCACTCCGCTTACCAAGGAAGAAGTAACGGCCTCTGGCGACGGCTTTGCCGACGGCGAAGGTGCCGACTATACCTATACCGGTTCTCGAACCGATGTTGGCGAGTCGGACAACACCTTCGGCTACACGCTGAAGAGCAATACGAAGGCCGGCAACTACAACATCGAAACCAAGCCGGGCACGCTCAAGGTCACCCCGATGACGGATACCGTTAAGGTCGTTATCGCCGAAAAGAGCGGCAACGAAATGTACGACGGTACCACCAAATCGTTGCGCGGCTATGACGTAAAGAGCATTCAGATCAACGGCAAGGACACCAACCTCTATCACGAGAGCGACTTCGCCTACACCGGCGGTGACGCCGATGTGGCGCAAGGCACCGATGCGGATAGCTACGACATGGGTCTTACTGCAGCGATGTTCAAGAATCAGAACGGCAATTTCAAGAACGTTGAGTTCCAGATCGAAGATGGTCAGCTCGTCATTAGCCCTCGCCCGGTAACGCTCACCTCGGCTTCCGATCACAAACCTTATGACGGCACTCCTCTTACCAATAACCAGGTAACGGTTGGCGGCAAGGGCTTTGTTGAAGGTCAGGGTGCAACCTATAACGTTACGGGCAGCCAGACCCTGGTTGGTTCCAGCAACAATGCCTTCGACTACACGCTGAATAACGGCACGCTGGCCAAGAACTACGACATCACCAAGACGGAAGGCACGCTTACCGTTACCAACCGCGATGCCCAATACGAAATCACGGTAGAAGCCAACTCCAATGAATCTACCTACAACGGCAAGAACCAGTCGCTTACCGGCTTGAAGAGCACCACCTTCACGGTGGATGGCCACACCTATACTGTTTCCGGCCTTGAGGCATCGAGCGGCAATGTGAAGAACGTTGGCGAGTACCCCGTATCCATTACGGGCACTCCTGTGGTGAAGGATGCTGCGGGCAATGATGTGACCAGCGAATTCAAGGTGAACACCAAGCCCGGCACGTTCAAGATCAACCAGCGCAAGGTAACGCTGACTTCTGGTTCCGATAAGAAGGTTTACGACGGCACCGCCCTTACCAACGGCACGGTAACGGCTTCCGGCGATGGCTTCGCTGACGGCGAAGGCGCCACCTACAGCGTAACGGGCGCTCAGACCGAGGCGGGCACCAGCAACAACGACTTCACCTATGCGCTGAACGAGGGCACGCTTGCCTCCAACTACACCATCGAAACCAAGCCGGGCACCCTTGAGGTAACCCCCGTTACCGACAGAGTCACGGTAACCATTCAGGGCGCAACGAATACGGCAACCTACGATGGTACTGAAAAGAGCGTTTCCGGCTATACAACCACAATTGACGGCAGCAGCCTGTACAGCGACAAGGACTTCACGTTCAGTGGCACCGCTGAAGCGAAGGGCACCGATGTCAAGGATGGCGGCTACGCCATGGGCCTTGCTGCTGGCCAGTTCAAGAACATCAGCGGGAACTTCACTAACGTTGAGTTCGTGGTTAACGATGGTTTGCTGGTAATTAGCAAGCGTGCGGTAACGGTGAAATCCGAAAGCCACAACTTCACCTATAACGGCCAGGCTCAAACGTGGTCTAAGGCTTCCTGCGACGATGATGTGTTCAACGCTCAGACCAATGGCCTTACCGCTACCGGTTCGGTAACCAATGTGGGCGACGAAGAGAAGAACGCAATTTCCTACAACTGGAACGAAGGCTGCTCGGCAGATAACTTCACCATCACACCCGACGAAGGCACACTTACCGTTTCGCCTGTTCAAGATGAAGTTACGGTAACCATCAAGGGCCACAAGGGTGGCGGCGTATACAACGGTTCTGAGCAGACGGTTGAAGGCTATGATTTCGAATCTTCGAACGATCTGTACAAGGCAAGTGACTTTACGTTCAGCGGTTCTGCGGTAGTCAAGGGCACCGATGTCAAGGATGGCGGCTACGCCATGGGTCTTGACGCTGGTCAGTTCCAGAACACCAGCAAGAACTTCGCCAAGGTAACCTTCAAGGTTGAAGACGGTCAGTTGAATATTGCCCAGCGCAAGGTGGCGCTCAGGTCTGAGGGCCATACCTGGACTTACACGGGTGAAACCTTCACGCTGCCCAACGTTTCCGGTTGGCAGCAGTCGGGTGACGAAGGCTTTGTAACCGGTGAGGTTTCCGACGTTAAGGCAACCGGTTCGGTTAAGAACGTTGGCGACGAACAGACCAATGCCATTACCTGGACGAATGGTACAAAATTTAAGGCTTCGAACTACGACATTGCCAAGGATGAGGGAACGCTTAAGGTTGAGGCTGGCAACGATATTGCTGGCTATGTAACGCTCACCCCTGCCGACGTTACGGCAACCTACGATGGCAAGGATCATAGCGCCGGCATCGCCAAGGCAGAAGACAAGAATGGCGGCCAGCTCACCATTGAATACAGCGCCGATGGCCAGAATTGGACCACCAACCCTGCTGAAATCAATGCGAAGAACGTAAACGACTCCAGGAACGGGGAGAACGGAAAGAACGCCAAGGTCCAAGTTCGTGTATCCAGCCCGAACTACACCGGTTATGTAACGGGCGAAGAGTCCATCACCATCACCAAGCGCGTTGTTTCGCTCACGTCCGATACGGCAAGCAAGCCTTACGACGGCACGCCTCTTACACGTCCTGATGTGACCGTTGCTGGCGACGGCTTTGCTGATGGTGAGGTTTCTGATGTTAAGGCAACGGGTACGGTAACCAATGTCGCCGAAGGTCCGGTAAACAACACCATCGTGTACACCACGGGTGATGGCTTCAACAACGATAATTACGAAATTTCGAAGACCGAGGGCAAGCTGAGCATCACGCCTGGTACCGGCATCGCTAACAAGGTAACGCTCAACACGGCAAGCTTGGGCCATCTCTACGACGGCACCGAACGCAAGCTGCCTGCCTCCAATGCAAAGGCGAGCGACGATAGCCCGCTGGTAATTGAATACAGCGTTGATGGCAAGAGCTGGACGAAGGATCCTTCTACCATCACGGCCGTTAACGTTCGCGATAGCAAGAAGGTTCAGGTCCGCGTTTCCAGCACCAACTTCTCTGATACGGTAACGGGCGAAGCTCAGCTGAACGTTATTCCCCGTAGGGTTACGGTAACGTCCCAGACTGCTTCCAAGGTGTATGACGGCACCCCGCTTACCAAGCCTGAAGTAACCGTTGGCGCAAACCTCTTCCTTTCCGATGAGGTGACCAATGTTCGTGCAACGGGCACGGTTACCAACGTCAGCGAAGGTACGGTAACCAACACTATTGCCTACGACACCACTAGCAAGTTCATTGCCGAAAACTACGACATTGTGAAGACCGAGGGTGCGCTCTCCATCACTGGTCAGAGCATCGTTCCTGACCCAGATCATCCTGATACCTATAAGGGTGTCACCATCAATGACCCTTCTGATTCCGTATACGACGGCAAGGATCACAAGTGGACCCCCGAGGTGAAGGATGCCAACGGCAAGGCTCTGACCGAGGGCACCGATTACACGGTTTCCTATGACGCAACCGACTTCGTTGATGCGAACACCATCACGGTAACCATCACCGGCAAGGGCAACTACTCCGGCACCGCTACGAAAACCTACAAGATTACCCCTGCTCCGTTGAAGGTAACCACGCCTTCGGCAAGCAAGGTGTACGACGGCACGCCTCTTACCGCTAAGAAGGGTACTGCCGAAAACATCGAGGGCCTGGTTAATGGCGAAACCGCAACCGTAAAGGCTTCGGGCTCCCAGACCGAGGTGGGCACTTCCAACAACACCTATGAGGGCATCGAGTGGGGTACCGCTAAGGAATCCAACTACACCATCACCTCCACGAACGAAGGCATCCTGAACGTCACGCCGAAGTCCATCGCCGATGAAGAACACGGCATGAACGTGGGCAAGCTGGAGAACGTAACTTACAACGGCCATGAACAGGCGCAGAAGCCCGAGGTCAAGGATGGCAACACGACCCTGGTTGAGGGCAAGGATTACGACCTGTCCTATAGCAGCAACGTAACCGATGCTGGTGCGGTAACCGTCACGGTAACCGGCAAGGGCAACTATGCTGGTTCCGTCGACCGCACGTATCAGATTCTCCCTGCTCCGTTAAAGGTAACCACGCCCACCACGAGCAAGGTCTACGACGGTACGGCGCTTACTGCTGAAGGTTCCATCGATGGCTTCGTGAACAACGAAACAGCCGACTTCACCACCACGGGCACTCAGACCGCAGTTGGCAGCAGCACGAACACGTATGCCATCAACTGGACGGGTTCCGCTAAGCAGGGCAACTACACCATTTCCGAAACGCTGGGCACCCTTACCGTTTCCGAGTACGGGGATGAAGTAGTGGCTGCTGCGGTGGGCAGCACCTATACCTACGACGGCAAGGCTCACGGTGCCACCGTTCAGGTTTCCGGCCTGCCCACCGGCTACACCGTGAAGGAAGCATCTTCCGATGCCGCCGCTACGGACGTAACGGCGGCGAAAGACGTAACCGCCAACGTTGACCACCTGGTAATCGTGAACGCCGCTGGCGAAGACGTAACCAACAAACTTAAGATCACTAAGACTTCCGGCACCATCAAGGTGAACCCCGCAACGCTTACGGTAACCACCCCGAGCGCAAGCATGCCTTACAACGGTTCCGCCCTTACTGCGGAAGGCAAAGTCAGCGGCTTCGTGAACAACGAAGACGCAACGTTTACCACCACTGGTTCCCAAACCTTGGTTGGTACCAGCAAGAACACGTACCAGATCGATTGGAACGGCACCGCTAAGCAGAGCAACTACACGGTAGACGAACGCTTGGGCACCCTTGAGGTAACCAAGAACCAGGCTGCTGTCGTGATTGTTCCCCAGGGTGGCACTAAGGTCTACGACGGCACGGCGCTTACCAGCACGGGTGCAACGGCCTATGGCCTGCCTGCTGGTTACACGGTTTCCGCAACAACCGCTGGCGCTCAGGTAGATGCGGGCAATTCGCCTGCCACCATCGCTTCGTACACGATCGCCGATGCTGCAGGCAAGGACGTAACCGACCAGTTCGGCAACGTTTCCACGGGCTCCGCAAACCTCACGGTTACGAAGCGCCCTGTAACGCTTACCTCCCAGGGCGGTACGTGGACTTACGACGGCGATGCCCATAAGAACGAAGCGGTTGAGGCAAGCTCCGGTGAAAACGAGGGCTTTGTAGATGGCCAGGGCTTCGATTACACCAACTTCGCAAGCATCACGGCGGTTGGCACGGTGGCTAACACCTTCGAATACCAGGCGAAGGAGGGCACCAAGGCCGAAAACTACGAGGTGAAGGTTGCTACCCAGAACCTGGTTGTTGAAGCGAAGAGCATCGATCCGAGCGTTGAGGCAAGCATGAGCGTCGATTCGCCGAGCGATGTGACCTACGATGCCAAGGAGCACAAGTGGGCTCCGGTAGCGAAGGATGGCGATAAGACCCTGGTAGAGGGCACCGACTACACGGTTACCTACCCCGAGGGCCAGGACTTTACCAACGTGAAGGACGCCATCACGGCAACCATCACCGGCATCGGCAACTACAAGGGTGCGGTAAACCGCACGTACCAGATCACGCCTGCTTCGGTACAGCTTGCATCCAACACGCACGAGTTCACCTACAACGGTACGTATCAGTCCGATGATGAAGTTAAGGTTTCCGGTGCCGATGCCCTGTTCAAGAGCCAGGTTGATGACTTGAAGGCAACCGGCAAGGTAAAGGATGTGGCCGAGGGCAAGGTTCCCAACACCATCGCCTACACCTGGAAGGACGGCTTCGCTTCCAGCAACTACAAGATCGAAACCACTACCGGTGAGCTTTCGGTAAAGGCAAAGGACATCACGCCTTCCGAGGAAACCGGCATGGCGGTAAACGATCCGTCCGACATTGTGTACGACGGCAATGAGCACAAGTGGGTGCCTGAAGTAAAGGACGGCACTAAGGTCCTGGTAGAAGGCTCCGACTACACGGTTGCTTACAGCAAGACCGACTTCACCAACGTGACGGGCGATATCAAGGTGACCATCACCGGCATCGGCAATTACACCGGCACGGTGGAAAAGCACTACCAGATCGCCAAGCGCGATGTAGTGGTGGCAAGTGAGTCTGCTTCCAAGACTTACGATGGCACAGCTCTGCAGAAGCCCAATGCGTTTGTGCCCGGCGCCAGCCCATATGATTTTGTTTCCGGCGATGCTACGTACAATGCAACGGGCACCATCACCACGCCCGGTTCGGTGACGAACGACATCAACATTGCCTGGGCAAACGACACCGTTGCCAACAACTACAACGTAACCCTGCAGCCGGGTACACTTACCGTAAGCGCCAAGCCCATTACGGGTAAGGACATGACGGTTGGCACGCTGCCCGATGTTACCTACAACGGTACCGAGCAGATCCAGAAGCCCGAAGTAAAGGACGGCAACAGCACCCTGACTGAGGGCACTGACTACGACCTTTCCTTCAGCGACGATGTGACCAACGTTGGCACGGTAACCGTTACGGTGACCGGCAAGGGCGGCTATACCGGCAGCACGCAAGTAACCTATCGCATTAACCCTGCAGTGCTTACGGTGAACACGCCCAGCAAGAGCAAGGCCTATGACGGCACGGCGCTTACGGCGGAAGGTTCCATCTCCGGCTTTGTGAACAACGAAACCGTCACCTTCGCCACCACGGGTTCGCAGACCACGGTTGGCAGCAGCGCAAATACCTATTCCATTAATTGGAACGGCACGGCGAAGCAGTCCAACTACCAGATCAACGAAACCGTTGGCCAGCTCACCGTTACTGAAAGCGAAAACGAGGTTGTGGTAACCATCACGGGCGGTGCCTTCACCTACGACGGCCAGCCTCACGGTGCAACCGTTGCAGTGACCAACCTGCCTGCTGGCTATACCGCTCAGGCAACCTCCAACGCATCGGCAACCGATGCGAACGGTGATGGCATTGCCGCCACGGCTGACAACCTGGTTATCTACAACACCAACGGTGAAGACGTAACCGACAAGTTAAACGTCAAGCGCGTTGATGGCGCTATCAAGGTACTGCCCAAGGAGCTCAGCGTAACCACGCCCGATGCTTCCAAGGTCTATGACGGCGAAGCCCTTACCGCGGAAGGCTCCATCACCGGCTTCGTTCCTGGCGAGGAA
>OGRR01001065.1_pt1 | contig 19225 bp, 11 predicted proteins | sample 1553511 | NCBI WGS metagenome assembly OGRR01 (sample SAMEA2580040, study PRJEB22360) | human gut metagenome | biome: human gut; feature: human-associated habitat; material: faeces | place: Denmark | collected 2008/2010 | reverse complement strand
CTCGCCGCGGCGCAGGGCGCGCACGGCGCAGGCCGGGCAGAGCTCCAAAATCTCCGTGTCGCCCGGCACACAGTAGTTGCGCCAGCCGTTACGGGCGAAATAAGCGTCGCGGGCGGCCGAATCGTAGTCGTCCCAGAACGTGCCCCAGACCACCGTGTGGCAGCCATCGCACACCGTGACGCAATCCCACCGGCTGTCCGGCCATTCGGACTGCTCGTAGATTCCACCAGCCATCACGCAACCTCCTCATGATCAGCATCAAGCCCCAGCAAATAGTCGGTAGACACACGGAAGTGCTCGGACAACACAACGATGTCTGAAGTTGTCCAGCCAATGCGTCCCAAGAGTTTTCCATTCGCCGAAGTTTTCGATAAACCAAGCAATGAACCGAGTTGGGCACAAGTAAGTCCCTCACTCTTTACCAGAGCACTTATCCTTTGGGTCACTCCATTCATAGTTCTTTCTTTCTGACTTGGTTCATTTTTACTGTACTTCACTATAGCGTACAGTTTGACTGAACGCAAATCGTATGAGACACTTAATTAAGAAATTCTGAACTATTTTGGGAAGTGATCATATGTCCACATCGGAAGTCTCGCCAGAAACACCTTTGGATAAAGGACAGCGTGCTGAAGCGGCGATCCCGACCAACGTGAGAGTTTATCTAGGACTAAGCGGAAAAACACAAAAGGCACTTGGAGAAGCTTTGGGCATTACCAAGAGTGCTATGTCCATGAAAATGTGTGGCAAAGTTGGATGGTCAGTAAGCGATCTTGTAACGACCGCCGATTTTCTAGGTGTCACGCCGAGCGCTCTAATGGATGACACAATTCTCAGCAAAGCCGAGGCTGGATATGCAAAATCGGCCGAGTATGGAGTTTTTGCCGAGAAGCCAGGTGCTTTGGTAGGTGCCGGCTCCCCCAGGTTCCTTGTCAGTCCCTTCAACCCCGACGCCCCGGTCGAGGGTGGAATCTCAGGTGCAGCTAAAGGTGCCTTGGCCGGTTTCGTGCCGTTCGGGGTCCCGTCCGGCTCGGGTTCCCCGTCCAGCCCCTCGAAGCATGACGGGATTGGGGTTTCCGGCCGGTCTCAAGCCCATGAGACACTTGGGACCATGACTACCATCATCATGCATACCTCTGAGGGCAGCATCACCATCAACCTGTTCGACGACAAGGCTCCGAACACCGTGGCCAACTTCCTGGGCCTCGCCACCGGCGAGAAGGAATGGGCGGACCCGTACACCGGCCAGCCTTCCCATGGCAAGTTCTACAACGGCCTGACCTTCCACCGCATCATCAAGCAGTTCATGATTCAGGGCGGTTGCCCGCTGGGCACCGGTACCGGCGGCCCTGGCTACGAGTTCGACGATGAGATCGACCCGAGCCTGAAGTTCGACAAGCCGTACCTGTTGGCTATGGCCAACGCCGGTCTGCGTCGCGGCATGGACGGTAAGGTCCATGGCACCAACGGCTCCCAGTTCTTCATCACCACCGTGCCGACCCCGTGGCTGGACGGTCACCACACCATCTTCGGTGAGGTCGCCGATGACGACTCCAAGAAGGTCGTCGATAAGCTCGAAGCACTGGACACCGATCCGATGGATCGCCCGCTCGAGCCGGCCGTAATTCTGTCCGTGAACGTGGCCGAGTAAGACCGACACATATACAGCAAAGGTCCTGATTGGTATTCCAGTCAGGACCTTTTCGTATTCTTGGCTCCCTCTCTGAGGGGAGCTGGCGCCGCAGACGTCTGAGGGGAGTTCCGCAAGCCCGCGCTGCTCCCCTCAGTCAGCTTCGCTGACAGCCCCTCCCGGAGGGGAGCCAAGCAACGGCCTACTTCATCTTGCGCAGTCGAGGTTCGGCGGATTCCTTGGCACCGGTGATGCGGTACACGTCGAACACGCCATCAATCTTGCGCACGGCTGCCAGCAACGAGTTGAGATGCTGCGGATCGGCCATTTCGAAGCTGAACTGGCTGGTGGCCACGCGATCGGAACCGGTGGCGATCGTACCGGAAATGATGTTCACGCCATGGTCGGAAAGCACACGTGTCACGTCCGAAAGCAGGTTTCGTCGATCCAGCGCCTCGACCTGAATCTTGACCATGAACAGGCCCTTGGTGCTGGTCCATTCGACTTCGACCACACGCTCAGGCTGCTTGTTTTTCAGATCGATCATGTTCTGGCAGTCGGTGCGGTGCACGGATACGCCCTGATTACGGGTGATGAAGCCGATGATATTGTCACCGGGCACCGGCATGCAGCAACGGGCCAGCTTGATCCACACATCGCCCACGCCCTTGACGGATACCCCGGTGGAGCTGCTGGAAGTCTTGCGCTCCACGGGCTTGAGCGGCAGAGCCTCCTGCTCGACCTCCTCATCGACCTCGTCGGCCCCGGCATCCTTGACCAGATGCGAGATGACGTTCTGCGTGGAGATCTGCCCATCACCGATGGCGGCGAACACAGCGTCGGCGTTCGGGAAATTGAGGTCGTCGGCCACACCGATCAATGCCTCGGTGGTCAGCAGCGCATTGACCGGCAAGTTACGTTTGCGCATAGCGCGGGTCAGTTCGTCGCGGCCTTCCTCAATAGCCTCGGTACGACGTTCCTTCGAGAACCACTGGCGGATCTTGTTTCGTGCCTTCGGGCTCTTGACGAAGCTCAGCCAGTCGCGCGAAGGACCGGCGGTATCGGACTTGGAAGTCAGGATCTCCACGGTGTCGCCGTTGTCGAGCGTGGTGTCGAGCGGCACCAAACGCCCGTTGACGCGCGCGCCCATCGTACGGTGGCCCACTTCGGTATGCACGGCATAGGCGAAATCGACCGGTGTGGCATGGGCCGGCAAAGAGACGATCTTGCCCTTCGGCGTGAAGACATAGACTTCGGACGAGCCGAGGTCTTCCTTCAGGGAACCGAGGAATTCGTTGGAATCTGGGGTTTCGCTGGTCCAATCGGCAAGCTGCTGAATCCATTTGAGATTGTCGGCTTCGGAAAGCTCCTGGTTCTTCTCGTCACGCCTGCGGTCGGACTTGTCCGGCGAGCTCAGGGCGCGGCCGGCCTGGCCGTTTTCCTTGTATTTCCAGTGCGCGGCGATGCCGAATTCGGCGCGGCGGTGCATGTCCCAAGTGCGAATCTGGATTTCCACCGGCTTGCCACCGGGGCCCACCACCGTGGTGTGCAGCGACTGGTACATGTTGAGCTTCGGCATGGCGATGTAGTCCTTGAATCGGCCGGGAACCGGGTTCCACCGCGCATGCACGGCACCAAGCGCCGCATAGCAGTCCTGAATGGTGTCGACGATGATGCGCACACCGACCAAATCGTAGATGTTCGCGAAATCATGGCCGCGCACGATCATCTTCTGGTAGATGGAGAAGTAATCCTTCGGGCGTCCGGTGACGTATGCCTTGATGTTCTGCTCGTCGAGATCCTCGTTGATCTCCGCCAGAATCTGCTTCAGGTACACATCGCGCTGGCCGGCTCGGCGAGCCACCAGCACCACGATCTCGTTGTAGATCTTCGGGTAGAGCACCTTGAAGCTCAGTTCCTCGAGCTCCGTCTTGATGGCGTTCATACCGAGTCGGTTGGCCAAAGGTGCGTACACGTCAAGGGTTTCACGCGCCTTCTTCTGGGCGGACGTGGTCTTCACATAGCGCCAGGTGCGAGCGTTGTGTACGCGGTCGGCGAGCTTGACCACCAAGGTACGCACGTCGCGGCTCATGGCCACCACGAGTTTGCGAATGGTTTCGGCTTGGGCGGAATCACCCACTTCAAGCTGACTCAGCTTGGTAACGCCATCGACCAGACCGGCCACGGTGTCGCCGAATTCGGCGCGGCATTGATCCAACGTATAGTCGGTGTCTTCCACCGTGTCGTGCAACAGGCCGGCTGCCACCACGATCGGGCCCATGCCCAGATCCGCGAGAATCTGGGAAACGGCCAGCGGGTGGATGATGTACGGCTCGCCAGACTTGCGGCGCTGGGCGGAGTGCTGGATGACGGCACGCCGGTAGGCACGGTCAAGAATGGACAAATCCTCATCGGGGTGATGGGACTTGCACACCTTCTTGATTGGATCCAGCGGATTGAGCGGATCGGCACTGATCTCACAACCCAACTTACGGGCGGCGTACTGCTCGCCATCAATCTCTGCCATGCCAGTCACCTCCCTCGTCATGAAGTTCATTGTAGCCGTGAACCGGAGCCTTGTGCATTCACCTGTTCGCCATCATTGGTTCCACAACCGTTGTTGCCGTCATCACCTTAGTCATTCAACCGGCCTAATCCGGTCAGGACGCCACTCCCGTCGAACCGAACCCGCGTTCGGCGCGATCGGATCCGGGCAGTGTCTCGGCCGGGATGAACCGAGCCTCAACATACCGCTGAATCACCAATTGAGCGATGCGATCGCCCGGATGGAAGACGGCGGTGTGCTTCGGATCGAGGTTGATCAGAGGCACCTTGATCTCGCCACGGTAGCCGGCATCAACGGTGCCAGGCGCGTTGAGCACGGTGACGCCCTGCTTGGCGGCCAGCCCGGAACGCGGATGCACCAACGCCACGTAGCCCGCAGGTAGGGCGATGGCCACGCCGGTGGGAACCAGTGCCCGTTCAAAAGGCTTCAGCGTCACATCGACGGTGGTGATGAGGTCGGCACCGGCATCGCCCGCGTGGGCATAGTGCAGCTGGGCCGGATGATCGGGGTCGAGGCTCTTGACCAGGACCTCGGTGGATTCGGGCTCGTTGTAGGTCTCGTCGAACGCCATCAGGCGGCGCACTCCTCACACACCGGCTGGCCATCCTCGTCCGTGTAGGCGAGCTGGCTGCGATGCTTGACCAGGAAGCACTGCGAGCAGATGAACTCGTCACCCTGCATGGGGATGACGGTCACCGAGGAATCCTCGTTGCTCAAATCGGCGCCCGGCAGTTCGTAGTCTTCGGCGATGGCGTTCTCATCGTCGTCGATGTCGCTCGAGGCGTTCTGCGAGGACTTCCCCAGCGCCTGCAGCGATTCCTCGTCCTCATCCTTGTTGCGGGGGGAATCATAATCCTGAGCCATCATGGTCCTTTCGTCGTCTTTGGTTCGTAAGTCGATATATATAGCACGGTCAGCGCCGTACTCGCCCATAGGATACACGATTTGAAATACTCGTAAAGTTCGACACGTGGGGCATACTTAAAAGAAGTAATGTCTTTGCGACGGAAAGTGGTGCGAATATGCCAGATGATCGGCTTGAAAAAGCCCGTTTCGTGCGCGTGAGCAAGACGGGGGACCTCGTATTCTCCCTTGGCGTCAGGGAAATGGCTGTGAGCGTGGACGACACGCTCGAACGGGCGATTCTTGAGGCCAAGCAGGTCAGAAGCGAGATGCGACAGGCTCCCCAGCCGCATCAGCAGTCCACTTTGCCGATTTCCCAGATACAGTCGCTGATTCGCGCCGGTGCCGATCCGGCCCGTGTCGCGGAGAAATATCATCTGAGCGAAATGCTGGTACGTCGTTTCTCCATGGCTGTGGAGACCGAGAAACAGTATGCCATCGAACAGTTCCTTGCCGTGGCGGCACCCAAAGACAGCAGGGTGCGCACCATCAGCGAACTGGTGGAACGCACGCTGGCCTCTGCGGGAATCGGCATGGAATCAGTGACCTGGAAATCCACCCGACGTGGACTTGAGCCTTGGCGCATCGTGGCGATATTCACTTCCGCGGGCCGTGAGATCCATGCCGAATGGACGTGGAATATGCACGACAATTCCGTGATGAGCCTGAACAATGCCGCTCGAAAACTGCTCGGCGAACAGAATCCGGAATCAGCCACGGATTCCAAACTCAAGCCGACGATTCCCGAACTGCCCGGCGACTCCGTACGCTCCGCGCGTATCGAGCGCGCCGTGTCTGCTTGGGCGGCTCCTACGCCTTCGATTCCGGCCGCACGGCCTGCCGCAATCCGGCCCTCTGTCACTTCCACAGGTTCCATGCCCCCAGTGGATCTATCCACGTCCATCTCACCGGCCACGACCCAGGCTCATGGCACTACGGCCCCCAGTCCGGTCTCTTCGCAGACCGCCGGATCTGTTTCGCCATCTGCCGCAGGATTACAGCAATCGCCTGCCACGGCACCAGAGCAGGGCTCTGACAATGTTTCGGACAAGACCATACGGAGTGGCCCCAATGCACAGCTAGTAGCCACCGAGCAGGAGCGGGCGGCCGAATCCGCCGCCACCGAACATGAGGCACCAGCCAAACCGGCCAAGCGTAAATCAGGACGTTCGGCCGTACCAAGCTGGGACGAGATTCTGTTCGGAGACTGAATTTCCGAATCAGGCCATATCGATCAGGCAGGGAATATCCATTTCCAATGCTGTTTGGGAGCCATGCACGCTCGGCAGGTGGGTGGCCTTGTCTCCTTGCGTACGCGAATCGACGAGGGTCACGGCTCCCGCTGCCTGCACGACCACATCGCCGAGCATTGGCCGGACTCGCTCGCAGACCGGTCCAAACAATCCGTCCGCGATGGCCTCATCCTTGGTCCGCACCAAGGCTCGGTCTTGCAGACAATCGCGCCACCGGCAAGCTATATCCTCAGGTCGTTCATCCGGCTCGGCATACAGCATCAGCGAGCGCGGCTCCCCCCCGACCAGTGACACGCCTCGGGTGAGCTGCGGTTCAACGGCGATGTCAATCCGCTGGTCCATGTCGGTTTGCACCATGCCGTGGTCGGCTACGATGACGATCAGCGTGCCTTTGGGTGCGCTGCGTTTCAGGAGCGCGAGCTGGGCGTCGATATGTTCGAATGCGGCCACCCAGTGTTCGGAATCCCACCCGTAATTGTGGCCGACTTTGTCGGCGTCACGGATGTACAGGTAGGTCAGGCCGGGGGTGCGGGAGGCGCGTGCGGCGGCCAGCACACGATCGCGTGGGGTGACGTTGCCTTGATAGTCGGTGCCTCGCAATGCGGCTTCGGTCAATGGTGATTTGGAGAACTTGGGCAACCCCGAGCTCGTGACGCGCACCTCTTGAGCCGCAAGTTTCTCGAACACCGTCTCCTCGCGCTGCAAGTCGAGCGGATCGACCATGGGCGGCACAGGAATGTGCGGATTGGCTGGTTTGGGTGCCAGCGCGTCTTTGAACTGGATGAGTTGGATGAGCTTATGGCTGGCGGGTTCGAGCTGCGTATAGCCCGCCATTGCGGTCAGTCCCGGGCAGGTTCCGGTACCGAATGCGGCCATGGCCGCCACAGTGGTGCTTGGAGCGCAGGTAGCGATGGGACGCTGATTGGCGCTTTCGTTCATCAGCGAACGCAGATAGGGCGCGTGGCCGAGGCGCATGGCGAGGTTCCAGTAGCCCAGGCCGTCCACGAGCACCACGATGGCCGATTCGGCATCAGGCAGCCCCAATGCGCGCTGGCAGGCCTTGGGATCGGCGTGGACCTTGGTGGGGGTCGGATGTCCGATGGCGGCGGACAAGGCGGGCAGCACGGCGGACAGGTGCAGTGCTCCCCCACGCCGATCGGCCGGGGCGTCATCCCCATAGCCCACTGTGGGCACCAGCCGCAGCAACTCGTCCATATCCGGCGTCTCAACACTCATAGTTGCCCATTCAAGTAGCACCCCTCCCCTTGGCTCAGTGCGCAGAGAACGGTTCTCAATAACAACTGTGCGCTCCAACGCACATAATCAAACAAACGCACATCGACTGAAACACTGGAATCACGCCGTTTTATCGGCAAACATGTGCGATTGGCGCACCGAAACCAGCGCACAGTTGTTATCGAGAACCGTTCTCTGCGCACTGTTTCGCGCCCTCCCGCTAATATGGGGGCGTTCGAAAGGGAGTTTCATGGCATCACACCGCAAACCGTCCGCGCAAACCTACGATCCGCGCACGGTCAAGGAGCATATCGTCGAGACACCGCTGAACGAGGAGATGAGCAAGTCCTTCCTCGAGTATGCGTATTCGGTGATTTACGCACGCGCACTGCCCGATGCGCGCGATGGCTTGAAGCCGGTGCAGCGCCGCATCGTCTACCAGATGGGCGAGATGAACCTGACGCCCGACCGCCCATATATGAAGTCCGCCCGCGTGGTGGGCGAGGTGATGGGCAAGCTCCACCCGCACGGTGATTCCGCGATCTACGAGGCCATGGTGCGTTTGGCACAGCCGTTCGCGATGCGTCTGCCGCTGGTAGACGGCCACGGCAACTTCGGCTCGCTGGATGACGGCCCCGCGGCCTCCCGTTACACCGAGGCCAGGCTTGGCCCAGCCGCTCTCGGCATGAACGCGGATATCGATGAGGACACCGTCGACTTCACGCCGAACTATGACAACAAGCTCAAGGAACCGACCGTGCTGCCGGCCGCCATCCCGAATCTGCTGGTCAACGGCGGCTCGGGCATCGCCGTGGGCATGGCCACGAACCTGGCCACCCACAATCTGGGCGAGGTGGTAAACGCCGCCAAGTTCCTCATGGCGCATTCGGACGCCACCCTGGAACAGCTGATGCGTTACGTGCCCGGCCCCGACTGGCCCACCGGCGGCACGATCATCGGCCGCGACGGCATCCGTGAGGCCTATGCCACTGGCCGTGGTACGCTCACCACGCGCGCCGCCACGCATATCGAGCATGTCACGGCCCGCAAGCAGGCCATCGTGGTCACCGAGCTGCCGTACATGGTGGGCCCGGAGAAGGTAATCGAACGTATTTCCGACGGTGTGAAGAACCGCAAGCTGGAGGGGATTTCCGGCGCGTTCGATCTGACCGATCGTCATAACGGCACGCGTATCGTCATCGAGATCAAGACCGGTTTCGACCCGCATGCGGTGCTGGTGCAGCTGTTCAAGCACACGCCGTTGCAGGACAATTTTGCCATGAACAACGTGGCGCTGGTGGAGGGCCGCCCGCACACGATGGGCCTGAAGGAGATGCTTCAGGTGTGGGTTGACCACCGCCGTGTGGTGATCCGCCGTCGCAGCGAATATCGCAAGAAGAAGGCGTTGGAGCGCCTGCACCTGGTCGAGGGCCTGCTGCTGGCCATGCTGGACATCGACGAGGTGATCCAGGTAATCCGCACCTCGGATGATGCGGATGCTGCGAAAAGCCGTTTGATGGTTGTGTTCGACCTGGACGAGGTCCAGGCCCAGTACATCCTCGACCTGCGTCTGCGCCGTCTGACCAAGATGAACCGCATCGAACTTGAGGCCGAACGCGATGACCTGAAGAAGCGTATCGAGGAGCTGACCCGGATCCTGGCCTCCGCCGAAGCGCTCGACCAGGTGGTCACCGACGAGATGGACGAGGCGGTCGCCAAGTGGGGCTCGCCGCGCCGTACCGTGCTGCTGGACGCCGACCCGGATGGCACGTTGACGCCGGTCGTGGCGCAGGGCGCCGGGGCTTCGGGTGTGTCCAAGTCCGCGCTCGAAGCAGTGAAGGCCGCCACCACGATCTCCTCCGCCGAAGCCGATGTGGCCGCAGCCGCAGCCGCCGCCAAGAAGACCGGCGAGCGGTCCGCGCTGACCGGAGCCTTGAAGATCGAAGACGAGCCGTGCGTGGTGATGATGAGCGCCACCGGTTTGATTGCCCGTACCACGCCAAGCGCGATGGACGTGTTCAATGCACGATCCACTTCCGATGAACGTCTGCGAGACGATCAGATCACCACAATCTTCGAGACCTCCACGCGCGCTACGTATGGGCTGGTCACGTCGGCCGGCCGCCTGGTGCTCGCGCATGTGGTTGATTTGCCTGCCTTGCCCGCTACCGCCACATTGTCGCTGAAGGGAGGAGTTCAGGCCGACGAACTGATCGGCATGACCGAATCCACCGATCCGATTCGCGGTGAGCGTGTGATTACGGCGATTGCCATGGAGCAGCCGACGTCCGGCAAGACCAGTGCCAAGGACGAGAGCGAGGATGGCGGGGCCGCCGAGGCCAAGCCGTTGCCGTCGCTGGCTATCGGTACCCGTAACGGTGTCATCAAGCGTTGGAACCGTGAGGCACCCACCACCATGGATTCCTGGCCCGTCATTGATCTGAAAGATGGCGATGAAGTGGTATTCGCCGCCGTGGCCGAGGATGACGACCGTCTGGTGTTCATCTCCTCCGATTCCTCGCTACTGACCTTTGAGGCGAAGAACGTGCGCCCGCAGGGTCGTACTGCGGGCGGTATGACCGGCATCAAGCTGGCCAAGGGCGCCCGTGTGGCGGCCTTCAACGTGGTTCCCGCCGGCAAGGTGGCATGGACCTATGAGGAGGGCGAGAACGGTTTGACTTCCGGCTCCGGCGCGGTGGTGCTCACCGTGGCCGGCGACTCCGATGCACTGCCCGGCACCGAAAACGGCGCCGCCAAGGTCACCCCGCTGGAAATGTACCCCACCAAGGGCCGCGCTACCGGTGGCGTACGCTCCCAGCGCTTCCTGAAGGGCCAGAACACGCTGATTCTTGCCTGGGTTGGTCTCTACCCGTTGCATGCCTCCACATCCGCAGGCTCCCCGGTCGAGCTTCCCAAGCCCGATATGCGCCGAGACGGCTCCGGAGTGGACCTCGCCTCCCCCATCGCCTTCATTGCGTAACCTCAATTAAGCTCCCTCTGATGGGCCGAGCCGTAAAGCAAACACCCCCAGTGGGGTGTTTGTAGGCGAGGAGCGAACGATAGTGAGCCAAACACATAGAGAAGAGACTCTAAACCCGACCTACACTAAGCATCAAGGAGGTGGCGATGAGACTACTGGTTGCCGTATCCAATGAACCGTTGGCCCGCGCCATTCGTGGTGCGCTGCTTGCCTGTCGTCATGAGGTGTCCTTGGCAAGCACCGGCAGTATCGCGCTCGCCGCGGTCACCAAGGAGCTATTTGACGCAGTGATTCTCGATGAATCCCTGCTCGGCATCTCCACCGAGCAACTCATCGAATCCCTACGCAATGCCCGTGCCTCCGTCAAGATTCTGCTGCTGACTTCGACGCCACTCAGCAAAACCATTGGTGAAGGCAGCCGCTGGCGAGCGCTGCCTGACGAGTACGCCCCTATCGAAGAGACGCCCTACAACTCCTTCAGCGCGGATTCACGCGCAAACAACTCAGATGCCGAAGCCGAACAACGCTCGGACAATGCTGCCTCTAGCGCACAAGCTAACGCACGACACCCGGATGTCGTGCTGAGCAAACCATTCTCCGATGGCGAACTGCTCTCATACGTCGGCTCGCTTGCCACCGACTCCCCCGCCATGATCATTCGTGGCAATCTCACGTTGGACACCACGAATCACAAGGCCTACTACGCATCCACTCACAGCGCAATCTCACTGTCCCGTCTGGAATACAGTTTGCTTGAAGCGCTGGTCAAGGCTGATGGCCAGTTCGTCAACACCAGCGAGTTGGTCAAACTTGTCGGCGGCCCATTCTTCGAGCAACAGGGCTTACTCAAGAACGCCCTCTACACACTGGATAAGAAGCTCACCCGCGCCGGCCTCATCATGACCCAACGAGGCTCCAACTACCGCATTCGATAGCTGGGCTCAATCAGTACAGCCGCATGCCTTGGGGAACGGGGGTGAAGCCGGACTGGTGGAGGATGCGGGCGAAGGGGTGACGGGCGTTGAGGGGTTCGCCATTGATGTCGCTGAATGTCACGGAGCCGGTGCCATTGCGTTTGAGGGCGTAGGCCAGTTCTGTGGCGGCCTTGCGCATTTGTTCGTCGGAATCATTGACAGCGGCTTCATGGCTGACCGATTGATCGAACGCTGTCAGGTGCTTGGCTTTGGCGGCCGCGTATAGTAGCGCGCCTTGCGCATTGAGCACGACCGTGGCTCCGATACGGCGTGCCGGTTTACCCGCACCGGCAGGCGCGTCCGGCCACGCGATGGCGGAGCCACTGAGATTTGCGGGGTCGAGCACACTCAATGCCACCACGGACTGGCCGCGATGCTCTGACGGATGACGCAACGCATCCACGGTGTCGCGCTCGGCAAATTGGGCCGCGCCGAAACCACGGACGAACATGCCTCGTACCAGTCGACCATGCTCCTCCATGCGATTCAATACCGGATACAACGCTGAGTAGCCACCCGGGATATTTTCCTTGTCAATCACCGGCTGCGCGATGACGCCATACCTGTCCAGCAACGTCTCGACCAGTGCGAGTGCCCGTTCGGTCTGGTCGGTGTCTTCGGCTTCAGCTTGCCCGATTACGGCGGACCACAAACCTCCTAACGTCATATCCGTAGTGGCTCGGCGAATCGGAGCGACACGCCCACGACGACGTGATGTAGTGGATTTACGCGGGCTTGCTGCGCCTGCGGTTAATGCACGCACCGGCGCGAAGCTGGAATTGGTGACCTTACCTTGCCAGACCAAGCTCCACAAGGCATCCTTGAACTGCTGTTCGCTCCACTCTTGCGGAATGATTTCGCCGGTGTTTGGATTGATGTCCGGCTCCGCGGTCTCATTCCACGCACGTTTGGCGGCATCCATCAGTTGACGGGCATGGAACGCTCCCCCTGAGTCCAGTGCGGTCAGAATCGCTTCCGGCATGGTGGCGTCTGAGGCGTTCGATGTCGTACCATGTTCCACACCGCTGAACAATATTGAATCCGCCGGATAGAAAGCAACCTCACCGGGGTCCATCGCACTGGTTCCCCCGGTTTTTGAGCCGACCCAGACCACATCGCCGCTGGTCAGCAACTCATCCAGCAATGCAGGTTGGTAGTCTCGTACTCGTGCGGGGAATACCGCCGACTCCCAGAGTGCAGTGGGCAGTGCTATGCCCTCCAGCTGCTCGATAACGCGCATGAGCCCGTCAGCACCTTCATATCGTTCGCCGCCGACCGGCCCGATACCTTGTCGGTCGATAAGAAACATCTGGAACGCCTCTGGTTCTACTGGCTTGACTGTTTTACGCGCCTTGGCCAATGAGCGAGACCGAATACGGCGGAATACGTCCTTATGGAGCCACTGTTGGCCTTGCTCGTCATCATCTACAAAGTGGCCTTGCAGCAACTCGCCTTTGGCAGCCAGTACATCCAAAGTATGCACGGCATCCGTAGCATCGAGGTGCAGATCGGCCATGAGCTGATCGGCGGTGAAAGGACCATGGGTTTTGGCGTAACGGGTCACGCGACCAGTCACATCATCGTCGGCAAGCTCATTCCAGAAAGTGTGCTCCCCCAGTTCCTGTTCGACTTCGCGAATCACGTCCGGGTTGAGCACTTGTGCCATATCGGTGGTGCCGAGCAAGCGTTCGAGCACGTGCGGATCGAGAGACAGCAGTTGCGCGCTACGCTCGGCCTGAGGTTGGTCATACTGGTACATCACCACGCCGACGAAGCCAAAGAGAATGTTCTCGGCGAAAGGCGATGGCGACTCGGTTTCCACGTCCTTCACGGTAATGGTGCCGGCTTGCAATCCGGTCATCACCTCGTTCAGGGCGGGCATGTCGTATACGTCTTGCAAACATTCGCGCGCGGTTTCCAGCAGCAGCGGAAAGTTCTTGGCCATACGTGCGGATTGCAGGAGCTGTGCGGCGCGCAGTCGCTGCTGCCATAGGGGCACGCGACGGCCCGGGTCGGATCGCGGCATGAACAGTGATCGGGCGGCGCATTCGCGGAATCGTGCGGCAAATAGCACGGACTCGCCCACTTGACGCTCTACATCTGCTTTGAGGTCTTCTGGGTCGAAAAGGAACAGGTCTTGAGCAGGAATATGTCCGTCACCGTCCGGTAGCTGAATGACGATACCGTCATCGGCGGCATATACCTGCCCGTCGAAACCGTAGCGTTGGCGCAGTCTGCGGCTGATGGCCATGGACCACGGTTCGTGAACGCGGCGGCCGAAGGGGCTTAACAGCACGATGCGCCATCCGCCGTCTTCATCGCGTGTGCGCTCCACGATAAGGGTTTGGTCGCTGGGGACTGCACCAGTGGCGGCTTGTTGCTCGGAGAGTAGGCGGGCCAAGTTGGTGATGGCGTTGGCATCTAGGCCATCGTGGTGGAGACGGGTGAGGATTGTTGGGATGAAGGTTGGGACAGCTGGACCTTCTGCGGCAGACCTCCCCTCAGTCCGCTTCACGTCTAATCCGGCGGCGATTTCTCGGGTGAAGCGGGCTATGGTACGGCTGAAACCGTAGTCACGGCCAGCGCCTTCACCGTGCCAGAACGGCAGGGGGTGCGGCCCGGAGCCGGAGTCACGACCACACGATCACGGGTGATTTCCTGAATCTGCCATGTGGAGGTGCCGAGCGTAATGACATCGCCCACGCGCGATTCGTAGACCATCTCCTCATCCAACTCGCCGACGCGACGCTGGCCTTTGCCGGCGTCCGCCTCAGGCAGGACCACGGTGTACAGCCCTCGATCGGGAATCGTACCGCCAGAGGTAACGGCCACTTTCTGCGAACCGGGACGGGCGGAAATCAGGCCATTATCCCGATTCCATACCAGTCGCGGCCGGAAGGCCGAGAATTCCTCGCTGTTGTATTCGCCGGACATCATGCCGATTACCGCATCGAACATGTCACGTGGCAGTTCGGCAAACGGCGCAGCACGACGCACTGTGGCATACCAGTCATCAGCGTTCAAATCGTGCATCGCGGCAGCGGCCACGGTCTGCTGGGCAAGAATATCGAGCGGATTGCGCGGCACGGCCAATGGTTCTATATCGCCGGCAATCATGGCTTCCAGACTTGCGGCCCCAGTGACAATCTGCTGACGGGTGAGCGGGTAGAACAATGCGTGAGAGACGCCACCGACCTGATGATCGGCACGGCCTACACGCTGCAATCCGGAGGAGACCGACAACGGCGTATCGACTTGAATCACCAAGTCGACCGAGCCCATATCAATGCCGAGCTCCAAACTGGAGGTGGCCACCACGCAACGCAATTCACCACGTTTAAGCCGTTCCTCAATCATTTTGCGACGGTCTTTGGAAACCGACCCATGATGAGCCATGGCGATGACATCATCGCCCTCATGTGAGCCGACAAGCATGGTGGTGGAGCCGACCACAGCATCGTAATGCGTGGAGAACCCTTCGCGGCCTTCCGGAGAGCCCAGATCCCGCACAGTGTCGGGATTGGTGCCATGCCGGGTCTGCGCATACAGATCGTTCAAGCGCGCAGTGAGTTTCTCAGCCACACCACGCGAATTAACGAACACCAATGTAGTGCGGTGCGCGAGAATCTCATCCAAAATACTGCGTTCCACCACGGGCCAAATGGAACCGGAGGTACGGTCCGCCGCTCCAACCAACGCGGAGGAATCGAACGCATCACTCGCATCAGAATCGTCCCCAGAAGTGGAAGAAACATCTCTATCATCCACCGGCACAATGCCCCTGCGTTCAGCAAGTCGCTGCATGGCCGGCGTGACACCACTGATATGCGGAGCGGACCGTTCAGCATCCACGCCACCGACACGCTGCTTGGCATTCACGGACTGCAAATCACGCATGTTTTCCAACGGCTCAATCATGCGCAAATCCATTGCAGGCCGCCCACCGGGATTCACGATGGTAACCGGTTGCCCGCCGCCCAGGAATCGCGCCGCCTTTTCAGGCGGATTCACCGTAGCGGATAGACCAATGCGCTGCATATGACGATCGCCGCGGCCAGCATCGACGGCGGCATCACCGCCCTCATCAGCATCTGCATCGATTGCATCTCGCTTGCGCGATTCTGTGACAAGGTTCTCCAGCCGTTCCAGACTTACCGCCAAATGTGCGCCGCGCTTGGTGCCCGCCACTGCATGAATCTCATCGACGATCACCGTATCGACAGTGCCGAGAATCCGCCCTGCCTTCGAAGTGAGCAACAAATACAACGATTCTGGCGTGGTAACGAGGATATCCGGTGGATGGGAGGCTATGCGCCGCCGCTCCTGTGCGGTGGTGTCGCCTGAACGAGTGGCGACCGCGATCTTCGGCACGGGCAGCCCTTGCGCCTCGCATTGTGCAGCAATGCCCTCCAAAGGCTGTTCTAGGTTCTTGGCCACATCGGCCGCGAGCGCCTTTAACGGCGAGATATACAGCACACGCACACCGGCACGCCGCGTGCGTGGCACGGTCATCAATCGGTCGATGGCTGAGAGAAACGCAGCCAATGTTTTACCGGAACCGGTAGGGGCGATGACCAAGACATTGCGACCGGAATGGATTGCCGGCCATGTCTGAGCCTGTGCCTCGGTCGGCTGACCGAAGGCATGCTCGAACCACATCTTGGTGGGTTCGGAAAACAGGCTCAGGCTTTCGTACATATGTACGATTATAGGTCAGCTGAAGTAGGCGATGACTTCTTCGGCGGTACCGTAGGCACTTTGGGCGCCAAGCTTGGTGGCCGCATAGGCGGAGACGTAGGAGCCGATTTGCGCGGATTGCAGCAGCGTATGACCGGCGGCCAAGCCAGCCAGCACAGTTCCCATGAACGAGTCGCCGCAACCGGTGGTGTCCACCGCATTGACTTGCGCGGCGGATACGCGATACCAACGTCCGTTCTCGATCACCACCGACCCCGACGCACCAAGCGTCACTATCGCCCGGTCGAATCCGTAATCGGTGAATCGTTCGGCGACCTCATACCAGTCGAGTGATTCCACGTCATCATCCGGCAGGCCCAGCAGTTGAGCCACTTCATGCTGGTTGACCAGCAGAATATCCGTGGCTTCCACCAGTTCGTGAGGCAGCTCGTCCATAAATGGCGAGTCGTTGAGCAGCACGGTCACGCCAGCGTCATGCGCGGTCTGCGCGGCGGCGATAACGGTGGCAATCGGGCTCTCCAAACACAGTCCCAATACCGCGCATTCGGCGATGGTCGTGCGATGTGATTGCACATAGCCGGCACTTGCCTTGGCATTGGAACCCGGCGAATAGACGATGGTGTTCTCGCCCTCAGCGCTCACGGTGATTACCGTGGCGCCGCTGGGGCCTTCGACATGCAGGATATCGGCGGTGTCGACGCCGGCCTCATCCAGCTTGCTTAATAGGAAGTCCGCGTTGGAGTCCTCGCCCACCGCGCCCAGCAACTGGACATTGACACCGAGACGAGCGGCGGCAGACGCCTGATTCGCGCCCTTGCCGCCCGGCAGCACTTTCATGGCACCACCATTGACGGTTTCACCTGGCTTGGGTAGTCGTTTAGTGGTTACGGTGTAATCGGCGTTCATCGAGCCGACCACGATTACCGAGCCCGGCGCATCCTTCAGCGCTCTCAATCGCTCCCGTACGGGCTCGGGCATCTGTTCATGTTCTTCTCCACTTATCACCATGGGCTCCAAGCATAGTAGGCGACGGGCCCAAATGCGCATATGATCAGCCGCGCGACTTGCGAAGACGCTCGTGCATGGCCACCATCAGCACCAAGAGCACCAGCAAATACCACGGGTAGAGACTGATTGTCACATATTGCGCGATGATGCCGAACAGTGGCGGCATGAGCAGTGAGCCCACATAGGCGCAGGCCATCTGCACGCCGACGATGGCCTGCGATTTGTCTTCGCCGAAGTAGGCCGGCGTCGAGTGGATGACGCACGGATAAATCGGCGCGCACCCGAAGCCGATGACCACCAGCCCAACGACCACGCCAAGGTGGTGAGGCAATGGCACGAACATGGTGAGGATGCCGGCGAACACCAGCACTTGGCCGAGGCGAATCATGACCGGGTCCTTGAATCGCATGGTCAGAAAGCCGGAAAGCGCACGGCCCACGGTGATGCCTACGTAGAATAGGCTGGCCCAGCTGGCGGCGGTGATCTTGTCGATGCCGCTGTGCATCACCATATAGCTGGAGGCCCACAGGCCCGCCGTAGATTCGACGGCGCAGTAGCAGAAGAACATCACGAGGATTTCCTTGGCACCGCGAATGGCGAGCACGCCGGCCACGCCGAGCGGTTTGCGTTCGGCAACAGACACCCCTTCAGCAGTGCCAAATCTCTCGGCATTGCCGTCAGATGATGCGGTGTCATCGGTCGATTCGCCGACCGCAATTGCGCCACGTTTCTTCCACAGCGGCAGGCTCAGCACCAGGATGACGGTCAGCATCACCTGCAGGATCGCGATGTACCGATAGCCCCACGGCCAACCTTGGCCTTGAGAGAGCGCATAGCCCATGATGTAGGGGCCGACCGATGCGCCGACGCCCCACATGCAGTGCAGCCAGCTCATATGCCGGCTTTCGTAGTGAATGGCTACGTAGTTATTGAGCGCCGCATCCACGCCACCCGCGCCAAGGCCGTATGGTATGGCGATGGCCAACAGCACCCAGTAATTCGAGGTAACGGAGAAACCGGCCAAGGCCGCCGCAGTCAACGCCACCGAAACGGCGGTGACCTTGCCTGCCCCGAATTTCAATGTCATTCGGTCCGAAAGCAGCGCCGAGACGATCGTGAACATGGAAATCACCGCGGAGATGCCGCCGGCCCACGCCACCGGCACGTTCAGATCCTGGCTCATGGTGGGCCATGCGGATCCGAGTAGCGAATCCGGCAATCCCAGACTGATAAACGCCACATAGATGACGGCAAGCAACAGACTGGCCATGTCCCATCTCCCATTCACAGTACGGCACCGGTTGTGATAACGATGTCATCAGTCTATCGAATAGCGCTTCAGCAACACGCAAACATCACAGTTTGGAGTCTTGCCCGCAGTACACCGGCGTGGAATCGGCTACGCCGCGCGGGTCAAAGCCGATGATGTCGTAGTTGTCCTTGAGATAATCGGCGGCGGTGCCCTCGATGAAATCCTGATGATATACCGCAGCACCCTCTGACGAAATAGCTGTCCGCCAAAGACGGACTGAGGGGAGAGAAATACGAGTAGCCCGCTACCACCCGAGGCCTCTCCCCCAGTCAGCTTCGCTGACACCCCCTCATCAGAGGGAGCTTGAGATAGGACGGTCAGGTATCGATCTTGGAGCGGTCGAAATCGTCGGCGTTGTCGACGATGAACTGCTTGCGCGGCGGCACGTCGTCGCCCATCAGCAGGCTGAAGATCTCGGATGCCTGGGCGGCGTCCTCCATGCGGATGCGGCGCAGCATACGCGTGCGCGGATCCATGGTGGTGTCCGCCAACTGGTCGGCGTCCATCTCGCCCAGACCCTTGTATCGCTGGATGTCGTCGTTGTATCCGATGTGCTTCTTGTCGAGGTCGGCCAGCTTGCCGGCCAGCTCGTCATCGGAATACGTGTAGATATATTCGCCCTTGTGCGAGCCGGTCAACGCGATGCGGTGCAGCGGCGGCACTGC
>OGRR01001046.1_pt1 | contig 19492 bp, 17 predicted proteins | sample 1553511 | NCBI WGS metagenome assembly OGRR01 (sample SAMEA2580040, study PRJEB22360) | human gut metagenome | biome: human gut; feature: human-associated habitat; material: faeces | place: Denmark | collected 2008/2010 | reverse complement strand
GAGCCCGTTGCGTTTTCCAGCGCCGAGAGCATCAGATTGCCCAACGTATGGTTGCGCGCGAAATCGAAACGGTACTTGAACGCCTTGGTAAGCGGGTCGTCAGGGTTGGCGGCAAAGGCCGCCAGGCACTTGCGGATATCCCCCGGCGGGGTCACATGCGCCTCTTCACGCAGAATGCCGGTGGATCCGCCATCGTCTGCCATGGCAACGACCGCCGATGTGCTCACGCCCATGGCCAAAAGCGTACGGATGGACATAGGCGCGCCGGTGCCGCCGCCGATCACCACCGCCTTGAGCTTCGTCGGATCGACCGGGCTCTTCAGTGGGTTCGGAAGATGAAGCGCCCCAATGGCCTGAAACGCCTGCGTGGAGGAAGCGTCGAGCCGGAAGCCATGCCCCGCCAAACGGGAGCCTCCCTGACTCATTTCTCCACCTCTTTATTCGTGTCGGCCAGCGCGATGTCGCGATGGTAGACGTTTACGTTGTAGTCCTGCGCGGCAAGAAGCTCGGCGGTCTTGTTGGCAAGAACGACGCTTCTGTGCTGACCGCCCGTGCACCCGACGCCAATGGCCAGCTGCTGCTTGCCTTCGGCGACGTAACCGGGCATCACGCAGTTCAACAGGTTTTCCCATGCTGCGAGGAACTTATGCGTTTCCTCGTTGTTCAGCACATAGTCGGCCACCTGGGAATCGAGGCCGGTGAGGTTGCGCAACTCGGGGATGTAGAAGGGGTTGGGCAAAAAGCGCACGTCGATTACGATGTCGGCATCGGTGGGAGCGCCATGCTTGAAGCCGAACGAGTACACGGTAACGTTCATGCCCTCCTTCGCCGTTTCCTTCGAATACAGGCGACGCAGCTCTTCGCGTAGCTTGCGCGGGCTCATGTTCGACGTGTCGATGTAAGAATCGGCCAACGCGCGCAGCTCCTGCGTCAGGCCGCGTTCGTAGGAAATGGCCTGACCGATGGAGCGCTTGTTGTTGATGCAGAGCGGATGACGGCGCCGCGACGCCTTGTAGCGCGCAATCAGAACGCTGTCGGCAGCATCAAGGAAGATGACGCGAAACGTCACACCCGCCGCCTCCATGTTGGCAAGCTCGCCCACCAGCTGCTTGAAGTACTCGCGGTTACGGGCATCGCAAACGATGGCGAGTTTCCTGCCGATCTCGTTCTGACCGGGAAGGCTTGCCAGGCTGATCATGTTCATGATCAGCGAAGGGGGCAGGTTGTCGATGCAGAAGTAGCCCAAGTCCTCGAATGTGTGCATTGCCTCGGTGCGGCCTGCACCGCTCATGCCCGTGATGATCACCACATCGGGAACGGCATGCGTTGCCCGCTCCTGTTCCTGTAGTGCATCTTGGTTGGTTTCAGGTTGAGCCATTGCGGCCTCCTTGGGTAAACGCAGGTAGAACGTTATTCCTGCGGGTGCGTTTCCTTCTTGGTGTTGTACTGTTCCAATACAGCATACACGTCCTCGGCAACTTGGTCGGGGACGGTGTGGGTTTGCTTGATCTCATCAAGCGAAGCCTTGCGCAGCGCGCCGAACGAGCCGAACGCCTTCAGCAGCGCCTTCTTGCGCTTCGGACCCATGCCGATAACCTCGTCCAAGATGCTGGTGGTCATGCCCTTCCCGCGCAACTCGCGGTGGAAGGTGATGGCAAAGCGATGCGCCTCGTCGCGTACCTGCTTTACCAGGTACAAGCTGGGGCTGCCGCCCGGCAGCACCACCGGACCCGAATCCTGCCAGGGAACGAACAATTCTTCATCGCGCTTGGCAAGGCCGCATATCGGGATATCGCCCGCACCCAGCTCGTTCAACTGCTTGATAGCCGCAGTGAGCTGGGGCTTGCCGCCGTCCAAGATGATCAGGTCGGGACGCTTGCCGAAGCGCTCGTCTTCCAGGCGTTCCTTGCAGTAGCGACGCGCCATCACCTCGCTCATCATGGCGAAGTCGTTCGCCTCGTCCGATTCCATGCGGATCTTGAACCTGCGGTACTGGCTTTTGTCGGGACGCCCGTTGGTGAACACCACCATCGAGGCAACCGAGTATCGGCCGTGAATAGTGGAGATATCGAAGCACTCGATGCGCATGGGCGGCGCTTCGAGTGCCAACGCGCTTTCCAGCTGCAGAAGCGCATCGTTGATACGGTCGTCGTCGTAGCTGCTGCGTGCCTTGTAGCGCATCAGCACATGACGCGCATTGCGGGAAGCCATTTCCATCAAGGCAGCCTTCTCACCACGCTGCGGAACAGTGAAGAACACCTTGGCACCGTGCACACTGGCAAGCTTTTCGGTGAGCCATTCGCAAATCACCTCTTCGTCTTCCGGCACCTCTTCAACGATAAGCTCGTGCGGGATGGATTCCGTGGTTCCGTAGTAGCGCAGCACGAACATGCGCAGCAGTTCGGAAGCGGGAACGTCCTTGCCCTTGTTGAAGATGAACTCGTTGGCGTTCATGATGCGCCCCTCGCGCAGCATCAAAACGGCGATGCCCGCAATGGTTTCCTCACGGTACACCCCGATGACATCGGCATTCAAGCGGTGCGACGAAACGGCATGCTGGGTTTGCGCGAGCGATTCCACCGTGTCGATGCGGCCCTTGATGCGCCCCGCGCGCTCGAAGTCGAGCTCCTGGGCAGCTTGGGTCATCTCCGCTTTGAGCTCATCGACGAATTCCTTGTGCGATCCGGCCAGGAAACGCTCCACCTTGCGAACCTGCTCTTGGTACTCTTCGGGCGTGATGGCGCCACAGCATGCCCCGGGGCCCAGACCCACATGCGAATCGAAGCACGGGCGGTCGTCGAGCTCGACCTCTTCATAGGGTTGCTGCTCGAGCTTGCGGTTCAAACGACGCCACTCCGAGCACGACGAAGAGCAGATGGGCACGATCCTGCGCACGATGTCCACGAGGTTGCGGGCAGCGCGGCTTTCGGTGTACGGGCCGAAGTAGCGCGTGGTGGCCTTGTGGGCTTCGCGGGTGTACTTGATGGCCGGAAACACATCGCCCTTGGTAAGCGCGATGAACGGATAGCTTTTGTCGTCCTTGAAGTCGGCGTTGAAGTACGGCGAGTACTGTTCGATAAGGTTGCGCTCGAGCACCAAGCTTTCGTGCTCGTTGGCCGTGACAACATACTCGAACGAATCGATTTGCGAAACCAACAGGGGTATCTTGGCGCGATCGTCCTGGAAGTTCACGTATTGGCGCATGCGGGCGCGCAGCTGCTTTGCCTTGCCCACATAGATTACCGTGCCGTGCTTGTCTTTCCAAAGGTAGCAGCCCGGTTCCGTGGGAACGCTGGCCAATTGGTCTTTGATGCGCTGAAGCTTTTCCTGGTCCACGGCAATCCCCTACACGTACTCTTCCAGATCGAGCAGCATCATGGAAACGTTGTCGCGCATATCCTTCGCCTGAGCACGCGTGAGATTGCCCGAAGCATAGAAGTCCTGAATAACCTCAAGCTCGAACTGCAGGCCGCGGCGCTGGATGTCGTCGATGCTTACCGTGGCGTTTTCCACGGCCTCGGATGTCATGGTGGCATCATCTTCGCGGTCGAACACCGAAAGGGCACGTTCGTGGTTGATCATGAGCTTCGCCACAACCTCGCTTGGGTAATCGGGGTTGTTCACCAGCTTCTGCAAGTACTCGACGGCATACCGTTCGGCAAGCTCGCGTACCTTGTCCATTGACTCATGGTCTTCGCTGCCGCCTGGCGTGAACACGCCTTTGATGCTGCGCACCACCATGGCAAACGTGCTGCGCAAACGGGCATAGCGAAGCCCCGCCGCATACGACGTCTTTTCCTTCGAATGAGCAATGAGCGCCTTCTGCTTCGTAAGGCGGCGCAGGTACTCGAAGGCATCGAAGGCCTCCACTTCCCTACGCTCCACTGCGGCAATAAGCTGCTCTACCTGATAATCGATGACCTCGATACGGAGTTTCGCCACCGCAGGCTCGTCCAAATCGGCAACCGAACGGATGGTGCGGATGCGGTTGTTGTACGACGAGACGACGATCTTCGTCTCGCGGTCGTTTTCCTCGGTAGAATCCGCCATCAAACGCTCGATAACGGTGCGCATGATCTCGATCTTCGTGCGCATCAATTCCTCAACCTCGTCTTCGTCGGCCTCGGACTCTTCCTTAGGCGCCAAAACGGGAAGGAGGAAATTCGCCAGCAACAGCGTGCACACAATGACGCCCGAAGCAAGGAAGATGATAAGGGAGCGCTGCGGGAAGGTGGAGCCGTCGGCAAGCAAGAACGGGATGGTGAATGCAATGGAAAGCGTGATGGCACCCTTCGGACCGCCTACCGTGGTAACGAGCGAGTTCTTCACCATGCGCCAACTGAACTTGTCGCGTTTGCCGGTGGCGGGGTTTTTGATGAGGCGCGTCATAACAAGCGCCCATACGAAACGCAGAAGCACGATAAGGGCCGTAAGCACCAAAACGTAGCCGATAAGCACAAAATTGTTGATATACAGGTTGTCCCACGTGCTCTGCATGGCGTTGGGAAGCTGAATGCCCAGAAGAACGAACACCACGCCGTTCAGCGTGAAGCCGATAACCTTCCACACACTGGTAAGGGCGATGTTCAAGCGCGATTGGTACGGGGAGATCTTGCGGTCGCGGAACATCGACCAAACGATGCCGCATGCAACTACCGCAAGGATGCCCGAAACGCCTACCAGCTCTGAGAACAGGTACACCACAAGGGGCATGGAAACCTCGAACAGCACGTGGAACGTCACGTTGTCCAAGCCCATTTCGCGGATGCGCTTGCTGAAGAAGAGGAACACGCCCGCCAGCACGATGCCCAGGGCAATGCCGCCTACGAAGCCAACGGCAAACGACGTTGCCGCATCGGCAAGGGAAAAGGCCCCGGTAACGGCAGCGGAAACCGCGAACTGGAACGAGACAACGCCCGATGCGTCGTTGATCAGGGCTTCGCCCTGCAAAATGGCACCTTCGCGCTTGCCGAGCTTCGCTTCCTTCTTAAGCGCCTGCACCGCCACCGCATCGGTGGGACCGAGCGCCGCGCCCAGTGCGAAGGCAGCCGCAAGCGGGATGGAGGGCACCAGCCAATGCAGGACAAAACCCACGCACAGCGTGATAACCACCACCAAGCCGATGGCAAACGAAACGATGGTGGCCTTGTTGTCCCAGAGGTTCTTCTTGTCGGCCTCCAGCGCATCGTTGAACAGCAACGGCGCAATGAACAGCACCAAGAACAGCTCTGGGTCAAGGTTCACCTCAATGGGCGAAATAGCCAGCATGGCAATGCCGATGCCCAAGGCAATCTGGATCAAAGGGGAAGAAACGCGTGGAACAACCTGTTCAAGAATGGAAGAGAGCAAAACGGCCAACAACAGCATTAAGACGAGCTCAAAAACTTCCACAGGCATCCCCCAGCGCAAACGACAAAGATACCCTTCTAAAGTAACCCAGACCTAACCGGCAAGAGCCTTACCAAAGCAATCGACAGAAAAACCCAACACGCAAAAAGGGCTCGGATAGACAACCTATCCGAGCCCTTGATAGCCATGCTTTACAGCAATTTGTCGTAAGCGATTTTGCCGCTTCCCTGGAAGACGATGGTACCGCACTTGACGTAGCCCATCTTGTCCAGAATGTGCTGCATCCTTTTGTTGGGAAAGTCGGTGTCCACGCGAATGGTGTGCACATCGTTTTCAAGACAGAACTTCTCGATCAGAGCGAACACCTGGTCGGACAGGCCGATGCCGCGGAACTTCGAGGAATAGGCCATACGATGCACTACCGCGTAAGCATCGGAAGAATGCCAAGCGCCCTCGATGTTGTCGTAACAGGGCTCGCTGGAAAAATCGATGCACATGTAGGCGGCAATCTGACCGTCGACCTTCACCACATACCCCGTGCCGTTGGCAATGTCGTCCTTGACCGTCTGCAAGGTGGGATATTCATCGGTCCATTGGGTGAACCCTTGGGCCTTTTGGAATTCCCTTCCCTCGTCAAGAATCTGATAGCATTCAGACGTTTCATCGGCAACAGCCTTAACCAGAACGGCCATTGATGTTCCTTTTACATTGCATTTGGAAAACACCCCGCAAAGCAGAGCGCGATATAGTATAGCGAATTGCCCCGCATCACCCTGGGAGGTACGGACAACGGCATCGGAAGGCGGACGTTATGCGTTAGGCACCTTGCATTCCAGGAACACCTGCTCTTCTTCGATCACACCCTCCAAAAGGCTTGTCCCATGTCCTGCGATGCGGAACCCCGATTTCAGGTAAAGGCTCTTGGCCGGTTCGTTGTGCTCGTAGGTGTCAATGCGGATAACACGGCACCCAAGGCGTGCTGCCTGGCTCTGAGCGAAGCGCACCATAGCACGACCGTACCCACGACCGGCCATGCGCGGCGGAATGCACAGCGTATGGACAACCAACACCTCTTCGCCTTCTGCGGGATACAGCCAAGGGACATCGGCATATTCCTTAGCCTGCAGATGATTCAAGATCATGCTGCCGCGCACTTCCCCTTCTTCCTCCAGCACATACATCGTGCTGGCAGGAACCGCACGCTCAGGCACCGCAATAGTGGGATAAACCCCCAACTTCCAATTGGAGTTGCTCCCATGTTCCTGCTCGAAAACAAGAAGTTCAGTATACATAGCAGCAATATCCGCCACTCCAGCAACCCGAATCACAAAAGCCCCCTAACGGTTCGTTTTCAAAGGCAATTCTAACTTGCTGACCAGAAAGCAAACTAGAAGAGCCCTAGGCGAACAAAGAAAAATGCGCTTTAAAACGTTTATCAACCAAAGGATTAGCACAACGAACCGTGGCGCAAACAGCAAGGAAAAGATCGACAAGCTGAATAAGCAAGTGACTGTTTTTGCACCCATGCGAACGACATCGAAGGAGATAAAGGTGCTAGCACCTTGTTTGAAGAGCAAAGCGATTTCAAACAAACGCCCAAAGGGCGTTAATAAAGCCCTGATATTGGACGAAACAGCGAGCGAGAAGCTGACGAGTGCAGATGCCGGATAAACGTTCGCCTGCCGTTCTTCCCCCGTCAAGCCCGCTTGGAGCGGCAGCTGTGCCGTCAGCTTCCCGCGCAGCGTCATACCGTCTCATACGAAAAAAGCCCGTTCTTACGAACGGGCTTAAAATAACTGGTGGACCGTCGGGGACTCCCCGCGGCTTCGCCGCTCAACCCCTCAAGCTAAAGCTTTCGGGACAAAATCCTAAAAATATGCCACTGGCATATTTTCTAAACGGATTTTCACCTCATCGGTTCTAGTCCCCGTTCAGGCTGACCGATTTACGAAAAAGAAAAAGCCCCATTGCTGGGGCTTTGTTTCTAAATGGTGGACCGTCGGGGACTCGAACCCCGGACCTTGGGATTAAGAGTCCCCTGCTCTACCAACTAAGCTAACGGTCCATGAGAAGTGCCGTATGTTTCAACGGCTATCTATTATGCATCAATGATGCGAATTATCAAGGTTGCGCTGGGGTGGGTAATCGGACTCGAACCGACGACCTCCAGAGCCACAATCTGGCATTCTAGCCAACTGAACTATACCCACCGTTTGCGCAGGTAGATACTATACAGGAATCAGAATTTAGCGCAACCCCCTTTTTTCAAAAAAGTTGCCACAGTTCGAAATCCCCTTTATAACACCAGGTCAAAGCACCTATAAAACCAGATAGCCCAACAAAGAAGGCACAACAAAAGCCACCCAGGCTGCCGATGGTATTATCAAGGAAAGACAAGGAGCCGCCATGTTAGGGAAAACCCTGCTCATAGCAAACCCGGCAGCACGCAGCGGAAAAGCTGCAGAAGTTGCCGCACATGCCAAAACAGTATTGGAGCGGATAAGGGAAAAGAACGCCGAAGCACTTCCATCCTTCGCGCTCCGCTACACCGCAGGCCCAAAGGACGCAACAAACATTGCAGCAACTGAAGGCGATGCATTCGACACGGTCATAGCCTTAGGCGGCGATGGGCTTGCCAACGAGGTTGCCAACGGCCTTATGCGCTTAGACCCTGCCGCACGTCCCCAATTCGCGCTTATCCCCTGCGGCAACGGCGACGACTTCGCCCGCACCATTCAAATGGATCGCAATCCCGCAAAATCGCTTCAGCAGCTTGAATCGCTTAGCCTGAAGCCCACTTGCATCGATGCTGGCAACGTCAACGGCACTTGGTTCCTGGAAACGCTTTCCTTCGGCCTAGACGCCGCAATCGCACTTGGCACGGCAGAGCTACGCAAGAAAACGCGGCGCACCGGTACCAGCCTGTATTTGCAGTGCGGCATTGACCAGCTGGTGAACCACCGCGACATCCGTTACGGGATGCTCTCGCTTGACGATGGCGATGCGCGTGAAATCGAGTTTTACCTGCTTGCCGTGCAGAACGGCATTAGCTATGGCGGAGGCTTTCAGATCTGTCCCGAGGCAAAGCTCACCGACGGACTGCTCGACATTTGTTATGCAACGCCGATGCTCAGCGCATCGGCGGCGGTAAAGCTGCTCCTAAAGGCCAAGAAGGGCAAGCACACCCGTCATCCGAACCTCACGTTCATGAAGGCCCGCAAGTTGCATCTGAGCCTTCATGCACCCCTGCCAACGCAGGTAGACGGCGAAGCGCTCCCCTCCACTGAATACGAGGTATCGCTGCACCCGAAGCAACTAACGGTTCTCATGCCCGCAGAACGCTAGAAGGCGACTGGGGGGCGAGCTACCCCTCTCAAACCACACATTGCTAAAAAAGAGGAAGCCCTTTCGGACTTCCTCTTTTTGTCGAAAATGCCTCGTTATCGGGGCAGTATGAGCAAAGGAGATTAAACGATGCCCTGAGCCAGCATAGCGTCGGCAAGCTTCTTGAAACCAGCGATGTTAGCGCCAGCAACATAGTCGCCCTCTACGCCGTATTCGCGAGCAGCGTCGTCTGCTGCGTGGAAGATGTTGACCATGATGCCATGGAGCTTTTCGTCAACCTCTTCGAACGTCCAGGAAAGACGCTCGGAGTTCTGGGACATTTCCAGACCGGAGGTTGCAACGCCGCCAGCGTTAGCAGCCTTGCCGGGCATGAATACTACGCCGTTCTGCTGCAGGTACTGGGTTGCATCCATAGTGGTAGGCATGTTTGCACCCTCGGCAACGATCTTGCAGCCGTTGGCAACAAGAGCCTTGGCGTCGTCGATGAGCAGCTCGTTCTGGGTTGCGCAAGGAAGAGCGATGTCGACCTTGATGCCCCATACGCCACGACCGTCATGGTACTCAACGCCCTCGCGGCGCTTTGCGTACTCGGAGATACGGCCGCGCTCGACTTCCTTGATCTGCTTTACCAGAGCAACGTCAATGCCGTTGGGATCGTAGATCCAGCCAGTGGAGTCGGAAAGGGTTACGACCTTAGCGCCCAGCTGCTGAGCCTTTTCGGTTGCGTAGATTGCAACGTTGCCTGCGCCGGAAACAGCAACGGTCTTGCCCTCGAAGGAATCACCCTTCATCTTGAGGTATTCGGAAACAAAGTAGATCAGGCCATAGCCAGTAGCCTCGGTACGAGCCAAGGAGCCGCCGTAAGAAAGGCCCTTGCCGGTAAGAACGCCTTCCCAAACGTTGCGGATGCGCTTGTACTGACCGAACATGTAGCCGATTTCGCGAGCGCCAGTGCCGATGTCGCCAGCAGGAACGTCGGTGTCGGCGCCAACATGCTTGCAGAGCTCGGTCATGAAAGACTGGCAGAAGCGCATAACCTCAGCATCGGACTTGCCCTTCGGGTCGAAGTCGGAACCGCCCTTGCCGCCGCCCATGGGGAGCGTGGTAAGGCTGTTCTTGAAGATCTGTTCGAAGCCCAGGAACTTGATGATGCCCAGGTTTACGGAAGGATGAAGGCGAAGGCCGCCCTTGTAAGGTCCAAGGCAGCTGTTGAACTGCACGCGGAAGCCGCGGTTTACCTGTACCTTGCCGGAATCGTCGACCCACGGAACGCGGAACATAATCACACGCTCGGGCTCAACAATGCGCTCAAGCAAACCTGCCTTCTCATACTCGGGATTCGCGTCAATGACGGGCTTCAAAGACGTAAGAACCTCGGTTACAGCCTGAATGAACTCAGGCTCGTTTGCGTTCTTGGCCTTTACTTGCTCGATGACGGAGTCAACGTAGCTCATGGGACCTCCTTTGTAGAAACTCAACGCGTTTAATAATAATTCCGAAACGGAGCGGCAAAGCCTTCGCAAAGTTTCTGTAACACGGTAGAAACAAAGAATGCCGCCTACCGAAGCAATTGCAGCGGTAGGCGGCAAAAAACGCTGACAACTCAAGCCCAAAAGCGCCCCAAGAACGCCTTTGACCTACAGAGCACGCAGTTTCTTACATATGCTCAGGTGCGGAAACGCCCAGGAGGTCAAGCGAAAGCGCCAAAACGATACGCGTTGCATCGACCAAGGCAAGACGTGCCTTTTCCACGTCTTTTTCGACGCCCAGAACGTGGCAGTTGCCGTAGAAGGAATGGAACAGGCTTGCCAGTTCCTGCGCGTAGTGCGTAAGGCGGAACGGTGCGCGGTCGCGTGCCGCGCCGGCAACCAAATCGGAGAAATCGGCCATCTTGCGCATAAGGGCAAGCTCGGATTCATGGGTAAGGGACGAAAGATCGATGCCGTCGAGGCCGAGCTGGCTTGCAATCTCGCTGGCGCCAACGCTTTCAACGTCCATGCCCTCGCCAGCGCCCGCCTTGCGCAGGATGGAGCAGATGCGCGCATGGGCGTACTGCACGTAGTACACCGGGTTCGACGAATCCTGCTTCTTCGCCACCTCGATATCGAAGTCGATTGCCTGGTCGGCCGATTTCGAAAGCATGAGGTAACGCGTGGCATCGACGCCTACCTCGTCGATCAGTTCCTGGAAGGTGACCATTTCGCCCGTTCTCTTCGACATGCGAACCGGTTCGCCGTCGCGCAGCAGGTTAACCAGCTGGCCCAGAACAACCTCAAGCGCATCGGGGTATCCCCATGCCGTCATCATGGCCTTGCAACGCTGGATGTAGCCGTGGTGGTCGGCACCCCAGATGTCGATCAGGTGGTCGTAGCCGCGCTGCATCTTGTCGTAGTGGTAGGCAACGTCGCTCATGAAGTACGTAAGGTCGCCGTTCGCCTTCACCAATACGCGGTCCTTGTCGTCGCCGAAGTCGGTGGAGCGGAAGAACGTCGCGCCGTCTGCTTCGTAGAGCAGGCCCTTCTTGTTCATCACGTCGAACGCGCGCTGCTGCTTCGTTTCGCCGTTTTCGTCCGGCACGAACAGGGAACGCTCGCTGAACCACGTATCGAAGCTGTTGCCGAACGTTGCCAGGGTGCTCTTCACGTTGTTGAGCATCATGGCATAGCCGCGCTCGCGGAAGTTCACCAGACGCTCCTGCTCGTCGGCGGAAAGCCACTTGTCGCCGTCTTCGTCGATGATGGCCTGCGCGATGTCCTTGATGTAGGCGCCGCCGTAGCACGCCTCGGGCATTTCGACATCCTGGCCCAGCAGCTGCTGATAGCGAACCACGATGGAATTGCCGAACACATTCATCTGATTGCCCTGGTCGTTGATGTAGAACTCCTCGTCAACGGAGTAGCCGGCATGGCGCATAACACGCGCGATGGCGTCGCCCAGCGCAGCCCAACGACCGTGGCCCACATGCATGGGGCCGGTGGGGTTGGCGGAAACATACTCCAAGTCTACCTTGCAGGGCTCGGGCAGCTGGGATTTGCCGAAATCGGCGCCCTGCTCGCGTGCCTCGGCAACCACCGCCTGAAACGATGCGTTCGTAAGCGTGAGGTTGATGAAGCCCGGACCGGCAATCTCGAACGAGGCAATAAGGTTGTTTTCGGGCAGATGGTCGACGATGGCCTGTGCAATGGCACGCGGGTTCATATGCGCCGCCTTGGCAAGACGCATGGCAATGGTGCAGGCCCAGTCGCCATGACCCTCTTCGCGGGGTCGCTCAAGCGTGGGCTGAGGAATCTCTTCGAGGGAAAGGTCCCCCGCCTCGACAGCGGCCGTAAGGGCCTGGTGCAAAACCGACTCAAGCGATTCACGAATGGTCATGAAACATACCTTCCTTATGCATTACTAGAACAAGGGGCACAGGCCCCGGAAAATCAAAAGCACGCTGCCCGAAATGGGCAGCGTGCTTCATTCTACCATCATCAAGCACGGCGTGCGGCAACGTACGATTCGAACTCCGCAACCGCTTCATCCAGAATGCTCGAATACAGCTCAGGAGCCTTTCCGCCAACGGTAATGCCGTCAACCGTGGCAGCAAGCACGCCACCAGGCTCCGACGATGCGGAGACCACCACTTCGTCGGCGTCTAACAGCTCCTGCTTGGTAAAGGCACGCTCCCGTACCGGGATGCCAAGCCTCTTGCACGCAGCGATGATGTGCTTGCGGGCAATGCCCGGCAAAATCAGATTGTCGGCAGGATGGGTTACCAACGCACCGTCTTTCAGGATATGCACGTTGCTGTGCGCGCATTCCGTCACGAAGCCATCGCGCACGAACACGGCCTCCGCGCAACCCACCTCTTTGGCATGCTGTGCCGCCATGACATTGGGCAAAAGGTTCAGCGTCTTGGTGTTGCAATGGAAAAACCGCGTGTCTTCCACCGTAATGAGATTCACCGGCGCTGGGCGCAGGTTCTTTTCCTCGGGCTCAACCATGATCCACAGGTTCGCAGGCCCTTCGGGGAACGGATGGCTGCGATGCGCCGTGCCGCGCGTTACCTGCCAATACACGAAATGATAGGTGCCATCCACCTGGGCAACCAGGCTGGTAAGCAGCTCGAGCAATTCGTCGGCGGTAACACCTGGGTCGATTTCCATGTTGGCACAGCTGTTGAAGAAGCGCTGCAGGTGGTCTTCGGCGAACACCACCACGCCATCAAGTGCCATGGTTGCGTCGTAGACACCGTCGCCATAGAAGCTCACACGGTCGAGGAAGGGCACCTTCAGCTCTTCCAAGAGCCCAGTTTCGCCGTTGTAATAGCCGATGTTCTTCATAACGTCCCTAACGAAGCGTTGCCAGGACAACTGCCTTGATGGAGTGCATGCGGTTTTCCGCTTCGTCAAACACACGGCTCTGCGCGCCCTCGAACACTTCGTCGGTCACTTCCATTTCGGTAAGGCCGAACTTTTCCTCGATGTCCTGGGCAACCGTGGTCTTCGTGTCGTGGAACGCGGGAAGGCAATGCATGAAGATGGCGTTGTCGGCAGCATTGGCCATGACCTTGGCGTTGACCTGGTAAGGCGAAAGCTCCTTGACGCGCTGCTCCCATAAGCTTGCCGGCTCGCCCATGGAAACCCAGATGTCGGTGTAGATGACGTTGGCATTCTTGGTGCCTGCCTCCACGTCGCTGGTCACCGTGATGGTGCAGTCGTTTTCGGCGGCAATGGCACGGCACTGCTCCACCAACTCAGCATCAGGAGCATCGGCCTCGGGGCAGCAGGCAACGTAGTTCATGCCCATCTTCGCGCAACCCACCATCAAAGAATTGGCAACGTTGTTCTTCGCATCGCCCATGAACACAACGGTAAGGCCGCGCACATCGCCGAAGTTCTCGCGAATGGTAAGCGCATCGGCGATGAACTGCGTGGGGTGCGCTTCGGTGGTAAGGCCGTTCCACACGGGCACGCCGGCATATTCAGCCAGCGTTTCCACGATTTCCTGACCAAAGCCGCGGTACTCGATGCCGTCGAACATACGGCCCAGAACGCGGGCGGTGTCCTCGATGGACTCCTTGTTGCCCATCTGAGATCCGGCAGGATCAAGGTACGTCACGCCCATGCCCAGGTCGTGACCGGCGATTTCAAACGAGCAACGGGTGCGGGTGGAAGTCTTCTCGAACAGCAAGACGATGTTCTTGCCCTCGAGTTCCTTGTGGAGCACGCCAGCGTGCTTCTTTTCCTTCAGCTCCTGCGCAAGATCAACCAGGGAAACGATTTCCTCGGAAGTGAAGTCGAGCAATTTAAGAAAATGACGCCCCGAAAGCGATTGAGTCATAGGATCCTCCTGAAGTAATGCCAGGCATTCCTGGCGCGAGTGGTATCCGCGCACCAAACGCACACGGATACCTTATTATCGCACTACTCCCCTTCGGCGATGTTGACGCCTTTGTGATTTCCCGTGACGGCGTATTCAGCCCATTCGGCGATGTTCACCGCATGGTCGCCGATGCGTTCAAGGTACTTGGCAATCATCAGCACGTCGAGCACGTACGTTTCGTCGGGCTCGTGCTCGATAATGTGACGGGTGATGCTGCGCTTCACTTCCTCGAACTGGGCGTTCACCGCATCGTCGCCGGCGCTGCACGCCCGAGCCTTCTCCAGGTCAAGGCCCACATAGGCGTCGATTGCCTGGAAAGCTGGTCGTAGTCGGTTTTCGCCATGGTGGCAAGCGCGGGAAACGCCGAAAGGTCGGCGTCTTCGGAAAGGGTGGCGGCAATCTCGCAAATTTCCGCCGCCTGATCGCCTATTCGCTCCAGATCGGTAATCAGCTTCAATCCCGCTGTCACGCTGCGCAAATCGGAAGCAACCGGCTGCTCGCGCAGCAGCAGACGCAAGCACAGCGCCTCAATGGTGCGTTCCTTCTCGTCAATCAGCGAATCGTTGCTGGCAACGAGGTAAGCTTTCGTGGCGCTTACCTTGCGCACCGCATCGAACGACCCTTCGATCGCCTCTTTTGCCAGTTCCGCCATCTCTATGATGTCGGCGCGCAGCTGATGAAGTTCCTCGTCGAAAATCGGTCGTGCCATATCAACCGAACCTCCCTGAAATGTAGTCTTCGGTGCGCTTGTCGCGCGGGTTGGAGAACATGGTTTGCGTAGGTGCGCATTCCACCATCTTCCCCAGCAAGAAAAACGCCGTGGTGTCGGAGATACGTGCCGCCTGCTGCATGTTGTGGGTGACGATGATGATGGTGTAGTTGGCCTTCAGCTCCCCTACCAGCTCTTCGATCTTCGAAGTGGAAATCGGGTCCAATGCACTGGTGGGCTCGTCCATCAGCAGGACTTCCGGGTTCACCGCCAAAGCGCGCGCAATGCATAGGCGCTGCTGCTGGCCGCCCGAAAGCCCCAGCGCGTTCTTCTTCAAACGGTCTTTCAGCTCGTCGAAGATTGCGGCTTTGCGAAGGGAGTCTTCCACGATGTCGTCGAGCTCTGCCTTCTTCTTGATGCCGTGGGTGCGCGGACCGAAAACGATGTTGTCGTAGATGGACATGGGAAACGGGTTCGCCTTCTGGAACACCATGCCTACCTTCTTACGCAGGACGTTGACGTCATAGCCGTTGTAGATATCCTGCCCGTCCAAGGTGATGCTGCCGGTGATCCTGCAGCCATCCACCAGGTCGTTCATACGATTGAGCGATTTCAAAAGCGTAGACTTGCCGCAACCGGAAGGCCCGATCATGGCGGTAACGCGATGCTCGGCAAACGAGATGTTGATGTCGGTGAGCGCCTGGAAATCGCCGTAGAACAAATCCATATGCGAAACATCCATCTTCGCAGTGCTATTCATCGGTCATTCCTCCTTTGCTGATTCGTTTTGCAACGGCCGACGTTGCCAGGTTGATAAGAAGCACGAAAACCAAGAGCAGCACTGCCGTTGCATAGGTTGCGTCGATGTGCAGGCCCTCGCTTGCCAACAGGTACATATGCACCGCCAGGGTACGGGTGGAATCGAACACCGAGGTAGGCACTGCCGCAATAGAGCCTGCGGTGTAGATAAGCGCAGCCGATTCGCCCACCGTGCGGCCGATAGCCAAGATGATGCCGCCTAAGATGCCCGGGATGGCAGAAGGCAGCACGATGCGAAACACCGTGCGGAAACGCCCCGCCCCCAAGCCAAACGAGCCTTCGCGGTACAAGTCGGGCACCGCGGCCAGCGCTTCCTGCGTTGCCCGCATAATGATGGGAAACGTCATGATGGCCATGGTGCACACGCCTGCCAGAAGCGAAAGGCCCCACTGCAGGTAGTACACGAAGAACAAGAGCCCGAACAGGCCGTACACGATGGAGGGAATGCCCGAAAGCGTTTCGGTGGCAAGCGCCACCAGCCGTACGAACCAATTGCCCCTGTCGGTGTACTCGTTGAGGAAGATTGCCGCTCCGATGCCGAACACCGAAGAACAGGAAACCGACAGCACGATAACGATGAGCGTGTTGAACAGCGCTGGCATGAACGAGCAGTTGTTGGAGTTGCAGGTAAGCTCGAACATTTCGGGTTTGATCTGCGGTATTCCCATCACAAGGATGTAGCCGATGATGAAGCACACCGCCAAAACCGTAAGCACCGTGCTGGCGTACACCAGCACACGAAACACCCATGAAGAAGGCTTTGCCGGCTTGGTGCGGGTAAGAACCGTGTTGTTAGCCATTGTTCCCCCTTCGCTTCAACGCGGAGAACGCGAAGTTGATAACCAAGATGAACACGAACAGCACGCATGCCGTGCCGATGAGCGCACCGCGGTGCAAATCGGCGGCATAGCCCATTTCCAGCACGATGTTTGCCGTCATGGTGCGCACGCCGTCGGTGATGGCACCGGGAAGCTTCACCTGGTTGCCGGCGATCATGATTACCGCCATGGTTTCGCCGATGGCGCGCCCAATGGCCAAGATCACCGAAGCCAAAATGCCCGATACAGCCGCGGGAAGCACCACATGCATAACGCTGCGCTCATGGTCGGCACCAAGGGCAAGGGCGCCTTCGTAGTAGCTTTGCGGCACGGCGCGCAACGCCGACTCGGAAAGCGTGATGATGGTGGGCAGGATCATGATGCCCAGCACCAACGAAGCGCACAGGATGGATTGGCCGGTGCCCCCGATGTTGTTCCTGATGAAGGGAACCAGCACCACCAAACCGAAGAAGCCGTAGACGACCGAGGGGATGCCGGCAAGAAGCTGCACGCCGTTCTTTGCAATACGCGAAACGCGTTCGCTGCCGAAGCATGCCAAGAACACTGCACACAGGATGCCCAGCGGAACGCCGATAACCAGGGCGCCTGCCATAACGTAGAAGCTGCCCAAAACCATGACGCCGATGCCGTACACATCGCTCGACGGTTGCCAGGTGGTTCCGAAAAGGAAGTTGAAGAAGCCGATTTCGGCGATGGCCGGAACACCGTTGCCGAATATGAAGACGCAGATAACCACAACCGCAGCCACCGAAATGGCTGCGGCTAAGGCAAAGAGCATCTTGGCGATAAGCTCTTTAGCTTGGGTCATCTGGCTAGCCGATCTCGCTCCACTTGGACACTTCGCCGGTGAAGATCTGCTTTACCTGGTCGGAGGTAAGGCTGTCGAGCTTGTTGTCGTTGTTCACGATAACGGCGATGCCGTCGGTTGCGATAACGGTGGATTCAGCGCCCTGCTGCTTTTCGGAGTCCTTCAGGTCACGGGAAGCCATGCCCAAATCGCATGCTCCTTCGATGGCGGAAGTGACACCGGTGGTGGAGTCGGACTGGTTCACCTCAACGGTAACGTTAGGGTTCAGGCCCTTGTAAGCCTCGGCAAGCTTTTCCATAACCGGCGTTACCGAAGAAGAACCCGCAATGGTTACCTTGCCGGAAAGACCGGAAGCGGTGTAGGACGTGCTTGCGTCCATGGGGATGTAGCCCTCCTGCTCAACAACCTTCTGGCCGTCGGTGCTCAGAACGTACTTCATGAAGTCCTGTGCAACATCGGAAAGCTTCTTGCCGTTGTTGGTAACAACGTTGAACGGACGGGAAACCTTGTAGGAACCGTTTTTCACGTTTTCGGCAGTTGCCTCGGCGCCGTCGATTTTCACGGCCTTCACGGTGTCGTCCAAGGAGCCAAGGGAAATGTAACCGATGGCATCCGCGTCGTTGGCAACAGTGGTCTTCATGACGGCAGTGGAATTGGTGATGGCCGCAGAAGAGGTGGTCTTGTCAACCTTCTTGCCGCTGTCGTCCTTTTCCTCGATGTTGAAAAGCTCGATGAACGCGCCGCGCGTGCCTGAGCCGTCTTCACGGGAAGTTACGTTGATGGAAGCGTCGTTCGATGCACTCTTAGAATCGTTGCTGTTGCCGCTGCAGCCCACCAGCAAACCGCACAATGCCGCAAAGCACAAAGCCAGCGCGCCGATCAGAACCTTGTTCCTTACCGTACTCACTTTCAAGTTCCTTCTTTCTCTTGAAGATCTGCGATGCCGCGGGCATGTGCTCGAGCATCGGATTGCAGGAACCATAGTGAGCAACCCGCGCCCGGCAGTGGTTACACAGATTTGAAAGAAGGTTAGCGTTAGGTAAAGCACGACTCCATTTGAAAAAAAGTTGTTAAACGGCACAGCGACAGAGGGGATTGCCGCGATAATTTAACAATTGAAGGAAAGGAAGCCCCCGTTGACTACTATATTGCTTATCGAAGACGACCCCACCATTCGTCTTACCACCGAGTTTTCCCTGACCAAACACGGTTATGCGGTCAGCTCATGCGAAGATGGCCAATCAGGTTACGAAACGGCCCTTTCCATCGAGCCCGACCTTATCCTGCTTGACGTGATGCTTCCCGGTATGAACGGCTTCGAAGTTGCCAAGAACCTGCGCTCCGAAGGGTTCAAATCGCCCATCCTCATGCTTACCGCGCTCGACTCCGACCAAGACAAGGTCAAGGGCCTTGACGCCGGCGCCGACGATTACGTGACAAAGCCCTTTTCCACCGAGGTGCTTCTTGCCCGCATCCGCGCGAACCTGCGTCGTTCCGAGCTCGACGGCGTGAGCACCACAACCCCGCAGACGTTCGGCGATCTGACGCTCGACGTGGAAAACAGCACGGCAAGTGTGAAAGGCAAGGTCCTGAAGCTGCGCAGCAAGGAGCTTCAGCTGCTTTTTGCGCTGGCGGAACGAGAGGGAATGCTCTGCCGCCGCACCTGGCTTACGCAAAAGGTGTGGAAAGAAGATTATTTGAGCACTTCCCGCACCATCGACGTGCATATCCGTCGCCTTCGCTCAGTGCTCGATGAGAACAGCGACTACCGTTTCATCCATACCGTGCACGGCATGGGGTACCGCTTCGAACCGGTGAAGAAGACCGAGGAGTAGCACTCGCGCATGCCCAACAGGAAGAAAGCGGCGAGCGAATCGCCCACAAGACGCTGGCAGCGGCGCTTCATCATCGTGTACCTGGTTGTTGCCCTGGTATTCGCAGCGTGTTTCGCGATTTTCGCCTTAAGCCCCATCAACGATAAGATCCTCGACCGGCAAACCGCCAACCTCACGTCTACGGCTCAGGCGCAGGCGCAGGCGCTTGCCTATGTCGACGATGCCCAAACGTTCGTCAAGAAATCGGCCGAGGGAACCGATTTGCGCATAACCCTTATCGCGCAGGACGGCAACGTGGTGGCCGATTCCGAGGTTGACCCTTCAACCCTTGAAAACCACTTGGGACGCGAAGAAGTAGATAGCGCCCTGCAAGGGGAAAACGGCGAGGCTCAACGAGTTAGCTCTACCGACGACACCGACC
>OGRR01000997.1_pt1 | contig 20221 bp, 17 predicted proteins | sample 1553511 | NCBI WGS metagenome assembly OGRR01 (sample SAMEA2580040, study PRJEB22360) | human gut metagenome | biome: human gut; feature: human-associated habitat; material: faeces | place: Denmark | collected 2008/2010 | reverse complement strand
CGGACGAACCAGAAAACGGCTCAGAGGGCAAAGGAGACAGCCTTTCCGGCGAAGTCGAGCTGACATTCACATTTAATTCCCTGAATTTAAAGGAGGACACGGAGCTGGTTGTCTTTGATGAGCTGTACCGCGTCAAAACGAATACCTTGATCGCCGAACACAAAGATATTGAGGCAGAAAGCCAAACTGTCAAAATCTTTGTGCCTAAGATTGGTACAACGGCAGAGTTTGAGGACGGCAGTAAGGAAATCATCGCAAACAAAGAAATTGTAGTCATTGATACGGTTTCTTATAAAGATCTCAAACCCGGACGGGAGTATACCGTGTCCGGCATTTTGATGGATAAGGCCACTGGAAGTCCTTTCCTGGATGCTGATGGGAATATCGTCGTAGGCAAGACGGTCTTTACTCCGGAAGAGCCAACCGGCACTGTGGAAGTTGAATTCCGGTTTAATGCCAATTTTGTACAAGAGGATACGGAAATCGTCGTATTTGAGGATCTTTACTATGGAGATGTGCAGCTTGCCACCCATGCAGACCTTGAAGACGAAAGCCAAACGGTCACAGTGCATCCCCTGCACGGCTTTGTTGAAGTACTAAAGTTGAATAACATGGACAACTCCCCGCTCGCTGGTACGAAGTTCGGTATTTTCCGGGCGGAAACAGATGAGCTTGTCGAGGAAATCGTTACCTCAGAGTCCGGCATGGCTAAATCCGGCCCCCTGCTGTTTGGACCGTACTATCTGCTCGAAATTGATCCCAGCCATGGTTTCCTTCCGAGTGACACCAGATACGACTTCTTCATTGATGAGGATGGCGAAATCATATCCTTTGAGATTACAAATACAGCAAAAATCGGAAAAATGGATATGTCTTACCACGAGGGGAACACGCCGCGCACTGGAGACACAAGGCCAATATTGCTGTGTATACTGTTATCACTGCTCTCCGGATCAGCCGTTATAGTCCTTCTCGCCTTTAGAAAACGGAAAAATGCCTCTAAGTTGATTCTTTCCCTGGCATTGTCTCTATTGACGGTTGCGATCATGTCTGCACCCATTCACGTCGATGCGGCAACGACAGATACACCGGAAATCTCGGTGTCTGGTGATACTCTCACCATGACGAAAGAGATTATCTCTCTCGATAGAAATGAGCAGATCGACTTTGCCGAAACAATCACAGAAGACGGGAAAACCTACAGGCTGATCGACGTCAGTTCCTCTGTCATTTCCGATACTGCTGTGACGGAAGAACAAGTTTTGTCTGTTCAGAGAGAAGAAATCGTTGCAGACAAGTCTGCCTCTATTGCGGATACATATACACAGGATGGCGTTACTTACAGCTTAAAGGACGTCCAATTCCAGCCGCACGAAATCACAGATTATACTGCAACAGTAACGGAAGATGTCCTGCTCGGTCCTGCTGTATCGCAACCGGATGCAGATGACAGTATCACGGTACCGTACCACATTGATGAGTATGATTTGACTCTTGACTGTACCTTGCCTTTGTCATCTGTGAGTTCTGGTTCACCTTACTGGTTGGATGATGTACGCATCCCGATGCAGATATACGATACAGGCGCTCTGTATATGGAATTTAATGGCCAGGTCTTACCTTTTGACGGCAGCACTCCGCCACTCGCTGGATTTGAGGATCTCTTTCTCGATTATCTCGGCTTGAGTGGCGACACATATCGTCTTACATCTGCAGCTTGGGATGGCGATCCCTATACAGAGAATGGTACTGAGTGCAGAGATGCCATTATTTCCGGTTCACGGCTTGTAAGCGATTACACGGCGCATTATGGAGGCGAAATAACGCTTCCGTCCTTCACTGTTTATGACGCTACAGCTACTTATGAGGCAGTACAGACCGTCGAAACAGGAGAGACTGAGTACACGATTCAGGCCGTAGCGCAGTATGAGGAGGATCACAGCACATTGACTGCCGTGATCATTGGAGCTGCCGTTGGCATTATTGGTATCGCAGCGGCCGTTGCCATTATCCTGGCAATCCTCGCGAAGAAAAGGAAACGTAAAGAAACATCCAAATAGCACAAAACAGCAAAAAGAGGTTCAGCACAAACTGAACCTCTTTTTCTTTGATTTCGAAAGAACGAAAGGAAGAATAAAATGGGAAACCTTTGGACAAACCTTACCGATGCTATGAACAACCTGTCATCTGCAATGACCTCGCTTCTGGTCCCTCTGGCCGTTGTGGTGCTGGTTGGATGTGGCCTTGTTATGATGATCTCTCAAAATTTAGCTGAGGCTGCAAAGCACAAAATCCAGTATGTCATAATTGGCTGTGTTATCGTTCTCGGCGCTACCTCCATCGTCCAGTGGCTGGCGTCGATTCTTGTCTTCAGCTGACCCTTTGCTGGCTTTCTTTTCTGGCGAAAGAAAGCCAGCTCCAAAAGGGCAAAATTGTGTTTGCCTTTTTGAAGCTGGCTTTGTGGGCAAATTTGCCCACAAAGGGAAAACCCAGTATTCATGCGTATTTTTCAGTTTTGGAGCGATTAAAATGAAGAAAAATTTATGGAGCAGAATCATAAGAACCATCATGCCTAAAATTGATGAAACAGAACCCGAGAACGGAATTATCAAAGAATTTCAAGATAAAACAAAACTGTTTCGTTTGAACCGACTATTGTCGGATCGACGGGTTGTTTTATGTTTGGCATTGGTTCTTCCAGTCGTGATCTTACTCACAGGAAATTATTTGTACAACATATGCACGGCATCACTTCAGGCAGCCTTCTCCGTCTTCCAAACCGAACCAGCTCATATAAGTTTTGGTTTGGAGAACTGCTTTCGTTTTCCTTCCTCTGCCGGTTACTATGTGCTGATTGTATTGCTCATCCTTATCCTTGAGATTGTGCTTCCGTACAAAATCAGAACATCATATAAGGACTTTAACGTAGGGCAAAAGGGTACTGAACGCTGGGCAACAACAGAAGAACTCAGGCAACAGTATGTTGCGGTGCCCGAGAAAGATCAATTCTTTGATGGTGCAGGAGGTGTCCCCATCTCCTGGGATCGGGAACGCAACGAAATCCTCATAGATCGCTCTGCAGTGAACAACTATATTATTGGAACCACACGATCCGGTAAAGGTGAAAGCTACCTGTTCACCGCTATCGACATTTATAGCCGAGCCAGCATAAAACCGTCCTTAATCATATGTGACCCTAAGCTCGAAGTCTACAAAATGTCGAGCAAGACTTTACGCAAACGTGGATTCATACCGATACTGCTCAATCTTTCAGATCCACTGCATACGAATGGCTTCGATCCCATAAAACCTGCAACGACTGCATGGAAGCAGCACGACTTTGCTACAGCTGAGCTGCTTGTGCAATCGTTCTGCTATTCGATTTTTAATGCAGACGGGGCGGGACCTGCAGATGATCGTTTTTGGACCGACTCGGCCACAAATACGCTTGCAGCTCTGGTTTTAGCCAATATTGAGGATTGCCTATCGCTCGACGAAAAACTCAATGCACTCGAATACACGCGTTTTCGGCAAAGGCAGTCCTTATATAAGCAGCTGTCTCCGGATCGCCAGGAAGCAGTACGCAACGGACATGCAGAAATGGATTTTGAAAGTATCCTGGACGAGCGTAACACCCCTATAGAGGATACTGTTCAGTGGCAGCCTATAGTGAGACACGAAAAGGAAATCTCACTATATTCGATTGCCGTAACATTCAGCACTTTGACGTCCGTCCCTTACGGTCAAAATAAGACTGCTCTGGACGCGTATTTTGAAAAGCGTCCCAATACCAATAAGGCGCGCCTCAAATATACAGCTGCTCATGTTGCTGGTGATAGAACAAAAGGCAGCATTTTCTCTGTTATGAGCACAAAGCTTTCCGTTTTTATGTCCGAGGGCATTGCAAAAATGACGTCATTTTCGGATTTTGACCTACTGGATGTAGGCTTCGGTAAGCAGCCCTATGCCATTTTCATCTCTTTGCCGGATTATGACTTATCAAATCACTTCATCTGCACAATTTTCATCAATCAGCTGTATTTCATCCTGTCAAAGCACTGCACTGAAAAGACAAATACAGGAAAGTGCACCAGGGAAGTTGTTTTCTTATTGGACGAATTTGGCAACCTTCCTCCTCTGCAGGATATTGACCACCTTTGTACAGTTTGTCTCGGCAGAAACATCCGATTCAATCTGATGGTTCAGAGTACTTCCCAGCTGGAAATCCTCTACGGAAAAAAAGCTCAAACGATTCTTGGTAACTGCGGTAATAAATACTTCCTATCCAGCGGTGACCGCGAAACGAGAGAAAACTTCTCGCGGGAACTCGGAAACCAAACTGTGGTCAACGTCAATCGCAGTGGATCAAAACTATCTCTACACAAATCCTTCACCGAAATGTATGAGGAAAAGCCCCTGATGAATCAGAATGAATTAAACCACCTGCACGAAGGCGAAAACGTAGTGCACCGGATTATGACACGACACGATCTACAGGGCAACGATATTTTTTCCGCACCTATCTTTAATCACGGAAATTCGAGATTTCGGTACAGACTTCAATATCTTACAGACTCTTTTCCAAACCTCGAGGATATTCCTCTGGAGAGCGTACCGTGGCCGGATACGCAACAAGTAGAACTACACACCTATGATCTTGACGCTCACTTTGACCGGCTTTCCGCCCAAGAAAAGGCCGCACAGCAGAGAGAGGCGCAAAGACAAAAACAACTGCAAAGGAAGGAATAGGTTAAGAATGAGTTTAAGTGTCATGACTACTGCCGAGCAGCTGCTGACAAATTACGGAGAATATTTTCAGCAAAATAATATTATCATCACAGCCCTCCGATCCATCTTCTGGTTCGTCCTGCTTTTCCTCAAGGACCTTGTTGATATACTTGCGGGTGTAATGAGCGCTGCGTATCAGCTCCTTACGTTTGATTTTTCGTCCTTGGACAGTTTTATCAAACAAGGCACAGTTGATAACCGATACTCCTTTAGCCAGTACGCTTTTGTTGGGTCTCTTGTTGTCCTGGTTTTAGTTGGGATTGGCCTTGCAATGGTTCTCGGTTTTCAAAACGTAAAAGGCACCACAGTCCTACGTAATATCCTTTTTGGTATTCTGGTAATTGCTGTGCTGCCCACAGCAATGAACATGCTTAACAATGCATTTGCCAACGCAACAGATCTGGATGAGATTCCTTTGGGAACAATTTTTAAGAGCAATACTTACGATCTGCAATACATATGCACAACAGGTAACGGAGTCTTCGAAAGCGACAGCGGTAACGTAAAGATCAACAATTTTCCTGATAATGACGAATGGATCGATAGCCTGCAGATAGGTGCCGTAATACGGGGTTCCGAGATCAGCGGCATTGATGATATCTTTTTGAAAAAGCTGGAGTACAACGATGGCGTGGCAACTGTTGTTGATTCAACAGCAAAAGGCGAGTTACCGTTTGGAATTTATTTTGAACCTCTCGCTACTGATTACTACTATCGCTATTCTGTAGACATGCTACCGATCTTTCTTGCCGAAGTAGCTACCATACTGGTAATAATTTTTACCACATTCAAGGTTGCCCGTCTCTCGTATGAGCTTGTGATTCACCGTATTTTTGCTGAAATTCTGGCTCTTACAGATCTGGCCGGAGGCAGCAAATTGCGTGAAGTCCTGAAGCTTATCGGAGCTACATACATCGTTCTTGCCTACTGTCCTGTAGCGGTTCGGTTATTCTTATCATTCCAAAATTGGATGTTCGGTACAGATTCACCTTTCAATGATAGTATCATACCATCATTTCTCTTGCTGGCCATTGCAATGGCCGTAATTGACGGGCCGAATCTGATCGAGCGTATTTTCAGTATCGATGCTGGTATCCAGAGCGGATTTAAAACCGCAATGGCCGCTGTTGGTATCGGCCGCATGGCGTCCGGTACACTGCATGGTTTAGCGCATGGCGTATCGAGCATAGGCAAAGGCGTCAATCGTTTTGCGGATTCCCACCGTACCACTCCGACAGCCAAGGACAAGCGGTCCGCCTTACGTTCCAGCCGCACATGGGACTATGTAAACGCATACAAGGATGGAGAAAATGCTGCAAACGATACAGCAAAACGTCATGGATCTTCCGGCCTGAAGTCTCAGACTACTGCAGGGAAAAAGCAAGGAATTCAGGACGCCTCCCGAAAGCTGTTTACCAATTCCCGACAAGCTGCAGCCCAGCTATTTAAAGACAACGGTCTCACGTCGTCCAGCGATTCTCTCAATCCCTCCTCAAATGGTACGATGTCAGCAGATGCGATTTCCTCCGAACAGGAGAAACAGAGTGCAGAAGCAAATCTGCAGAAGATTTCTTCTCCGTCTGCGGATCATACGCTGGATCATGCACTCCACACTGAAGCGCAGAATAAAGAGGCAAAAGTGGCCCCGATCGCTGCTGAAGCTACGAAAGAAAAAGCAGATACAAAGGGCAATAAAAACCTCCAAAGCAAGAGAAACCTCGAGAAAGGGAATGCTGCTTCCCGTACTTCCGGCGCAGCCGCAGCCTCCAACGGCAGTATTTCCAGAAAACACGATTCTGCAACCAAAGCGCGGTCCTCAGATCGTGCTCAGAATACTCAGAAGAAGAACAATCTGTCTGCTTCACTTCGCGATCAGCGCCCTGCAGCATCACCACGGAGTAATCCAGCTACCTCCACACAAGCGTTGCAATCGGATCGTCAAAACATCAAGGAACCTGCTTCATCTATGCAGCAGTCTCTGCGGAACCAGAACAAAAAGTCATCTGTACCATCAGATACTGAACGCTCAACCGTAACAGACAAGGAAAACCGCGCAGAAAGGAAGACTAACCTGAAATGAGAAATTTTGTTCCAACTGAAGTGAAAACACAAAAAAAGTTTTCCGCCAAAATTTATATGTTTGATTTTTTCTTCATTCTCGGCTTTGTTGGGTTTGGACTCTTGACGCAAAATATGGTCATTCCTTCTCTCCGTATTATCTTCCTTATTTTCAATTTTCTTCTTGGGCTGCTTTTATCAAGACGAAGCCCCTATAACCCGGGAAAAAGACTTTACCAATCCCTCTGGATTTACTTGCGGCGTCCCAGAACCGCTTATAGACCTTTGGAAACGGAAAAAATAATGTTGAAAGGCGATGAGAAGTTTGAAAACTGAAAAAAAGAATGGTACAAAGGCTCGATCCTTATCAAAGATTATGGAACTGTTCAACCCGCCACGTCATAAGTCTATATCTCGTCTAATTCCGATAGCAGAATTAGACGATGAACTTGGTATTTTTCGAACCACAGAGGGCCAGCTCTTCGACATATACTCTATTACGACGAGCGACCTTTTATCTTGCTCATCGGACGACTTCAACTTCCTTGTCGCTTTATGGGAGATCTTTTATCGTAAATTCCCCTTTGACATGAAGCTGGTATCTCTCAACGCACCAACGGATACTCGAATTCAGCAGCAATACATACAGCATAAGATTGACACGAATCAAAATCCGGAGTATAGCGAGTTTCTTAACGAAAAACTCGAACAGCTGCAGATAATACAACAGACACATACAGACCGCCAGTTTTTCTTGATTTTCTTCGCTCGCACTCCGGATGAATACTCAGACGGTAATGCTTTAATCTCTCAGCTGCTCATAAGCAATAATTTAGCCAGCTCTTTAACCATACCGCAAAAGCTCTCTGTGCTCGAGAGACTCAACAATAAATCTGCGGTGCTGAAAGTGCAGCACAACAATTTCGTCAAGATCTTCTATCCTGATTCAAAATCGCAAATCGCCAAAACAAAAGAAAAGCTCAAATATGACCCGTGGCTTCTGGCCGCCATTCAGCCGCGGGGAGGCGTCACTCCCGTGACCGAAAGATATATTGCTACCGGTACAGGGTATGAGGCATGTATCACGATCACCGAGTTTCCAAAGCATTTGGATAGCTGCTGGCTTTCCTGTTTGATGAATATCGACGGCGTAACAACGATTGTCGATATAAAAACAGAAGATGTGGAAGTAAGCCTACGAAATATAAATGCAGGTATGCAGGAACAATTGCGACGCGTCAACGATGCTACTGAAAGTACGGATTTAAAAACTGCCCAGCGCCGATATGATGAGCTTGACGCCCTTTGGGAAGAAATCGAAAATCTTGGCGAGGTCCTTAAGCTCCTTCGGATTCGTTTGTATGTAGCTGCAGAAACATATGCGGAATGCGATCAGCGGGTCAAAGAGGTTCTTGCGCATCTGCAGGGATCAAATTATAAAGCTTCGATTTACATAAACGAGGAAATCGCCGATTTCCGATCTATGTATCAAAGCTACTCTACACAGTTCACTGATGATGACTCCAAAGACTACGCTCGATATGGGCAACCGCTACAGAGCAGCACTCTGGCAGATGGGATTCCGTTCCACTTTACAAATTTAATGGATGCTGCCGGTACTTTCTTCGGCACTACAAATTCTAACGATGGTACAGCCCTGTTGGATCCTCACACGCTTTCTGAGGACCGTACTTCATACAACATTTGTATTGTAGGCCTTATGGGTAGTGGTAAATCTACCACTATCAAAAAGCTGCTTGAAGATGATGTTACCAGGGGAAACTATGTAAGAGGATTTGATCCGAGCGGAGAATTCCGCCCACTCATTTTACGCCTCGGCGGTGCTTATATCAGCCTGGATGGCTCTGAGGGCATATTTAACCCTCTCGAGATTCTGAAAACTTCAGATGAAGGGCAGAATATGTGCTTCATCAATCACCTTGCGAAGCTGCGGACAATGTATTACCTTCTGAATAAAGACCTGCAGGTCGATGAAGCGAACAGCTTCGACGAATACATACAGGAATTCTATATCGACTATGGTCTAATCGATCCCGATACTCCTTTGGATGAACAGGAAATCACAGGATTGCCCGCAACTTCCTATCCGATCTTTTCGAATCTGATAGAATTCTTGGAGCGCAAGCGAAAATCTATCACAACAACCGGTGATAAGGTAGCCGATGATCTGACAATTCGCGAAGCGCGCCGACTGGATCGAATGTACAGAACCTTTAAAAGTCTTATATCTGCATACGGCCAGTTATTTGATGGGCACACCTCCATTGATAACATCATGAAACGGCAAACCGTGTATTTCAATATCAGTAATCTCTCAAAAATGACCAGCGAGGTCTTCAATACGCAAATCTTTCTGGCACTGTATTTTTGCTGGGGTAATCTTGTCCAGATTGGATCTTTGATGAAAGCAAAATATGAAGCACATGAAATTGCGTGGGAAGATATAATTCGCAGTACCATTTACTTTGACGAAGCACATAAAATCGTCAACACAAAAATGATGGCAGCGGTTAAGCAGATCACAGATATTGCCCGCGAGTCCAGAAAGTATTTTGCCGGTATATGTTTGGCTACACAGTCAATTCGCGATTATGTTCCCGAAGGATCCAGCACAGAAGAAATCAACGCCCTTAAAACGCTGTTTGAATTGTGCTCCTATAAATTTGTTTTCCGGCAAGATTCCAGTGTACTCGGTCTTTTCCAGACCGTATTTGGTTCTACTTTAAGCTCCAGTGACTTGGAAGCGATTCCTAAACTTAAAAAGGGAGACGCTATCCTTTGCCTGCCGAGCAATCGCAATATACACCTCTCGGTTTACATTACCGAAAAAGAAAATGATCTTTTCTCTGGTGGTGCATGATGGAATTAAAGCGGAAAAAGAAAAAAAAGAAGAGTAAAAAGAACAAAAAGTCAAAAAAACTAAGTTTAAAAAGCAAAATCATTCTTGGAAGCAGTGGAATTGCTGTTTCCATTTTCTTTTTTGCTATTATCATTGTAGCGATTATGACGCTGATCTCAGGGATTGTCGCTGCTATCAGCGGTGCAAACAGCGGTAATTCGTCGGAATACACCGATGCTGCTTATGGTCAAGCTTATGACCTGTCAGATAACACTCAGATGTTTGTTGCTGAGCTGTATGCTGCTTGCGAAAACTATGATGTTCTGCATTGGTTCGAAGTGCTCAAGGCAATCATGGAAATTGAGTCCGGTGGGGAAGGGCCAGAATGGGCAGATCGTATGTGTTGTTCAGAAAGTCAACAAAACTACGAATACCCACGTTATCCAGGAGCCATTACAAGCGTTGCATATTCTATGGATGCAGGTGTTCGCACATGGATCAGTCTCTGCGAATATACCGGTTTAACCAATGCCAGCCAGGAAAGTCTTCTTCTGGCCACCGTCCAATGCTACAATTTCGGTCCTGGTTTTTGGGACTATCTCATCTCCGATGAATCGAAGTATTACGGCGAATTCACACCTATTGCTGCAGAAACGTATCAGCAGTACTATCGAGATAAATATGGATGGACGCCGGGCAATGCCGAGTATACAGACAGATTCCGCGAACATTATAAGTTTCCTCGAGAACTGTCATTTGACACTGGCGGAGGAGGTATGATTTCCGGTGCATTTGACGGAACAATTGGCTGGCCAATCGAATTTATGACCTGCACCACATATTCAGATCACCTGGCAGTTGATATTGGCACAGGGACAACCGGTTATCCAGTTTACGCTGTGGGAGACGGTGTTGTCATTTGGACCTATAGCTTTCCAAATAATATTTGGGGGTCTGGTATTGATGATGAACGCTCCTGGGGAAATTATGTCCGGATATATTATCCAAGCCTTGGCATTCAAACGGGATACGCTCATCTGAGTACAATCAATGTAACCCAAGGCCAGACTGTACATGCAGGGCAAGTTGTCGCCTACTCGGGCAACAGCGGAAATTCATCTGCACCGCATCTACACTATGAAATCTATGAATACAGCGGATATGAAGTTGCTCCACGCAGCACACGCTTAGATGCATCTGAATTTCGAAAATACTATCCAGATATTGTCATTAACTGAGTAAGGGGGAAATGCGCTATGAAAAAATACGCCGCAGCTATCATCTGCTGCATCTGCTTTCTATTGTGCGGAGCAATGGGGGTCTATACATACTTCGTTTCGGCGAAACTGGACGAGGCAGTGAAAAACAATTCTGCCGCATCGCCCGCCTCAGTGAATGCCGACTATGAAAATGAGCTTGCCATATTGCGAGAAGCAAATCAGGAATTAAGCCGTCAAATCACTGAGATGAGCATGGCCGACAATGATAAAGTTTCCCAGGATGTAAAGTCGTTTATCAACCTTTACTTCAACCGAAATTATTTCAGTGATGACTATGACTACTACACGTCTTTGTATGCACAAGCTGAGAAGTACTGTAGGGGGGAGGCAAAAGACTTCTTTTGCCCGGAACTGGTCATTGAAGAGCCTGAGAGTAGTGGCAATGAAGGTATCAGGCTTCACTACTCTGATACCGCAACAGCTCCATCTGTATACACTAAAAAACAGGATGATGGCTCCGTGCTTGTCCTGGCGGTATTCGAGATCACATCTGTGACTACTTCCGATACGGCAGCAGAGCTTGTATTGAATCCCGAAAACACAAGCACCAGACTACTTAATGCAAAAATGGTCTATGATCAAGACTTGAATTTATGGGTATTTGATACCGTATATCAACTTGCTACGATCAGTGGTCTTAGCTCAAATATTGAGTAAGGAGGGAGAAGTATGGGAAAAAAGAAAAGAGTTTTTGCCATTGGTGGCCTCTCGCAGGATACAGGCGTTGAATTTGTGTCGGATATAAATGCCGCCGAAGAGGTATGGATCTTCGAGCAGGAGCTTCCTGCAGAAGATACCATTCTTTCTCCCGAGGTTATTTCTTTGCTGCAGCAGGAAGGAAAACGCATAGTATACCACCCGTATTCTTCTTTGCTTATCAGCACGGATCACATTCACCATCTAATTGACAAAGAGGAACCACCTCTTGACCTTGGTCACTCGGATTATAGCCTTGACATTGAAAAAAGCAAGTAGGAACGGTGCATTATGAAATACTCAAGAAAAAGGGGAGCGATTCCCCGTGATGAAAAAAACATACAGCTGGCAATGTGGATAATCTACATTGTGCTGTTCTATCTATTCTTCTTTCTTTCGCCGTGGATTTTTTCAAATGCAAGCGAGTACCGTCTAACGCCGATCGGGATCGAGCAATCTCTTTCCTCACAACGGAGCGTTACAGTAAATGCATGGACATATAGCGCTTCTCAGCGAACGATGGAGGTACAGCTGGGCTTCATAAACAGCGCATACGACGGTGACAATGATTATGTTTTTTCGGCAATTTCGAATGGCCTTAGTATCACAAATCTTGACGTAGAAGTCGTGATACAGTCCAATGATCTCTACGTACTACAGATTCACGATGTCCCGTCCAACTATACTCAGGTTCGACTGACCGTGTCTCTAAAAAGCAACAGAACTGAATCTGTCAATCTATTTTCCAATAAACTCGATATAACACCTGTTTCCCGGATCGAAGAGAAAACTGAAACAGAATATCGAATAGAGAGTCTTGAACGGAGAATCGAAACCTATAATGCATCCATCGAGGAACTGAATAACGTAATCGACGAGGCCACCATACGTGTCGAAAATCTGCGAATTGAAATTGAAGAACTTAAGGCGGCAGAAGCATATCAAACAGCTGCAGAAGTCTCGAAAACTGAGACTACAATCTCGCAGAGAGAAGGCACTATTGCTACTGAATTAAACACAATCGATAATGCTCAGAAAGAGATTGATGAGTATTCCGCACGTATTGATTTGGCAGCACAAGAAATCAGTGATCTACGTGAGGAGCAATAATAATGTATAGTATAAAAACGAATTTAACCAAAGCCCCAAATTATTACGCTGTGACTTTTTATGATGAGGCAGGATCTCCCGTCGGGAAATGCTATATTGATACCATCAATGTTGCCGATAGAAGCCCGCGTGAACAGGCGGATTTCGCCGTTAAACAGGTTGCCACGGAATTCAATGCTCTGGTCAATGATAACGAGAGCAAAATCTACCGGGAGCATACCGGCAAATCAATCGAGCTGTCGGGGGAATCTCTAAAAGGTCTATTAGCTTACGTCACGGCCGACGAAACGGTTGTAAATGAATACCATGTTCCTGATATGCACTTTGATCAGGCGCACCATCCTCAAAAAATTAACAGCTACTTTGATCACACCCATCAGAATAGCCGAAATAAAGAATCCGAAAACGAACTTTGAGGAGAAAGGATTGATATATTATGGATAGCAGCATTGAAGAGATTCGCGACTGGATGAGCAAGAATCTAATGACTATCTCTATGATTACTGCTCAGTATAATGTCTCCCGCACAACCCTGCTTTATCGAATGCGATTACTCAACATAAAACCTTTCATTACGTTTGACCGCATACACCTTTATCTCGTCAGTGACCTGGATCGGGTAATGTTGGGAAAAGAAAAGGAGGAAAGTTAAACTATGGCAGAAATACTATTTGTGGGCAATGAGCGTGTCGGCGCCCGCGTCGCAGAGGTATCCGGTAAAGAGGTCGAATTTACCGGGGATGTCACTCATATCGCTGATATAAAGGACACAATTATCAGCAAATCTTATTGGGCTGTAATTTTTGATCTGTCAACTTTCCTCGACAACTATAATACTCTGGCCGAAGAGATTGATAATCTGAATCGTGTAAGTGGCGCACGTTTCATTTTCTACTACTTGGGTAAGACGCCCCGAAGCAATCTTGTTTATGCATTGACGGAACGTGGCTTCACCGGCTTCGTAACGGAATCTATTGCCGGATTAGCAAATAAGCAACTTCAAACCGCGCTGGATGGATTCGCTTCGATTGAGCCTTATAAACCTGAGCATGTCCCCGAGGATAAGCCTGAACAGACAAGTATAGAAAAGAAGCCGACTGTCATCTCCGTCGCCGGATGCTGTAACCGCATTGGGACCACTACACAAGCACTGCAGATCATCAAGTACCTGCAGTTTCTCGGCCATAAGGCTGCATACATTCAGCTGAATGACAGTGAGTACGTGCAGAAAGCTGCAGGCTTATACAGCGCCGAAGATATAGATCGATCCTTGGGCCGCGTTACGCTGAACGGCACAGATCTGTATTCCAAGCCGGATCAAATTGCCGAGATCCGAGGCATGGGGTACGAATACCTGGTATACGATTTCGGTAGCTTCTCGTCAAAGAGCTTTAATCTCATTCAGTTTCTTGAAAAGGATATTCGGATTATTGTGGGCGGTGATAGCCCACACGAATTAGGTGCTATGCAGGATGTTTTCCGCTCACCCATACTGCAAAACAGTACATACTATATTTTCAGCTTTGTCCATGAAAACGATTTTCAGGAGATTCGAGAGTTGATGGAAGACAAATCCGATATGACTTTCTTTGCAAAGTACACACCAGATCCTTTTGTTTACACCTCAGACAGTAATGAACTGTACGATAAAATCATTGGTGCAACCAATACTGTTGAGCCGCAAAAAAAGAAAGGAATGTTTGCTTTTTTCAGAAACAAATAGAGGAGTAATTAGGAGTGGGCAAATTTGCCCACTCCTAATTTTTCATTTTTCTCGACTTGCTATTTCCTGCGAATTATGTTAAAACATCAATTAGAGGTAGCGGTAAAAATAGTCGGCACCGGACATTATTTAAAAAGTGGGCAAATTTGCCCACTCTCAAATTTTATTGGATACACAACACCCTCCCGCCTTTAGGTATGGGGAATGTCAATTAAAAAAGGTGATATTTTCATGTTAGATTTCTACAGCCCTGATCCAGGGAATAACTTGCATACGATCAGATATACTTTTATGCTTGATGACTTTGTCGGCCATGTTGCTTTTGCTGTGGGTGGTAATTGTAGAGGTTCCTCCATATTGAAAGCAGATTTTCTCGAATTTGATTCGCAGGAAGATATTGACCGATATACTGAAAATGATTGCGACTTCACATATCATCCAGGCGCTGAGATATATAGTGCTGTCTTTAAAGACAAAATGGGAAATACTTGCTACTTTGAAGGAGACGAGCGCGATTTTCAGAACCACATTGTTTCCATCGAATTTGTTGATGTTAAAAAAGAAGAATAATCGGGTATTCGACAAATCGTGTGGATGTCCTAAGAAAGGAGGAGCCGATTGACTGCGTATAAAGGGTTCAAATTCCGTTTGTATCCCACCAAAGAGCAGGCAGAAAGAATCAACAAAACGCTGGGTTGCTGCCGATATGTGTACAACCATATGCTGGAGCGCAGAATCAAAGCATATAAGCGGCGCAAGGAGAGCTTCAGCTACATTGGGATGCAGAATCTGCTCCCCGGGATGAAGAAGTATCTGCCGTGGCTCACCGAAGCAGATAGTCAGGCACTTAAATACGCCTGCCGCTGCCTGGATGATGCCTACAAAGGCTTTTTCAAAAACGGTCATGGATTCCCGAAGTTCAAGAGCAAACGCAATCACAATCAGAGCTACACGACAACCAATGCAAAAAGCATCCATGTTTCCGACAAGGCTATCAAGTTGCCTTGTCTGGGATGGATGCCATACCGTAAGAGCCGTGATATCGAAGGTGAGATTTGCAATGCCACCATTCGCCGTTCTGCCAGCGGAAAGTATTTTGTGTCCATCCTCTGCAAAGTGGAGGTTGAACCCAAGCCCTGTATCGACACCGTGATTGGGTTGGACGTTGGCCTCAAGTCCTTTGCCGTTGACAGCAATGGGCAGGAATACCAAAATCCAAAGTATTTGCGGAAAGCGGAAATCAGGCTGCGGCGCGAACAGCGTAAGCTGTCCCGACGGCAGCATGGTTCAGCTAACTGGGAAAAGCAGAGAATCAAAGTGGCCCGCTGCCATGAGAAGGTGAGCAACCGCCGCAATGACATGCTTCATAAGTTGTCTACCACAATGGTGAATGAGAACCAAATCATTTGTGTGGAAGACCTCAACGTGAAGGGGATGCTGCGAAACCACCATCTGGCAAAAAGTATTTCGGATGCCGCCTGGAGTGAACTCTTCCGGCAGCTGGGGTACAAATCCGCATGGGCAGGTAGAGTGGTAGTGAAGGTTCCTACCTTCTTCCCCAGCAGCCAGACCTGCGGAAATTGTGGATTTCAAAACAAAGAGGTCAAAGACCTCAGCGTAAGACATTGGACCTGTCCCATGTGCGGATGCACTCACGACAGGGATATCAATGCAGCAAACAATATTCTGAAGAAAGGGTTGGGTCTGCTGGCGATGCCAGCTGCTTCATAATCACAGGACTATTGGTACGGCCAGGGTGGCCGGAACCTAACGTCTGTGGAGAGTGTGACCTCTGTTGACGCTGCGGCATCAATAAGTCAGCTCAATGAAGCAGAAAGCGATATCTCGTAAATCCACACGATATGTCGCAGACCCGAGGCAACAATATGTCCGAACAGTATTTTCTCATGAATAAAGACTCGCCTCTCTTGTCATTCACTTGCAGCCGTAATGAGTATGAGGAGCCTATCTTTATTGAAAATGATTGGCTCACAGAAACTCGTCCCCTCGGCTTTGTAGGTCTTTCTGCTTTTATCGAAAGTCGGCGTGCTCCAAAGCATCGCGCACACATCGCAGAGCTATTAAGTCAATATGGCTGTGATGATCTCGAAGGATTTATAAACGCTACTCACGCCGTCTCCCTTAATGATACGTTATGGGTTAAGCCCGCCTCTTCTGATCTTATATGGGATCAGGTGTCTCTTTACAAAAATCCTTTCAGTGAAGTCATCAGTAAAACGGCCTTCGATGGAATTTCTCTTGATCTCGATTTTTCTTCTACCTCGCCTGAATTTGGAACTGACGGCATGTATGCGAAATGCTGGATACGTGAAGGCCAACAGATTTACATGTACAAAGCCGGCAGCCCTTTGTTTGAGATTGAGCCTTTGTCTGAATACTTGGCTTCTCAGCTTTCTGCAGCTCTTTGTCCTTCTTTCGTTTCCTATGATCTCGATATATATCACAACAAACTGATCAGCAAATGTGAGCTTTTTACCGACGAACACGTCGGCTATATTAAGGCCAGCCGAATATTTCCCCGGAAAGAAAGTATACCGCATATGCTCAATTATTTTAGTGCACTTAATTCTGGAGGTTCATTCCGGCGCATGTGTGTTCTTGACGCTTTAATTTTTAATATTGATCGTCATTTCGGTAACTTTGGCATCCTGGTTGACAACGACACCTTTAAGCCATTGAGAATGGCTCCTGTGTTCGACCATAATCAAAGTCTGTTCCCGCGCCTCGATGATGACGAAATACGACATCTTTCCAGGTTTGCTTTGCAATTTGGCCCTCGCTTTGGAAAGGACTTCAATATTTCCGCAAACACACTTTTAACCGACAGTATACGCTCGGATCTTAAGAATTTGTCCGGCTTTGAATTTGCGCAGCATCCGCGCTTTACTGTATCTGCTGAACGGCTTAGTATATTAAGCCAATTTGTCAACCGGCAGATAGATAATATTTTAGACCGCACCACTGTGCGTTTTGCTGCTGAATCCGGTATTTTCAATTTTGATCAGCATGAGAAAGGGATCGTTGGATACTGTAAAGATCACGAGGACACTCAGTCCAAAAGCGCTGAAATTGAAAAATGATTCTTCTTTCATATAAGAAGCAGCCAGTTCCTGTTAAAATTGCGGTGTGCAAGAAGGTACACCTTTTTGCACACCGCTTTTTTGATATGAAAAATGTCCAGAAAGGTGTAAAAGCTAATTTCCGGACATGTGCAAAAACCTTTTAACCTTTTTAAACACTTTGGAGGGAATTATGAGCAGTAAGGCATGGGGATACGTAAGGGTGTCCAGTAAAGAACAGAATTTAGACCGTCAGATCGAGGCGTTGCGCAGTATGGGGCTTTCGGAGCGCGAGATCATAGTGGATAAGGTCAGTGGGGCGACGTTGGAGCGTCCCGGCTACAAGGCGCTGCGAGATCAGATGCTGCGCAGCGGAGATACGTTGATCGTGAAGTCACTGGATCGGCTGAGCCGCAATAAGCAGCACATCCGGCAGGAATTGGAATATTTCCGCGCGCAACATATCCGGGTGATGGTGATGGACATCCCGACAACGATGATCAATCTGCCGGAGGGGCAGGAGTGGATCATGGATATGGTCAATAATGTGCTGATCGAGGTGATGGCCAGCATTGCCGAACAGGAGCGACGGATGATTAAGGAACGGCAGGCTGAAGGAATTGCTGTGGCAAAGAAGAACGGGAAATGCCTTGGCCGGCCAAGGACGCCGTATCCGAAAAACTGGGAAGATATATACGGAGAATGGAAAGCTGGGAACATCACAGCCGTAATAGCTATGGATAATCTAAGGTTAAAGCGGAGTACGTTCTACAACCTTGTTCGCAAATGGGAAAACCGGAACTGAGTTCCATTTTTTTAAACCGTTATCGGAAATAATGATAAAAATAAATTATTTTGTGTATTATTATAATTGATTTTAACATCTAACTGTGATAAGATTAATTCAAGTAAACAGAGTATATTCAAAAAGAGCAATAACTGATAATTGAAAAGGAGCGGAAAAGTCATGTCCATGAAATATGAAGAAAAGATGTTAATTGAAATGTGTAAAGACTGCTTTGATTATTCAACTATCAAATATCCACTGATTGATTGGAGAAATCTTCTGGTTCAATCTACAATACATAAAGTTTTGGGGAAACTGTATCCTTTCTTTGCTAATGATAATAATGTGCCGAAGTGGTTTAGGGTATTGCTTAAAAATACATATTATTGGCAAAAAGAAAGTGGGACTGTTAAACTACGAGAATTTTCAAAGATTATAACTGAAATTCAGAAAACAGGAATTGATGCAATTGTGCTCAAGGGATGCTTTTTAGTACCTTGTCTGTATCGGGATTTAGGCATTCGAGGTTTTTCAGACCTTGACATACTGGTGGAAGAAGAAAATGTTCAACGAATCTGTGAGATTCTTCACGATATGGGATATGTACAAGGTGAATATAATGAAAAAGAAGACAGAATTATTTTGTGTCCTAAATCGGTTATTGATGAAAGATCTTCTCAGTTGCAACATGAATCTGAATTTGTCAAAGTGGATCGTTCTCATGCAGTACCAATAGTCTTTTACATAGAAGTACATCACCGTCTAGAAACGGTGTTTGATCATACCCATTTGGATACAAAGCGTTTGTTTGAAAATAGAGTACCATTCAAATTAGTTAATTCTACTGCATCAAGACTATCAAATGAAGACATGTTGGTGCATTTGTGTTACCACAACTATTGGCATACTCAGTCGTTGCAAGATGTTTATGAACGAAGAGATATTATGCTACGAAATTATATGGATATTCGGCTCTTCATAAAAGAAATGGAGGTTTGTTGGAAAGAAATATTGCGCTTGAAATCTGATGTAAATTTATGGGAAACTATAAGTTATTCACTATACTTCTGCCATCAGATTTTTGGCGATGTTTTACCGGAAAATATTCTAGCAGAACTAGATCAAACGCATATTGAAGTTCAAGAAAAAAAAATATATGATCGATGGATTGTAAAAAAAGGAAAAAGGAGGCCATTAGGAGAGTATAATGTGAGTTTTTTGGATCGCGTGTTTGCATTAAACCGTTTTGATTTAGCTGTTTCTTGCTGCGATTTTAGTGAATATTCGAAGGAAGCAGTCGAAGAATATTTCTACTTTTTTTTGCATTCTGCAAAAATATATAATATGGGATTAACTGATGAATCTCAATCCGAGTAATATTGGTTGTGGAAAAAGAGCGTGCTCACGATTGAATTTTACGGCGAGGAGGATTTGAAAAACCTGCTGTCGGATTTAAAGCTGGGCGATTGAGCAAAACCGGAGGGGGGAATGCGGATAAATGATCCATTGCAGCAATTTGACGAAGGACTACAAGTCCTTCAAAAAGACCGGATGGCTGAAGCTGCGGCGGTCGAAGTCGGCGGAGGTGTTCCGCGCGGTCGACAACATCACGTTTGACATCGGCGCCGGGGAGGTCGTCGGCTACATCGGGCCGAACGGCGCGGGCAAGTCGACGACGATCAAGATGATGTGCGGCATCCTGACGCCGACGTCCGGCGAGCTGACCGTCAACGGGCTTGTGCCCTACAAAAACCGGCAGAAAAACGCGCGGCAGATCGGCGTGATCTTCGGGCAGAAATCCCAGCTCTGGTGGGATCTGCCGATCACGTCTTCGCTGAA
>OGRR01000989.1_pt1 | contig 20304 bp, 20 predicted proteins | sample 1553511 | NCBI WGS metagenome assembly OGRR01 (sample SAMEA2580040, study PRJEB22360) | human gut metagenome | biome: human gut; feature: human-associated habitat; material: faeces | place: Denmark | collected 2008/2010 | reverse complement strand
AAGTTGGAGTTCATATCGGATTTATCAACTTATCTGGTGGAGTCGGAATCCCTTATCTTCCAGATCAGAAAGGAAATGATATCGCAGTCATTGGTGAAGGAGTACACAAAGTATATGATGAAATTCTAGTGCCAGCCGGAATGGGAGATGTGAAGATCTTTACAGAGCTTGGACGTTATATGCTTGCACCAAACGGAGTATTAGTAACAAAAGCAATTCACGAAAAACATACACATAAAGAATATATCGGTGTTGATGCGTGTGCAGTAAACTTAATGAGACCTGCAATGTATGGTGCATATCATCACATCACAGTTATGGGTAAAGAAAATGAACCAGCAGATCATGTATATGACATCACAGGATCACTTTGCGAGAATAACGACAAATTCGCGATCGACCGTAAATTACCTAAGATCGACATGGGAGACCTGTTAGTGCTTCACGATACAGGAGCACATGGATTTGCAATGGGATACAACTACAATGGTAAATTAAAATCTGCAGAGATCTTATTAAAAGAAGATGGAACAACAGAAATGATCCGTCGTGCAGAAACACCAGACGATTACTTTGCAACAATCAAAGGATTTAATTTCTAAGAGATTTTTTGGAAATGATCAGAAGATTGATCAAAGATGTTCCAAAGCAGGGCAAGTATAGGAAATTCTATACTTGCCTTTTTCATGCTTTACGAGTAAATTATATAAAAAGAGGAAATAAGTACAAAACACAGCATTTCAAAGACGAAAGGCATACACAGACAGGAGAAGATATATGAATTTATTTGACATCGTAGGACCAGTGATGGTCGGACCGTCGAGCTCTCACACAGCAGGTGCTGTAAGAATTGGACAGGTATCAAGACATCTGCTCGGAGAATCGGTAAAAGAAGCAAAAATACTATTACATGGCTCATTTCTAGCAACAGGAAAAGGACATGGTACAGATAAGGCATTAGTTGCAGGACTGCTTGGAATGACGGCCGATGATATCCGTATTCCGGATAGTTTTGAGATTGCAGAAGAATCTGGAATGAAATTTGAGATTGGAAAGATTCAGTTAAAAAATGCACATCCAAACAGTGTAAAATTATTATTAGTCGGGGAGTCAGGAAGAAATCTTGAGATCATAGCCTGTTCCTTAGGTGGCGGAAGAATCAAGATCTGTACGATTGACGGACTGGAAGCAAACTTTAGTGGGGAATATACAACGTTAGTTGTACACAATGATGATCAGCCGGGTCATGTAGCAGAAGTGACATCTATGCTCGCTCACAAATCTGTCAATATCGCAACGATGCAGCTATACAGAGATCATCGAGGCGGAAGTGCAGTTATGGTCATTGAATGCGACAAAGAAATACCAGAAGAAGGTCTGAACTTTTTGGAACGTCTGGAAGGAATTCAGAAAGTTACCTATCTTGCAAAGATGAAGGAGGACTAGAGTATGGGATTTACATCAGTAGAAGAAATTAAAACAAGAGCAAAAGCAGAGGATTGTCAGTTATGGGAAGCAATTTTACATGATGATATGACAGAACGACAAGTAGATCGCCTAGAGTCCATTGGCAAGATGAGTAGCATGTATCTGGCAATGAAAGAAGCCAATGAAAATTATGACAAAGATTTAAGATCCAGAAGCGGATTATCCGGCGGTGACGGTGAAAAAATGATGGAAGAAGTCAGAAAAATGCAGAACTTAACCGGTGAATTTGTCGGAACTGTTATGGCAAATGCCTTAAAAATGGGAGAATCCAATGCCTGTATGAAACGAATCGTAGCAGCACCAACAGCCGGAGCCTGCGGAGTACTGCCAGCGGTACTGATCACATACGAACAGTTTTATAAGATTCCAGAAGCGAAGATGTTAGAAGGAATGTATATTGCAGCTGGAGTTGGACAAGTTATTGCCGAACGTGCCTGCATTGCAGGAGCGCAAGGCGGATGTCAGGCTGAAATCGGTTCCGCTTCCTGTATGGCAGCGGCAGCGATCACTTATATCCGTGGTGGCAGCACAAAGCAGGTGTTTGATGCAGGTGCATTTGCATTAAAATCTCTGTTAGGACTGGTATGCGATCCACTAGGCGGACTGGTAGAAGTTCCATGTATCAAAAGAAATGTCATTGGATCCGTCAATGCGATCACAGCTTCGGATATGGCAATGGCGGAAATTGAAAGCAAAGTTCCATTAGATGAGGTTATTGATGCAATGGCGGAAGTTGGTGATCTATTACCATGTTCGTTAAAAGAAACGAGTCAGGCAGGACTTGCTCAGACGGAAACAGGGAAAAAATATATGCCAGAATCATAAGATATTCTAAATAAATTTATTAATGATCTATGCTATAAAGATAAAATATTTGTGAGTAAAGGAAGGAAACAAAAATGATAGAAGTATGTTGTGGAAGTTTCGAAGATGCCATGATGGCAAGTGAATGTGGAGTAAAAAGAGTAGAATTAAATAGTGCATTAAGTTTAGGAGGATTAACACCATCCTTAGGAAGTCTGATCATGATCAAACAATACAGTGATATCGAAGTCGTATCTATGGTAAGAGCCAGAGCCGGTGGATTTTGCTATACAAACTATCAATATGAACAGATGCTTGAAAATCTCAAATTGTTATTGGCTTATGGAACAGATGGAGTTGCCTTTGGATTTTTAAATGAAGATCGTACAGTTGATAAAAATCGCTGTCAGGAATTTTTAGAAAATGTAAAAAATGAAGGACGTAAGGCAACGTTTCACAGAGCATTTGATTGCACAAGAGACCCATATGAAGCAATCGAAACATTGATCGATCTAGGCTTTGACCGTCTGTTAACAAGTGGACAGGAAGCAACAGCAGAAGAAGGAATTTCATTATTGGCAGATCTTCAAAAAAAATATGGAAATCAGATCGAGATCATTGCAGGCTGTGGAGTCAATGAAAACAATGCCGAAAAGATCATGAAAAAAACAGGAATCAAACAGTTACACAGCACATGCAGAGGCTGGGGAGTTGATGCGACAGGAATGGGAGAAAGAGTATCCTTCCAGGTATCCGACGAAGACGGAGATAGGTATCGTAGTGTATCTGTAGATAGAATTAAGAAATTTGTAGAAATCTGTGGATAAATTGTGATTGGGCGAAATGTTTAAGATACATTTAAACTTCATATCTTCTGTCTGAGAAAAACCCAGTTTACAGTCAGTAACATTCTCCATACACATTCGGTAGTGGTTTCGATGACGGAAATTAAAACTTGACAAATAAAATGATAGGACTATAATATATCTTAAATAAATACACTTCACCGAAATTCGTTGAAGAGAACAACGCTGTTTTTGAATCAAGTGTTTCAGAGAGTCTGCGGTTGGTGTGAGCAGATACATTTTCATGAACAGATATCATCTCTAAGATGCGGACTGAACATTACTTGACATTGATATTTCTAACCAGTAAGTCTCGCCGGAATCCTCCGTTAAAAGGAAAGCGTATGTTAGTACGTTAAGAGCTGTAATTTTATTACAGAAATTGGGTGGTAACGCGGAATATTCGTCCCTTTTCAGATTTTTCTGAGAAGGGGCTTTTTTATTCATAGGAATTTCGATGAAATCCTCTATGAAATAAAAAAATTTCAGAAATAACGGATAAACGAAAGGCGGTGAGGAATATCAGGAGGTAATATACATATGAAACAACTACAAAAACTAAGCAAATTTTTATCAGATTACACATCAATCGTCGTAATCGCAATCGCAGTCATTACATTTTTCTTACCATCATTAATGGGGTGGGTAAATTTTCAGTTATTTACAGATCCAGTAGCAAATAAATTCACAAGCCAGTCTATTATTATCGGAATTATCATGTTCAGCATGGGATTGACACTGACAACAGAAGATTTCAAAATCCTTGCACAAAGACCATTTGACATCTGTATCGGAGCAATCGCTCAATATCTGATCATGCCATTTTTAGCATTTGGAATTACAAAAGTATTAAATCTTCCAGATGGAATCGGACTTGGACTAATCCTTGTAGGATGCTGTCCAGGAGGTGTATCATCCAACATTATGTCTTACCTTTGTGGTGGAGACGTTGCATTTTCTGTAGGAATGACAACAGTATCAACAATACTTTCACCAGTCATGACACCACTTATGGTATCATTCTTGGCAAGCGGAGCAAAAATCACAATCAACGGACTGCCAATGTTCGTATCTATTATTGAAACAGTTATTGTACCAGTAGCAATTGGTTTTGTATTAAACCATGCATTAGGAAAAAATGAAACATTCAAAGAAGTTCAGAAAGTCATGCCTGGTGTTGCAGTTTTAGGACTTGCATGTGTAGTTGGAGGGGTTATCTCATCACAGGGATCAAAATTCTTCCAGTCAGGAATTGTAATCTTTGTCGCAGTATTACTCCACAACAGTTTAGGATACTTCCTTGGATATTGTGCAGGACGATTAACTGGAATGAATACAGCAAAGAAAAGAACAATCTCTATCGAAGTTGGAATGCAGAATGCTGGACTTGCAACAAACTTAGCAACAACAACAGCACAGTTTGCATCAACACCAGAATCTGCGATCATTTGTGCAGTATCTTGCGTATGGCATTCAATCTCTGGAACATTATTAGCGGGAATGTTTGCGCAGTATGATAAGATGAAAGACAGAAATCATAAAACAGTGGAAGCATAAATTCTGATTTGCGATGGAACACTTTCTATTGTATTTCAAACAGGATATTACTCAGAATATATGTTTTTTGAGATCATCGATGAATTAAGAGAAAGCTGGCCGGCATTGAAATTAAATTATAATAAAATGCCAACAACAGACCAGCACAGAGGACTTGAAAATGGAAGTATCGATATAGCGATAGGATTAGAACTTCCACACTGGGAAGAAGCAGGTTTTAAGATTAAAAAGTTAAAGAAAGAAGAGACATTGATCGTTGTATCCAATCCACATGATCCTTATTTGCTGAATAATCCTTATTACCATAGTATTCCTTTTGAATCTGAGTATTCAGATTCTTATGTGTGTGTGACGAATCCGAATAATACAAACCCGGTTGTTAAATTATTTATGGATTTGATAGAAGATGGGGAATTATAATTTATAATAATAGTATAAAATATTTGACAGGTATTATTTAGAATCTCGTTTACCGTGAGAATATCCAAGACTATAAAAAGTCATACAAAGGCTGATTATGCCAATGAGGGTATCTACACTTAACATACATCTATTTCTCCTGCGTATATATTTCCAATTAGATTGGATTTCTATGTAAACCGGACTATAACTCCCGGAGAGGAGGCTAATCGCCTACCGTTTCATGGTAGCACTTTAGTGATTAGTATAATATATATTGGCATTAATAGCAATACTGATAAAATGATTTTAGTGAAAAAAATAAAGAAAATGAAAAAGCAGTCAGGAATGGCTGCTTTTTGTTTTGTAAAAAAAGAGTAGAGTAGTTATAACTTGTTTATATGACATATAAAGCAGTTTTCATGCACCTTAAATATGTGGAGGAGGAATAAATGATATACTAATTGTGAACATTTTGTGTACGAAAAAAAGAAAATAGTAGGAAGGTGGACACGTTATGTATTGTACAAAGTGCGGAAAACAAATCAGCGATGACAGTCAGTTTTGCTGTTATTGTGGAGCAAGACAAATACCTATAGTGAATAATAATACACCTATAAATACAGCTAATAAAAAAACAAAAATCAAGATACCTCTCAAGAACAAAAAGATAATAATTGGAATTATAGTTGTAGTACTAGCATGTGTAATTATTAGACCGATGGTAAAAGGAAGAAGCATCGAAAATACAATCGATCTTTTTATGGAAGCGATCAATGATATGGATGCAGAAAAAATGATAGATACAATGTCAGAAGATCATGTGAATTATCTGATTAATAAAACATCTGGAGGAAGAGCGGAATACATAAAAGAAGGAAATCAGTATTTATTAGAATTAAAAAAAGGTCTTCTGAGTGAAGCTGGTGGGGGATATTCTTTAGATGATATTTCATTAGATTACGAAATTGTAAGCGTAAGAGACTGTACAGAAGAGGAGATTGATAAGTTAAATGAGACATTACAAGAAGAAAATATTGATCCTGTAAATAATGTAAAGCAAGTAACGATTAGTTTGACTTTAAAAGCGGGTACAAGCGAAGTTAAATCATATAATGATATAGATATGCAAATGATGAAGGTTAAAAATAAATGGTGTCTGACATATGCTGATGAAATTGGAGATTTGTAAAGGAGGGGAAATATGTATTGCAAAAAATGTGGGGCGAAAAATAAAGATGATGCTAGGTTCTGTGCAAAATGCGGCTGTGATATGACACAGAAAATAATAGCGCAAGATCATAAGGAACAGAAAAAAACAGAGAAGAAACTAAAACCAGTAGAGAAGAAATCAAAACCAGCGAAAAAATCAGCAAGCAATCCAATTTTAAGGAATGTAATATTTGTTATAATCTGTGTGGCAGTAGGAATAGGTGCAGCATTTATATACCAACAACAAAAAAAGGAAAAACAAAACAGTACAACAGCTAAAAATAACATAATAAAATCAACAGAATCAGCGACAGAGGACAGTACAATACAAACAACAAAAACAGAGGAAGGGTTTGATCCAAATCAATATAATACACAGACACAAACATTGCCATATACAGATAACACAAGTATGAATTTGTCTGCCTGCACGAAAACAAATAATTATGAAAAAGCAACGAGTAAAGATGGAGCATTTAGTTTTATATATCCAAAAACAATATTTAATGATAGTTCCGCAGATGATGAGAATGATGAATATACCCTTGAGTACAGAGATATAAAGGAGGACGAGTTAAAAATCAATGTAGAGGTTTCAGTTGAAGAAGCGGAATATAGCGAAGATCCTGTAAAGAGTGTAAAAAGTAAATATTCTGATCAGAAAGAGTCAATAAAGACTCTGGGATATGATTATCCAAAAGGTGGAAAAGATCCTAAAATATATGATGGCAAGGCAAGTATGATCGTTATGGGATATGAAGATGATGAAAAAAAGGAAGCAAAATATTCACTGATTACAAGTGATGGAGAAGATACCTATATTATGGAAATTAAGTTTATAGATACGGATTATACAGATTCATACAAAGAGATTAATTATATAGTAGATTGCATGTATCGTGGATGTTCATTTACGAATTCAAGTTATAAAGTAAGAACATATCAACAATTTAAAAATGATGAGATGGGTGAAAAGAAATAGAATATTTTAGATGATTTTAAATTGAGGGAGATAACATGAAAAAAAGGAAAACAATTATTATAGCAGCAGTGATCATTTTCGTATCAGCGATCGTAAGTGTTTGTTGTATGAATTACATAGAAAAGAAAAACAGGATTGAGAAAGTAGAAGTAGGGGATTCAGTTAGTGCGGTCATAAAAGGAGATGGAAGTCTCTGGATGTGGGGATATAACAGAAGATATCAGTTAGGAGATGGTACTGGAAAAGATGTAAAGAAACCAAAGAAGATAATGTCAGATGTAAGGGATATCAGTATTGGAGAAGGACTGGCAGGTGCCATAAAGAAGGATGGAAGTTTGTGGGTTTGGGGATATGGATATTCAACGCTTGGAGATGGAATAACAGAAGGGGCGAAAAAACCTAAAAAAATAACAAATCATGTAAAAAGTGTCAAGATGGGACAATATGTGAATGCAATTATAAAAGACGATGGCAGTCTTTGGATTTGGAATCACATTGGAATTGGTCCAAAGGCAAATGGAAATATGACCAAAATAGATGATAATGTAAAACAGGTAGCATTAAATATGCATGATGTTGTGTATATAAAAGATAATGGAGAAATGTGGGGATTAGGAGGAGATTATAGTGATGTCATAGGAATCAAGGGAAATGCAGGAAGATTTGAGCATGCACAAAAAGTCGAAGAAAATGTAGAATATATATCCATAAATGATTATGAAGTATATGCAATACTTAATAATGGAGAATTATATCGGCGAAGAGGAACTATTTACGAAGATGAATTTGATGATGAGGGAAGATGGATCAATGGTGCTGAAAAAATATTAGATCATGTCCAATTTATGAGTACACCACTTGTATATTATACAGTTTTAAAAACAGATGGAAGTGTATGGACATGGGGAGATAACTTTTCAGGAAGGTTAGGAAACGGAACATTAAAGAATTCTAATATGCCAGAACAGGTAATAGATAATGCAAAACAAGTCAGCACAAGCAGGACACATGCAGCAGTATTAAAAAACGATGGAACACTTTGGATGTGGGGAAGTAACAAATATGGGGAATTAGGAGATGGAACAACGAAGTGTTCTGTGGTACCGAAAGAGATTAAAGTTGGAGATTCTGGTTTGTTTAGCATAAGGTAAAAAGATAAATGATATACTGATTGTGAACATTTTGTGTACAAAAAGAACGAGAAAAATATAGGGAGGTGAAATATTATGTATTGTGTAAATTGCGGAAAGAAATTAGAAGAAAATCAGAAATTCTGCAGTGCGTGTGGGCAGCCTGTTGTAGGTATAAAACAGACGGAAAATAATCCAAAGAATCAATATGGAATAGAGAATAATGAATTTCGAAAAAGGCAAGAAGATCATAAGCAATATATAAAAAATAGAACTCAAGAACAACCAACAAAAGCATTAGTAATAGAAGGATTTGGAATAGTATTTTTTGCAATGACAATAATACTTGATCGAAGTAGTGATTATATGGATTAGCTTTGGGTTGAAAAATATGGATGGGTATTGTATATGATAGGTTTTATTCTTCTTGTAATACCTTATTTTATATTCAAAAAATATAAGAAAAAATATGGACTGCAAGGAATCGGATATGCAGGCTATATTATAAGCTGTATGGGTGCTGTAGTGGTAGCATTATTTATTATTTTAATGATCATAACAATTGCTTTATCAGCTATAACAGGTGTTTAAATGGAGGTTATATATGAAGAAAAAATGGATAATTATTTTATTTGCAATAACAGCATTGTTTGGTATGACACAACTAGTACCGACAAAAGCAGCAACCAAAATGACTGGCAAAAACTGGTACAAAAAAGTTCTTGCAAGTAAAAAAGGAATTTACAAGGTTAAAACTTATGATGCACATAATATGAGCAGTAAAGCCAAGTATACAACAAAATATCGAAAAAATTATAAATACTATAAAGTAATTGATATTAACAAAGATGGTGTAAAAGAATTAATTCTTACAAATACAAAGAAAGGAACCTTTTATAAAGGATCAATTCTTGTGTTAACTTATTCCAAAGGGAAAGCAAAAGCACAATATTGTTTTGATGAAGCGAGAGGAATTCGCATAAAAAATAAAATGTTACATATGAACCATTATGGAAGTGATTTTACAGCAATCAGAAGTTATAAAGTGAGTAAAGGAAATTTGGCAAATACATCATTTTTAAAATATTACTATGATCGATCAGGAAATTCAGCGGTACAAAAATATTACCATAATAGCAAACGGATATCATTTGATACATATCAAAAAATGGTGGACAAACATTGGAACGATGGAATAGATATAACATTCAGCAAAATTAAATAAAAAGGAGGAGAAGTTATGAAGTTGATGAAAAGAAAGTTATTAGCAGTTTTATTAGTTCTAACTACTGTTTTTTCTATGTCAATAGTAACGAAAAGGTATCAACCTATGAATGTATATGCGACATCTAATATTCCAGCTGACGCATTAGAATATAATGGACATTATTATTATGTCTATGACATGAACTACGGATGGGATGAAGCAAAAGCATATTGCGAATCATTAGGTGGATATTTGGCAACGATTACAAGCCAAGAAGAAAATGATGTAGTATACCAGTATTTAAGAGATCAAGGATATGAGAGTGCTTATTTTGGTTATACAGATGAAGAAGAAGAGGGTGTCTGGAAATGGGTAACAGGTGAAAAAAGTACATATTCAAATTGGTCTAGTGGAGAACCGAATGGTGAAAATCCGAATGAAGATTATGCCATGTTTTATTATAAATATACCACAGGACAATGGAATGACGGAGACTTCGGTAATTCTACAGTAGGAAGAGATACAACATTTATTTGTGAATGGGGCGATTACGAACAATATACACCAACTTTTGATTACGTAAATGATACATGGAGTTTTGAAAATCCAACGTCAAGAATACCAGTATCTGCATATGGAATGTTTTTTGAAAAATCAGAAGCTAAAAGTATACAAAAGGCTTATAATGGTACAAAAGGACATTGTGCTGGTATGGTATTATCAACAATGGCTTCTTTTCTAGGCTTCCCTAAGGCTAATTCCTATGGAAATTATACTAATTTGAATCAAATAAAGAAAACTATGAGGAGTGATGTAACTTTATGCAAAGCAATAGACTATATAAATTATGCATTTGCGTATCAGTTTACTCCTAAGTGTGCTATGGCGAAAGAATTAACAAATGAAGATTATGATGGAATATATAATGCAGTTAAAGATTTTGAAGAGAACGGAGGAGAGCCAGTATATATATCAATTGGAGGAGAAGAAGGTGGACATGCCTTAATGGGTTTAAGTATAGCAGAAGAAACTCCTGATTGTACTAAGATACTTGTATATGACTGTAATTATCCAAATAAAAAATGCTATTTAACTTTAAATGGGGAAAAAGGCAGATTTAATGGTTGGAGTTATGATTTGAGTTCTAAAATTAACTGGAATAATTCAAGTAAGGAATCCAGAATAGCATATATAAGAATGGCTTCTGACTTCATAAGTGATTATAAAGTAGGATATGCAAAAGAAAAAAATGCTTCATTACTTATGAAGATGAAAAAGGGAATTTCCGGAATATTTAGTTATTCAGGTGATAACATATATTTAGATAAATTAGATGATTGTGATTTAGACAGTGTTATACCAATTAAAGCTGATACAGGAGAAAATAATTCTGATAATAGTATGTATTGGATAGATGCTTCAGAAAAACCAGTGGAAATTAATGATTTAGAAGGAAATTCAACGGTGTCTTTAGCAAAAGGAGATTTAGAAATATCTGCAATAAATGAGGGAACTTCAGATATTTCTATGAATATTGATCAAAAAAGCGTAAAGATAGATGGACAAAAGGGAAGTGAATTTCAAATTGCATATGATGTATCAAAAGATTATGAAAACTCTGACATATCAATTATCGAAGGGAATATGAATAAAACTGCAACTGTCAAGCAGATGAAAGACAATGTACTGGTCATATCTGGAATTAAGAAAATTGATGTGACAAGTATTTCAAAAAAAGACAACAGTGATGGAACTTCGAGTTCAAAAGAAGAACAAAAAGTAAGTATAAATAATGCGGACGAGAATGCAGAATATAAAATTGACAAAGAAACAAATGGAAGTGATAAGGATATAATAATTTCTGAAGACAAAAATGGAGATGGAGTTTTTGAAACTGTTGTTGCATCTACAAAAAGCAAAAAAGTAAAGAAAATAAATATTAAAGCAAGTTCTTCTAAAATTGCAGCAGGGAAAAAATTAAAATTAACTACTGTTATAGTTCCACAAAATGCTACTAACAAGAAATTAAAATGGACAACGAATAATAAAAAATATGCTACAGTAAATAAAAATGGAGTTGTAACAACGAATAAAAAAGCTGGAGGAAAAACAGTTAAGATTACCGCACAAGCAACAGATGGAAGTAACAAGAAAGCAACGTTCACAATTAAAATCATGAAAGGAGTTGTGAAGAAAATTAAGATCACTGGAAGTAAGACAGTGAAAGCAGGAAAAACATTAAAATTGAAAACAAAAATTACGGCAAGTAAAGGTGCGAACAAAATATTAAAATGGACAAGTAGCAATAAGAAATATGCGACAGTTTCATCATCAGGAAAAGTAAAAACATTGAAAGCCGGTAAGAAAAAATCAGTAAAAATTACAGCAATGGCAACAGATGGAAGCGGAAAGAAGGCAACATTTACAATTAAGATTAAATAATATGCTTTAAGCAGAAAGGGAAACTTATGAAACAAAAGTTATTAACAATTTTATTCGCATTATGCGCAATGGCTATGACAATTTCGCCAACACAGACAGTAAAGGCAGCACCGAAGTCAACTTATAAAAGTATTTTAGCAGCATATAAAAAGAACGATTATAAGAAAGTCAACAAACTAAGCAAAAAGCTTCCGGCAAATGCGAATGAAAAATGCGTCAAAAAGATGAAATCAAAATATAAAAAAGCAGCAAAGAAAATCGTTAAAAAGATAGGATTTTATAACGGGGGAGAAAAATCAGCAATTTTATTTTATGCATATAGCGATATAAATAAAGACGCTATTCCAGAACTGATCATAAAATATGGAAGAAGTGAACAAGGATCTAAGCTGCATATTTATGAATATAAAAGTGGTAAATATAAAAAAGTAAAAGGAAGTACAGATGCTTGGCATGTTGGAATCTATAATTACACAAGTGGAAATGGATTAGTATTAAAAGATGGATCAACAACTGACAGAGTTTACGAAAGGGTACGTTTGGTGACATTAAAGAAAGGTAAGATGACTACGAAATTAATTCGTAAAAGGGTTTTTGATGATTTGAACCAGAGAGTAACATTACCATGTGCAATTAAAACATATTATTAAAAATAGCATTTGGTTCAAAAACATTAAGGGAACAATAAATGATAGATTACATATGGCATATTAGAGTTTAAGAGGACTGCTATAAAACATAGCTGTCCTCTTTTTAAAAACTGATATTTACAAATAATAACAAAAATGTTAAAATATACACAAATCTAAAAACAGATCAAAATCATATCAACAAACAGATCAATAAGAGATAACTCTCTCTTAAAATCATTGCAGTAAAACAACATATTCGATAAAATAATAAGGAGATATAAACTATATGGGAAAAAATAAAAATTGCCCTCAGGAGGGAAGATACTGTTTGAGATATCACAAACACTATGCAATAAAAACGGTAGAAAAAAAGTAGAGATATAAAAACTCTCTACTTTACAAACATAGCCAAAAACTGCTTCTTAACCTCAACCGCCCTCTTCTGACTGACAGGAATCTTATACTGTCCAGCCAAAGTCACAAGACTATTCTCAAAGTCCGTGATCTGATTCAGGTTGATCAGATAACTTCTATGGCAGCAGACAAAATTCTGATCCAGACGTTCAAGTAGTTTGGCAAGCTTTTCAGAAGTATGATAAGTAGAAGAAGTACAATAAATTGTCGTTGTGCGTAGATTACGTTCCATGTAAATAATATCATCAAGCAGAATATTATGCTCTCTGCGGTTCCATGAGATCGTCAGGTAGTTATTCTTACGTTGTTTAAGATTGAAGATTGCTTTTTCAATCGCACGAGGCAGATATTGTTTAACATCAGACTTATGAATAAAATACACATGTTCCGTTTCATACACATCACTGCAGTATTCTCGGTATTGTGTGATAAAGATAATCTGTGTCGCAGCGTGAGATTGTAAGATCTCCTTAGATAAGATAATCCCAGATTTTTCAGGAAGTTCGATATCCATTAAGACGATGTCATAAGGAACAGAATTCTTTCCATATAATTTAGATCGTTCTTCTGGGGAAGAACAAGGATGAATTTCGGCATACAGCTCTTTCGTTTCTTTAATTGTTTTTTCAAGTTCGCGCAGATAGATTGGATCATCTTCGCAGATTGCAATATGAATCATTTGTGAATCTCCTTTGTATTCAATCGTTTGGCAGCTGGAACAGAAGCTCAGAAGAAAATGAATTCTTTTGATCCATCCATTTGCAAGTTCCGTGGTACTGCGAAACGATATCTTCTATAATAGTCAATCCATGGCCATGCAGGACATGGGATTCTTTCTTTGTTGTGTGGTGTGTAAAAATCTCATTGGGATTTTTACTGTTTTGCATATATACAATAAACATATTGGCCCGGAAATCTGTTGTCAGCGAGATAAATAGATCTGTTTGTGAAGGATCACACAGGCGGCAGGCCTCAATCGCATTATCTAATAGGTTTGAAAAAAGGCTTGTGATCGTAAAATCCGAAAAATATGAATCAAAATGTTCTGGCAGGATAATACGAAACCGGCATTGGATTTTCGATTGATCAGCAATGACCTTCTTTTCCTGAAGTAATGTATTTAATAAAGCATTTTTACAAAAAGAATCAGGATAATTTCTCTTCACATGGGAAGTAAGAGAAGAAATCAATACAGTCATTTCTTTATATTGTTTATTATTTCCAAGTTCCATGGCACAATCTAAATATTGATCAATATATGCCTGTTTTTCCATGATCATATCTTTTAGATTTTCCAATTCATCCTGTTGTTTCAGCATTGCCTGATGTGTGATCTTTGCATTTTTAAAATCAGCAGTTTTACGGGCATTTTTGCAAATATGGAATACAAGCCCGATAAAAGAACCAAATGCTATGATCATTGCAAGTGACATATAATCATAGAAAAAAATATGATAATATTCATGAAAAAAGTGCTTCCACAGAGCTGGTCTGTGGCGCATATAATTTGTCAGGATTCCATGCAGTGGAATCGAAAAAATACAAATAAGAATAATATATTTTTCAATTTTATATAGATTCAGATGTTTCATAATGCTTCCCTTCAGAGTCTTTCAGCTCTTGAATATAGGACAATGCCTTCTCATATTCACCCTGTTCCACGAGCAGGGAAAGGGAAAGAAGATGATTTGAGGTATCGTGGTTCCAACGATAAAGTTTCTGATATTCGTCATCAAGTGTATGTAAATGATGGATTTCTTTTTCTAAGGTCAGACGCTGGTGCTCTTCTTTCAAATGTTTTTCTTCCAGTTCTTTCAGCAGAGTTAGTCCATGATTAAATAAATTCCATGAGATGATGGAAATGATCACAGAAGTAATAATAAACCATCCATACGAAAATGAAGGTTCGGGCATGGACATAAAAATATTTCCTGCCATAACCATAAAGAGGACAGGAAGCCCAAGAAAGAAGAATAACTTTATATTGATCAGGTGCTGATTACGCTTAACCATATTAAAAATTCGAGGTAATAATAAAATGTCCAAGATCATCTGCGAAATAGAACATAAAACAATGGAAATCGTATTTCCGCTTAGTGCTACATACAAAACAGCAAGATGAAGCTGTGGAAATATAAAATTAACAACCATCAAGATACCAACAGCGACCGCTTCAATAAAAATCATACTGATGCAAAAAATAAAAAACAAGAATACCTGAAAGGATCGATTTTCTGTAAAAAAGAAAAAGATATGAAAGATCCATAACGGGTAAATAAAAAATGCTGTAAGTGTAGCGGATGTTGATGTCGGAACAAAGATCATCCACGACAGTAAGACAGCATAAGAAATCCATAATCTCCGATAAAATGAAGGAGAGAAAGTTCTATGTGAAAATCGTTCTAATAATATATGAAATGGAAAAATAATATTAAATATGGTTACCATGTAATAAAACAGACCTGAAATCATAGAACACATCCCCTCCTTTCAACGATTATATATGTTTTCGCAGATAATATTATTATACAACGAATAGAAAATTATGAAGAAAACAAATATTACATATAAATCATTTTTTATGTATGTTTCAACATGATTAATGACACGAAACAGTCTCCATCATCACTCCACTGGCAAGTTCCATCATAGTCTCTGGCAATACTTTCTATGATAGAAAGGCCATGCCCATGCAAAGATGAAGAATCTTCTTTGGTTGTTTTATTTAAGAAAATATTTTTAGGGTCTTTAGAGTTTTTCATACGGATCATAAACATATTTGCCTTAAAATCTGTTGACAATTCGATAAAAAGAAAATCATTTTGTGGATAAAGCTTATGGCAGTTTTTGCAGCTTTCCAAAGCATTATCAAGCAGATTTGAAAAAATGCTGGTGATTGTGAAATCGGAAAAAGTCTGATTAAAATGATCTGGAAGAAGAATCCGGAATTCACATTTGACATTTAACTGATCGGCAATTGCTTTTTTCTCTTGCAGCAAAGTGTTCAACAAAGCATTCTTGCAATAAGTATCAGGATAATTTCTCTTCACATGGGAGGAAAGTGAAGAAATCAAAGTTGTCATATTATCATAATTTCCAGATTCACACAGATTGATCGCAAGGTCGATATGTGAATGGATATAGGATTGCTTTTCAAGAATCTTAGTTCTTAAAGTTTCAATTTCTTTCTCCTGTTTTAAAATTGTCTGCTGTGTTGAATCAAGCATTTTCAAGTCGATTTCTTTTTTTACATTATTACAAGTAGTGATAATGATACTGATAAAGGAAAGAAGACACAGTACCATAAAAAAATTAAAGAAAAAAGATAAATATGGCTGAACAGAGTCCATAGGAAAATATTTCTGAAATGCTTCTGTGGTAAGCAGACAATGATAGAGTACAGCTGTAAAAGGAATGAGAAATATATAAATAAAAGTTAAGACGGATTGTATTTTATGTGATTTCATTTGATTCATTATAGCTCGTCTCCTTTCTCCTGCATTTGTTTCATATAAGAAAGAGCCTGATCGTATTTCTCCTGCTCTGCCAATAAAGAGAGAGCTAGGAGATGATTTGCCATATCGTGATTCCATACATAAAGTTTTTTGTATTCATTATCAAGAGAATGCAGATGTTCGATTTCCTGCTGAACCATATCAAGGTGATGCTGCTGGCGGATATTTTCTTCTTCAGAATGTACAAGGAGTGTTATCCCGTGTTTAAATAAACGCCAGATGCCATAAGAGCATGTCAGTGATGGGATCAGATATACGAAAACGGAATGTAATGTGTTTGGAATGATCATCAGAATATTATCAAGAATGATCGGCAGTAATATCGGAAGTAATAAACCGACCAGAAGTGATATTTGCATTAAGTAAGCATGATGCTTTATAAAATGAACAATATATGAAAAAATGATCATATAAGTGATAATCTCCAAAATACAAAGTAATGATACAGAAAGCTGATTGCCGTCAAGTCCGATGAAAACACTTACAATATGGAGTTTCGGGAATAATAGTCCGATTAGGGATAAAATAGTGGCAGAGATACCTTCAATCAGTAAAATGGAATTAAAAAACAGACAGAATGAAATAAACTTGAAAGATTTTGTACCACCAAGAAAAAAGAAAAAACTAAACGCAGTAAACGGATAGATCAGCAGCATGCTGTATTTACTTGCGGTGGATGGAGGGACGAATAACATCCATGAAAAAATAAACAGGTATAAAATCGATGTGATATGAACACTTCGCAGTGACCGCTTCTCACTTGGAAACGCCCGGAAAAGCATATTCAGCGGTCCGATCGTGAAGAATATATTCAACATGTAGTAAGAAAAACTTGCGATCATAAAAAATTCCCCTCTCAAATAAAGTCAGATTATCCAGTAATTGATACATTTATTATACAATATATCAATGTATACAAAAAGATAAAAGATATAAATTTGAGAGGGAGATATACAATTTAACCAATTAAATCAAATGATAATGTTCAAATGCATTATAAAGCCCGTCATCATTTACAGAATCCGTAACATATTCCGCAATCTCTTTTAATTCATCACAGGAATTTCCCATAGCAATGCTATGACCAGCGGCTTTGAACATAGAGATATCGTTATTACTGTCTCCAAATGCATAGCAGTCATCTGTAGAGATATCGAGATGATCAGCTACATATTTAAGACCAGTTCCCTTATCATGATCTTTTAACAGGATCTCATACTGGGTATCGTCAATTCGAATATAATCCATTGTATCAGAAATGCTGTCAAGAGCAGCTACAAAACCAGAAGCGTTACTTCCAGGTCCTGTAAATACAATGGCTTTGTCAGGATCTTCAACATGATCCCATGTAAATTCATGTGCCATATAAGGGGCAAGTTCAAAAGCAGTGATCATAAATCCATAATGTGGATGAAAGTCAACATTATGATCACGGAAATAAGAACATTTTTCCCCTTCAAATGTTCCGTAGATATTGTTTTCTTCACAAATCCGTTTAATCTGTTCAACCACTGTATCAGGGATTATCTTGTGATAGATCGTTTCACCATCGAGAAGGATGTGAACTCCGTTAGAACAAAGATAACCATCGCATCCAATATCAAGGATTTCTTTTTCAAAATAAACAAGAGGCCGTCCGGTGTTGATCAGTACTTTATGACCATTTTTTTGTGCAGCATGGATTGCTGTGATTGCAGATTCTGGAACCAGACGCTGTTCTTTGCTGTACAAAGTCGCATCAACATCCAGAAAGATTAGTTTGTTGTTTTCACTCATATTATCATTCCCCATCTAAATATTTATAAAAATTAAGAGCCGGATACAAATGAAGATTGATGGTCCGGCTCTGTGCTGTAAGGATATAGTTGACTATTCTTCCACAGTTACAATCTTCATAACTTGTGGTTCTAATGGTTTATCGGAATAATCTGTTGCAACTTCAGCGATCTTATTTACAACATCCATTCCTTCGATGATCTTACCAAATGCTGCGTACTGTCCATCTAAATGTGGAGCAGCTTTGTGCATGATAAAGAACTGTGATCCGGCAGAATCAGGCATCATAGAACGAGCCATGGATAAAACACCAGGAGTGTGTTTTAAGTTGTTGATCACACCGTTCTGGCTGAACTCTCCTTTGATCGTATGTCCAGGCCCACCTGTTCCTGTTCCTAATGGGCATCCACCCTGGATCATAAATCCGTTGATGACACGATGGAAAGTTAAACCATCATAGAAACCATCTTTTACAAGATTTACGAAATTTTCAACAGTGATCGGAGCAACGTCCGGATATAATTCTGCTTTCATTACATCACCATTTTCCATAGTGATCGTTACAATTGGATTTGCCATAATACAAAATTCCTTTCTATATTATTTAATACTTAGATCAGATCATATCTGACTATGGTTTGATTATAATGGATAACATAAGAAAAGTACAGATAGACGAGGTGAGAGATTGAAGATATTTTAGTGCAATGAAATGCAAAATCATCACAAAAGTTACAAAAAAGTTAAGATTATGAACAAAATTTAATAAAAAACCTTTTTTTTCTGCAAAATACGAGTATAATAACATACAAAATACATAAGATTTACATTTGGGAGGAAATTATGGATTTATATTTAGATTTTGATGATCATTCCAAACGACACAGAAGGGGGCGCCGTGGATATGGAAGAAGAAATCGTTCTAGAAAACCTTGGATCATAGGAATCATCATTGTGCTGGTTCTGATCATTGGTGTGTTTTTTGGTGGAAGAAAATATATGGCATATCGAAAGGCACAGCAGGAAAAAGCGAGACGGCTTGCAGAAGCAAGAAAGATCGTAACGGTTATGATACCAGAGGGATATTCTATTGATATGATGGCAAAACGACTGGAAGATCAGGGAGTATTTAAAGTAGATGAATTTATTGCAGCGGTAAAAGATACAAGCCAGTACAGCAACAAATTTATCAAAGACATCCCATCCAAGAAGGGAGTAAAATATCAATTAGAAGGATACCTTTATCCAGATACTTATAAGATTTATAAAAGTTCAAAGCCAAAAGATCTGATTCAGAAGATGCTTGATAATTTTGAAAAGAAATATTCTGTACTTGCCAAGGATTATAAGGGAAAACATTCTATGGCAGAGATCATGACGATCGCTTCCATGATCGAGCGCGAGGCGAAAGTAGAATCTGAACGTCCGGTGATCGCAGGAGTGATCGAGAATCGTCTTGCAAAGAAAATGCAACTTCAGATCGATCCAACCGTATTATATACAACAACAAATGGGTTATATAATGCGAAGAAGGTATATTATAAAGATTTGAAAGTGAAAACGGTTTATAATACTTATGTGATCAAAGGATTACCTGCTGGACCAATCTGTAATCCGTCAGATACAGCGATCAAGGCGGCAATGAATCCTAAGAAACATAAATATCTGTATTATCGCACAGATGGAAGCAAAAAAGGAACCCATGTTTTCACAAAAACATTTGATGAACATAAGAAGGCGAAGAGTACAAGTACAAAAGATAAAAATAGTACAAATAGCACAAATACAACAAATTCAAAATCTTGAGTATTTTACTAAGGATTTAAAAACATTGTTATTTTTGTGACGTACAAAAAAAAATACCTAAAAATACATAAAAATCTCTTTAAAAACTTGTGCAA
>OGRR01000965.1_pt1 | contig 20756 bp, 25 predicted proteins | sample 1553511 | NCBI WGS metagenome assembly OGRR01 (sample SAMEA2580040, study PRJEB22360) | human gut metagenome | biome: human gut; feature: human-associated habitat; material: faeces | place: Denmark | collected 2008/2010 | reverse complement strand
ATATAGCTGGAGCGTTTGAGTTGCAGAAAGAAAGTCTACAGGCTTACAATAGATGGTCAAATATTAAATACAATATAAAGAAAGAATTAAAAAGAGGACAGGCAACAGCAACAAAGGAAAGGCTTGAAGAAATATGCATATATCTTAAGCATATACATACAGTTACTAAAGCTATATGGCTAAAAGCAAGAGAAGATTTAAAACAATGTAATTAAAGAGGTGCAAATATGAAGAAAATAGCAAAGAGAATTAAAAGATATAAAGAGTTAAAAGCAGATATAGTAGACATAGATTTAAAATTACAAGAGTTAGAAGAGGATATGTTAGGGATAACAGCACAACCAAGTGGAGAAAGAACTGGGAAAACATATAAAATTACTTCTAGTGTAGAGCTACAAGCAGAAAAACATTTAGAGAAACAAGAAAGCTTATTAAGGGAAAGAGCAACTAAGACAAGAGAGATAGCAAGAATAGATAATGCATTAACAGTATTAAAAGAAGAGGAAAGAGATATAATAGAAACAGCTTTAATAGAACAAAAGAGATATAGTTTACTGGAGATAAAATATAATAGAACTTACTCTAGGATAAAACAAATAGAAGGAGAAGCAGTAAAGAAGATGGAAAAGTATCTAGCGTAAGGGAAATTTAGATAATATAAAAGAAAATTATAGAAAAACTATAAAATAGCTGTAAGTATTCTAAAATAATATGGTTTATAATTTAAAATGGACATTGATAAAACCTCCTAATAAATATGTAAAAAAGCACTTAACAAGAAAAAGTTAGGTGCTTTTTTAAAGGAATTTATAATTATTTGTAGAATTATACAATATTAGGAGGGAATTAACATGAAAAATAAGAGTAGATTTATAGCTTTTTTACTTTGCTTATTTGGAGCTTTCTTAGGGTTACATAACTGGTATCTAGGAGATTATAAAAGAGCAACACTATTTACATTTACGGTAGGTGGGTTTGGAATATGGTGGATAAGTGATTTAATTAAAATAGTTACAGATCCAGATTTCTTAGAAAACTATTATGATGGATATAAAACTTATAAAGAAAATAAGCAAGAAGAAAGATTAGAAAAAATAAATGAAATAAGAGAAAGACATTATGTTCCAGAAGGTCATCAAGTACGTTGTCCTAAATGTGGTAGCACACAACTATCAGCTAATAAAAAAGGCTTTAGCTTAGGAAAAGCAGTAGTAGGAGGAATAGTATTAAATCCTATACTTGGTGCAGCAACTGGAATGATAGGCAAAGATAAAATAATAGTAACTTGTTTAAATTGTGGTAGACAGTTTAAAGCAGGGCATGGAAGATAGCACTTACTTAAATGTAGGTGCTTTTATTATATTTAAATATAGTTAAGAAAGGGATAATTAAATGCCATTAAAGAGTTGTAAGTATTGTGGAAGAATACATAAAAAAGATTTTGTATGTCCAATGAAGCCTAAGAGCAATAAGTACAAAACAAGTGAAGCAGATAAGTTTAGATGGACTAAAGCATGGCAAAGGAAAAGAGAAGAGGTAAAGAGAAGAGATAAATTTTTGTGTCAGGTATGCATAAGGAAGTTATATAACACAATAAAGAAGTATAACTATAATGACTTAGAAGTACATCATATAGTACCAATTAAAGAGGATTATGAACTAAGATTAGAAGATAGCAACTTAATAACTGTGTGTGAATATCACCATGAATTAGCAGAGCAAGGAACTATACCAAAGGATGAGTTATTGGCCATTGTACAAGCGCAAGAAGAGGATAAAAACACTTAGATATACCCCCGGGTATTTTGACACTTTCAGAAGGGGCCTTAGGACACCACGTGTCAACCTCGGAACATAAAATATTCCCACATCAGATTTTCAAAAGATAATTTTTAAGAAAGGAGTTTTATTATGCCTACACCACCAAAACCTTTTACAGTTTTAAAAAATGAAAAAAAATCACATAGGACAAAGAAAGAACTTGCATTAAGAGAAAAAGGAGAAGCAGCTTTAGCTACTGGTGTAGCTATAAAAGAACGACCTGAAGTTAAAAATAATCCAGTAGCACATAAGGAATTTTTAAGAATAAACAAGTTGCTTAAAAATATAGGAAAGAACGATTCGATTTATGAAGCAGTTATAAATAGATATTGTTTATTACAAGCTGAATGTGCTGATTTTGAAAAGAAAAGGGAAGAGATTTATAATCTAATTCAAACATTAAAAGAAACATTTTATTCATTAGTTGATGAATTAGAGGGAAAAGAAAAAGCAATAGAGCTAAGAAGTTTTAGTGACAATATGGCTTCTTTATCTAGCACCATTATTAGTATAGATAAGCAACTACAAAGTAAGCGTAAAATGTTACTTGACATAGAAAAAGAAAATATAATGACAATAGCTTCGGCTCTTAGAAGTATACCTAAGAAAGTAGATACTGAATCTAATAAGGAAAAATTATTAAGGGCGATAAATGGAAATTAAAGAAAGTAAAGCTTATAAATATGCAAAGTGGTGTGTACCAGATGTTAATCAAAAAGTACCTATATATGTTAAAAAACAAGCCAGAGATTGGTTAAATAAAGCTGATGGAATAGACAAAGAAGCTTATGTTGATGAAAAAGAATTAAATAAAATAAATAGAATATTAGGGCTAATGGTTCATCCGGATTTAATGTGTCCTATGAATGAAGGATTAGAGGATTATGCATGGTTCTTAATAGTTGCAACATTATGCACAAAACTAAGAAATGGTGAAAATAAAGATATAAGATATTATATAACAGCTGTACTAGAAATAAGTCGTAAAAATTTTAAGACTTTTAATAGTGCAGTTATTTTTATACTTTTGTTAATAACTGATAAGCCATTTTCACGTTTCTTTTCAGTTGCACCGGATTTAAAATTATCTTCTGAATTAAAAATAGCAATAAGAAAAATAATAAAAGTTAGTCCTTTGTTAGCAGAAGAGGATGTATTTAAAGTACTTAGAAGCGAGATAAGATGCTTATTAACTGATAGCGAATATATTCCATTGGCTTATAGTGAAGATAAAATGGATGGTAAACTTGCAAATGCATTTTTAGCAGATGAAGCAGGAGCCATGGATAGTTATCCAATAGAAGCTATGAGGTCTTCACAAATAACTTTGTTTAATAAGCTTGGAATTATTATTAGTACCCAATATCCAAATGATAATAATGCCATGATAGATGAAATTGATATATCTAAAAAAGTGTTAGATGGATTAATAGATAATAAAAGAAGATTTTCTTTATTATATGAACCGGATAGTAAATTTTTAATTGAGGATCTATGGCAAACAGAAGATTTAGTTATATATCAAAGCAATCCAGTAGCAGTAAATAATAATTATATATTTGAAGCTATAAAAGAAATGAGAGAGATGGCTATATTATATGAAAATAAAAGAGAAAATTATCTTTGTAAACATAACAATATAAAGTATAAAGGCCTAGGAGTAGAAGGATATATAGAAGTTACTAAAGTTAGGGAGTGCAAAACAATAGAAAATCTTAAGTTTTGGAAAGGGAAAAAAGTATATCTAGGTGTAGATTTATCACAATCAGATGATAATACTGCAGTTGCTATGGTAACCCAATATGAAAATAAACTTTATGCTAAGATATGGGGATTCCTGCCTAATGATAAAATAAAAATTAAGAGTAAAAAAGAAAATGTAGATTATAAAAGGCTAATTAAGGATGGCGTATGTTTTAGTTGTGGTGATGAAGTAATAGATTATAGTTTTATTGAAAAGAAAATATTTGAGTTAGAATCAGTTTATGGAGTAGAAATAGTACAGATAGGATATGACAGATATAATGCGTTAAGTACAGTTCAAAAGTTAGAAAATGAAGGTTATGAGTGCGTTGAGATTAAACAACATAGTTCAGTATTACATATGCCAACTAAGTTATTAAAAGAATGTATATTAAGTAAAAACTTTAGCTATGATGAAAATTTAATGTTAGAGATTAATTTTCAAAATGCTAGATGTACAGAAGATACAAATTTAAATAAATATGTGAATAAGAAAAAATCAACTGGAAAGGTTGATATGGTTGTAGCTTTAATTAATGCTATTTATCTATTACAACAAGAACAGTTAAGTGGAAGTGATTTTACTATCCAGGTTATATAGAAAAATGAGGGTGTAAATATGAATTTAAAGTTTTGGAAAAGAAAAAAAGAAGAACGGTCAATCTTGGAGCAAGATGAAACTGGATTAAAGGATTTATTGTTAGCTGCAGGATTGATTGAAGATAGTATAACGAGAATAGAAGCTTTGAATATTCCTACTTTAGCAGGATGTGTTGAGTTAATATCATCATTAGTTTCAAGTATTCCTATTAAACTTTATAAGGAAGAAAATGAAGAAGTAACAGAAATAAAAGATGATATAAGGCTTAAACTTTTGAATGAAGAAACCGGAGATACACTTACTTCATTTGAAATGAAAAAGGCTCTAGTTATAGATTATTTGCTAATGGGAAATGGATATATCTATATAAATAAAGAAATGGGAAAGATTAAAAGTTTACATTATGTTAAAGAAAGTGATGTAAGCATAAATAGAAATGTAGATCCAATATTTAAAAATTATGATGTATTAGTAAATGGCCATATATATAAGCCTTATAATTTTGTTAAATTATTAAGGCATACAGATAATGGTTTTGATGGATATGGAATAATAGAAGAGAATATTATATTGCTTTCTGTTATATATAATTCTCTTAAGTATGAGAATATATTAAGCAAAACTGGAGGAAATAAAAAAGGATTTATTGAATCAGAGGGCAAACTAGGGATTGAAGCTATGCTTAATTTAAAAGAGCAATGGAGAAATATGTATTCAAATAATACTGAAAACTGTATTGTACTTAACAAAGGATTAAACTTTAAAGAAAGCCAAGCTACTCCAACAGAGCTACAACTTAATGAAAATAAAATTACTAATGGTTCAGAGATTTGTAAAATATTCAATATTCCACCTAGTATAATAAGTGGTGATGGTAAAGCAAATGAAGGCGATTTTGATAAAATGTTCAAAATGGCAATATTACCTATACTTAATAGTTTAATATCAAGTATTAATAGAGACTTACTTCTAGAAAAAGAGAAGAAGTCTTTTTATTTTGGATATGATGCAAATGAATTGTTAAAAGGTGATATAGAGAAGAGATTCAAGGCTTATGAAATAGGAATTAAAAATAAGGTTATGGGAGTAAATGAAGCAAGATACAAGGAAGATTTACCACCACTTGAATTATTTGAAGATACTATTTTATTAAGTTTGAGTGATGTTCTTTATAATACTAAAACGGGAAAAGTGTATACACCAAATACTGATAAAACATCAGATATGAAGGGGGGTGATAATAATGAGAATAGAGATTCGTAATGACAGCGTAATCCTTGATGGTTACGTAAATGCTGTTGATAGAGAAAGTAAGCCTATTCCTTCAGTGAAAGGTAGGTTTGTAGAAAAAATAAAGCCAGGAGCATTTCAAAGGAGCTTAGAAAGAAGAGCTAATGTTGATTTATTATTAAATCATGATAAAAATAGAAAGCTTGGTTCTACTTCAGAGGGAAATCTTGAATTGTTTGAAGACAATATAGGATTAAGAGCAATATGTACTGTAACTGATACAGATGTAATTGAAAAAGCTAAAAATAAACAGTTAAGAGGATGGAGCTTTGGATTTTATGCAGAAAAAGATAGCTGGGAAGCAACAGAAAATGGTTATGAGAAAAGAACTGTAGAGGAATTAGATTTATTTGAAGTAACTATAGTTGATGATACAAGAAATCCAGCATATTCAGCTACATCTATTGAAATGAGAGATGATAAAGAAGTATTAACGGAAAATAGAGTAACTGATTTTAAAGCTATAACAATAGATGAATCTAAAAGCAAAGAGAAAAGAACAAATATTGATTATAGTAAATACGACAATGAAATAGAAAGTTTTAAAAAGTCTTTTAAATAAGGCTTTTTTATTTTGATTAAAAAAGGAGAAATAATTATGATAAAAAGAAAAATTGCAGAATATAGAACATTACCAACTAACGAAAAGGCATTAGAAGAAAAGAGAACAGAGCTAGTGCTTGAAATGACAAATATAGTGGAAGCTGCAAAAGCTGAAACAAGAACATTAACGGATGAAGAAGAAACTAGATATGATGAAATTAAAAAGGAAATATCCAAAATAGATAAAACACTTGAAGTTATAGAAGAGCAAAGAGCTTTTAATAAGATTCCTGGTAAGAAGAATACAGCAGAAGAGGGATTAGAATTAGAGGAAAGAGCATTTGCAAATTATATAAGAGGAGTTGTTGAAACTAGAACAGCAACTAATTTAGCAGTAGGTGATAATGGAGCAGTTATTCCTAAGACAATTGCTCAAAAAATCATAAAGAAGGTTTATGATATATCGCCAATATATCAATTAGCTACTAGATACAATGTAAAAGGGGATTTAACTATTCCATACTATGATGAATCTTCATCAGCAATTACAACAGCATATGCAACAGAATTTACTGATTTAGAATCAAGTTCTGGTAAGTTCTTAAATATAGAGTTAAAAGGATATTTAGCAGGTGCATTAACAAAGGTATCTAAATCATTATTAAACAATTCTAATTTTGATTTAATATCATTTGTTATTACTGCTATGGCCGAAAGTATTGCTAGATTTATTGAAAAAGAGTTATTAAAGGGTTCTCCAAGCAAGATAACAGGTTTAAGTACAGTTAAGCAAAAAGTAACTGCAGCAAGTGCTACAGCTGTAACTGCTGATGAATTAATAGATGTACAAGAAATGGTTCCAGATGTTTATCAAGCAGGAGCAATATGGATAATGAATAAGTCTACTAGATCAGCTATAAGAAAATTAAAAGATAATGATGGAAACTACTTATTAAATAAAGATGTATCAGCTAAGTGGGGATATACTTTATTAGGAAAAGATGTTTATACATCAGAAAATATGGATGCCATTGCAACTGAAAAAATATCTATTTACTATGGTGATATGTCTGGACTAGCTGTTAAGTTAAGTGAAGATATAAATATTGAAGTTTTAAGAGAAAAATATGCTACTCAACACGCTATTGGAGTAGTTGGATGGGTTGAATTAGATTCTAAAATAGAAAATGAACAGAAAATCGCTGCTCTAGTGATGGGAGCTTAATTGAGGTGATTGAATGAAGGTAAAAGCATTAGTAAGGTTTGCTGGTACTTTTTCTATGTATAAAGGAGAGGAAAAGGAGTGTAATGATAAGGTTATACTCCAGGATCTTCTTAAAGCAGGATATGTAGAAGAGGTAAAGGCAACTAAAAAGAAGGTGAAAGCTAATGAAGATTAGTGAAATAACTATTGATGATTTAAAAGAGTATGCAAATGTTGAACATGATTATGATAATAAGATATTTAGCAATATATTATTAGCTGCAAAGAGTTATATAAAAAGTTATACAGGACTAAATGAGGAGCAAATTGATAATAAAGAAGATTTAACAATAGCTTTAATGGTGCTGTGTAATGAGATGTATGATAATAGAGTATTTTCAGTTCAAGATAATAAAGCTAATACTGTAATTACCAATATATTAGACATGTATGCAGTTAATTTGTTGTAGGTGAATATATGAGTAGATATAGAATTAATCCAGGTGAATTTAGACATCGCATTACAATTCAGAAGATGAGTAAAATTGAAAATGATTATGGTGAATTACTAGATACTTGGGTAGATTTTTTAGAGGTAAGAGCAGCTATTTATCCTTTAAGTGGTAAAGAGTTTTTTGCAGCAGAAACAACTAATAATGAGATAACTCACAAAATTAATATTAGGTATGTTCCAGGTATAACATCAGCAATGAGAATAAAATTTGGTGAAAGATACTTTGAAATTATATCTCCACCAATAAACTTTCAAGAAAAGAACGTTCTATTACAAATAATGTGTAAGGAGAGATGTTATGAAAGTTAAAATAGATGGAATGAAAGAACTACAAAAGTCCATTAAAAAATTAGGACAAGTTCCACAAAAATGTGTAACTCCAGCAGCTAAAAAAGGTATGAATATAGCTCTTAAAAGTGCTAAGAAAAATGCCCCAGAAGATACTGGAGAATTAAAAAGTGGAATGAAATTAATAGGTGAAAAATCTAGGACTAAAGGTAAAAAAGTTTACCAGGTAGTTTTTGATAGAAGTAAAAATGATATATTTCAAAAGAAAAATAAAGAGGGGAAGGTTACAGGCTATTATCCAGCTTCGCAAGAGTATGGATTCTTTGCAAGGAATGGAAGGTATATACCTGGATTTCATTTCATGAAAAGAGCTATGGAAGATAATAGTGGAGCTATAACTAAGAAAATAGTAAATGAAATGAGTAAAAATATAGATAAGGCATTAGGTGGGAAATGATAGAGAAAGCTTTAAGATATGAATTAAATAAAGTTAGTGAGTTAGAAAATAAAATATTTCCTATGAATGCTCCAGAAGGTCAAAAGACACCTTATTTAGTTTATATAACAAGAAAGAAACCCTTAAAAGATTTGGATGGAGTAACAGAAGATAATGAATGTTACTTAATACTTAACATTTTATGTAGTTCTTACTTAGAAATGAAAGGTATAACTAAAAATATTGAAGATATTATTATTAAGTTCCCGCTAAAAAGTATAGGAAAAGAAAATTTATATATTCAAGATATAGATATTACTGATATATCAGAAAGTTATGAAGAGCAATTAAAGTTACACAGAGGTATTATAACTTTTACAGTTTATTATAAGGAGGAATAAGAATGGCAACAAGAAGTTTAGGAACTGTTTTAAAAATAGGAGAAATAAAGGTTGGTGGATTAACAGAAATAGGCGGTATTGAGTTAAGCGCAGATACTCTAGACACTACTACATTGGATAGTGACGGAGGATATAGACAATTTATAGGTGGATTTAAAGATGCAGGGGAAGTTAGTTTAAGTGGATATTTAGAAATAACTTCAACAGATGGACAAAAAAAGATGTATGATGCATTTGAATCTGGAGAAGAACAAACCTTTGCTATAGAATTTCCAGAGAGTATAGGTGCTAAGTGGGTATTTAAAGGAGTTGTTACTGGATTTTCTACAGGAGCAAGTTTAGAGGATTTAATTAGTTTTGGATCAACAATTAAAGTATCTGGGAAACCAACTCTAACAGTTAAAGGAGAATAATAAATATGATAGAGATTATTAGAGAAAAGGGAATAACCAAGAAAATCTTAATTGATGGAGTAGAGCAAAAGAATGTTACTGGATATGTTCTTGAAGAGAAAGCTGATGAAATAAATACTATAAAAATAACTTATGTAGATCGTGTGAAGTTTAAGGAGGAATAAATATGTATGTACCAATAGAATTAGATAAAACAAGAAACTTTAGATATGGTATGAAAGCTATGTCATACATAGAGGAAAAGTTAAAGAAACCAATAGCAAAATTAGATTTAGATGGATTAACTATGAAAGATACAGCTATAGTTATATGTGCAGGATTAATGCATGAAGATAAAAAATTAAATCCAGATAAGGTTATGGATTTAATAGATGAAAAGGGAAATTTCTTAGAAGTAATAGAAGCAATGGGAAAAGCCTTTAATGAAGCTTTTGGTGGCAATGAAGTAAATGAAGAAAAAAACGATTAGAGGGTAACGATGAAGAATTTTCTATAAAGGAAAGTTTGAAAATCGCTACCCTTTGTGGTTTGTCTCCTTTAGAGTTTTGGGAGCTAACACCATATGAATTTAGCTTAGTGGTTAATGCCTATGCAAAGAGAAGCGAAGAAGAGGCAGAAGAGAAATTAACTCTAGCTTATATTAATGCAATGTGGACTATTCAATTCTTAGGTAAAAATAAACCTAAGCTTGATGATATTTTAAAGAAAAATCATAAAAAAGAAATGACAGATGAAGAAATGTTAAATCAAATCAAACTCTTAAATAATATTTTAGGAGGTGAGATAACTGGCAGTTAAGAATTTGCTTATTAGAGGTGGAGCAGACTTTAGCAATATGCAAACTGGACTTAATAAAGCTCAAAAAAGTCTTTCCAACTTTCAAAGAAATGTAAGCAGTATAATGGGGAAAGTTGCAGGTATTTTCGCAGCTATAAAGATAGGGGAACTTATCAAAGATAGCGTTGAAGATGCCATGAGCGTTGAAAGCTCAATAGAAAATATAAATAGGACTATGCAAGGTAGTGCAAAAGCTTTTGGAGATTGGGTTAAAAGTCAATCACAAGCATATGGGATGAGCATTCTAGAAGGCTATAAGTACGGTTCAACTTATAGTAACTTAATATCAAGCTTTCAAAGCAATACTAAAGAAATAGCTAATAGTACACAAGAATTAATGAAAGCAACTTCAATAATAGCTAGTAAAACTGGTAGGACTTTTGAAGATACAGCAGAAAGAATTAGATCTGGTATGCTTGGTTCAACTGAAGCCATTGAGGATTTAGGAGTTTATACACAAGTTTCTATGCTTCAGAGTACGGAAGCCTTTAAACAACTAGCTAATGGGAAGTCATGGCAACAATTAAATTTCCAAACACAACAACAAATAAGACTTGCAGCTATATTGGAACAAACATATGCAAGGTATGGAAATACATTAGCTGATACAACCCAAACAAGGCATAATCAATTTATTGCAAGTTTAAAAAATGTTCAGCTAACACTAGGACAAGCTTTTTTACCAATTTATAATGCTATATTGCCACCATTGACGCTTTTTATGAATGCATTAAGTAAAGCTATATCAGTAGTTGCACAATTTACAACAGCTTTATTTGGGAAACCTAAATCAGCACAACAGCAAACTGAATCTATAGCTAGTCAAACGAGTGCTGTTAGTGGATTAGGAGATAGTTTAGACGATACTGCTGACAGTGCAAATAATGCTAAAAAAGCTATTAAATCATTAGCTGGATTTGATGAAATAAATACATTAAATCAATCGAGTGGAAGTTCTGGCAGTTCTGGAGGGGGTTCGGGTGGCGGAATAGATACATCTGGACTAGACTTAGGAGAAGGTGGCTTTTTATCATCTGTAACAGAAGTTAGTGAAAAGATACAAGCTTTCGTTGATAAAATAAAAAAATGTTTTAGTACATTAAAAGAATTTATTATAACAAATAAAGATGTAATAATATCAGCTTTAGCAGGAATAGCAGCTGCTTTTACAGCTTACTTTGTAATATCAAATTGGACAAAGATAATAGAAGGAGTACAATTAGCATTTTATGCATTAGGATATGCAATAAGTGGTATAAGTTGGCCTATAGTAGCAATTTCAGCAGGTATAGGATTATTAGTAGGCAATATAGTTTATTTATGGAGAACTAATGAGCAGTTTAGAGATTCTGTAATAGAAGTTTGGAATAATATAAAAGAATTTCTTAATACTGTTACTACAGATATATGCACAATACTAACTAGCTTATGGGATAAGTACGGGAAAACATTAATACAGAATATAAAAGACTTCTTTGGGACTATACAAAGTTTTATATTAAATGCCTGGGAGAGTGTAATTAAACCTATAATAAGCAATGCATTAGAAATGCTTACATGGTTATGGGATAATCACCTTAAAGGGTTGGTAGAAGAGCTTGGAGAATTTATTATGAAATTAACAAATGGAGCTCTTGAGATATGGAATAAATTTATATCTCCTATTGTTGATTTTTTAGCAAAGACATTAGGACCAATTTTTGTTACTGTATTTAATTACATAGTTGATAGTATAGGTACAGCTATAGCAGTTATATCGGATATAGTAAAATCTTTATTAAAGGTATTTGGAGGAATAATAGATTTTCTTGTGGGTGTTTTTACTGGAAATTGGAGAAAGGCATGGGAAGGTGTTAGAAATATATTTAAAGGTATTTTTGAGGGATTAGTAAGTATAGCAAAATGGCCTTTAAATATGATAATAGATTTAGTTAACGCAGCTATTTCTGGAATAAATACTATGATAAAAACAGTAAATAAGGTTCCGGGGGTTAACATGCCTACAATAGGGAAAATTCCAAAGTTGGCAAAAGGTGGGGTTATAGATAGTCCAACAATTGCTATGGTAGGAGAAGCCGGGCGAGAAGCTGTAATGCCATTAGAAAATAATACAGGATGGATAACTGATTTAGCTTCTAAAGTTGCAGATAGAATGCCAACAAGTGGAGGAAGTAGCAACAATAATTCATCTACTGGAGATTTAATATTACAGATTGATGGTAGTATCATAGGAAAGGTTGCTTTAAACCAATTAAAGAAAATGCAAAGACAAGGTGGAATTACATTAATTCCAGTATAAGGAGTGGTAATATGCTTAGTATTAATGGAGTAGCAATTGCTACTCCTAAATCATTTGAAGTTACAATTAGTGATTTAGATGGAGAATCAAATCGTAATGCTAATGGTGAAATGATTAGAGATAGGATAGGTATAAAAAGGAAAATATCCTTAGAATGGCCACCATTAACACAGAGTGAAATATCAATGCTACTTACGGCAGTAAGTAGTGTTTTTTTTACAGTTACCTTTCCGGATCCACAACAGGGAGTAGTAACTAAAACAATGTATGTTGGAGATAGATCAGCTCCAGCTTATCAATATATTAATGGAGCAGTTAAATGGAGTGGCTTAAAAATGAATTTTATAGAGAAGTAAGGAGATAGAAGAATGTTAGAAATAAATAAAAATATAACTTTAAGTGGAGTAAGTAAGATAGAAGGAATTCAAGTTGCTTATATGTCTGCAACTATAAGTACAGATGGTGGAAATGGAGCAAATGTAAATAAGACTATAACAAATCAAGATATTTATAATGATAACAAAGTAGCTGTTAGAGCAGATATAGCAGAATTTGAAACTAAAGTCTATGAAGTAGAAGATGAATTATCAAAGGTTGAAGAATAAGAAAGGTGGAATTAGTTATGAAATTAACTTTAAGCAATGAAAAAATAGTAAACACGATTAATGTATTAGGAGATTTAAATAATGCTAAGTTACCAGTTAAAGTAGCTTATGCAATTACAAAGAATATTAACAAAATAAATACAGAGCTTAAAGCTTATAATGAGGAAAAGGCAAAGTTAATTGATAAATATTCTGAAAAAGATAAAGAAGGTAAATTAAAGGCTGATGAATATGGAAACGTAACTTTAAAAGAAGAGTATATTCAAGATTGGAATAGAGATATAGCTGAATTATTATGTATAGAAAATGAAATAGATATTCACATGATTAATTTAGATGATCTATTAAATTCTAATTATAGTATTTCTCCAGCTGAACTTACTGCAATAGATTTTATGATAAATGATTAATAAAAAATAAGGAGGGTTAATATGCAAAATACAACAGCAGATTATAAATTAGAAATAAATAAACCTTCCAGGTCATTTGAATGTAAAATTACAATAGGAAATAATATTTATACTAATGAGGATTTAGTTAACTTAACTTTAGAGTATACTCAACCACAAGAAGGTTTTGCAATAGGAAATACAATATCTCAAAGTTTAGATTTAACACTTTTAAATAGAGGAGATATTATTTATAGTACAAGCCAAATTAAAGTTGAAATAGGTTTAAAAATAGCCGCTAAAATTGAATATATATTAATGGGTATATTCAATATAGATGATATTGAAAAAACTGATTATACAACTAAATTTACAGCCTATGACAATATGATTAAGTTTGAAACTGATTATTTTAGTGAATTAGGTGATAAGCCAACATTAAAGCAAGTAGTAAATGAATTATCTAGTAAAACAGGAGTAGAATTTACAGGAAGCCTTCCAGATTACAATGTAAGTAAACTGGAAGGCTTTAGTTGTAGAGAAGTTCTTTCATATGTAGCAAGTATTTGTGGTGGTAATGCTTTTATAACTAGAGATGGTAAGTTTACTATTAAAAGTTTAAGTGAAGTTGAAAAATCTATAGATGGCAATAATTATTTTGACTATACAAGAGAAGAAGTTAAATATAAAGTAGGTCAAATTTCTTGCCAGGTTGATGAAAATAATATTTTATCAAAAGGTTCAACTGGAACAGATTCTATGGAGTTAGGATTTGAAAATCCATGGATAAGTGAAACTATATTAACTGAAATATATAATAAGTTAAAATCAGTTGAATATTTAGGCTATAGTATGAAATGGCAAGGAGATATATCTTTAGATCCTTACGATATTATAACTGTAACAGATATAAAAAATGTTGTGAGAAAGATTCCTATACTATCTCAAAAATTAAGTTATACTGGTGGATTAACTTCTGAAATAGGAGCAAAGGGAGAAACTAAAAATAAAAATAGTTTTTCAAGTTCTGGGAGTACTACAAACAAAGTTAATAGAGCTGTAATAGAACAAGCAATAATTAAAGAAGCATTAATCGGAAAAGCTAATATTGAAGATGTAGAAGCAGTATCTATTAGAACCCAAACATTAGAGGCTAAAACTGCGAAGATTGAAGATGCTATAATTGATGTTGCACATATAAAAGATTTAAATGCTATTAATGCAAACATACAAAACTTAATAGCAGCAGATGCAACAATAAATAATGCGTTAATTGGAAAGGCTGATATAACGGAATTAAATGCGGTTAAGGGCACTATAAATTCACTAGATTCTAAAATAGCTAATATCGAAACATTAGTTAATGGAAATTTATCGTCTGAAAATATCCAAGCTGGAGGAATAACATCAGATAAGTTAACAATAGCAAATGGATTTATTACTAATGCTATGATAGCTAGTTTAGATGTTGCTAAAATTAACGCTGGTGATATTTCAACTAATAAATTTAGAATAGTAAGTGATAATGGCGGAATTGAAATTGTAGGAGCTACACAACAGTTTAAAGATAAGAATAATAAAGTTAGAATTCAGATGGGGCAAGATGCAACAGGGAATTTTAACTTTATTTTGCGTGGAGAAGATGGTACTACAACACTTATAGACCATACTGGAATAAAAGAAAAAGCTATAGCTGATAATCTAATAAAAGAAAATATGGTTGCAGCAGATGCAATAGGAGAAAAGCAAATTAATTACTCAAGTTTAATTACTGGACTTAATAAGGATACTAATACACAGTTAATTAAAGCTAGTAAAGTAGCAATTGATTTAACTGGACAAAGCTTAGAGGTTGCTTTTAATTCTCTTAAATCTAATGTAGATAATATACAAGTTGGGGGTAGAAATTTATGGATATTAAGAGACTTAGTAAGTGGATATGAGGATAAAGGGAATATAATTTCAAGTACTTCACAGCATAAGATTATGAATACATTAACTGAATTAAATGGAGCTACTAAAGTAAGTTGGCAAATATGGAATACTCCTAAGATAAATAATACAAGTAATACTAATAGAATAGCTTTTTATAATAGTTCTAAGGTTTGGATAAGTTCAGTGAATATTGACAAGTTAAATGGAACAACATGCCAAAAAGGTATTATCACAGTGCCTACTAACGCTGTGTATATGCGTATAGGTATGATATGTGGGTTAAATGATTATAATTCAACAATTAAAATCAAAGTAGAGTTAGGAAATAAGTATACAGATTGGACACCTGCTCCAGAGGATGTTAGTAATGAAGTAAATTCAGTTAAAGAAATAACTGAAAGCAACAGTACAACAATTAGTGTAATGCAAGGGCAAATTTCTACAGCTATTAATAATACTCAAATAGTTAAAGATGGACAAACTATATTGTTAAAGGATGATTATAACAGAACAGTTGCAAAAGTTGATTCTATTAATAGTACAATTGGAACACATACAACTAAAATTAATGAGTTAACAGGAAGTATTACAAGTGTTGACACTAAGGTTAATAGTGTTCAAAGAGATTTAGAAGGAACTAAGAGTACAGTTAGTAGTCATACATCACAGATAAGTGGATTAAATTCCACAGTATCTACCCAAAGAGCTAGTATATCTCAACTTCAAAATCAAATAAAGTTAAAGGTTGAAGCTACAGATATTGCTACTGCTATTAATAATATGCAGATAGGTGGAAGAAATTTATTCCTAAATTCAGGTTTCACAAAAGGATTGAATTATTGGCAAACATATAGTTGTTCAAATCCACAAGCTGTTGCTGATTCTTCTGCTCTAAGTGGATATGTTGTTAAATTCACAAGTACAGGTGGAGGAATATATCAAAGAAAAGGTGGGGCTTCTAATAATCCCACAAACTACCCAAATGGTTCTGTTATGACAGTAAGTGGATATGTAAAATCAAGTGTTGCTAATAAGGTGCTAAGACCAAATTTTGAAAATGCTGGAGCAAACACATCAAAAGCTGTTACATGTATAAATGCAAATACTTGGTATTATTTTACTCATACTTATACAATCAACTCTTTAGGATTTAGCACAGTAACATTCTATGGTGATTCAGGTGCAGATTATTATTTAAAAGATGTAATTTTAGAGTATGGAAATAAGGCAACAACATGGACACCAGCTCCCGAGGATATAGATAGCTCTATAGCAAATGTACAAACACAAGTTACTACAACAATCAATAAAGTAGCAACTATAGAAACTAATTTAGATAGTATTACTCAAAGGGTTAGTTCAACAGAAAGTACAGTAAGTACACATACAAGTCAGTTGTCAACTGTGGATAGTAGAATAAACACAGCTAAAAATTCTGCTATAAGTACTGCTGCAAGTGATGCAACAACAAAAGCTAATAATGCTCAAAGCAAAGCATTAGCTGATGCTAAAAGCTATACAAATGGACAAATAACAACTGTTAACAAGACTATAACAGATAAAGTTGCAGAAATTAAGACTACTACAGATTCTATAACACAAAGGGTAAGCTCTGCTGAAACTAAAGTTAATACTGTTACAGCTAATTTTAATAATTTACAAATTGGTGGAAGAAATCTTTGGATTGAAAAGAATTTGATTAATGCTTATGAAAGTAATGGTAATGCTACAAGTTCTACTTCTCAACATAAAATGATGAGCACATATACAGACTTAAATGGTGCTAAGTATGTTACAGTTCAATTATGGAATCCAAATAGTATTAACAATAATAGCAATAGTAATAGAATTGCTTTTTATGATAGTAATAAAGCGTGGATTAGCTCTATAAATACACCAAAGCCAAACGGAACAAATTATGTAAGTGGAATAATTACAGTACCAACAAATGCTAAATACATGAAGATTGGAATGATTACAGGCAGTTCACAACATGAAAGCTCTATAAAAATCAAAGTTGAATTAGGAAATAAAGCTACAGATTGGACGCCATCACCAGAAGATATAGATAGCTCTATAGCAAATGTACAGACACAAGTTACTACAACGAGCAATAAGGTGGCTACTATAGAAACTAACCTAAGTTCTATAACAAGTAGAGTAAGTTCTACAGAATCAACAGTAAATACTATTAATGGGAACATTACTAGTCTTCAAAACAGAATGAGTTCTGCAGAGCAACAAATAACATCATCTGCAATTATCAATACTGTTCAAAGTACAATTAATGCTGCAAAAAGTGAAGCTATTAACTCAGCGAATAGTTCTACAGATAACAAGCTGAAGAGTTATGCGACAACTTCTTCATTAACTCAAACAGAGAATAGCATAACAGCAAAATTCGAATCAAGTGGTGGAAGTAATCTTGTTAAAAATGGAGCATTTAAAAATGGAACAGCTTATTGGACTAAATGGGGCTCACCTTCTGCCTATCAAGTACAAAACAGTTTAAATGGGTATGGGCAAGAATTAAGGATAGTTACAACTGATAAAGACCAAGGGGCTTATCAAACAATTGAGGGACTAAGAACAGGTGTTGTTCATACAGTTGTTGTTGATGTTTGGGTAAGTAGTGGTAATTGTATTATATATATAGTTGATGGTGGCACATGGAGATTAAGTTCTGTAAGTTCAGGGACAGGTTGGAAAAAGCTTTATATAACATTTACCCCTTCCAATCCTTCTGTTACCCTAAGAATTGGAAGGGGAACTGAAGGAACTAATGGTGATTACAGATTTACAGGTATTAGAATGTATGAAGGTAGCGCTATTCAAAGCTGGACACCTCACCACTCAGAAGTTTATAATGGTTCAACTGTTATTGATGCCAACGGGGTAACAATTAATAATGGTGCATTAACAATTAAAAATAAAGCTGGGACAACTGTATTAAGTGGAGATAGTAACGGTAACTTAAATCTTTATGCTGTAGGTTCAAAATTTAAGTTTACAGCTACAGGACAACGTGTTACGGAAATGTATTCAGACGCTAGTGGTAACGGTGATGTATTTACAATTAAAGTTCCTTTTTATAACAAAGATTCAGGATTTAGGCTATGTACTGATACTGGGGTTAATCTGATTGAAGCTTATGCAAAAAATGGAGATGTACACAGACTTAAACTTCATGGATTCCAAACAGATAATATAAAGGCAACATATATGGTAGCATCTAAACAGCTATACAGATATGATGATAGCGGAATCTATTGGAAGCCTATTTATACTAGAAATGAGAACGCCGGTATAAAAATGATTGATAAGCTAGGTATTGTTAATAAAAGTTCTGGTGGATTATATATGCAAGTAGATATGGACGGTGGAGGAGCTTATGGTATAGATATTTGGAGTTCTGATATAAATTTAAAGAAGAACATTAGGGAACTAAACTCAAAAATTAAACCTCTTTCTTTACAAGAAGATACCATAACAGGTTTAGAATTAATTAAAAAAATAAAACATTATGAGTTTGATTATGACGAAACAAAAGGTTTTGAAGGGCATATAGATTGTGGTTATATATCTCAACAGCTACAGGAAATTAATTCAAGTTTTGTTACAGAGGTAGAGCAAGAAGATGGAACTATATTATTACAACCCTTAGCATCAGCTTTATTACCTCATATGTCTAAGGCAATACAAGAACAGCAAGAAAAAATAGAAGAGTTAGAAAAGATAATATTAGAATTAAAGTCAAAGATAGGAGCTTAGGAAACTAGGCTCTTTTATTATATTTAAAATTCCAAGCGATTGGAGAAAAGGAGAGCAACTGTGGAAAATGAACTTATTAAAACAATAGTAAGCCAAGGAGCATGGGCAGTGCTTTTTGTATGGCTACTAATAGATACAAGAAAAGAAAGTAAAGCTAGAGAAGAAAAGCTTCAAGGAATAATAAATAAAAACCAAGAAGTAATTTCAGAACTAGCAGAGAAATTTGATGTAGTTGAAAGCATCCAAGAAGATGTTACAGATATAAAAATTAAATTAGATAAGGTGGGATAATATATGAGTAAATTTGTAACTAAGTTAACAAGTTTAATTGAAGTAAAAAAGATTATAGCATTAATAGTTATTACAGTATTCTGTATACTAAGTGCAAAAGAAGTAGTTAGTACAGAACAGTTTACTACAGTAGCAATAATGATAGTATCTTTTTATTTTGGACAATCAACAGTAAAAGGAACAGTAAAGAAGGTTGAAGAGCAGGAGTAAATCCTGTTCTTTTAATTTATAAGGCTCTGTTTTAAATAGTGGTTGATATGTGATACTTTTCTAAAAATGGGTTATAATATAGATATAATCAATTTTCGGAGGTATCATTATGAGTAATGTAACATCAGTATTAGCACAAGCGAAAGCCTTGTCAGAGCAAGAGCAACAGGAATTATTAACTCAATTAGAAGAATATCTTGTTTTAGGTTCTCAAGTTGCACAAGTAACTAAAGAAGTTAAGGAAATGAGATTCTCCAAAGGAAGAGTTTGTTTTCATTGTAATGGTACTGATGTAGTTAGAAATGGAAAAAGAAATGGTGTGCAAAGATATTTATGTAGAAATTGTAAAAAATCATTCTCCGATTTGACTAACTCCGCTACTTATAGAAGTAAAATGGGCTTAGATAAATGGTTAAAATATGCTAAATGTATGTTGAATGGTTACTCCATAAGGAAGTCTGCCGAAGAAGTAGAAATTAATATTGCAACTTCTTTTTATTGGAGACATAAAATACTTAATTGTATCAGTGAGTTTCTTGGTGTAGGCTCTGTTGATGGTGTAGTTGAAGCAGATGAAGTTTTCTTTGCTTACTCTTATAAAGGAACTAAACCAGCAAATATGCCAAGACCTTCTCGTAAGAGAGGGAAACAAGTTAAAAAGAGAGGAATTAGTAAGGAACAAGTGTGTGTGGGAACTGCTCTTGATAGACAAGGAAATATGATAATTGAATTGTTATGTACTGGTAGAGTTACTGCTAATGAATTGAGACGTCTATATAGTAATCGTATAGGGGAAGGCTCTATTTTATGCACAGACTCCCACAAATCATACATTCAGTTTGCTATAGATATGGAATTAGACCATAAAAGAATTAAAAGAGGCAAACACAAAGAGGATATATACCATATAAACCATATAAATAGCCTACATTCTAACTTGAAGAAATGGATGACAAAATTTAACGGTGTGGCTACAAAATATCTTGCAAATTATATGAAGTGGCACAAGTGGATAAACTCATTTAGTACGGAAAAAGAAATAGTTAGAATGAAAAACTTGATAGTTCATAGTAATATAGCACATAGTTATACTATGGTAAAGGAGTTTAAAATTAGAGAGCCAATATTTGTTTAAATTAGATTTTATTTTGATAAATACTGGAAT
>OGRR01000963.1_pt1 | contig 20831 bp, 17 predicted proteins | sample 1553511 | NCBI WGS metagenome assembly OGRR01 (sample SAMEA2580040, study PRJEB22360) | human gut metagenome | biome: human gut; feature: human-associated habitat; material: faeces | place: Denmark | collected 2008/2010 | reverse complement strand
CGCCCGCGAGGATTATGCCTTTCATTAACTACTCCTCAAAAAACGCTGACTCTTCCTTTGGATTAATCGGCAGTTTATCCACCCGATTACTAAGTATGGCAAGCTCCTGGACAAGAGTCGCTATCTTCCTCTGTTGTTTACTGACGATAATACTGAGCGAAAGAGCAATAGCGAGCAAAAAGAAAATTGCTACCAAGAAAATGAAGTTTGCCGGCACTCCAAAGCCCAACAGATCAGATAGTCTATATGGAATCACCGGAAGCAATGCGCACAGAAGTATCACGAATAGCAAAATCAACCACAGAAATGAATACTTCATTGACAGGTATTTTCGCTTGACCAGCCTAACAATTACAGCAATGAAGAGCAGATTAACGATCACCAAACCGATTCGGACAAAAGACAAATTAATCACACTCTCTTTTCCCGGCCAAAACCGGCAAGTACGACCGCGAAAGTAACCTTAATCATATAATAAATGCTCGAGATCGCTCCTATCGAGGATCGCCCACCTTGGCGTTCATGCATTGTTACCTGGGTTTCAGCAATAGTCATCCCTTTTTTCTTTGCCACCACAATAGCCTCAGGCTCTGGGTAATCGGCTGGATAGTCATCGGAAAAAGCTTTGAGTGCTTTACGTCCGGTCGCCCTAAATCCCGATGTGGGATCAGTCACCCGCAGGCCAGAAACAAGATAGATCACGGCACTCATCCATTTGATTCCAACCCTTCTCATGAAGGTCGACTTAAAGCCCTCACCCAGCTCAAGAAAACGCGAACCGATGGCCAAATCGGCTCCGCCCTCTATGAGTTTCAGTAAATCGGGGATGCAGTTGACATCATGCTGCCCATCGCCATCGAATTGGATATCAACATCATATCCGTTTGCCAGCGCATACTTGTGCCCAGCTTGAATAGCCCCGCCTATTCCAAGGTTTTCCTTCAAATCGAGAAAGTTAAAGCCTCTTGCTCGACAAATGTCCGCAGTAGTGTCAGAAGAGCCGTCATTCACAACAATGTAATCATACCCAGCATCGATGAGCCGGCCTACAACGGCTTCAATATTTGCAGACTCGTTATAAGCTGGAACAACTACAAGGGTTTTTAAGTTTTCAGATTCCATCAAAAATTCCCAACTAGCCATTACTCCTCTGGCTTGTCGAATACGCTCTGTAAATTAGACGGGCTACGCACGATGGCCAGAACCTGCCTAACATCTCAAGATCCTCGCGGCCTCTCGTGTTGTCCTCTATTAGGTGAGTGGTTTCCGATTCCTCATGAATTCTATGACGCATGAGAATTCTCGAATCGTAATAAAAAGCGCCCTTTTGCCTTGAGATTTTCTCCCACGCTTGCCAATCAAGATCGCATTTCATCGTTGATTCGAAAATCGGTTGCTGAAGATATCTTAAGTTAAAAGCAACCGAAGGACAGCATATTGCTGAGCCAAACGACAGAATCCGTCTCCTTGCAAAAGTTGAACGCATAAGCCTTCCGTCCCTTATGGGGAAAAGCATCGCTCGTTTTACCGACAAAAGACCATTCGAGTCAACTGGCTCTCCGTTGCGAAGCTCGCCATAATTAGTAAAGAACAACAGGAGATCAGGATTCTTTGCGTAAACAGAGAGCAACCTGCTTGAATAACCGCTCAAATAAACATCGTCCTGATGAGCAACGGTAACAAGATCCGTCTCCGCACATGAAATTGCAAAGTTCCAATCTTCCGCAATCCCAGATTCGCCGTCTCTAATGCACAAAGGAATCTGATATTTGCGAGAAACGGAATCAATGAGACTGTTTGGGGTCGATGTTGCAATGCATATATCACTTTCGGTCGTTTGCGAGACAACCGATTTAACGCAGTCCTCAAGATACGGACTCTCGCCATAGGCGCACACAACAAAAGTATGTTTTTTTACACTCAAAAAACTCTCCTGCCTCTTACAGCTTTGTTGTGGAATTCCCCCAACAAACATTGGCACGAACAAATAGCGCAGCTTGGTTTGCGCAGCAAGATCCGTTCCGTCGTCCTTACCGAGAAAGCAAACGACAAAAATACGCCGACACGCCCAATCGATATGCAAGGCGAAATAGAGAAACAGCACTGCGAATCTTAAACGATTGTCCCTTTGCTCCACGGAACGAAAGAAGGGGGTTGTTGTTCAAATTCGGAAACCTCCTCTTTCGATCTTTTTCTATGTACCGCACCTTTGACGCCATCGAGTTAGGCCCGCAGCCTCGCGAATATACGATTAGAGAGTTAAGCATATTTGCGACATAAGCGTACTCAACAACATATCTCTCGTTGTCATTAAGGGGGACCCCATGCAGCTTATTGAATTGGTCGAATATCTGGGCAACATTATGCTCCATAGCGTCTTCTGAACGCATCGAATTGGTTGTTGATCCAGGATTAAAGTAATAGCAATAGCCGCAGTAATCCACAACGACACATCGTGGCTTTGCGACATACAAAAGAAGCCCGAACAAAATGTCCTCACCGCATCTTATGTCGCTAAATTCTGCTCCGCTCTCATGCAGGAAGGACGTCTTGTACATTTTAGCGCACGAGATAGAGTATGTAGTGAGGCACCATGGGAACGAACTAGCGGCATAGGTTTTCTGTCTGTTGCCATAATCTTTCACGTAACCGCCAACGACGATGTCTGGATCGCCTGATGATTTAGCAGCCCGTAAATATGCATCTATGTAATCGGACTTAAGAAAGTCATCACTATCAAGAAACATGACGTAGCCAGAGCAAACTTCGGAAACAGCGCGCATACGTGATGCCCCTCCACCGATGTTCTGCTCATTGACCATGACAGACAATCTTCCGTCAAATTTATCAATGTACGAATAAATAATGTCGAGCGACTTGTCTTTGCTGCAATCGTCCACACAAATGACCCGAAAATTATGATAAGTCTGAGAAAGCAAGCTATCGAGGCACCTGGAAATATATTTTTCAGAATTGAAGACGGGAATAATCACCGTTACATTCGGGTTAGCCAATTGGGTCACACCCCTCATCAACGCAGGCAATCAATTCGTGAGATACGCGTTTGTCGACAGGTGGTAATTCCATATAATCGGCTCCATATATTTGAGACAAAATCTGTTCGGTTTGGTTCGATGCGGGGAACTTATTCGACTCGAAGGCAATCAACCTGCCCGCCTTGAAATACGAAATCGGAAAAACCTCCCTGGGCCCTCCGCCCCAACCAACTACACCTGCGTATCCAGTTGATCCGAAAGGAATCCTCTTGCATAAAGAGGCTAAGGCCTCCGACGCCAAGGACGGAAGGCTCGTCCTCCTTGCTATAGGACCGACCAAAGCAGCAACAAGACGCATTGCGACAGAAGCATCTTCATATGACGGATCGAGCTGGTCCGCAATGCATAAAGCACCAAGGATCTTCGCTTTTGTATAGAGGATTTTCTGGCCAAGCTTTGACTCAGGAGCACCATCTACCGGAAACACATCAATCCAAAGCCACTCCTTTTGTGAACCATTGTTTCTGCCACTCGTAATCGAAACGGCACGATCAACAATTTTTGCAAAAGGCTGAACAAAGCCGTCGATTTCGGTCGCCTGAACTTCGCATCCCTCTGGCGTTTTCCCCGCGATCGCAAGCCGAATAAATTTTTCATAATCGGGCCTAGCCATCGCAACATCAATATCGTCATCCCATGGGATAAAACCAGCGTGCCTTACGGCACCGAGCAAAGTACCGTAAGCCAAAATGTACTCAATGCCATTCTCTTTACAAAATGAATCAAAAGATTCAAGGATGGCAAGCTCTCTCGCTTTGATTTGTCCTGCGGTTAAACGAATTTTCTTCATCATCTCTCCTGCAAATATCTATCCTTGAATCGCCTATGTTCATTTCGACCTGAACAATGCACATCTAATTATTATCATCACGGCAGATATACTATTGCAATAACTTATTCTTCCACCCACGAAGGGAAAGCGCAGTACTTTGCCTACCACCAAACTTTCCACAAAGCAGAATATGCTATGGAACTCATTTGGCTCGCTTGTTTTTTTGGGATTCCAGTGGCTTACAACCGTCGTAGTCGTAAGGCTGTCGAATGGATACGAGGTTGCAGGTCAACTCGCTCTTTCCATGGCCATATATAACGCTATTGCTCCCCTTGCAATCTATCGAATGTACACTTATCAAGTTTCAGACATACACCGAGAAAACAGCGCCGGTGAATACATCGCATTTCGAATGGTCACTTGCCTAATTGCTCTATTCGTGGGCATCGTGTATGGCTTTTCAACCTCTCCAGCTAGCTCATACGCAGCTATCGCATTATTCATTTTGTACAGAATTCCCGGATTACTTATAGACGTTCTTCACGGAACTGATCAACTTAATTCAAGAATGGATTTCGTCGGCAAATCTCTTGCGCTTCAAGGGATTTGCACTTTTCTTTCGTTTTGCGTTTGCATGGTTGCATTCCAGAGCCTCGAGGTTTCAATTCTGTCAATGGCGTTAGTCACGTCCCTTATCGGGCTATTCTATGATTACCCGAGAACAAATAAGTTGGAGAAGATACATATTGGCATTACAGCGGATAAAACAATCCATCTGCTAAAGCTATGTCTCCCAATCGTTGTAGCTGCTGTCGCATGTTCGCTTGCTCCCTCAATTCCGAGGCAGTTCCTTGCTATCTCCGAAGGAGAATCCTCTCTTGGGATTTACGCCTCAGTTGCAGCGCCCATCGCAATTATTCAAATGGGCGCAAGCTACATTTACAATCCCCTTCTTGGGTCATTTTCTTCACTTTACTCAGAGGGCAATATAAAAAAGCTAATGCTACTACTCGGTAAAGCTACACTAGGGATCCTTGCTATAGGAATTGTAAGCGCGGTCATTTTAGTGTTCATTGGATCGCCCCTGTTGGCCTTTTTGTACGGTAGCGACATTACAGCCTATCTATATCTCATAAACCCGCTAATTGCTTGTAGCTTGATCATTGCATACGTATGGTTTCTGAACGATTTATTCGTTTCATTTAGGCTGTTTAAATACAGTTTTCTCTCAAATATATTATCGCTGATCCTCTCCTTGGCACTTACCATCCCCTTTGTTAACGCTTTCTCAATGAACGGAGTTAGCTTTGTAGGTATCGTCGGCTATGGAGCAACTGCCATTTTGATGGTTATCTTCTTAGAGAAAGCACTGTCCGCAAAAGCGCAGAAACAGCCGTAGCAACTGCACCACATAATTCTAGGCTATGTTGACTCAGCAAACATGACCCCTAGTATTACAAAAACCGGATCGCTTACCGACTTTTGACTCCAATCTCAAAAGTCTTGTCTAACTCAAAAAGCGCCTGCGCTTAGCCCACTCGGCCGGATACACCAAATGTAAAGGATTTATTTTACTTTTCGCTGTGTGCCGTTTGCGATCGCCCATTCCATCGCAAAGCTATCCAATGAGATAAAATGGCTGGTAGAAAGCGCAATCCATAGACATAGGGGATCCCATGAGAACAAAACTAAATCACTTGCTTCTTTTGGTTTCGGCCGCAGCTATCACGGTCACAATCCTCCCCATCACCGCAATGGCGGACGAGGAGCAAGGGCCAGCACAGGGGGGACAAGTCTCCGCACTCACTACAGCCGATGTATCTGAGCAACAACCCGCGGGTACCAGCGCATCCGTACAACACCAAAAAACGGGCGATACGTCTCAAACAGCCGCAACCCAGCCTAATCCAACCCCAGCGGCCAACACTAAAAATGGCCTCATCCTAGAAGACGGTCATCTGATCAACTATGCCGATGGGGCCGAAAAAGCAATTTCAGGCTGGCAGAAATTCGAAGGTTCTTGGTATTGGTTTGCGAACTCATCAAGAGCAAGTGAATCAGCCTGGGTCGAAGATGCCGGAAATAAATACCGTGTTGGGTCCGACGGGAAAATGGTCATCGGCTCGTTTACAGTTGATGGTTCCCTTTACTACGCATCCGATTCGGGTGCCATCGTAGTTGGAAACGGATGGGCGAAATGCGGCGATAAATGGTTTTACACAACCAATTCCGGTGCTCTACGTACAGGATGGGTGAATGCATCCGGTAAATGGTACTGGATGGACAAAAAAACCGGCGTCATGAAAACGGGATGGCTGAAAGACGACGATGGGAACTGGTATTTGCTCGATGGTTCTGGAGCAATGCTTACAGGCTGGCAGCAAGTGGGCTCTTGGTACTACCTGAACGATTCTGGCGCAATGGCAACCGGTTGGCTGCAGAGCAGCGGAGCTTGGTATTGGCTTGACAAAAAATCTGGAGCTATGTCCGTCGGACGAATCCAGGATGACAATGGGAAATGGTGGTACGCAGAAAGCTCTGGCGCACTCGCCACGTCCTCCCATTGGGCAAAAGAGGCAAATAACACCTGGTATTGGGTCGATGCAGATGGATCCGTGGCAACGGGCTGGCGCAATGTGTCGGGGACATGGTACTGGCTCGACCCCACTCATTCAGGGAAAATGTCGGCGGATGAGCTCATCAACGACAATGGAACATACTATTGGGCCAGCTCATCTGGCGCAATGGCCAGAAATGCCTGGTGCAAAGATTCGAATTGGCATTGGGCATCCGATTCGGGCGCAATGGCATCAGGATGGCTCAATACAAGTGGAGAGTGGTATTGGCTTGATCCATCCACTCCTGAACATCCTATGCTCACAGGGCTTCAGACCGTAAACGGACAAGATTATTTCCTGTCCACTTCGGGCGCAATGCTTTCATCCTGCTGGGCAACAATCGATACAGAGGGAAACTCCCGTTTTGCGGCTAAATCAGGAGCACTCGGCAAGATCACAAAGAAGTCAGATGGAACGTTACTAGACGAAAATGGCGAACCCTGCTCTGGCTTTGTCTCCCTGGGAGACGGGTACCAAACATATGCAGACCCATCAACCCATACGGTAAAGCGTGGCTGGATAAAAGATGGCGATGCATATTACTACCTAGATCCGTCTACAGAAATCCTGACTACGGGATGGTCAAAAATTGATGGAACCTGGTATTACTTCAGCACTGAAGCGAAGATGCAAACCGGCTGGTACAAGGTGGATGGCTCCTGGTACTACTCGAACGAGTCGGGCGCGATGCAAACCGGATGGCTTAAAACCGGTGAAACTTGGTACTACCTTAACCCCTCCGGCGCCATGGCGACAGGCTGGAAACAGATCGGCGGCACCTGGTACTACATGGACAACAGCGGGGCCATGCAGACTGGCTGGTACAAGGTAGGCAGCACCTGGTACTACTCCAACAATTCGGGCGCAATGCAAACTGGGTGGCTTCAGCAAGGAAGCACTTGGTACTGGCTTGATGGCTCTGGCGCTATGGCTACCGGCTGGAGAAGCATTGACGGCACCTGGTACTATTTCAATGATAGTGGAGCATGGGTCCCCAACCCAGAGCGAACGGAAATGGCTAACCGAATTGGCGGCTATAGCAGCGGAACAAAATGGCTTATCGGCGTTGATCGTTCAGCTCACAAAGTCGGCATTTTCAACGGATACGCAAATCATTGGTCTTTATGGTATTTCGTTGACTGTGTAACAGGCGCACCAAGCTCCCCGACTATCACGGGAACCTTCCACACGACTGGATACACCAGAACATGCCTTTCGACCGATAGCCGCGCTCGCTGGGCCACGCAAATTAACGGGGGCTACTTCTTCCATACGATTCTGAATTCAAATGACGAACTAGGGAAGAGCCTTTCACATGGCTGCATCAGGTTGTCTTATCCCGATGCACAATGGATTTACAACAACATTTACGCAGGAACCACTGTTGTAATTTACAACTAGCAATGAAACAAGGAGAGGCAACGCCTCTCCTTGTTTTTTATTTGAGGTCATTTACTCTTTTCTCCCAGTTGCCCACTTTGCAAGTCTTATTCTGTTCCCGTAAAACACTGTGGTTCAAATAGGCAACGAAGGAGAAACAGTTGGAGAAAAGGCGAAGTAAAATCCCCTTATTGTTATTTATCAGCATTCTGGCATTAGCGCTGTGCCCAGCTTTCGCTTTCGCCGATGAGGATAATGGGGAAACCGGAGACCTCGCAAACAGCTGGAGGTACAACAACGGCGAGCTGATCAGCAGCGAGCAAGGAGCTCGTCCCGATGACGACGGCGTTTCGACCTTAAGCGCCGAAAAGAACGACCAAGGTTACACGGTATTTAATTGGTTTGATCACTTTAGCCACGGATACTGCTCTGGCGACGGCGCAAAGAAGGTAATCGATGTCTCCTACCATGATGGAACGATTGACTGGACGAAAGTCAAAGCAGCAGGAATCGATTACGCAATCATTCGCTGCGGATACGGACAGGACCAGCGCGACCAAGACGACACGCAATGGCTCAACAACGTCAGAGGATGCCAGGAGAACGGCATTCCGTTTGGCGTGTACCTGTACTCATACGCAACCAGCACAAGCCGCGCAGCCGGAGAGGGCCAACATGCACTAACTTGCCTTAAACGAGCAGGACTTTCCCCTAACGATGTTGCGCTCCCTGTATATTACGACCTAGAAGAAAACTCCCTTAGGGATAAAGATCAAGCTGCATTCGCAAAGGCATTCTTTGCCCCTCTCGAAAATGCAGGCTACACAACAGGAACGTACGCTAGCCAAAGCTGGTGGGATGAATACCTGACCGATTCATGCTTCGACCAGCGAGCAAAATGGGTAGCAGCATACAACGCATCCCGAGGTCTAACCTACTCCGGCTTCTCCGATTTTGAGAACAGCAATGGAATGTGGCAATTCTCGGACTACGGAAACGTTCCGGGAATCAGCACCCGCTGCGACCTTGATTACACCTATATGTCCGCATCGAAAGACCAGTGGATCCAAAGCGGAAACCGTTGGTGGTACCGCCATGCGAACGGCTCGTACACCATCGATGATTGGGAGTACATTAACGGCTCTTGGTATCACTTCGATTCTTCTGGATGGATGCAAACCGGCTGGCTTGAAGCTGACGGAACTTGGTACTATCTGAACTCTTCCGGCGCCATGGCGACAGGATGGAAACAGATCGGCAGCACCTGGTACTACTTGGATGGCAGCGGAGCCATGCAAACCGGTTGGTGCAAGGTAGGCGGCACTTGGTACTATCTAGATCAATCTGGAGCGATGCTCACCGGATGGCTGAGTCTTGACGGAACCTGGTACTACCTGAATTCTTCTGGCGCTATGGCAACAGGGTGGAAGCAGCTCGGCACTACTTGGTATTACATGAATGGCAGTGGCGTAATGCAGACCGAATGGTACAACGTAGGCGGTACCTGGTATTACTCCATCGATTCTGGCGCGATGCAAACTGGGTGGCTGAGTCTTGACGGAACCTGGTACTACCTTGACAGCAACGGAGCCATGGTCTGCTCTTCCTGGGTTGGCGACTACTATTTACTCGACGACGGCCATATGGCAACAAACCAATGGATTGGGCCTTATTACGTTGGGGCTGACGGAAAGTGGCAACGCTAGCCGCAATTAGCCAACATTAGATTGTTCATTTTTATCTCAGATACCCGTATTTTGAACATTTGTTCAAAATACGGGTATACTTATTTATTGATGAACAACAAAACAAAAGGAGCAGCCGTTGCTGACAAAAAACGAATTTCTCGTCCTCCGCACTTCTCTCGCCCATCCGAGGGAAAACCAACGCACTATCTCGGATTACGCTGGTATATCGATTGGAGGCGTAAACCAGTCGATTAAAACATTGCAGGGCAGAGGGCTCATCTTCAACGGAACCGTCACCGAAGCGGGCATTGCGGCGCTGGCTCCATATAAGGTAGACAACGCGATCATCATGGCAGCTGGACTCTCTTCTCGCTTCGCCCCCATTTCATACGAAAAGCCGAAAGGTTTGCTGAAGGTACGCGGCGAAATCCTTATCGAGCGTCAGATTGAGCAGCTCCACGAAGCTGGAATCAAAAACATCACGGTTGTTGTGGGGTACAAAAAAGAGTTCTTCTTCTACCTTGAAGATAAATACGGGGTAGAAATTGTCATTAACCCCGAATATGCCACAAGAAACAACCACTCTACCCTGATGGTTGTCCGCAAAAAACTAGGAAATACCTTTATCTGCTCTTCGGATGATTACTTCACTGAGAACCCCTTTGAACCCTATGTATACCAAGCCTATTACGCAGCACAATACTGCTGTGGAGAAACCCCCGAATGGTGCATTAAAGAAGGCCCCAACAAGCGGATTACGGGCGTAACTATCGGCGGCAGAGATTCGCTTATTATGCTTGGACACGTTTACTTCGACCGAGCATTTTCTTCGCGCTTTGCCAAAATCCTTGAGGAAGAATATAATCGCCCAGAAACCACCGATAAACTCTGGGAACAGCTTTATATTGACCACATCAAAGATCTCGATATGGTGGTTAGGCAGTATCCCGATGGAATGATCAACGAGTTCGATTCTCTTGATGAGCTTAGGGCGTTCGACCCTGAATTCATGGTTAATGTCGATTCAGAGGTTTTCGACAACATCGTCAAGACCCTAGGCTGCACGCGAAATCAAATCCATGATGTCTACCCCCTTAAGCAAGGACTCACCAATCTGTCATGCCATTTCGCAACCGACAGCGGCGAATACGTATACCGTCACCCTGGCGTAGGGACCGACAAACTTATCAATCGCGCCGAAGAAGCTCAAGCGCAACTTTGGACAAAGAAGCTTGGGATCGACAGCACTTTCATCTACGAAGATCCTGAAAGGGGCTGGAAAATCTCACGGTTTATCCCTGATTGCAAACAGCTTGATAAAACAAGCGAAAGCGATCTAAAAGAAGCAGCAAACTTGGCAAAACGGCTCCATCATTCCGAAGCAAAGCTCTCACTCGGGTTCGACTTCTTCGAAAAGTCAGTCGAATACACTAATCTCATGAGCCCTGAAGAGCTCGATGATATCCCCGCTTTCCGAAATGTCGAGACAAAGATTGCCGAACTGCACAGGCTGTTCGAATCGGACGGCACAGGCTTCACCTGCCTTTGCCACAACGACTTTTTCCCACTTAACCTGCTGAAAAACAAGAGCGGGGAGCTTTCATTGATTGATTGGGAGTATGCAGGCATGGCGGACTACTCCCAAGACATCGGAACCTTCATCGTCTGCAGCGAACTGGATGATAAATCGGCAGATAACCTGATCTCTTATTATTGCGATGAAGTTCCTAGCAAACTGGAAATTGCTCATTTTTATGCTTCCACCTCATTTGCTGGTTGGTGCTGGTATGTGTGGTCGCTCTACAAAGAATCGCAGGGCGAATCAGTTGGAGAATGGCTCTACATCTACTATCAATACGCAAAAAGGTATCTAGGAAAGGCGCTCGAACTCTACGAGGCAAATGCCAACTAAAAAATCAGTCCACAATACAGCAACATAGGAAAAATATGCAACAAGACATTTCTAATCTAAGAAGACAATGCCACCGCAAATACATGGCAAAGGGCATATCCTTCGCCGTTGCATCCGGTATTTGCTACGGCCTGTACACTGCATTCTTGACTTTAGGAGAAACACAGGGCGCATGGAGTGCCTGGTTCGGCGGCGAAAGCTGGAATGGCTACGACCCCCTGAACGCTTTTATGACGACTTTTGCTCTTGCGGCTCTCGCGGCGGGACTAAATGATTCATTTAGCGGTCTTTGGTCGCTTGTTGCATGTGCCAAAAATGGTCAGCTTGGTGACCTATGGAAAACAATCAAAACCAAACCGGGCTGGATAATGATGCTCTGCGCGGCAATTGGCGGTCCATTCGCAACAATAGCCTATGTAGTTGCACTCAATTCGGCAACAGCAGCTGGCAATCCAGGGGTTATCGTACCCATTGCAGCACTCAACTGCGCCTTAGGAGCCATACTTGGACGCATCCTTTTCAAGCAACGCCTTGAGGCGCATAAGGTGCTTGGCATTTTAATCTGTCTTGTTGCAGCGGGCCTTATCGGGGGGACAAGTTTTGCAAGCATGGGGCCAGAAGCCCTTTTCGGTTGCCTTTTTGCATTTCTTGCGGCATTTGGTTGGGGCTTTGAAGGCTGCGTAGCGGGTTTCGGAACCATTCTGATCGATTACCGTATTGGCATTGCAATTAGGCAGGTAACAGCGGGAATTCTGGAACTCGTAGTCGTATTCCCTATTCTCACAATGATTGGCGCTGATATTTCAGCTGTGCCAACGGTAATGCTTGCGGCGGTAGCCGACCCCTCTATTTTCATCTTCGCCATATCGGGTCTGTTCGCGATGCCTGCTTTTTCGTTTTGGTACAAGGGAAACTCTATGTGTGGAACCGCCTTGGGCATGGCATGCAATGGCATGTACGCCTTCTGGGGCCCATTCTTCATCTGGATTGTGATGGGCGTTTTAAACATTGGCGGAATGGCAGCTGACTACCCACCGCTTTCTGCTGCGCAATGGATTGGCGCATTGATCATGGTTATTGGTATTTTCTGCATTGCAGTCAACCCCAATAAGCGCTTTAAGAATCGTAAGGAGCATTCGAATGAAGAATAGCCTGCCACCTCTGCACTACGCCATTATCAAGTGCTTCGACAAAAACGATGCGCTTTGCTCGGAAGACGTCATGGCCAGCCTCGAACAAAATTATTCCGACTATAAGCTTTTCAGCCGCAAGGATATCGATGAGGTGCTCGCAACCGCAAAAGAAAACGGTTTGCTGGAAGAGGACGAGGCGAGCATCGACAATAAAGGGCAGCTATGCATTTCCTACCGAATGACCGACTTCGGGAAAAGCATGGTGCAGCAGTATCTTTAACAAAAGTGGGCTTGGGCTTGCAATCGGGAAGAACGCCATGTCCTCAATAACATGCAGTGACCGATGCCTCGACCTATCGTCCTCGATTTTTCATCGGCTGAGTTATGACTTTATCGCCTTCAGCAGATAACTTCTATAATTAAGAGAATTTTTACGACTTGAATCCTCCAGGCGGAACAAATGCATTTTTCGAAAAAAGCAAAAGGAATTCTCCCAGTCTCATCTCGATCTTTCCATGCCATGGAAAAGTATCTAGTTGAGCAGAACCAAATATTAAAAGACGAGCTGGCCGCAATCAAAGACCAGCAGAACCGCTTGTTTGCGCGCATCGAACAGGCAGATAATGGTATCAACCTAAATCTCAATTACAAGGTCGGTACTGTTCTTTCACCCGCAATTAAATCTATTTCAGACGACCTCGATGCCCACGATTCACATATGAAGATGTTCGCTTGGGAGCAGTACCGCAACGCTGGCGAATCAATCACGGACGCAAAAAAGCGCTTCTTTCGGTCGCTCCCCCAAGCAACCGGCGGAATGCGACTGCTTCAACTTGGCTGCGCGAAGCTTCTATCCGAGTTCGATGCCTTATGCCAAAAAAACGGCATCCCCTACTGGCTGAACTTCGGAACCCTTCTAGGCGCCGTGCGTCACGGCGGCTTCATCCCGTGGGACGACGATGTAGACCTTGGAATAATGCGCGACGATCTGCAGAGATTGACGGAGCTAGTCAATCAGGACGATCGATACAGGATCAGCGTCGTATACGACAAGTTCGTTTATTGCCGTCAGGTCAGATTCTGGTATGCAGATGCCACCATTCCCTGCTTCCTTGATCTGTTCATATACGACTGGGCAGAATCCGACAACAAAGAGGTGGTCGAGGAACATCGCGCCCTTCGACGCAGCATGATTGCCGAAATAAAAGCAGACCCTTCATTTCAGTTCTGGTCTGACGAACCGTACTACACCAAATCGGACGAACAGGCTTCCCGAATCCAAAGCAAATTCGATCAGTGCATCAACGATGCGCATAATAAAGGGCTGATCAGCACCTCGAAGTCCCCCTATGCCATATGGTCCCTCGACAATCTTGATGACGGGAAACAACGTTGGTGGGCATACGATCTAAAGGATATTTTCCCTGCAAAGCGAATGGTGTTCGAAGGAGTGGAATGTTCAGTCCCCAACAACCCTGATAGCTTCCTAACAAGCCAATACGGGGATTACCTGGAACTGCCCAAAGATATTCACACGCATTTCCAACATGTTGATCACGACGATTTGGAAACGTCGAAAACAAAGCAGGCCATCGAAAACCTGATTGATTAGAAAAAAGCTTGGCGCTTACTCTTCGTTGGCGCCAAGCTTTTCTTTTACTTCGGTAGTGGAAATACCTTGGGTTCGATCGAGGTACACAACCTCGCATATATCCCTTAAAGCCTCAAAGCGACTATCGCCAGCCCAGTCACTGCCCATGCATACCACATCAACATGGTATTCAGCCACGTCCGATCTCTTTTGACTCCAATCGCATTCCGGAATCACCAGGTCAACGTATCGAATTGCCTCCAACATCTCCTTGCGGGTTTCGTAAGAGTAGAAGCTTTTCTTCCCCTTTATTGCATTGAACTCATCGGTTGAAAGCGCCACTATCAGGTAATCGCCCAGCTGAGAAGCGCGCTGTAATAAGCGAATATGACCATAGTAAAGCAAATCGAAAGTCCCCTAGGTCAGCACTCGCTTCAAGCCCGGCTTGCGGCCAGCGGGCTCGCTGCTTTCTATGGTCACCATGGCTTCACGTTTGCTCTGGTTGCTCATTTTCTCACCCTACCAGGTTAAACAGGACTATTCGGATGCCTTGACAAGAAGTTCCTTATCCAAGTCGTTGAACCTGGATCGGTCTCCTACAAAACGTAGCTGTTTCTTGTTCTTGCCGATGTACTTAATCGCGTGAGCAACACTGTCGAGGTTTTGCGGGTCTTCGAGCAAAACCAAAGACTTGTTCTTCGATGCGAAGGACGCAATGGAAAGCGCGTCTTCTGGATGCCAAATAGACACAACCAGGAAAGATTCCGAATCGATACGCTGCTCAACCCAATTGTTGATTTTCTCATTTGCATCATAGGGGCCATCGCCAACAAAGCGATGCACCTCCGCGGAGCCAACAGTGATGGGGGCAATCCCCTCTTCGGGGAACGATTTGAAACCGCCAACAATAAGCGCATCGCGCTTCGTTGTCGCAACATCGCACATCCTGGCGGGCACGGAGTCTTCGCCTGCTTTAGCCAGCACAGGACACTTTTTCGAATACAGATACGGTGAAAGCGAAGCCAAATCGCCCAAGCAGCCATCGTAAGTCAGGGCAACATCTTCGCCCCAAAGCGCATTCTTTTCGCCGTATTCGTACATCGCCCACGAAAGCTCGCAGGCATCTTTGCCCTCAAGTACTTCAACCGCCGAATCAGGCAAAGCGGAAAGAACTTCCTTTTTCACTATTTCGGCGTTCACTGTTCCGCCGTTTAACACGTAAACCGTTTCAGGGTTAAGACGGCTCAGCTCTTGCGCCGTTGAATCAGGGACGCTTTCATTTTGCGTCAGCAGAACAGGTGCATCCAGCGCACCAGCAAGGCCGTTTGCCATAAGAGGAATCATTTCATGTTCGCCTGGGGCCAGGACCACGCTCTTTGCCCCATCGGGGTAACAACGGCTAGAAAGCTTCGCCGCAATGCCGTAGCGCGTGTCCGCTTCGATAGATTCGATGCCGCTCATGTCGGGCTGCTTCGGATCCTGCAAGGTTTCGAACACGATCTGCTCCGATTCCTTGCTGCCCACGTGGCCGCCCAGCACACGGTAGGTCTGGCACACCTCCTTCGCCGTGCCGGCCATGCGCAGATGGCCCTTCTCAATCCAAACGGCTTTGTTGCACAAGCGCTCAATCTGGTCGTTGTTATGGGAAACGATGAGCACCGTCACGCCATGTTCCTTGATCAGCTTCATGATGCGGTCTTCGCACTTCTTCTGGAACATGAAGTCGCCCACGGAAAGCACCTCGTCGACGATAAGAATCTCGGGCACGATTACCGTAGCGATGGCAAATGCAATGCGCGCCACCATGCCGGAAGAGTAGTTCTTCATGGGCATGTCCAGGAACTTCTCTACCTCGGCAAATTCAACGATGGCATCGAAGTTTTCCTCGATGAACTGTTTGGAGTAGCCCAGCAGTGCGCCGTTCAGGAAGATGTTTTCGCGCGCGGTAAGTTCCATGTCGAAGCCGGCACCGAGCTCGATAAGCGGCGCGATGTCGCCATTCACGGTGCAGGTGCCCTTGGTTGGCTCCAGCACGCCGGCGATAATCTTCAGCAACGTGGATTTACCCGAGCCATTCGTGCCCAGGATGCCGTACACATCGCCCTGCTTCACTTCCAACGAAACGTCGTCGAGCGCGCGGAACTCTTTGAAGCGCAGCTCACGCTTGGCGGCGGCGATCACGTATTCCTTGATGCTGTTCAGCTGCTCGCTTGCCATGTTGAAGATCATGGACACGTGGTCCACTTTGATCATGGTTTTCTTCGAGTCGTCTTCGATGGCCTGGCTGTCGATTTCCAGAACGCTGGTGTTCACGTTTTCGGGCATGATAGTTCCTTAAACGTAGAGGATGAATTTCTTTTCGGTTTTCTTAAAAATAAGCAAGCCGATGATGAACGAAACGACGGCCATGCCCAGGCACAGCAGGTTTTCCGACAAGCCGGGCACCGTTCCGCTAAGAATAAGGTCGCGGAAATAGCTTACGTAGTGGTACATGGGGTTGTACTGCATGAAGGGCATTGCCCAGTCGGGCAGGATTTCCACCGGGTAGAACAGCGGCGTGGCGTACGTCCATGCCGTGATGATTACGCCCCACAGGTGACACACGTCGCGGAAGAACACCGAAAGCGCTGAAAGCGCCATGCCAATGCCCGCGCTGAACAGCACCACGTACACAAGCAGAAGCGGCAGGGCCAAAAGGCTTACATGCGGCATAACTTGGAAGAAGATCATTACCGCGGCGACGGCAATAAGCGAAATACAGAAGTTCACCAGCTGGAATAGCACTTTTTCCAACGGGAAGATGAGCTTTTCGATGCGAATCTTCTTGATGAGCGACGACGATTCGATGATGGAATTCATAGCGCCAGAGGTGGAGTCGGCCATCAGCGCGAACATTACGTTGCCAAGAATTACGTACAGCGGATAGTTTTCGATGCTGAATTTGAAGAACGTGCTGAACACGACGGAGAGCACGATCATCATAAGCAGCGGGTTGAGCACCGACCAGAGTACGCCCAGGGCGCTGCGGCGGTATTTCAGCTTGAAGTCTCTGGACACCAGGGAAGTGATGGTGAACCAATTCCTTCGGGCATTGGCGCTTAACAGTTTTTTTGCCATTAATGCTGTTCCTTATCGTTTGGTGGTTGCGAATGCGCTGGCGGCTTGGACGGGTTTGCCCGAGCGAACTGTTTGCCGGTCAGTTGGTCGGCAATGACCAACCTGCGGTTCCGGCAAAACGAACCCCACAGACTTGCGTCTGATTTGGGGCATTTGCGCCTAGTGCATTCTGCAACCAGAATAATCACGATATTTCATTGTATAGGGTATTAGGCCGCAGTTGCCACCCTGCACGGTTTTTGCGGAAAATGCGCCCATAGCCCCACTTAGGCAGAAGCTGCTACCTTGCTATACCTCTCGGATACGCAAAACCAAAGGGCGGTGCACTGTAAAACAAATGTTCGATATAATAGATTCAACCCAAAATATTTCAGTTAGCAAAATGAGAACCTATCCCGTGCCCAAGGAAATGCCATGAGCCCATCGAAACAAACATCTTGGCCTAATGCAGAACAGCAAGTTCTTGATCTTAAGAACCAAGGCGTTTCCTTTGACCTAATGAATGAGAAAGAAGCAGAGCATTACTTACAATGCAATTGCAACCTCTTCCGCATAAAGTCATACAGGGCAAATTTCGACAAAGCCACATGTGGACAAAAAGAGGGAAAGTATACCAATCTCGACTTCGGAATGCTCGTTGACCTTTCCACCATAGATATGCACTTCCGCAACGCTTTAATGCCCATCACACTAGACATTGAGCATTTCTACAAAATGAAATTGCTTCGTACTGCCGAAGCGCATCAAGAAGACGGATATGAACTCGTCCAGGATTTCTTTAATGAAACCGGTAAAGCAAACATAATCGCAGAAATCGACCGTGGAATAGCCAGCCCCTACACCAAAGACCTCATCCAGAAAAGACAAGCGTCAGATTACGATTTTCCAATATGGGAGATTATCGAAATCGTTCCTTTCGGGCGCTTCATTCATTTCTATAACTTCTGCGGAAATAGGTTCAAGAATAAGCAGATGCAGCGTGATTTCTATCTTCTCCAAAGTATCAAAGGCCTCAGAAATTGCTGCGCCCACAATAACTGCATTCTCAACAACATGAGATCTGAAGAACCGCGGCATAGGGTGCAAAATGAGGTATCGCACTTCCTTAGCACCATCGGAATAAAGCGAGAAATGAAGAGAACGAAATTGAGCAATGAACGATTCCAGCAAATCGCAACGACTCTTTATGCGCATTCCTCTTTTTCTTCAGAGGGGATAATCCATTTGCGGGGAGAACAGCTGCATGATTTCTCTCAAAGAATGAGAAGAAATGGTTCTTTTTATTCCGGAAACAGCGTCATTGAATCCAGCTTCAACTTCCTTGATGACATTATTTTCGGCTGCTATCCAAAAAAAGCTTTGACATAGTCGATCAATGAGGGCAGAATAAACTCCACTATGAAAAACGGTTTCCGTTTTAGAGGAGTGCTTCAATTAAGAGGTGCTCCTTATTTTTTTTCTGAAGCAACAGACTGAAGCTCAAGAGGCTCAGAAAACGCACAGGCATTACCCCATCTTCCCCAAATCCAGCGAATAGAACCTCTGCCTGCCCTTGCGCGTCTCGTGCAAGGGCAGCACTTTGATGCGTTTTCGCTTCTTGACCATGATTGACTCGGACATTCCGGCTGTTGCGCACAGTTCTTCAGCGGTCGCACCGTTTTCTGAAAATAGAGCGGCTTGAGCCAGAAGAAGCCCCCCACCCCGCGTAATCCGCTGCCTTGCCCCATCGCCTTACGCAGGAAGTAAATGACAAAATGGGGACTGTCCCCATTTTGTCATTTACGGGCACTGAGGGCTGCTTTGGGGCCGGCCACCATCAGGTAGTACAGGCCCTTGCGCAGAGCGGTTGGCTTCTTCGGGAAGAACTGCTCGAAGTGCTTGGGGTGCTGCAGCAGGTAACGCAGGTTCGCGTCCTGATGATCGCTGAATAGTGAGCGGTCATACGCACCGTTTCTGAACCCGGCGCGCAGGTCTTCGCGCATCTTGGGAACGAACTCCTTGCGCTGCTCGGCACCAAGACGCGCAAAATTCCACATGTAGCTATCGTAGCGCAGCCTGAACAGCACTTTTTCCAGCATTTCGCGCTGCGGGTCGTCCTTGATGAAACGCTCGGCCTTGTCAAACTCCTTGCACACGCACATCACTTTCTGCACGTCGTTCACGGAAGATGCCTCGTTGTCCTGGCGATAGTGTAGAATGGGCTCTTCGCTCATAGCCACCTTTTGCGCCTTCACCCACACTTTGAACTGGAACCCCAGGTCCTGGAAGCTCGCGCCCGCGGTTTCCAGGAAGCGAACGCCGCCATGGTTCAGCATTTCGCGGCGATACAGCGCCGACCAGATAGACGGAATGCAGTAGAACACATCGTGCTGGTCGCGCGGGTTGAAGGGCGCCGCCGCCATAGCTGGCGTGCACACGCTTATAAGCTGGTTGCGTTCTTTGGGCGCGCTCCAGTAAAACCAGTAGTTGGCCTTGGCCACGTCAACGGGCGCATCGACCTTGCCGCTTTTCGTCAAGCCATACAGCAGCTCCAACGCGTTGGGCTCGAAGAAGTCATCGGGCTCCAGGATGCCGATGTACTCCCCGCGCGCCGTGTCGATGCCCAAATTCATCGATGCGCCGTACCCGGAATTATCCTTGTCAATCAAGCGAAATCGCTGGTCGTTGGCCATATAGCGCTTGATGATATCAAGCGACCCATCGGTGCTTCCGTCATTGATGCACAGCACCTCGAAGTCGGTGAACGTCTGCGCCAACAGGGAATCAAGCGCCTGCTCCAAGTAGCGCTCGGCATTGCAAATGGGCATCAACACCGAAATCGCTGGAGCCGGACCTTCGGGAGCCGGGCTTATGCGCGCACTTTCACGCGCCGCATTCGCACGCGCCTGCTGCAGCGAAATGCGGTTGCCCTTCTTCTGCTGCTCGCCCGCGGCGCTCCCCTTCGCGCCCTGATCCTGCTTGCCGCCAGAAGCCTGAGCCCCGTTCGCCTTCTTCTTAGCCATGCCAATCCCCTCTCTTATTAGTTAGTAGAAGTATAGCGTGCCAAGCCGCCGCCTTTCGTCCCAAAGAAAGCAACCTGTAATGCAGGCGCTATTCGGGATGACCTAGAATTATCCGTGGAAACACATTGCGGCGTTGCTGGCCCAAGGGCCAAGCCGCCTAAAAGCGCCGAGGGGGCCGCCCTTTCGGCAAGCGAAGGAGGTATCATGCCAAAGGAGGAACACATGCAACTCGGATTCATCGGGTGCGGAAACATGGCAAAGGCCATGATCAAGGGAATCATCAATAGCGGCGAGGTCGCCCCTGCTGAAATCTACGGCTCCAACACCACTGCGGAGCATGCCGATGCCGTTGCCAAGGAATTCGGCATCAACGCCGGCACCAGCAACATCGATGTCGCCAAAAACGCCGACATCCTGTTCCTTTCCGTCAAGCCCTACCAATATGAAGCGGTAATCGCCGAAATCCGCGAAACCGTCCGCCCCGAGCAAACCATCGTCACCATTGCGCCCGGCAAGACCATCGCCTGGCTGGAACAGCAATTCGACGCACCCGTGCGCATCG
>OGRR01000954.1_pt1 | contig 20975 bp, 14 predicted proteins | sample 1553511 | NCBI WGS metagenome assembly OGRR01 (sample SAMEA2580040, study PRJEB22360) | human gut metagenome | biome: human gut; feature: human-associated habitat; material: faeces | place: Denmark | collected 2008/2010 | reverse complement strand
TATATTATATTTTACATAATCACTGAGATTAAAATCAAAATTTTTTTTAATAAAATGCTTCTTTGAATAATAATCATGGTATTTGACATTAAAAGAAACTACTTCTGGATATTGTGACAATTCAGAACTATTTATCAACAAAAATCCATATTTATCTCCTGGCTGAAGAATTGATATTTTTTCAAATCCATTAACAAAATCATCTGTATTCTTTATTTCAATATCATAGGCATATGTATTCCCGATATTTTGTAGTATAGCATATATTTTACCAGATATTTGAATAAGACTAATTGATAAAAAAGCCTGACCGGATTCTATACGTATTATTTTACTTTCCTTCCAACTGCAATACGCAATCATCGCTGCAATTATAGATATTACTATTGATATTAAATCCTTATTATTTACAATTATCCCCAAAACATAATTTCGCATAAGTATAAATCTCTTTCATATATATATAATTCTATTTCTGTAGGTGCAGGTTTGTGTTTATTTTTAATTTTATCAAGAAATTTACTGCTTTTATTTTTTTTGTTCAAATCAGCTATATTTCTTTTTATTGCATAAATAATATTGGAATCATATTTACTACATTTATCTGCACATTTAAAATACTTTAAAGCTGCTGACAAATTATTTTCAGATTTAAAAAGCAATGCACAATTATAGTAAAATTGACGTAATTGATGTTGAATATCTGGACGTTGATTTTTTATATCTGCTATATTGCTGCATTCAGTAGTAATAATATTTTCTAAAACATTTTTTTCTTTGTATGCACTTTCATAATCTTTCATACTAATTGATATATTGAATAAATTATTATGTAATGCTAATTTACAAAAAGATTCGTCTATATTACATTTCAAAGCTTCCAATATGGTTTTAGTTGCCCTATTATAATCACATTCATTATAACTATATAGTATTGCCAATGAATTCAGTGGATAATAAATTTGATTAGCACATATTTTATTTAATATATCCACAGATAAACTTAAATATTTTTGCGCATTTTCATAATCCTTAATAAAAATACAACTCGTACCATAATTGTGTAAACATTCTGCATATTGTTTTAAATTATTTTCTTTGTAATAATCTATAGCACATTGCATTTTTTCACGACATTCAGGAATACGGAAGTCAATATACATATTATATCTTTTATAAATTTGATATTTTATTGTATTATCACTATATGAAGTTGCCCTTTCAAATTCACTTTTAGATTTTTTATTATCCCCTAACCAATCATAAATAGAAGCCTTCAAAATATGGATATATCCTTTAAAATATCCAGCTTTATTTTGCATTTTTTCTAATAGTTTTAAAGCTTCAATCGGCTGCCCAGAATTATATAATGCTACTGCAATATCATAGTTCAAATCCTCATCTTCAAAATCATCTTTATAGTCAATTATCTTGCGATAACTTCCTATCGCTAATAATGAATGAAAGTATATAACCCAAAATTGATGGGATTCTTTATTTAGCTGCAAATTATCTGCGACTTTGCTTTCAAGAAGTTTTTCGCCCTGCTTAATAGCATTTAGATACATAAAAGATTTATAATAATATTCCATTAATTCAGTAATATATTGAATTTGGCTAAATGTTAATTGTTTATGTCTTTGCTTTGTTAACATTGAAAGAAGTATAATTTTTTCAGTATTTTGCAAATCATTATAAACACTCTTATTGCAGAATAATTTATCTAAATAATCATTATATTCTGTAATTATCTTATTTATTTCTAAGGGGGATATTAGCCCTAAAATAGTCTTTCTAACATATTCACCTGAAAAAGCATAGTTTGATTTAAAATATGTATAGTTTTTATTATGGCTATTGTTATTTGCATGTATAAAACATTCTTGCTTACTTAATTCTTCTAGATATTCATCAAGTCTATCATAATCATTGTAAATAGAATAAATTATTACATCATATATCTGCTTAGAAAATGGTGCTGCAGATAAAAGTAGATTTTGTATATATTTTTTTGCATTCCAAAAATATCTATATACAAGTCTTCAATGTTACTTGGAAGTTTATATATATTTGTATCATTATATATTAGTCGCTCGCCTTTTTTTTCTAAAACATGTATTGATATCAAAATTTTTTGTACTGCAAAAAAATCCTGTATATTTTTTTTAGATAACAACAGCATTTGTTTAAATAGTTCTTTGCTTTTATTTGAATTGCAAAAATAGTTCTTATAATATTTTTCAAAGATTGTATTATCAGGCATATCAATATGCAAAAAATGATTAGCTAATAAACATATCTTATTATCCGGTTCTACTGTAGTATTATATTCTAAAATTATATTTGCCTTCTTGTTATGATTCTTATAATATTTTACCAGTTCAAATAGTATATGCAGACTATCCAAATCAGAACACTCCATATTTTCAAAATACAAACAATAGTCCTCGGCAAACAGCTCTGAGCATTGCATAAAAATAGCGTTTTCATCATTCAACGAAATACTAATATCATCAAATCCAAAAGGTAGTACATTTTCATCAGTAAAAAATATATTTTTATATTTAATGTCATTTAATTCAAGAAATGATTGGGATAAGAAAGTTTTTCCAACCCCTTTCTCTCCCCATATTATAATTAAATTGAACATAGATGAATTATTAAATATATCTTTTAATTTGTCTTCAAATTTCTTATTAAAATGAAACATTAAATAATTGTCCTTCTTTTTATATTAATAATATACTATTTACAATATATAACGGATAATTTTCTATTATTGCTCTTTTATTATATCATACTATTATCTAATATTACATCATTATTTTATTTATTACCCTCTATTAAAAATGAAATTTTAAATTCCACCTCTGCACTTGAATTTACTTTTTCAAGTCAGCTTAAATGCCTTTTTGATTGTCTTTATTGCAAATTTCTGCACATACCAAAATCTCCACTGATATAATCTACTATTTGTATTAATTATACATTCTGTCCTGACATTTTATTATTTTATCATCATATTTTTTATCTCAACAATTCCACCTGAAGTATTTTTCCTTCTCAGCAGGAATTTGATTTCTTTTAATGTTTTCCATTCAGAAACAGCTCCACCAAACATAGACAACGGAATACTATACTTTTCCCAATCTGATGATGGTACTATTTCCCTACAAACATCTCTATTTTTTAATCTACACTCCAATTCCATTATAGATATTGTATTGCTTACCTTTAAATCAAAAACTAATTTTTTTCAAACATATTTTGATTGCATAAATCCATATCCCCAGTATATATAACTATAGAGCATATCTCTGCCTCTGTTTCTTCAAAATTAATTTGAGAAATTATTTTATTTTTATTTTTATCAAATGTTACTATACATCCACTATGCTCATATTCGCCAATACAAAATCCTTTGCACTCTTCTAAATTAATGTCTACAGATTCTGTATCTATTTTCCATTTTTGTATTTGTGTAATAAATTCATCTCTTTTGCGTTCCCAGAGTATAGACTTTCTTATACGGAATAGATGTGATATTTCCCTAATAAAACAAAAACTGCCTAATAACAACACAAAATTTCTCAATGTTGTATTAGACAGAGCAAACCTTTAATTGCCCAACCTGTAAAGAAGTTCTACAAGTTACGGATATCTATATTTTGTTAAATTGTAACTTATTCTTTTACAATAATCAATTACATTTTTACCTTTTTCACAAGTTGAAAAATAAATTTTAAAATTCCCTCTGCTCTAGTGCAATAGAATTAATAACCGTAAATTAAAATTTTAGCCGCAGATGGTACATAAATCTCATATTAAAGACAGAACAGTTTTCGTAAACCGTACTTTTAATGATTTTCAATTATTCCACACACATCAATTGCCTCCATTTTGCTCTTATCGGATATACTATATGCAAAAATACGCAAAAAAGCAATCGTATTTTTTTACGATTGCTTTTTAAAATTAAAAACATAAGTTATTTTATATTGCTCCTATGTTTTTTCCTATAAATCACCAAGAGATCAAACATAGATAACAACAATAATGAAATCCATAATTCCGTGTTGTAAATATCATTCGTATCTACAGACTTTTCGCTTTCACATTCAGTAACGACTGTCTGTATTTCATCATTATATTCTATGTTACTAATAACATTCTTTTCATTGATAGCGGCTTCTTTTTCTTGATACGATTCTTTTTCTTTTTTATCCATTTTATTTGAAGTATCAATATTATCATCTAATTTTCCTATAACTATTGATTTGGAATCATTCACCTTAATTGATACAATCGATACAGCCGGCTCTTCATTCTTATCACTTAATATGTAGTCTTCTCCATACGGATTATACTGTATTGTAAATTCATATGATGTATCTTTGGCAGCTAATGTATCCATATATTCTGATAAAAATGTAATTACTCCATTATCACCAACGATATAATCTTTGCCCTTTAGCAATTCATAGTTATCATAATTAACTGATTTAATTGTATTTCCATTAAGTTCAAGAACAATTGATATATCACCTGACACATTCTTTATATACTGATAATTATTTTTTTCTATTTCTGCATCTGTATATATTACTATGCCATCAGAATTAACTATAGTTTCATTTCCTGCTTCATCAACTGCTTTGGCATATACAAACTTTTTACAATTTGCTTTTATATAAAACCCATTTGCATAATTCAACCAATTAATATCGCTTTTTGTTATCTCTTGTTTAGATAATATTTCATCTGATAAATAATAAAATACTTTTACATTTTGCGTTACATTATCACTAGCCGATATTGTTATATATTGTGGCTGTCTAGAAAATGTCTTAAAACCAGAATCATTATTAAATGTATCCCATCTGATCGAACCATTGCTTATGTTCACCTGTGGTGATACTGTATCAGGAATATTAATTACATACTTATAAGTAACCACTTTGCTGCTTTGCATTCTTTCCTTTAATGCGATAGCCTTTATTGTTATCTCAACACTTTTCCCCTCAACTCCAACTAATTCTATTGGTTTAGTAAATTTAATTCCATTATATTCATCTGGCTCAGTTCCATCAATTGTATAATAAATATCAGCTCCTTGTGTATCTGAATTTAATTCAACTACTCGCTCAGATTTATATGTGCCTGTTGCCAAATCACTTATCGGTGAACTAACTATACCAGCTGCAACTACTACTATTTTTTTCTTAATATTAAGATCAATATTATCTGAGTTAATAATGCCCTCTGGAAGTTCAATCTGACCTTTAATTTCTATAACCTGCTCCTTAAGTATACTTGAATTATATTTTTCCAATCCATCAAAATTCCATTGTATTTTTGCGCTATTAACTGTATTATCCTGCGTTACAATAGATATTTCTTTTTCTAAATATGAATCTATTACTTCTTTATCCGTTCCATTGGCAACATCTATAGATTCATTAATATTTCCTTTACTTATTAACTTAGGACTATTCACTTTAATAAAAAGATTGGATACCGCTGGTTCTTCATTCTTATCATTTAATATGTAGTCTTCTCCATACGGATTATACTGTATTGTAAATTCATATGATGTATCTTTGGCAGCTAACGTATCCATATATTCTGAAAAAAATGTGATTACTCCGTTATCACCAATGAGATAATCTTTATCTTTTATGAGTTCGTAGTTATCACAATTAACTGATTTAACAGTATTTCCTTTAAGTTCCAGTGCAACAGATACATCACCCGACACATTTTTGATATACTCATAATTATTTTTTTCTATTTCAGCATCCGTATATATTACTATACCATCAGAGTTAACTATAGCTTCATTTCCTGCTTCGTCAACTGCCTTGGCATAAATAAACTGTTTGCTATTCGCAGGCAATTCTATTGTCCCTTCATATTTCATCCATTTCACATCATCAGAATACAATTCATCAATGGTCATATTTTTATCAGATAATAAATATTTAACATTAATATCTGATGACATATTATCTGTTGATGATATTGTTACCTCTTTTCTATTCTTAAAAAATCTATTAAATTGATTGTATGAATTAAACCTATTCCATTCGCAATCTCCTGTACTTATATTAACAACTGGAGGCGTACTATCACACACAATATTACATTTTACTGGTGAAAAACTATCATGCAAAAAAGCATAAATCACAGCTTTTCCCTCTTTATTAGCCACAACCCTGCCATCTTGTACAGATACTATATCTGAATCAGATGATGCCCAAGTTATATTTTGTATGCTTGCATTTGCGGGTTGAACATTAATATCCAATAGCCTGCTTTCCCCCATGGTCAGGAAAAGAGAGGTACTTGATAAACCTGCTGATTCTATATCCACATAAGAATCATTTTCACTATCTAACTTAAGCTTCTCACTTTTATCATTTATGACAACATCAATATTACCATCTGTTCTTATTTCTGTTGGATTAATTATCATCTTGCTATCTTTTAATTGCGGTTTATTATACATATGTTTAATTACAGCTTTACCATCATAATTTAAATATGAAAATACCACATCTACTAAACCATCATCGTATGATGAAACCTCAATTGTAACATCATCTCTATCTAAATAAACTACTTTATCATAATCCCGGGTAATTGAATTATATTCTACTATAAATCTGCCATAATCATTAGATATATCCTGCTCTTCTTTATCTTTTAACTCTGCTATTACGTCTCCATTATTTGAATAAACAGTTACATTAACCGGGCAAGATATAATAAGCTTAGATAAATACTGCATTGTTTCTGGAATCTGAACATTATCACCTAAATCAAACTTGCATTTACTCTTCAAATTATTTAGGATTTCTTCTGTTGCATCCTTTTTTATATTATACCCCTTATCAAACAAGCTTTTAGCAAGCCCCTTTATATTATGTATCTCTAAATATGTCTGTTCACCTTTATATCGCATATTATATAACATATTATAATCATAATAGAACTGCCATGCATTCTCATCTGTCATAGAATTAAGGAATACTTTCTCCGATTTTAATAATCTTTTTTTATACAAATTAGCTAATTGTGCATATCCTTCTGTATACGCTGCCTGCTTTACCATATTTCCTATATCTACCACCTGATTAAAAAACCAAGCTTCAATATTTAAAACTGAAAGCCATTCAGAAAATGATTCAACCCCTAAAGATTTACAAATATCTTTTTTAATGTCTTTAGTTATCTTACTATTAGTCAGCACCTGCTCAGCTATTGTTTCTAGTGGTGTAAAATATCCATCGTTAAGTTCATCCTTCACCTGTTGTGCAGCACACCACAATTCATATGGAATAGTATCCTTAGCTTGTAAGATATCATCAAGGAAGCGTTCATATTGATAATAAGTCTGAAGCTTACTATCTACAAGCGCCAAATCATTAATATCACTTATAGCCATATCAACATAATCAATAGCATTCTTAGCAATTCCTACTGCCTTGGCAAACTGACCAAACCCACTTGATTCATCTAAAAAATGTTTAATAGTTATATTTCCCTTATTATTTTGTATCTCATATCCAATAAAAACACCTTTTTGGCTCATTTCATCTATAATTTTCCATCTTTCTTGTCTTCCCTCCACCACATTTAAATCAACACTCTCCAATTCCTTAATCTTATTTTGTACATAGGCTTTATCTTCAATTGATGTTAAATTAGACGTCAACTTTGTGACAGTCTTAATATCATTTAATACTTCATTACTATTTGATGTATATTCCATAAAATCATAAAGCATATTTTTATACTTCTTCACTCCAGGATATTCGCCTTTTATATATGTACCTATATCTACCCAATCCCCTAATTCTTGATTAAATGCTAATCCATCTGCACCAATAAGCAGTCTTCCACCATTATCAAGCCAAGACAAGAAATTAGATGCTGTATACATATCATCAGATATAAGTTCATTATATGCCCATCTCTTTTCATGAGATTTAACAACAAACTCTAATCCTTCTTTAGGATCAGTAATACCATAGTATAATGCCAAATTAATAATCTTCTCCATCTTTACATCCTCAGAATAATCACTATTCCATATTTCTTCCCATTGCTCATACATTTCATTAGATGTATACTCTCTTACTGTTTTTACTATTTCACTATCTTGTACAATAATTCCATTTACTTGGAAATCATCTGGTAAATCAAAATTACTTAATCTTAATTCTGGATATTTATCTCCCATAAACCATATACTATCAAAATCCCAATTATTAAAATTAGAAGCTATCCCCATCTGATATGTTGAATATTTATTACAATTTACGGTTGTTCCATTAATCTCATAACAATTAAAATCTGCATGGTAGACATCTCTTTCATTAACATAAGATGTACACATTAAATTCATATCATAATACGAATTATAAATTTTTAATTTATCCCCTTTAACTCTATCTTTTGATATAAATGCTAATCCTGTATAAGTCTGACCTGCATAATACGAATTTCTAATAAATCCATCAGGCTTCTTATCTATTATTGATCCAATAAACCCAGCTGAATCCCACTGAAATCCATAAGCATTCCAATATGACTCCAAATCTACAGTAACCATACAATCTGATTGCTTATAAATATTACAGCTAGCCATTTCTGCAATAATCCCACCAGCATATCCACAATATCCATTTGAAACAATCTTACCAGTTACCTTGCATTGATACATATATACATTAGCATTACCTTCAAGTATTCCAATCATACCACCTGCAACTGATGAATGATATCCATATTGATCAACACTTTTTAAATCGACTTTGCAATCAACACCATTCATAACTATTGCACATCTATTGGAATTAGTATAACATCTAGCAATAATTCCAGCTTTAAGTGCAGAATTAACCTGCCCATACCAAACTTCTTTAGCCTCATTTGAGATAATATCAAATTTACAATTAACGATATTAATTTGGCAATTATCACCACCAGCAATATATTGTCCTGATAATGCTCCACACGAAGAATTATATGATGCCTTTCCATTAAATGAACTATTTTCTATTACACACTTTCCATTTCTTGAAAGCTTCAGACTTCCAAACAAAAAGCCTCCATACGATTTACCTTCTATTATAACATTATTCATCGAAAGGTTATCAACAAGTATATCATTAAGTAATACCGATCCAAATAATCCATTGCAATTATCATTTTCAGCTATATACAATCCCTCAATAGATGCATTTTGAATAATAATGCTTCCTTTAATCTCTATGGGATTATCAGCATTAGACAAACCAATGACTATCCATTTATGACCATCTAAATTAATATTCCCACTTATATATATAGATTTTCCTTCAAAATCATTGCCTGAATTAACTTCTTGTGCAAACCACGCTAATTCAGATGCGCAATATATTTTGTATTCATATCCTATCAACTTAGGAGCTTTAATACTTGTTCCGTCCCATATTTCACTAGCTGAATTCTGAACTTCAACTCCTTTAACAGAATTGCTATCTGTTCCATTCAAGATTTCAAATGGAGCTTCTGTATTCTCTGCTTTAACATATACAACATCTGGACTTTGTATAATTTCTTCCATTAAAACAATAATTAATAACACAATTGAAATCAATCTTCTGTACTTCATAGCTCATTTCCTTCATACTAATCTTATATTCTTTGTTACTAGCTCTTAATTCCTTTGCTATTTATCATCCATAAAAACAAGAAAAGTAAGACATATTAGATAAATATGCCTTACTTTTATATCAAAATATTCTTTTTCTATAATATCTCAAATATTTAGAATAATTCCTGTTATAATCTCTTTCATAATCGTCGTCTAATACAATTTCTAAACATTTGTCATAAATATATTTTATTATCTTTTTCCAAATAGCTTTCATAATATCTTCACATCTTTCTCTGTAATTAACATAAAAACGAAGTAATAATACCACAACCTATATTAAATATCAATGACATAACAAATCTTATCACTATAGATTTTCCATCTTCCTTGTCTTTTCTTCTAATTTGATCTTGTAAATTCATATCACCTTTAGTTATATTAAATATAAAAATCTGACCATATTCTGATAATTTATCATATACGCCTTGAGCTATATATTCAAAAATTTTTTTTGAAAAAAATAATATAACGCCACTTGTAGATAAATATATTAATAAAAATTTAAACTGTCTTAATGATAAATCTCCAAGCGTTGAAAAATCCAATTTACCAATCAAGTAAGAATCAATGCCTATTATTAATATAAACATCATTATAAACGAAATATATTCAAAATATTGTGCTAAATTCTTCCTATACTTTCTCATTAACATAATAATTGGGTTCTTAAACTGACTATTTTGCTTCAATCCCTTTACCCATTCCCAAACTATATTAAGTAACTCTTCACCAAGTATCACCTGTATAAAATCAACTCTAGCAATTATAGGAATCGAATTCAATTCAATTTCATCTAAGTCTTCAATTTTACCTGAAAATATTAAATTTAATACCTCCTCAGCTCTAAGTCCATTCGTTAATTTAACAACCAAATTATGATTTTGAGGATTATCATATCCTGGTATTCTTACATTAAAATTCCATTGTAAAGAAACACTTGAAATAGAACTACTTTCTGTCCATTCATGTTGTACAAATTCCTCCCAACATTTAAAAACAAATTCGCGTTTATCTTTTAAATATACAGTTACTGTAGCTATATACCCATCATCTTGATAATTTAAACTGATTTTTTTATTTATTCTACTATTCAAATCAATTATATCATCTCTTGTTATAATAACTTTTCTTGGATAAGCTCTTGATAAACTATCTGGCTTTGCATTTAATTGGTAGTATGCCGACTTAAATATTGCTAGTTCTCTACTTTCATCTGTCACTGCTAATTCCTGCTCAACCTTATTATCAAACATATTCCCACCTCTCAATTCTACTAAAAAATTGACATTAAATTTACATTAGCATATTGCAATATAAATCATTTATAAACTATTATTTATATAATGTAAATATATCACAACTTGTATTATTTGTAAACACACATTATTAATTATATATACATATAATATAGCTTAGCAATTAGTTCTTCATAAATAAAATTATTTTGTTATACAATAAACACTCCATCATATATAGCTACCAATATTAATATTATTACATTTCTTATTCTATAGATAATTGTGAAACTCGCTAAGCTCGTTTGCAATTCTGATTAAAAACAAGAAAGAATTCGAGACAAGCATAAAATCGATGATAAAAAGTGGATTTGTACTGGTTGTACGAATTGTACAATTCGTTAAAATCGTACAACTTGTGCAACTGGATTATTACTATTATAACAAATTTTTCAGGGTATTTACAGGTACATAGGTTGGAGCGGTTCTTTCCAGACTTAGTTGATTTGAATTTCATTCAGTAGCAATTTAGCTTTTAATAATTCAAAACTATTGCGACCATACATTATTCGTTTAGTTAACTTTATTTTGTTTACGCTACCTTCTGCTAAACCATTATTATACTTATATTTTATTGCATTTTTTACTGCATCAATATCTGACAATAGTCCATTTACATACGTTTCCACTTCATCAATTTGTACAGATAAAGCTTGTGTTATCCCTGTTTCAAGTTCTTCACTTTTTTGAGAAAAAATTATTCTGTGATATTCACGAATTAGAGAATATAACTGACCTAAAACAGGGTATTTTTTTATGGATGCATTATATTGTTCTTTCTGGAAGACCTTCTTCCATAGTCACCAAAGCTGCCAGAATATATCAGAAAACAAAAAGACCGCTAAACTGCGGTCTTTCAAAAGTCATGGTACATCAGATGAATCGTTTACTTTATAACTAATATTATTTATCCTCTTATAAACATCCCTGCTTTTTCCATCTCGATAAGTGAATTCTCGTAACCACTATTATCTTTATCTTCTCCAAGAACCCATTGGCAGAATTGTGTCAATCCTTCTCTTAACGATATAGACTGCTTAAACCCTAATATATCCTCAGCTTTTCGTATATCAGCTATATTGTGTGCTATATCACCAATTCTAAAGTCACCAGTTATATTTATATCACTATCGCTATCATAAATTTCTTTTAACATATTAGCAATATCTATTACACTTGTTCCAACACCGCTTCCAAGGTTAATAATCTCAGAATTACTCTTAGCATTATCTATAGCTGCTATAACGCCTTTTGCGATATCCACAACATTAATAAAATCTCTGCTTTCAAGACCATCTTCAAATATATTGACTGGCTTATTCTCTAACAATAATGTAGAGAATATTGATAAAATACCTGTATATGGATTTTTAAGTGATTGTCCAACCCCATAAACATTCTGAAATCTAAATATTGTATAATCTATTCCTAATGCCGGACACATTGTTTGTAACATTTTTTCCTGTGCATATTTTGTATAAGCATACAATGAACCAGGTATAATAACACTGTCTTCCGTTGTAGGTAATAAAGTAAGCTTCTCACCACATTTATCGCAATAAAGATTAAAATCTTTATGTAACATCGTTTCTTTCTTTCTGCTCTTAGGATAGACAATACCGCAGTTAGGACAGCTGTACTTTCCTTCACCATAAACCGAACGTGAAGATGACAATAAAATCTTTTTAACTTTACTATCTTCACCTTTTGATGAAATAACCTGTAAAAGATTTGATGTTCCCATAATATTAACATTATTATACTGATTAATTCTGTACATAGACTGTCCTGTTCCTGTTTCTGCTGCTAAATGAATAATATACTCTTTACCATCTACCACTTTTTCTACTACATCATAATCTCTGACATCACCATATATAAAATTACATTTATCTTTAATTTTGTTATACAAATATGAATTATGCCAGTTCGAACCATGTATCTGTTCTGTCATACAATCTAACACTGTAATTTCATATTCACCTAAATCATATAACTGATTAACTAACTCACTTCCTATAAATCCTGCTCCACCTGTTATTAATACTCTTTTCATATTTTTTGCTCCTTATAATTATAAAATTTATAATTTTTGCAATTACCTTTTCTGCTAAAGTTATTCTAACAAAATCAATTATAGAACAAACTATATAAATAACAAACGCAACAACAATAGAATAAATTATAAGATATCTACTATCAGAATAAAGGTAGGTCTTAAACAGATCATTCCATATAAATCCCCTCATAGCAGGATTATCATGTATCAAATATACCCCAAATGTTGTCAGTGCTACTTTATTTATGAACTTATTAGTCCTAATTTCTAATTTCTTAAAAGCCATAAATAAACACAATGATATCATCAATATCGGTAATTGATTTTTCCCATAAAAGTGTGTTGCACACTTTGCTATGTTATAATTACTAAGCCCAACTATATCTATTAATAACGCTGACAGAAATGTTAATATATATATTGCAATTGAAGTCATAAACCATTTACTAAAACTAAAATCTACAACAACACCTAATTCATCTTCGTATTTTTTTATATATCCAGCTAATAAATACAAGTATATGAACCACATTACATTATTCGACCCGAATGATGTAAATAAAAATGTAGGGAAAATAACCCACATTACAAAACATATAATCAATAACTTTTTGTATACTTTCTTTGATATATTTGTAATTAAAATGTTAATGTATGGAGATAATATATATAATATAATATAAGAACTGGCAAACCACCATTTTTCTCTTGATATTGGCATAAATGAAGATACCAAACCAACTATCGTAAATGTTTCCCTTCCAATTAAACACATAAGAACATATATTACTATAGAATAAAACAAAACCTCAAACCATAATTTTAATACCTTTTCAATTTTAAAACTATGATTCAACATAAAATATCCTGTAATTAAAACAAATACATTAACTCCTACTTCTCCCCCTATTTGAATAAATTGAATCCATAAACGATTAAATGTTATTTCATTATATGGAAAATTAAATTGACTATGATATGCCAAATGATGAATGATAATCATAAACATTGCTATAATTCTTAATATTTCAAAGTTTGAATTTCTCTCTTTATTCATTTTATTTTCTTCCTAATGTTTTCTAATTTTAAATATTATCCAAATATATTCTTTTATCTCTTTTCTGTTTATAATAATCATACACACAAAAAGTATTATTTGAATATTATATATTAATTTAAATAAATATGCTAATGATTGAAAAAATAATATAATAATACAAGATAAGATTTTTATATATTCAATTTTAATAGATATAATCTTTTTTACATCAATTATTCTATATAATGCCACAACAAAATAAGATATCATAGTTGCGACTACTGCTCCCTGTATTCCCATTTTAGGGATACAAACACAATTTAAAACTATATTGGATATCGCTGCTATCATTGTTGTTGTCATAATAGAAACATTTTTCATTGCACCAGAATAAATAGGTGCAAAGAATTCAGCATATGATAAAAATATAGCACCAATCAAAAGCAATGGCACATATATCCATGAATCCCTAAACTCATATCCAACATAAATATTCATAAATGGTTTTATAATCATAATCACAAATGATGATATAATGACTAGCAAAAAACTATATCCTTTAAATGTTTTACTATAAAACTTTTCGTCTCTTGTAGTATCATATTCATTTATTGATGAAATTGTCCAAGCTTGATTGAATATTCCTGTTGCTGTCGTAACTAATGACGGCATTTTTGCTGCCACAGAATATATGCCGACAGCAGATGACCCCATCATAATTTCCAAAATAAATCTATCAGAAAAATTATTTATCCACCAAGAAATAGCATTAAAAATCATTGGTATAGAAAAAATCACCATTTTTTTCATTAGATCTTTATTGATTTTTGTTTTTAAAATTGACGATATAACATTTCCCTCAACAGCTAAAAAAAGCGATGATATAACTGTAGCTATTATCATTGCATACAAATATCCTCTTATGCCTAATTTAATATAAACTAGAAAAATAATATTAAAAACAGCTAATGAAAATGTATATATAATTGAATTTAAAGCATAATATTTATTTTTACCAAGTGTTTTTATATATATAGCTAATTCTCCTCTAAACATACTGACTATAATTAATATACATACATAAAAAGACCATGGCTGCAAAACATTATATTTATTAATTAATGGTCTGCATAAAAATACCATTATGCTTCCTATCATTAAAATAGTTAACGTTATTTTCAAAACGTCATTTTTTTTATATTTATTAGATAAACCAAATCGCAATACTGCATCCCCAATTTGTAATGAAAAAATAGGAATTAACAAATTACTAAAAGTTGTAACTAAATTAATTATTCCATATTCTTCTGTTGTTAAAACATTTGTATATAACGGCAGTAATAAAAACAGAATAATACTAGATCCTATATTACCTAAAGCAAATAACGCTGTATTCGAAAATAATTTTTTTACTTTATTCACTTCATTTTCATTCGTCATTAATTTTTCCTCTATTATAATTCTTCTATATTCTTTCTAAAAAAAGTATCCCTTATTAAAAACAAAGTATTTTTTATATGCAGACATTCCATTAACATTTTTCTTAATCCTGCTTTTTTTATTTTAATATTTTTATTTTTAAATCCATCTACATCAAACTTAGCTTTTTTACTTACTGCACATATCTTTCTTTTCTCTGGTAAATCAATCCCATACGGATAACAATAGCTTGCTGATAATAATAAATAATTCTTTTTGTTAGCAATATATCTATTCAAATGAGATTCATCATGCCACTTAGCAATAACGCCTTTTGATAAATCTATATTTATTCTATCATTTAATATATGACACATTTTCAAAAATTCTTCTGTTCTTCCAGCAAACATTGCCCCTATTACATAATTACTTCCTATATTATATGGCACATAAGCTAAACTCTTACGAGAACGCTCTAATGGTGTATCTTTAATATTGGCATAATAATATCCTGGATGTTTAACAAATGCCATACCCATATCTACTTTATCTGGCAAAAATTCATCCTCATTTACTTGACTCTCACATATTATATTGGCATTAGAAAACATCAAATAATCATTTTGTTTAATTTCATTCTCAATACTTAAAAAATAATTAAATCTCAACAATGTAATTAAGGGCCAAGGTAATGGCATTATATGAACAATATGAATTCTTGAACATTTATCGGTCCCATATATATCATCCTGATCAGTAAATACATAATAATTTTTTTGTGTATTTGGCAAAAATTTTTCTTCCATACTTTCAAAAAAATCCTGCCAAAATTTAAAATATTTGCCTGTACATATGTACAATATACCAATACTTTTACTCATTTATACTCTCCTTATACCTCTATTAAATGCCAATTATCCTGATATATATCTATAGGCATATCAACATTCATCCATCTGCTTGGAGCAACCACTATTTTATCATCATTCTCTGATAAATATTGAGCCCACCAACCAAATGTTGTATTTCCTATAATAAAATGTTTACATTTACTCATAACTGCTAATGATTCAACAACTGTAAATTCTTTGCTTTGTGTTACAACATCATACTTTTCACAATCAATCAAATTTTTTTTAACATATTCAACATTGTCCGAACATACAAAAAAAAGAGGGTTTTCAACTTTTGTTAATATATAATCAATTGATTCTTTCCAATAATCTATTGAACACACATCATATAAACCACTCCCAACATTATGTTCAATTTTTATACTTATACATATACTATTACCATTTACAATTTTGTCATAATTTGGATATTTTTGTAAAAGAGCCTCTGATATTTTTAATTCTCCCAAAAGTTCTTTTCTAATTTCTTTAAAATACTTATCACTTTGAAAATACCCATCTAAAACTATATTCTTCGAATTATTAACACTATAATCTTTATATCCATTTTGACATGCTATAATTCCATTTTTATTATAAATATGTTTTATTTTATTTTCGATTTTTTCTATTTTTCTAAAGTCTTTACCTCTTAATAAAAAATGGTATACTTTGTACATTAAAAATTGTTTTAATATACCATTTTTAATCGAAATCAAAATATCATCTTTATGTTCATATTTTACATTTTTAATATTATATTGCATTAAAGAATTTTCCCAATTTTTTTTCCTAACCGCTGCATCATTAAATATAATCTCTTGTCCTGTTTCGATGCTTATTTTTCTAGCTAACGCATACATAAACAACTGATTTCCTATTCTCCCTTTTAATAAAACATATATCATATTAAATCCTTTCCCATTTATGATTAGTAAAATTATATTTTTTTATAACCTTTGCTGGGTTCCCTGCTGCAATCGAGTAATGAGGTATATCCTTAGTAACCACACTTCCTGCTCCAATGATAGATTTTTCTCCAATTGTAACACCTGATAATATCATAACTTTCTCACCTATCCAGCAACCATTCTTTATATTAACATCAGCTCCTGTTAATTCTTGTTGCATATATGACAAATTACTTTCTGGATTCAATCCGTGATTTTCACTAGTTATTAAAACATTACTAGCAATTAAAACATCATCTCCAATATTTACATTCTTATAAGATAATATAGATAAATTGTAACCCAAAAAACAATTTTTTCCTATTTCAACTTTACTACTATTAGAATATATTTGAATTCTTGAACCTTCAAGAATAGTTGTATTATCGCCTATAAAAATTCTATCAATATTCTTGCATTTTTTTGAATATACAAGTTGCGTATTTTTTCCATAATATCCAAATTTTTTTCTTCTTCTATAAGAATATCTTGTTCTTATTATATATACTTGAATCAGATATTTTATATATTTTTTTAAATAACTCACAACCAATTCCTCTAATTTATTTGTTTATTATTCTTTTCTAAATAATATATTATTGCTCCAATTACATACAAATATTGATTTGCATGTCCCACCATTGACATAGCAGTTAATAAAAAAGGAAATAACACAATTCTAAAACGATAATCTGTTTTCTTTAAAAAAATAAAAAACAATAAAAATAATAAAACAACTCCAATAATACCTGATTCTACAATGTAAACCAGAATTATATTATGTCCTCCATTAATTATGTATTTTCCTGTATTTCCAAAGCCAACTCCAAATAAAAGATTAAAAAATTTAGCACCTTTTAAATATTTCCAAGTATTTTCTACAGCATATAACTTTCTACTCATTGTACCTATATTCATTAACATATGATATAATTCATATCCAAAAGCTGCTATAATTCCTATTAATATCAATTTTTTTTTCGACTTATCAATTCTCAGCTGATACATATATCCAAAGACTACCAAAGCTATAATACTTGCCTTTGATAATGTAAGCAATACCACTATTGCTAAAATTATTTGTTGTTTTTTTAAATTCATTCCCTGATAAATCATTAAATATGTTCCAAAGAAAAATATCGACACAGCAAATATTCCAACAAAATTGGAATCCATAAACATTATACTAGAATATTTATACTTATAATATGATATTCCTGAGGATGTGTTAACTGCCATATTTTGAGGGTGCAGCCATCTATATGCTGTTTCTATCAATAATATAATAATTGTAAAATTGATAAAAATTTTAGATATTCCTTTAATCTGTTCACTACTAATTTTAGATAAACAGTTCATACACATCATACAATACACTAAAGAAAAAAGAACATTATACATTGCATGATTATTATTGTTTAAAATAAAAATTTGTGTAATCACTAAATATATAATAAATAAACATGTACAATTAGATATTGCATCTGTTCTCACATTCAGTTTTCTAAAAGATATACCTATATAAAATAATAAAGCTATAACAAAAGATATATATATTGGACTGATTGGAATAATATTCAAAAAAAAGCCACTAAAAACTACAAGCAAAAATGCCATATAATAATATACTTTCATTTATGTTTCTTCCTATCTTCTTTAAATAAAACAATTCTCATATATATAGCAGTTAATATATACTTAAAAACATATTTTGACTTAATACACGACTTAAGTAATAATATTGCTTTTCTGATTATATTAGATGAATGAACTGCTTCATTTAATACAACTGCTGACTTAGAATATTTTTCCTTTTCTTCAGCACTACAATATATATTTTTATTGTATTCTTCAAAATTAAACATATTTACATTAGCACTTTCACACTTATGAAGTTTTTGAACATATTCAACTGTTTTTCTTTGTACCAACCCATTTGCAGAAACTGTGTTTCCCTGCCTAAGTCTATACAAATATAAATATTCATCCACATTCGCATATTTAAATCCTAAAAATTCTCCTCTAAGCAATAAATCATAATCTTCTGCATATGGAATATCTCTATACCCATCAAGCTGATCATATACGCTTTTATATGTCAACCAAAAATGTGGAATACTTGATATATATTTATTACTCATCTTTATATATTTATCTGATACTGGATACCTTTTATGATTAAATTCTTTTCCATTCTCATCAATTCCAGTTAAATAACTTCCTACTAATGAAATGTCTGGATGACTAATTAAATATTTCATTAATACCTCAAGTCTGTTAGGCATTGAAATATCGTCCCCATCCATCCTTGCTATATACTTTCCACTTGCCTTACTTAGCGCTTTATTTAAAGTTTTACATATTTTTAAATTTTCTTCATTTTTATAAATTTTTATTCTTTCATCTATTTCCGCATACCGTTTTATATGCTGATATGTTTCATCCTTTGAGCAATCGTCAACGATTATTAATTCAAAATTTTTATATGTTTGATTTAAAATACTTTCTATTGCTTCATCTACATACTTCTCGACATTATATACAGGCATTAATATCGATATTTTATTATCATCCATATACTCTCCTATTTATTCTCATCATAAAATAATTTTTCAAACATTGTTTCGTATTCATTTGTCATAAATTCCGCTGACAATCTTTTTTCTTTTATATCTATTATAGCTTGTTTATCAATCAAGCCATAATTTTTTCTCAACTCAGCAAATTTATTGTGGAAATTATACATATTAAAACTCTCACCTATATATATATTGTTATATATATCATATATTTCTCTATGAGATGGTATGTCAGACAGAAAAACGCCTAATCCATAGTTTAAAGCATCTAATACCGCTGTCGAAAAGCCTTCTGATTTAGAAGCTGATATATATATATCAGCCATATCTAAATATTGATATGGATTATCTTGCCAGCCAGTAAATATAATATGAGAATCTGCTAATTTCTGACAATCTGATAACTTGTCTCCTTTGCCAACCATAAATAAATACTCATTTTCATTATGACATTCAACAAATTTTCCCACTAAGTTCACTACATTTTTTCCTTCTGATATATGTCCTACATATAAAAACACTCTATCTTCATCTCTCAATAAATACTTATTTCTCAATTGATCAGATTTTATTTCTATTTTTTCTGTCCCATTTCTAATATAATCAACATTATCTAATTTAGATTCTAAACTCTCAGATACTGTTTTTGAACATCCTATCACTTTATCAAACCTATTCAACTTATTTATATGTATGTTAACCATAATATTGCCAATTATTTTACCATGTTTATTTACATAATCTTCTATCATATTATTATGTATTGTCGCAAACTTTTTTATATTTAATTTTGAGCAAATAATATCTGATAAAATACCATGACTATTTAATACACCAACTGAATAATCCTTTATTATTTTTTTAATTTTTGTCTTTCCATACATAAGTGCATTAAAATAATCTTTATAGTCTAGTTCAACTATTGTAATATTTTTTAATTTTAAATCATTTATTATAACATCACTATTTTTATTTAATATCGTAACAACATATACATTAAATCTATCTGTATCTATATTATTAATTATATTAATT
>OGRR01000936.1_pt1 | contig 21265 bp, 12 predicted proteins | sample 1553511 | NCBI WGS metagenome assembly OGRR01 (sample SAMEA2580040, study PRJEB22360) | human gut metagenome | biome: human gut; feature: human-associated habitat; material: faeces | place: Denmark | collected 2008/2010 | reverse complement strand
GCGAGCTGACAGGCGGCGAGGATGAAAAGGACAGTATCATACGATTTCCGCTTCGAAGACTTTGGAGGCGGCCTGTATTTGCAAGAGAAAAGGAGTGCAGGAAGCTGAAAGAAAATCGGACAAAATAAGTTGATGAAAATGGTAAAATTGTATTATTGTAATTAAACAATACAAATGATAACATATATATTATGTATGAATTTGCGCGAAAGGGAGAGAGGTTATGGAACAAAAAAAGAAAAGAAGAAATAAGAAAAAGTATAATTGCCTGTGACAATGATATAGTTAAACTCAGATCACAGGCTGAAAATCTTGAAGAAATCATAAAAAATCAAAAGTGCACGCAAAAACGTTTTGAGAGTGAATGCGATAAGTATGAAATCAAAAGGCAGAAAAAAAAGATAAAATTAGAGAATATGTCATGTTTAATACAGAATGTTAAGCTAGTTGAAAGATATGTAGGAAGAATGAGCGATCGAGTATCTGGCAATTGTTATAATGTTAACAGTAATAGATTATTGAATATGATGAAACAGATGGACAAAGAGATTCTTAATAATGAAAATATGTTAGAAGAAAAATATGACATGATTTCTTCAATAATGTATAAAAGACAAATCTTAAAGTATGAACTGAGGAGGTTGGGATAGTGGCAGTTATGAATCCTTTGGGGAGTAGAAATATAATTATTATTGATGATAATTATATAGGAGAGTATTCACAGGCATATATGGAGGTGGGAAAACAGATAGATGATATTATTATTAAATATATCGGAATATTAAAAGGGATTATAGATGATGGAAGTATGAAAGGACTTACTGCCGAAAAATTATATAGTTTTGCGGACACTGCAAGCATGTTACTATTTAAGACAGCAGGAGTTTTGTGCGATAACAATAAAAGCAATATGCAAAAATTTATACAGGATATTGATGAGGCAGACAGAGAAATTTACTAAGGAGAATATGTTATGAGCAATGTTTTACAAATTGATAGAAATGGTATTGATGAAGCTGTTAACGACTTACAGGAATTGATAAATGAAATAAATGAAGTTAATATTTCAAAAAGTAAGCAGGAAGGTGATGAAGGCATGGCCTACACTGCCATACAAGAGGGAGAAAAGATAATTGAAAATGTAAAGACGGATTTACAAGGTCTTATACAGGCAACGGCTGATTTTATCGTAAAAATAAATGGTAATTTTGAAGATACAGACCAGAGATGTGCTGAACAGATAAAAGGAGAAGTAAAATAAAATGGGACGAATAAGAAAATTTACACAGGAGGCTTATGATGCGTTGCAGTCAGGAGTTTCAGATGATGGTGAGATACTGGATTTTTTTAGCGATATACCATTAAATATATCGAATTTTTTTAATTCGCTTGAACTTGAAGATGATTTGTCAAATTTTCAAAGCTATCTAAGAGATATATCAGATTTTGAGAATTATACAGCAAAAAAGATTGATGATATTTTTAGGGATGTAATTAATGTTGATGAAACTTATGCAACAATATTTAGAGATTTTAATGATAGGATGACAGATTTTGATACTATAATTAATAAATATTAAAATAAATCTTGAATAAATCAAGAAGTAATATATACACATGATGTGAGGTAGAAAATGAAAATAAGAGTACCAGAATATTTTAAAGATTTTAAATGTATATCTTCAGAATGTGAAGATACATGTTGTGCCGGATGGGGAATAGTAATTGATGATGAAACTTATAAAAAGTATCAAAAGGTTGAAGGACCTTTTGGTGAGAGACTAAGAAATGAAATAGTACATGATGCTGGAGAAAATATATTTGTATTAAGGGGAAATAATTGTCCGTTTTTAGATGAAAAAAAATTATGTGATATTTATAAGAATGTTGGAGAAGATGCTCTTTGTTATACTTGTAAACAGTATCCAAGGTATACAGAGGAATTTGGAAGTTTACGTGAAGTTGGAATTTCGTTATCATGTCCTGAAGCTACAAGAATAATTTTAAGAAATTCAAAGAAAGCTACTTTTGAGTTAGATGAAAATGATGAAGAAGTAAATAGTTATAATGATATTAATGCAAAACTTTATTTAGAACTTATACAATGTAGAAAAATAATATTAGATATTATTCAAGAGAGAGAGATTGATTTAAATGTAAGAGCTTCAATAGTATTATATTTCACTAAAGAAATTCAAGATAAAATAGATGAAAATGATATTTCAGATATAAGATTTATTAGGGAAAAATATCTTGATAGAAATTTTGTAAAAGATGTTATCACTACATTGGAGAAATATAATAATAAAGAAAATTATAAATATCATAATATGAAGGAATATTTTAATGTGTTTAAGAGATTAAAGCATATAACTCCTAATGATCCTTTAGGCTTAGATGATGCTATAAGATATTTTTGGCAAAGTGAAGATGATAAAGAGGTGTATTTATCTAAGCATAAGGCATTTAATAAGTATTATAAAGAAAAGATATATAAGTTTGAACATATATTAGTCTACTTTATATTTAGATACTTTATGAAAGCAGTATTTGATTATGATGTATCTGCAAAGATAAAAACAGCAATAGTTAGTTACTTGATGATTAAGGAGTTATGTATTGTAAGATTTACTGAAGAAGGTCAGCTTAATGATGCGGATATAGTTGATATTAGCCATATGTATTCAAAGGATATTGAGCATTTAGAAGAAAATATTGAAAGTTTAGCAGAAATATTTGAAACTAATGATGTTTTTTCTGTTGAAGAAATGTTAATTACATTAATGAATTAAATTGATCACAATAAATTTAAAAAATAATAATTTAACTGTTGATATAGAGAAAATGAAACAAGGCGATTATATGTTACAAGTATTTGCTGCATATACGGATATAAAAGAAGGAGATAGTTTAGTCAATGCACTTAGAACTATAGATCTTTTCCATAATGAAATAGAGGCTAATAAAGATGATATAGGAATAGTTTTAACTTATAATGATATATTAAAAAATATAGAGCAAAATAAGATGAGTGCGCTTTTATCTATAGAAGAAGGGGCATGTTGTAAGGGTAATATACAACTCCTTAGAAATTTTTATAGATTAGGTGTTAGAATGATGACTCTAACTTGGAATTATGAAAATGAGCTTGGATTCCCAAATGAAATAATAAATGATAAATTAGTTTTAGATAGAGGATTAAAAAAATCTGGATTTGAATTTATAGAAGAGATGGAGAATCTAGGTATAATAATAGACGTTTCACATTTATCTGATGCAGGATTTTACGATATATTAAATAACACTAAAAAGCCATTTGTAGCTAGCCACTCTAATGCGAGAAGCATCTGTGGACATAGACGTAATATGACTGACGATATGATAAAAAAATTAGCTCATAGGGGTGGAGTTATGGGGCTTAATTTCTATTCTTGTTTTCTAAACAATAATGCTACAGATGATGATATGTCTAAAATGGACGATATGATAAATCATATTAAACATATCAAAAACATAGGTGGAATAGAAGTTATAGGTTTAGGAAGTGATTTTGATGGAATAGATTGCAAAGTAGAAATTGAAAATGCTTCTAAGATGCAAATTTTAGCAGAAAAGATGAAAAAAGAAGGATTTACAGAAAAAGAAGTAGAACATATATTCTATAAAAATGTTTTAAATTTATTCAAAGAAATATTATAATATACTTTAATAGAATTAAAATGTGCAGATAAATTAAAATTAGAGCCTGCTAAATGCAGGCTTTAATACTTTGAGAGAGGTGACAGTATGATTGTAAAACTGAAAGAGAAAAATGAAATTTTACAAAATTATATACAGATAATAAAAGATAATAATTTTAAATCTAGCGATATATTAATATTTACAGATAATAGTGTAGCTTCATTAAATTATATTAGGCAAATAGATATAAATATAAGTGAGGAGCTTAAAATACGTACATATAGTCAATTTGTAAGAGAGGAAGTAACAACATACTGGCCTATTATTTTATCATCTTGTAAAAACATAATAAAAAAAGATTTAGTTCCAACATTTATATCGACTAATTTAAAAACATATATATTTGAAAAAAAAATAGAAGAAATGAGAAATAAAAATAGCTATTTTGAAGATGTTACGGGAACGAATAGAGCTATAGCTTCAAATATTATGAATAATTTAGACCATGCTATTTATAATGAAATAGATTATAAAAATATAGGTGAAAAAGTTTACAATTCTAAAGCAAATAAAGATAATATTAATAACAAATCTTATATTCAAATGAACGAGATAATAGAAGAGTATATGGATGAGATGATAAGCAATTCTATCATAGATAATACTATAAGTATTTATTTATACAATAATTATTTATTAAAAGATAAAATATATAAAGATCAGTTAGCTAAGAGATATAATTATTTATTTGTAGACGATTTACAAAATATAAGTGCAAGTCAAGTTTCTTTAATAGAGTTTTTTGAAGAAAAAGAAAAGCAAATTTATTTATATTTAGATAATAGCAAGTATTTTTCTTCATTTATAAAAAATGACCTTAAATATATACATAATAAACTATTGATTCAGGAAGAAAATTATTCAAATATAGGTATATTTGATTTGATAAATATGCCCGCAAAAATAGAACTAGATCAAAGCAATCAATTATACGGTGAAATGATTGATAATATAGCGTTGAAAATTGAAAAACTAGTTGAACAAGGAGTAAGTAAAAAAGATATTGTCATTATAAATCCTATAAATACTCCTGTACTTGATTATGAAATATCGAATAAATTAAGTTCAAAAAATATAGATATATTAACTATAAAAAATAATAGCAAACTTATAGATTATCAATATGGAAATGTACTTTATGTTGCAGTAACGATTTATTGTAAAAAACAACAATATATAAAAGAAGAGGAATATATAAACTTTATCCAAATTTTATTTAATTTAAATAGGTTAGAAGCATATAGAGTATATAAAAATAGAGATAATGATGAAAATTATAAATCAGTAATTAAATATATAGATACAAAAAGGGATGAAAAACTAGATATAGGAGAGTTTTTGACTAAGTTTTATATAGATAAGGTTTTAAATTTAAATGAGGGGCTAAATAATGTATTTATATGCAAAAATATAATTTCGGAAAGTGAAGCATTTGTAGATACATTAGAAAAGTTAAATTTAAAAGATAATAAAGATGCAGATGAAATATTTATAATATCTCTGAAAAAATTTATAAAAGATTATTTTATTGCAAGAGATATTGAAGATATAAAAAATAAGGATGCGGTTTTAATTACAACATCTTATTCATATATAGCAAATAATATAGATAGAAAGATTCAAATTTGGGTCGATATAGGAAGTAATACTTGGAATATGAAAATTGAAAAGGATTTGGCAAATCCACTGGTATTAAAAAAATCATTTAAAGATGGCGAAATTTATACAAGTGAAATTGAAGAAAATTATAAGAAATATTATATGTATAACACTGTATATAACTTACTTAAAAATGCAGAAAATATATATGCATATAAAAGTGAATACTCAATAAATGGGTATATACAAGAAGGTGGTTTATATAGCACGATACTTAGACTTATAGATAGAGGAGGTGAGAATATTGACTAAGATAAATTATAGAAAAGACCAGATACCTATAATGAACTATGAATGTGGAACTATGGCTGTGCCAGCAGTTCCAGGAGCGGGAAAAACATTTATAGTTACTAATTTAGTAGCAAAACTATTAGAGGAAAATAAAAATGAAAAAGGTAAAATTTTAATCCTTACATATATGAACAGTGCGGCAAATAATTTCAAAGGAAGAATAAAAAAGATTTTAGAAGAAAAAGGAATAGAATCTACAAATGGTTTTGAAGTTATGACAATTCACTCATTAGCTGCAAAAATAATAAAAGAAAAACCGGAAGCTATGATGCTTAGCGAGGATTTTAATATAGCTGATGATTTTCAAAAGACGATGATGCTAAATGACTGCATAAACACATTTAGAGCAAGCGGAGGAGAAACAGCGTTTAGATTCTTTTTAAAAGAACAAAAAAATCAAATGTGGTATGATATCCAGCTAGAAGCATGGGAAAATGGATTTTTTGAATTAGTATCAAAATCAATAAGTAATTTAAAATACAATGATATAAGCCCTCAAAGTTTAGAAGCAAACACTCTTAGCAATAAGGGAATATTAAAAATCATAAGCTTTATCTACACTGAATATGATAAAAGATTAAAACAAAATGGACTTTTAGATTACGACGATTTACTAATTTACGCATATAAAACTCTATGTTCAGATGATAAGCTAAAAGAAAAATTCCAAAATAGATATAGATATGTTTTTGAGGACGAGTGCCAAGATTCAAACGAAATTCAGGGAAAAATAATCAAGTTAATATGCGAAGAACATAACAATTTGGTTAGAGTTGGAGATGTAAACCAAAGTATAACAGGGACATTCTCATCTTCAGATCCTAAGTTTTTTAAAGAGTTTATGAAAGAGGCAGATTATTGTTACGAGATGAATATGTCAAATAGAAGCTCTGCCGATATATTGGAATTAGCAAATAATTTAGTTCAATTTGTATGCAGTGATTTATCTCAAATAGAATGTAGAGATGCACTTCAAGAAATAGAAATAAAAACAGTAGAAAAAGGACAAGGATATAAAGAAAATCCAGAGCCTGATAAATATCAGATAAATGCATTGTGGTATAGAACTTTTGAAGATGAAGTCAATAAAACAGTGAAGTTTGTAAAGGGATTAAAAGCAAAATATCCAAATAAAAGTATAGGTATACTAGTTCCATACAATTCACAATTAAGTCAAGTTTCAAAGGTTCTTGAACAAGAGGGACTAGAGTTTGAAGAGCTAGGTCCAAATTCAAAAAACAAAAGAAAGATAATAGACAATATAGCTAAAATAATAGATTTTATATTAGAGCCTGACGATATAGAAAAATTAATCACAGCATTATCAGATGTATTTATAAAAACTGACAATAAAGAAGGCAAATCGGACTTTTTAAATATACTTAGACAATATACAACTGAAGAAATACTATACAGCGATATAAAAGATAAGCCACTTATAATAGACGATAAATGCGATATGTATATTACGTTTAAAGTGGGATTAAACTATTTAGTGGAAATTTTAGAACATTCCACAACAAAAATAGATGAATTGATTTTATTTATAAAAGAGAGATTGGATTTAAAAGATGAAGAAAAATCACTAGTAGATTATGTAGCATTTTATGTGAGATATTTAATAAATGAAATGCCAAATATAACGCTTAGAGAAATTTTAGATATATTATATGACAGTCGAAATAAAGTATTTAATTATATGATAGATGTCGTATATGAGATAAATGGATATGAACCAGAGCCAGGGAGTATAACAGTTTGTAATTATCACAAATCAAAAGGAATGGAATGGGATCAGGTGTTTCTACTTCAATTAAACAAATTTCATTTCCCAGACAATATAAATCAAAAATTCCAATGTGATAAGTGGTACCTAAAAGATAAATACAAAAATACAGAGGCTTTAATAGACAATCAGATAGATTTATTAGTAAATGGTAAGATTACACAAAATCATTATACAAAAACAAAAATAGATGTTATAAATGAAAAAATAAGACTTCTATATGTAGGTATAACAAGGGCAAAAGAGACACTTATAATGATGGGAAGTAGTTATCAAAATGAAGAAGAATCAAAAAATAAAAAGAAAATGCAAGAACCTTGTATATATCTTACAAGATTAAATCAATTAATAAAAAATAAGAGGGGGATGGATAAATAATGAATCAAAAACTAAAATACTTTGTCTACAGTCAAAATTCATTGAATACGTTTAAATCGTGCCCTCTAAAATTCAAATATAAATATATAGATAATATAAATTGGAAATTTGACGGTATAGAAAGCAGAGATTACTATGAAGGTCTAAAATCTGGTAGCGAATTTCATTTATTGTGCGAAAGGTATTTTAAAAATATTCCAATTGGAGAAAATATAAGTGAAGAGTTTCAATTATGGATGCAAAAGATAAAAGACACTATAAAAATAGATAATTCAAAAATATATCTGCCAGAATATGAGGCTAGAATTAAAATAAAAAATAATTATTTAACTGCAAAATACGACTTAGTGATTATAGACAAAGACAGTATAGAAATTTGGGATTGGAAGACAGAATCTCAAAAGACAAGTTACAAAAATATAGAGAGCAGGATGCAAACTATAGTATATATGTATCTTGCAAAAGAAGTTATACAAAAAATATATAATATGGATATACCTATAGAAAATATAAGTATGAAATACTTTAGATTGAAAGTGGACGATAAACCTATAACTGTAAAATACAGCAGTGAAAAATATTTAAGAAGTAAATCTTTTATAGAGAATAATATAGAAAATATAAATAACTTAGATTTTGACTCACACATACAAAAAAATAAAAATCACTGTAAATTCTGTGAGTTTAATAAGCTTTGTAACAATCAAAATATAAATTACGATATGATTAGTGAAATGGAAGAGGAGGATGATTAATGGGACTTAGATTTGTATTTGGAAGAGGGGGAAGCGGAAAGAGTACATACCTGCTAAATGAAATAAAAACAAGAGTTCAAGACAACGAAACATCACCAGTTATACTATTAGTTCCAGAACAATATTCCTTCGAGATGGAAAAAAGAGTGAGTTCTCTTTATTTAGGAAAAGAAAAAGATAAATATATGAGAACAAGAGTACTTAGTTTTAATACTATGAGTGCACTTGTGTTTACAAAAACAGGTGGTTTAACAGACGTTAATATAAATTCAAGTGGGAAAGCTATGATAACTTATAAGGCAATAGAAAAAGTTGCAGATGAGTTAAACGTGTTTTCAAAAGCAGCATCACAAACTGGATTTGTAGGTTCAGTAAGTGAGATGATAAGCGAGTTAAAACAATATAACGTAAATTACGATATGCTTGAATATATATCTGAAGATATAGAAAATGAAACACTTAGATTAAAATTAAAAGATGTTAGCAAGATATATGAGGCTTTTGAAAATGAATTACATGAAAACTATGTGGATTCACAAGATATGCTAGGTTCATTGGCTGTGAAACTAGAAAACACAAGTTATTTTGATGGATGTTATGTTTATATAGATGAGTTTACAGGGTTTACACCAAAACAGTATTCTATTTTAGCAAAACTGCTAAAAAAGGCAAAAGAAGTGACGATTGCATTAACTGTGGATAACGTAAACTACTTAAATTATAGAAAGAATGATCCTTTTTCAAGAACTAAATATACATATGAAAAGCTTAGAAAATTAGCTATGGATAACGGCGTAAAAATAAACCCATATGTAGATTTAAATAGAGGAAAGATAAAGCGATTTGAAAACAACAAAGAACTTCTACATTTAGAGAGATACTACCATGCATACCCATATCATGATTATGAAGAAGAAGTAAACTATATAAAAATAAAGGAGTTCAACAATTTATACGAAGAAGTTGAACATATAGCAAAAGAAATAGTAAACCTAGTTCGCGATAATAATATAAGATACAAAGATATAACAGTAGCGACTAGAGATTTAAATAGATATGACTTTTTAGTACATTCAATATTCAACGAATATGAAATACCTAACTTTATCGATAAAAAGAGAGATGTAAAGTCAAATCCGATAATAGTTTTAATAACTTCAGCACTTGAAATAAAAAATAAACGATACTCTTATGAAGTTATGTTTAGATATTTGAAAAGTGGGCTAATAGGTTTAAGTGTAGATGAAGTCAGCTTAATCGAAAATTACGTTATATTAAACGGAATAAAAGGTAAGAAGTGGCTTGAGGAAAAATGGGAATATAGAGCAATAAATAATTACAACTCTGAGATGAGTGAAGAAGAAGCTGAAACTATAAATAAGATAAACGAAATAAAAAATAGAGTTCTAGGTCCTGTTATTAAGCTTCAAAACAAATTAAAAGGTAAAAAGAGCTGCAGAGAAATATGTAAAAATATCTATGAATTTTTAGTAGATATAAATATGGAAGAAACGATTTACGATTTAGTAGAAGGCTTTAAAGAAAAAGGTGAATTAGAAATAGCGAGCCAATATTCTCAAGTTTGGGATATAGTTATCGATATATTAGATCAAATTGTCGAGATAATGGGCGATGATGTTGTATCTATGGATAGATTTATCAAAATCATAAGCCTTGGATTTGAAGAATATGAACTTGGACTTGTTCCACCAAGTGTAGATCAAGTTTTAGTAAGTAGTGTTGATAGGATGAAGAACCCAAACACAAAATATCTTTATTTAATAGGGGTTATAGATGGTATATTTCCTCTGATTTCAAAAGAAAAAGGAATATTAACAGATAAAGATAGAAATACCCTTATGGATAGAGGAATTGAAGTAGATATAGATAGTAAGACTAAAACTTTTGAAGAACAGTTTTTAGTATATAAAGCACTTATATCGACTTCTGAAAATCTAATACTGACATATCCAGTTGCAGATTCAGAGGGAAGAAGTTTAAGACCTTCGATAATAATATCTAGGCTTAAAAAGATATTCCCAAAATTAGAAGTTGAAAGCTATCTATTAGAAAATAAAAGAGAGACAGAAGAAGAGATGATGGACGATATCACAGTTAAATCTCCAACATTTAATAAGATGGTAAATAAAATAAAATCATTTGATAATGGTGAAGAAATAGAAAATTTATGGTTAGATGTATACAGATATTTTGCAAATGATAAAAAATATAAAGAAATTACAACTAAGATAATTTCAGGACTTACTTACACAAATATGGTTCATAAAGTATCTGAAGAAAAGATAAATAAACTTTATGAAACTCACAATCTAAGTGTATCTAGATTGGAAAAATACTCATCTTGTCCATTTGCCTACTTTATTCAATATGGACTTAAGGCACAAGAGAGAAAAGAGTACACATTTGCGGCTCCTGATTTGGGAACATTTATACACAATATAATGTACGAATTCTCAAAATCACTTGAAAAAGATGGACTTCACTGGAGTCAAATTAACGATGCTTATATAGAAAAGAAAGTTGTATCTATTGTAGACGCTATGATTTCACAAATACCAGGATTTATATTAAATAGTTCACCAAGATATAAATATCTATCTTACAGACTTAAAAAGATGCTTATGGCGGCTATAAATATAATCGCTATACAAATCAAATCTGGTGAATTCGAACCTATAGATTACGAAGTTAACTTTGGACAAACTGGAAAATATCCACCGATAAGAATAGTTTTAGAAGATGGAACACAGATTAATCTAATCGGCCAAATAGATAGAATAGATGAATTTGATGAAAATGACGATAGATATATAAGAATAATCGACTATAAATCATCAGACAAAAATATAAATCTTACAGAAGTTTATTATGGATTACAACTTCAATTGTTGGTTTATCTAGATGCAATACTTGAAAGTGCGATGAAAAAAGGAAGTAGTATTCATCCAGCTGCGATTTTATATTGTAAAATTGATAACCCAATTGCAAAATTCAATGAAAATAAAGAAGAAGAGCAAATAGACGAAGAAATATTAAAACAATCTAAGATGAAAGGGTTGCTTGTAAAAGACACTCATATAATCAAAAAGATGGATAAATCATTATATGAAGAAGATGTAAAATCATCATTAATAGTGCCAGCAGCTTTAAACAAAGACGGAAGTTTATCAAAGAGCACAAATAGTGTAACATATCAAGAATTTGAAGTTCTTAGAAAATATGTTAAACACGAGATAAAAGAATTATGTGAAGGTATGTTAGGTGGAGATATAAGTATAAATCCTAATAAACACAAAGATAGAACTTCATGTGATTTCTGTATATATAACGCGATATGTCAATTTGACTCAACATTAAAAGACAATAACTATAACATTATAAAAGATAAAAAGAACGAAGAAATTATTCGTATGATGGCTGAGGAGGTGGAATAATGAGTTCTCCAAAATGGACACAGGAACAAAAAAATGTTATCGATAGTAGAGGTGGGAACTTGTTAGTTGCTGCTGCAGCTGGTTCTGGAAAAACTGCCGTACTTGTAGAACGTATAATACAGATGATTTTAAATTCAGATTTAAAAATCGATATAGATAAATTATTAGTCGTTACATTTACAAATGCAGCTGCCTCTGAAATGAGGGAGAGAATAGGAGATGCGATATCTAAGAAATTAGATGAAAATCCAGAAGACGAGCATCTTCAAGACCAATTAGTGCTTTTAAATAAAGCGAGTATAACTACAATTCACTCGTTTTGTCTAGAAGTTATAAAATCAAATTTCCACAAAATAAATTTAGATCCTAATTTCAGAATAGGTGATGAAACAGAATGTTCACTTATGAAATTAGAAGCTATTGATGAAACATTTGATATTCTTTATGAGCAAAATGATGAAGAATTTTGCTACTTAGTAGACTGCTATGCTGAAAAAAGAGGTGACTCAAACCTACAAAACTTAATTTTATCTATATACAGTTTTGTTATGGCATCTCCATATCCAAAAGTATGGTTAAAAGAAAGTGCAGAGGATTTTAATATAACTTATGATTTCGACTTTGCAACATCAAAATGGGCAAAAGCTATACTTGGAACGGTTAAAATACAAATGGAAGGTATAGAAAAGTCACTTTGCAAAGCTATAGAAGATGTATATGGTATAGACGAATTAGTAACTTTTACTGATAAATTAAAAATAGAATATGAAAAAATAAAAGAAATACTATACGCATGCGACACTTCATGGAGTGATGCATATAGACAAATATCATCTATGACTTTTGAAAACTATGCAAAAGGCGTTAAGAGAATACCGAAAGATGCGCCATCTTATATAAAAGAAGAAAAAGACAAAGCAAAGAAGATAAGAGATAATGCAAAAAAATCTATTGAAAAGATAAAGACATCTGTATTTAATAAAAATTATGATGACTTAAAAGACGAAATAAAATTCTTATATCCAATAGTTAAATCTCTATCTGATGTGGTTCTTATGTTTGAACAAATATATAGCCAGAAAAAGCGTGACAAAGGTATTATTGACTTTAACGATATAGAACATTTTGCACTACAAATACTTACAGAAACAGATGAAAATGGAGACTTTGTATTTGACAAAGAAGGCAAAAATATTCCTTCAGATATAGCACTTGAATACAGAGAAAAATTCTATGAAATATTTATAGATGAATACCAAGATAGTAACCAAGTTCAAGAGGTTATACTATCAACTATTGCAAAACAAAAAGAACCAAATAGATTTATGGTTGGTGACGTAAAGCAAAGTATATATAGATTTAGACAAGCAAAACCGGAGATATTCCTTCAAAAATACGCTACTTATGATACTGATTTATCTAGCAAATATAAAAAAATAATGCTTTATAAAAACTTCAGAAGTAGAAAAGAAGTAGTAGACAGTGTTAACTATATTTTCGAACATATAATGAGCAAAAATTTAGGTGAAATAGATTATAACGAAGAAGAAAAACTAAATTTAGGAGCAAATTTTGAAGAAGTAGAAGATGAAAAAATAATACTAGGTGGGGCTACTGAAATACACTTGATGGAGAAAAAAGTACCTGAAGTTGAAGATCCAGACGAAGAAGAGGAAGAAGGCGAAGATTTAGATGCAAGTCAAATTGAAGCTAGAATGGTTGGGAAAATAATAAGAGATATTATGAGACCTAATGAAAATGGCGAGATAATGCAGGTGTTTGATAAAAAGCTAGAGACTTACAGAAACGCAGAATATAAAGATATAGTAATACTACTTAGAGCGACTTCAGCATGGGCACCAGTTTTCGCAGAAGAATTAATAAATATGGATATACCAACATATGCAGATATGGGACAAGGTTACTTTGAAACAATGGAAATACAAGTTATAATGTCATTCTTAAAAGTAATCGACAACCCAATGCAAGATATTCCACTAATTGCGATATTACGTTCACCTATATATGGATTTACACCAGAAGATTTTATCGATATAAGAATTACAGATAAAAAAGTTAGTTTCTATGAAGCTATGAGGATGTTTGTCGGTGAAAAAATAGATTTAAGTAATGAAGAAGAACAAGATATAGCTGAAGATGAAATAAGTGACCATACAGGTAATGAAATAATAGATGTAAATATAAATGAAGAATATACTGATGATGTAAGTTATCTTGAATATCAAAATATAGAAGAAAATAGCTATGTGGAAGCTGATATGGATGATTATTATCAAAATATCAATTATGAAGATTTTGAATATGAAAATGAAGAGTTTATATACAATGATGAAGTTATGTATGAATCATATATAAATGAAAATGTAGAAGACAATTTAATTTATGAAATAAACTCAAATATTGAAGGAGATGAAGAATCTCAAAAGAGTGAACTTGAATTAAAAGTAAGAAGATTTTTAGATGATTTGAAAGAACTTCAAGAAAAATCTATGTATATGAGCACTGATGAATTCTTATGGTATATATATACAAATAGTGGATATTATGCATATTGTGGAGCATTGCCAGGTGGAAGCCAAAGACAAGCAAATTTAAGAATACTATTTGAAAGAGCAAAACAATTTGAAGAGACAAGCTTTAAAGGAATTTTTAATTTTATAAACTTTATAAGTAAATTAAAAAAATCAAATTCTGATATGGGAAGTGCAAAAACTTTAGGTGAAAATGCCAACGTAGTCAGAATAATGAGTATACACAAAAGTAAAGGGCTTGAATTCCCAATAGTTATCTGTTCTGGAATGGGAAGAAACTTTAATACAATGGACTTTAGAAAAGATGTATTATATCACCACGAGCTTGGATATGGGCCTCAAATTGTGGACTTTGAAAGAAGAATCTCTTATCCAAGTATTGCAAAAGAAGCCTTAAAATGCAAAATAAATATAGAAAATATATCAGAAGAGATGAGGATATTATATGTTGCTCTTACAAGGGCAAAAGAAAAATTAATAATAACATCATCTATAAAGGATATAGAACAAAATATGCATAAATGGTCATCAAATATATCAACTGAAAAGATGGTTTCAAAATACGATATATTAAACGGCAAAAACTATATGGACTGGATGATGCCAGCAATTATAAAACATAAAGATTTAGAAGATATTAGAGAAACTTATAATCTATCTACATCTATAAGTATGGAAGATGAATCAAAATGGTCTGTAAAAACTTGGAGTAGAGATGATATAGATTTTGAAAAACACGAAAAAGAAGGAATAAGAGAAGTTCTAAATACTATGGATTTATCACAGCATGATACAGAATACTACGAGCAAATAGAGAAAAAACTAAACTTCGAATATCCTTATTTAGGAGTTGTGAAAAAGGCTGCTAGTATATCTGTAACAGAGATAAAGAAAAGACAAGAAGAGTATGAAGAACAAGAAGACTCTCTTGGCTTATACAAACATAAAACTACACTTAAAAAGCCAAAATTCTTAAGTGAATCACAAAAATCAGAAAAAATAACAGGTGCAAGAAGAGGTACTATAGTCCATTTAATAATGGAAGTTTTAGACTTTGAAAAGGTAAATACAGAAAGTGAAATAAAAGCACAGATTCAAGATTTAGTAAAAAGAAGAATTATAACAGAAAAAGAATCTCAAGTTTTATCACCAAGAAAAATAATGAGATTTTTCAAAAGCCCGATAGCTAAGAGAATGTTATCATCAAAATTTGTAAAAAGAGAACAAAAGATATATACTCAAATAAAAATGAACGATATATATCTAAATGATGAAATATTTAAAAATAATAGAGAAACATACGAAAATGAGTCAGTTATGCTTAGGGGTGTTATAGATTTATACTTTGAAGAAGATGATGGACTAGTTATCTTAGATTATAAGACAGACTTTGTAGACAAAAATAATAAAAAAGAAATAATACATAAATATAAAAAACAAATAGAAATTTATGCAGATGTTCTTTCTAAATTGACGGGTAAAAAGGTAAAAGAAAAGTATTTGTATTTATTTGGTATAGATGAACAAGTAAAAGTTGATTAAATAATTATAGGTATTAAAAGGAGAGATCAATAAAAGATGAAATTTATTCATACATCAGATTGGCACTTGGGAAAAACTTTAGAGGGAAATAGTAGATTAGAAGAACAAGAGATGTTTTTAAATGATTTTGTGGATATAGTAGAACAAAATGATATAGATATGGTTATAATAGCTGGAGATATTTACGATACATCAAATCCTCCAGCTGCTGCCGAAAAGTTATTTTATAAAACTATATGCAAATTAGCAGACGACGGAAATAGATGCGTAGTTATAATTTCAGGAAACCATGATAATCCAGAAAGATTATCAGCGATTACACCTTTAGCAGAAGAAATGGGGATATTGGTATTTGGATATCCCCTAAGTAAAACAACTGAGGCAAAATACAAAGGATTTGAGATAACTCAAGCTTTAGAAGGGTGCACAAAATTAAATATAAATGGAGAAAAAGTAACATTAATCACACTTCCATATCCAAGTGAAAAAAGACTAAATGAAGTTATAAAAGGTGATACAGAAAGAGAGCAACAAATATCATACAGCAAAAAAGTAGGAGACTTATTTAGAAAATTAGAAGAGAATTTTGAAGAAGACAGCATAAATATAGCGGTAAGCCATATTTTTGTAGTTGGAGGTGAATCAACAGAGTCAGAAAGACCGATTGAATTAGGAGGAAGTCTCCTTGTACAAAAGTCAGATTTACCACAGAATTCTCAATATACAGCATTAGGTCATCTACATAAACCACAAAAAGCATCAGAGAGATTAAATGCGTATTACTCTGGTTCTCCAATTCAATATAGTAAAAGCGAGAGAGTATACTCAAAAGGGGCTAAGATTGTAGAAGTACACCCAGGACAAGATGCAATAATAGAAGATATTTATTTCAAAAACTACAAGCCAATAGAAGTATTTAAATGTAAAGGGATAGAAGAAGCTATAAATATATGCGAAGAAAATAAAGATAAAAATATATGGTCTTATTTTGAAATAGTAACAGATGAAGTAATAAATCAAAAAAATATTAAGACGATGAAATCTTTATTAAAAGATATTATAGAAATAAAACCGATAATAAATCAAAGCTATGAATATGAACATGTTGATATGAGGGAAAAAACAATGAAAGAATTATTCGTTGAATATTATAAATTTAGAAACAAAGTAGAGCCTAAGGGTGAACTATTGGATTTATTTTTACAGATAGTTGAAGAAGAGGGTGACGATAATTGAGACCGATTAGATTAGAGATAAGTGGATTAAATAGTTATATAGAAAAACAAGTTGTGGATTTTAGTGAATTAACTTCTAGAGGTTTATTTGGGATATTTGGTAAAACAGGAAGTGGAAAATCAACAATACTAGATGCTATAACTATAGCTATGTATGGAAATATATCTAGAGATACTAAAGAATACATAAATACATCAAGTGATAGTGCGAAAATTAAATATATATTTGAAATAGGAAATAAACACAATAAAAGAAGATACTGCATTGAAAGAGATTTTAGAAGAAGTAAATCAGGAACTGCTAATTCAAGTAGAGCAATATTAACTGAAATACATATGGATAATACCGAAAGTGTAATAGCTGAACAAAAAATGAACGTAGATAAGGCTATTATAGATATAGTAGGTCTTACTGCATCTGATTTTACTCGCTCTGTTGTATTACCACAAGGGAAATTCAGCGAATTTTTACAACTAGATGATAGTAAGAGAAGAGAGATGCTTGAAAGAATTTTCAATCTTGAAAAATACGGAAGATCCCTTACAGAAAAAATAAAAAATAAGAGAGATGGCAAAAAAATAGATATAGAAGTTTTAGAAAATAGTCTTTTACAATACGATGGAACGACACAAGAAATATTTGATGAAACATATAATAAGCTTACAGAGTTACAAGCTTTATCTAGAGATATGAGAAGAGAACTTGATGAAGCTGAGAAAAAATACAACGATTATAAAGAGATTATAGGATATCAACAATCTTTAGAAGAAAAGGAAAATAAAAAATTAAAATTAGATGAAAAATCTAAAATAATCGAAGAAAATAAAGAAAAAGTAGAGCGTTCAGGTCACGCTAAAATAATAAATCCACATATAAAAAATGTACAGGATTTTGAAAAATCTATATCTCAATATAGTACAGAATTAGCAACCTTAGAATCTGAATGTACATCTTTAAATAGAGAGTATGAATCTACTAAATTGAAATATGAACAAGCTCAACATGAAAAAGATAGCAAGTTAGAAGGTCTTATATCTAGTAAACAAAAATTTGAGAGAGCAATTATAATACAAGAAAAAATAAAAGATATAATATCAAAAATAGATGCTTTAAAATCTAAGATATACGATTATGAAAAAGAGAAATCAAATTTAGCAAAAGAAATAGAAGCCTTAGATGAGAAAAATACTCAAGTAAGCAACTTTATAAAAGAAAATGAAAGTAAAATATCATCACTTAGAACTAGTGAAGATTTTAAAGAAAAAGTTTATAAGGCTTTTGAAGTTGAAAAAGAATACCTGAGAATTAAAAAGGAATTTGAGGAAAATCAAAAAGATATACCTGTTTTAACTAAGGAGTTAGACTCATTAAAAAGCAATTTTAGATATGCAGAAAATGCAACTAAAGATGTAAAAACAGAGCTTAAAAATTCTAATGAAAAATACGATATATTAGTTTCAAAAAGTCCTGGAACTAATGATGAAATCGTAGTTATGTCTAATAAAGCTACAAATTTAAAAACTCTTTATGAAAAAACTAAGCAAAATGAAAGTAAATTAGAACAACTTCAAGAAAAGTTTAATAAAGACAAAGAAGAAAAATTCAAGTTAGATAGAGAAGTTAAAAGTTTAAAAGAAGAACTTGAAAAATATAAAAATGAAAGAACTTCTTTGGAAAAAGATTTAAACGAAGAAAAATTTTTAAATTTAGCAAATGAATTAAAAAATGAATTGCAAGATGGTAAACCGTGCCCAGTGTGTGGTTCAATGCATCATCCTAATATAGATAAGATAAATAATAACGATAAAATAAACTACATAGAAGAGCAAATTAGAAAAGTAGAACAAAAGATAGAAGAGATTACAAAGGACTACGATAGCTCGATACGTCAACAAAGTAAGTTACTTAGCACAATAAGTATGACAGAGGAATCTATAAATGAGATAAAACGTGAAATAGGTGATTCAAAATCTAGTGATATTAATGATGATTTAAATATGTTATCGAGAGAGATAATATCGCTTAGAGAAAAAATAGCTGATTGGACTGAGAATAAAGAAAAATTAGAAGAGCAAATTAAAGAGCTTGAAAAGACTAAAAATAAAAGAGAAAAAGAAGAGCTTGAATTAAGTAAGGATATATTAAATAAGAGTGATAATTTAAATTCTTTAAAAGAAAATGTAGATAAAATAGGCAAAAATTATGACACTATAAAGAAAGAATATCTATATTTAGTATCTAATTTAAAAATAGATAATTTAAAAGAAAAAGTTGAAGAAATAAACAAAAACTCTAGAATTATCGAAGAAATAGAAAAAGAAAACTCTGAATTAAAACTTAAAAAAGAAGGTATCGAAGCTGATTTAAAATTAAAAAGAGATAACTTTATAGAATTAGATAAAAATATATCTAGCTTAAATAAAGAAAATGAAAGCAATTTAAAAGATAAAAGTGAAAATGAAACTGAATTCAATCTAATAACAAAAGGTGAAAATCCAAGACATCTGTTAGATAATATTTTAGATGAAATAGAAAGAATAACATCTACAGAAGCAAAATTAAGAGTTCAGGTTGAAGAAGAAAAATATAAAGTTGAAAAATTAAAATCAAAAACTAGTGAAGTCAAAGGTAAACTTCAAGAGTCTAAGATAAAATATAAAACTTCAAAAGAAACTTTAAAAGATTTATTGATTGAATATAAATTCAGAGATATTTATGCAGTTAAAAACGCCCTTATCGATGAAGAAGAAAGGGAAGAATTAAAAGATGAAATAGAGTTTTATGAAAAAGAAGAAAGAGCTCTTACAATTGAAATTCAAAATCTAAAAGAAAAATTACATGGTAAAACAATAAACTTAGATGAATTTTTAGATATTGAAAAGAAAAAATATAAATTGGGCGACGACATCGATGAAATTACAAAACAAATCGGTGCTAAACAAAATGAAGTTATAACTTTAGAGAAAAATCTTAAAAAAGTAAAAGAACTTCAAAAGCAACTTGATGAATCTGAACATAAATTAGAACTATTAAAAGAAATAGAAAAATTATTACAAGGAAAGAGATTTGTAGAATTTGTTGCTAAAAACCAACTTGAATATATAGTTATAGAAGCATCAAAACGATTAGATATAATGACAAAGGGAAGATACGTTCTAGAAATAGACGACAACTTAAACTTTGTAATAAGAGATAATTATAACGGTGGACTGAGAAGAAGTATAAAAACTCTATCAGGAGGAGAAACTTTCTTAACTTCACTAGCATTAGCTCTTGCATTATCATCACAAATACAATTAAAGGGAAGTGCACCGCTTGAATTCTTCTTCCTAGACGAAGGATTTGGTTCATTAGACAGCGAGCTTTTAGATATCGTTATGGAATCATTAGAAAAACTTCATAGCGAAAAACTAAGCGTAGGTATAATAAGTCACGTTGAAGAACTTAAAAATAGAGTACCAGTAAAACTTTTAGTAACTCCTAATGATGGAGGAAATGGATCTAAGATAAGTATTGAATATAGTTAAAAAAATAAGGCATTTGCATTAATTTGCAGATGCTTTATTTTCGTAAAATTATAAAAAAAGAGGCATCTACAAGGGGGAAAAAATTGTAGATGCCTTAAAATATATACTTATTAGGGGGAGAGATATATATAATTTCCGCTCTCATATATAAGTGTTGCCTAAACTTATAGTATATATACATGTTTTTATAAATTTTTAGAGAAATTAAAAAAAATCGTTCGTCTCATATCAACAAGAGGTTTAAGAAAAACTTTTAAATTTTTCTTAATATAATATATGTATATACTTACAATATGATACAAAAAAAGACAAAAAACACAAAAAAACTTATATTTTGAAGTGA
>OGRR01000929.1_pt1 | contig 21418 bp, 12 predicted proteins | sample 1553511 | NCBI WGS metagenome assembly OGRR01 (sample SAMEA2580040, study PRJEB22360) | human gut metagenome | biome: human gut; feature: human-associated habitat; material: faeces | place: Denmark | collected 2008/2010 | reverse complement strand
TGCAACGGCTGCGGCCTGTGCACGTACCTGTGCGAAGACGGCGCCCTTGAATGCGACGGGAACGAAGGGAGCGCGCAATGATAAACGTTTCTCTTGCCGGCATCGGCGGCCAGGGCAGCGTGCTTGCGGCGAAGATCCTGGCCGAAGCCGCCCGTTCCAAGGGCTGGCAGGTACGCACCGCCGAAACCACCGGCATGGCGCAGCGTGGCGGCGATGTGATGAGCCATGTGCGCATGGGCAACAACGGCGAAGAGGTATTCTCCCCGTTGCCCGGTGATGCCTCCGACGATGTGATCATCGCGCTCGAGCCGGGCGAAGGCCTGCGTGCCCTGCACCTGCTGAAGCCGGAAGGCGTGATGGTGGTTGCCCGTTCAGGTGTGGCCCCCACCGTGGGCGATTTCAAGTCGTCGGCGTACAGCCCACAGAAGATGCTCGACGCGCTGCACGCTGCCGGCGCGCACGTGGTGGAAGTCGATGACGTTGCCCTGTGCGGCCAGCTGGGTTCGCGCAAGGCGCTGAACATCATCATGCTGGCCAGTGCCCTGCGTGCCGTGAATGCCGCGGAAAGCGAAAGCGAAAGCGTCCTGCGTGGCGTGCTGACGCTCGCCGACATGCGCAGCGTTATTCCCGCTTGCGTAAAACCGCGCTTCGTGGACATGAACCTGCACGCTATCGATTTGGTGGAGCAGTCATAAGCAAATGATTCGATGCGTTTCGCTTTATCGTGGTAAAGTGAAACGCATCATTCATATACGCGCCGTTGTGCGGCGCCCTGAAAAGCCAACACGTTCCAGTGCAGCAGAAAGGTGGCACTATGGAATTGACCGAAGAACAATTCTCCCTGATCAAAGAGCAGTTCAAAACCCTGAAAGACCGCTCGCCCTTCTACGCCAAGAAGTTCGAGGGCATCGACCTTTCGGACGTGCAGACCCAAGCCGATTTCGAGAAGCTGCCTTTCTCTGAAAAAGCCGACCTGCGCGAAGTGTACCCGCTGGGCTTGGCGGCGGTGCCCGAGGAAAAAATCGTGCGCATCCATTCTTCTTCGGGCACTACGGGCATCCCGGTGGTGATCCCCTACACCCAGAAAGACGTTGACGACTGGGCCACGATGTTCGCGCGCTGCTATGAAACGGCGGGCATCACCAACAAAGACCGCATTCACATCACGCCTGGTTACGGCCTGTGGACGGCGGGTATCGGCTTCCAGCTGGGCGCCGAAAAGCTGGGCGCCATGGCCGTGCCTATGGGCCCGGGTAACACCGAAAAGCAGCTGCGCATGATGGAAGACTTGCAGAGCACGGTGCTGTGCGCCACTTCCTCCTACGCGCTTTTGCTGGCGGAAGAAATCGCCGACCGCGGTATTCGCGATAAGCTTGCCCTGAAGAAGGGCGTTATCGGCTCCGAGCGCTGGGGCGAAAAGATGCGCCATCGCATCGAAACCGAGCTGGGTATCGAAATCTTCGACATCTACGGCCTTACCGAAATCTACGGCCCGGGCATCGGCATTTCCTGCCATGAGCACAACGGCATGCACCTGTGGAGCGACTACGTATACGCCGAGGTCGTTGACCCGAAAACGGGCGAGCAGGTACCCGACGGCACGGTGGGCGAGCTGGTTCTTACCACGCTGCGCAAGGAAGGCGCGCCGCTTATCCGCTACCGCACGCACGACCTTACCCGCATCATCCCCGGAGACTGCGCCTGCGGCATGAAGCACCCGCGCATTGACACGCTGGTAGGCCGCACCGACGACATGTTCAAGGTGAAGGGCGTGAATATGTTCCCCGCCCAGGTGGAAGAGGTAATCGCCGCAACGTCGGGCACGTCGTTCGAGTACCAGGTGATGATCGAGCACATCATGGGCCGCGACGTGCTTACGGTGCTGTTCGAAACGCCGCTTGAGGGCGATGCCCTGAAGCGCTGCGAAGAGGAACTGGCGCTCATCTTCAAGGCGAAGATCGGCTGCACCCCCGATGCCAAGGGCGTGCCGCTGGGCGAGTTGCCCCGCTCCGAGAAGAAGACCCAGCGCATCTTCGACAGCCGCCTTCACCTTCCCCCGCCCTTCCCCCCCCAGCCGCTACTAATGACAAAATGGGGACAGTCCCCATTTTGTCATTTTCCGGAAAAGGCCTTCGGGCCTTTTCTTTTTTTGCCGAAACCGCAGCTGAACCCGTTCACCGCGTATCGGAGACGGGGATGGGGATACTTCGCTTGTCGAATTACTTTCGTGTGATAAAGTCGCAGCCATGACTTTTGGAACCGAACATACCGTACAGAACAATGCTTCTGCATTCGCGCAGGTGAATGTACGCGTTGCCGTTGCGTTGGACACGTGTGCCGTTATGACGCAGCACCTTGCCCAGAAGTGTATGTCGGTTTGCGCCGTTATGTCCGAGCACTTGGCTCAGTGCTCTTTCGGCGCATCTGCGGTTGCTTCCCAGCACTGGGCCCAGGGCTCGCGCCGTGCAACCAAGGCAATTCCCATAACGTATCGATATTGATAGCACACGGGTTTTCCGGGTGCTTTTTTTGTGCCCGAAAAGGTCGTGTGCGCCTTCACTTTCCTGTTCGTACCGGATGTCAAAAAGGGGACTGTCCCCATTTTGTTAAAGGAGTTACTTCGTGGTTGCAAAGATATGCATCATCCTGATTTTCATCGGCGTGGTGGTAGGTGTGGGCATCTACGCGCGCCAGCACACCAAAAACGTTGACGGCTTCGTGTTGGGCGGCCGCAACGTGGGCCCATGGCTTTCGGCGTTTGCCTTCGGCACCAGCTACTTTTCGGCGGTAATTTTCGTGGGCTATGCAGGCCAGTTCGGCTGGAAGTATGGCCTGGCTGCCTTTTGGATTGGCATCGGCAATGCGCTTATCGGCTCGCTTCTGGCATGGTGGGTGCTGGGCCCCCGTACGCGTGAGATAACGCAGCGCCTGAAGGCCACCACCATGCCGGAATTCTTCGGCAAGCGCTACCACTCCAAGGCGCTGCGCATCGCTTCGGCGGCCATCATCTTCGTGTTCCTGATTCCCTACACCGCCAGCGTCTACAACGGCCTTTCGCGCCTGTTCGGCATGGCATTCGGCCTGCCGTATGAATGGTGCGTGGTGGGTATGGCCGTTGTCACCTGCATCTACGTGGTGCTGGGGGGCTACATGGCTACCGCTTCTGAACGACTTCATCCAGGGCTTGGTTATGCTGGTGGGCATCATTGCCGTAATCGCTGTGGTGTTGGCGGGCCAGGGCGGCTTTTCGCAGGCCATCATCTCGCTTTCGCAGATTCCTGCCGAAGGAACCGACCTGCAGGGCGCGTTCGTTTCCATGTTCGGCCCCGACCTGTTCAACCTGATTGGTGTTATCGTGCTTACGTCGCTGGGCACGTGGGGCCTGCCGCAGATGGTTTCGAAGTTCTACGCCATTAAAACCGGCCCCGCCATTAAGCAGGGTGCCATCATTTCTACCGTGTTCGCACTGGTGGTTGCTGGCGGCAGCTACTTCCTGGGTGGCTTCGGCCGCCTGTTCGGCGACCAGATTGCCTTCGCGCCCAACGGCACGCCCGTCTACGACTCCATCATCCCCACCATGCTTTCGGGCTTGCCCGACATTTTGCTGGGCATCGTGGTGGTGCTGGTGCTTTCCGCATCCATGTCCACGCTTTCTTCGCTGGTGCTCACGTCTTCTTCCACGCTGACGCTCGACCTTCTGAAGGGCAATGTTATCAAGAACATGCCCGAGAAAAGCCAGATCACGTGGATGCGCGGCCTTATTGTGGTGTTCGTGGTGATTTCGGCGGCCATCGCGCTGGTGCAGTACACCTCTACCATCACGTTCATCGCCCAGCTGATGAGCATTTCCTGGGGCGCGCTTGCCGGCGCCTTCCTGGGGCCTTTGATCTGGGGCTTGTACAGCTCGCGCATTTCCAAGGCTGCGGTGTGGGCCAGCTTCTTCGTGGGTGTGGGCCTTACCGTTTCCAACATGTTCATCGGCTTCATCGCTTCGCCTATCAACTGCGGCGCGCTGGCAATGCTGCTTTCGCTGGCCATTGTGCCGCTGGTAAGCCTGGTAACGCCTTCGGTTCCGTTCCAGGTGAAGCCACCCACGGGCGAAGGTGCCATCGATCGCGAAATCGAGCGCGAACTGCGCGAAGAGGCGGCGGCTGCTCGTTCGTAGCAATTGGGGCTATATTCAACGAGGGAAGAAGAGTCAAGCCATCTGGCCGCCTTACTTCCCACACAATCAGAGAGGGTCAGGCACTGCCTGGCCCTCTCTTTTTTTGCCGAGTTTTCGAACGGGTGATCAGGAGAAATTCCGCATCTCCGAGCAAGGCAAACAGGGCCAAAATTCTGCATTCCGTAAGAAATCGGCAATTTGAAATTTCGCATTTCGTTATATTTCCTGCTTTAAAAACTCTGCATTTCGTAAGTTGTCTTCAAACGCAAGGGAAAGGTGCTGTACTTGCCCTTGTATGCGGTGTATTTGCTGCCCAAGTATTTGGGGGAAGAAAAGGCCGACGGTTTCAAGCTTGCCGTGCAGAAAGTGTAGCTTGCCATAAAGCCTTACTACTCTAAATCGCGTGCTGTTAGCGGCGGTTTTGCCTTGTGAAACCTTTGGCCCGTGATTTTCCCTGCGTAGATCTCTGTTGTGCAAGCTGCCCCCCCCCTTTTTTTTTGGGCGAAAACAAGAACGAACTTCCGCCAAACAGGGGGCTTAGCAAGTTGCGCAACGTGCGTGCGGCTTTGCGTGTCGGGGCAGGGAAATGCTATTGTTATACAGATTGTATAAAGCTAGGGGTAGTCTGCACTTTTTCCTGTTGCGGCAGGGGGTGCAAAGGCAAACCTGCTGGCTTCAAAACGCCTGGTAACGCAGGCAATCGGGGAAAGGAACGCCGCCCTTTAACAGGGGTAACGCGCACACATGACGGGCAAAGGCCAACATATCCGGCAGGAAGTTAGCAGCAAAACGGCGGAAGAATATCGCGCCACTGCCGACGAGCACGCCCAAACCCTGAAGGATTTCTGGAAGAAGTTCATGGTAAGCGGCCTGTTCGTGGTGGCTGCCATCGTCATTATCCTGGCGTGCTTGGCGTGGTTCCTGAACAACAGCCAAGTGCGCGCCGGTGGCGTGAACGTAAGCGCCGCGGGGGCGCGATTAGCGCTTACTACGACGGAACAGGGCGCCCAAGTTGGCTATTACGAACGCAAAGATGCTGGGTCCGACACCCCGAGTCAAGCCGAAGCTGCTGGGTTCGACACCACGAACTCCATGACGGTGACGCTTAATTCCAATCTGAATAACGAGAGCGACGGCAAACTGTACCCTGGCGCCCGCGGTCAGATAAAGCTCACGGTAACCCCGCTTGCCGATGACTTAAACGGTGCCACTATCAGTATTTCCCGTGCGCTTAAGTCTAAGAACTCCGACGTTATCAACGAGAGCAGTTATTCCAAATCGGAGCTGCCCGAGCTGCTTAAATTGACAAAGGGGCACTTGCTGTTCTTCACCGGGTGCGATAACGGCTTCTACTCCAATCGGGTTACCGATTCCATCACTATCGATAAGAGCGAATTCTGCGAAGGCGAATCAGACAAAACCACCAAGCCCGTCAATGTAACGCTGTATTGGGTGTGGCCGGAATACCTTCAAAATTTCGTGTATGTGGGCAATGCTAACTACTACAAGAACATCTTCGCTGAAGCCAATACGGACTATACGAGCATGCAAGGGTACGTGAACGATAACAAGAGCCACTTCTATTACGGCTACGGCGATGACCCTTCCAAGGTTCCTGCTCTGAGTAGCGAAATGAAGTCAACCGCCCTTGTCCAGTGCGCCGATTACTACAACAAAGCCGACGACTGCATCGGCAACAACGTGGACTACCTGCAGCTACAGCTGAGCGCAGATGAAACTCCAAGGGGGAACTAGCCAGTGAGCAGCGCAGATACCCATTTGAACACCGCCAAAGAATGGATCTACGAGCATCGTGGCCCCATCCTTGCCGTTTTCGCGATAATCGCTGCGGTGTTGCTGCTTTTGGCCTTAACGCTTTCCTGGTTCCTGACCAATAGCGAGCTTTCCACGGTTGGCAAAGTGGATGCTCCCGCCGAGCTTAAGATCTTGGGACCCAATGAAACCGCTACGGAACAGCTGGATCTTACCTACGACGCTGATTCTGATGATTCCAAAACCGAAGAAGGCAAGGTCGTTCGTCGTCGTGCCTTCTGCGTGGAAAGCGGGCAGAAGGGCTTTGAGCTGCAGGTGGCAAATACTACCAACATCAATGGGCTGGATGTCCATGTATACCGTGTAAGGGTGAACGACAAGGATGCCCCTGGCGATGTGGTTGGGTACGACGGGCTGAACCAAAAGTACTCATGGTCGAAAGGCGAAGAAGTAAAGGAATTTAAGCCCCTCAATGAGACTAGTGCGGGCAGCGGTCTGGCAACTAAAGACTCCATGAACTATCAAGACGTGCAGAAGAATGCTGCTCCTCTTTATCGTTCAGTGACGTTTAATGCCGACGACCTCGACAAAGGTAAAGATGGCAACCCCGCTGACGCAACCAACTTCATCATCGAATGCTCGTGGCCCAAAAGCGAGAACAGTAAAGAATCCGACGTAGCGTATTTGATCGCAAAGTCGGCATCGGCGCAGTAGCAGGGAGGGGAAACTGTGCTCGAAAACCACAAGGGCAAATATCAGGGCAAGCATGCTCGCCAGCCCGAGGAAAAGCAATCGCTTACGGCATCGCTGAACGCTGCCGTGGACGGAGCAGCTACCACTCCGCAAAAGCGCAAGGCGCTGTGGGTTGGTGCGTTTGTGCTAGTTATTGCCGCACTCCTGCTAGGTGCAAGCCTTACCTACAGCGCATTCAGCGCAAACGATCATTTGAAGGCCGTTCCCGTAACCGGCGAATCGCAAAGCCTGTTTGCTTCCGATGTGCTTACCTCCTACGGCAGCACCGCCGCCGACCCTGTTTCTCGTAACGTGACAGTAGATACCAGCAAAGAAAGCTGTTCGTTCACCTTCAAGATCTACAATTGCCTGCTCGACGACCCTAACGTGTTCAACGACAAAGAAGTGGTTTACGCGCTGAGCGTTGATGCCAAGACCATCGACGGAACGGAAACCATCGACGCAAGCAAATGGTCTATTAGCCCGGCGATTGGCAGCAAAGTGGAGTTGCCTGGCACCAAGGGCGTGATCAACGCCTATACCATTACGCTCGACAAAGACCTGGTCGATAAAGCAACATTCACCATCAAGGCCACAGTCGACACGGCCAACAGTCCCGGCACAAGCATCAAATGCCTTGCCGCAAAGGTAACCCCTGCCCAGCGCGCTGATGTTAAGGCGGCATCGGTTACGGGTGCATGGGTCGACGGAGCCGATGGCGTTGACAGCTACGATGCCTACAACTACCGCGTTACGGTAACGGGCAAAAGCCAAACCGTAGCGCTTACCTGGGGAAGCAAGGTGGAACTCGACCCCTTCTTCGAAACGAACCATCCAGGGTGTTCGGTTGATCGAAGCGCTCATAAAGCAACCTTTACTGCCGAACCGGGCTCCGAAATAGTCAATTTCTATCGTGTGGGAAGCGAAAAACCCAGCAGTTGGGATGATATTGGCGTTTCGGTTTCGGGAAGCAACTAACGCGTAGTGCATGTGCGCCCCAGGCGGGGCTGAAAATAGAACGAGGTTTAATTAGATGAGATCGGCAAAGGGCATTATCACCGCCTGCCTTACCGCAACCATGGTTTTCCAAATGTTTGCGCCATCAACTGCCGCCCTGGCGGCGGAAGTGGATGCTGCATCGAGCATTGCCGCCTACGCGGGCAGTGGTTCGGGCGCTGTTGAGGGCGCAGAGGGCGCGGGTTCGGCATCGGGCGAGGTCAATTCCTCTTCTCGCGCAAGCGGTACGCCTGCTGCCGGTGGGACAGAATCAGGCTCTTCGTCTGCTGATTCTGGTGAAAACACCGGGTCTGCTGACGGTGCCGGCAGCGGGAGCGCGGCATCAGGTTCGGAATCGTCTACTGCCGGCAGCGAATCGGCGAATGCCGGCGCTGCTCAGGGCGATGCCGCGCAGGATGCTGCGGCAAGCGAAGATGCTGCTCAGCAGGATGCAGCTTCAGCAGCTGCCGCCGGCGCAACTATCACTACGCTTAAGGGCCTGCAGGATGCTTTGGCAATAGGCGACAGCGGAAGTGCAACGGGAACGGGCGATGTTGCCGATACCATCACGGTTAACGATTCCAGGGCGTTGGTCCTAATCTCGAACACCGAACCGAAGATTTACCAGAATGCGAAAATCGTAAAGGGCGGCTCAACCGGTAGCGGCTTTGATGTGAGCACGAAGACTGCTGATGGATACGAATTCCAGGGGTTTGGCAGCGATACTTACCCCTTTAAGGGAAGTATCGAAATCGATGGCTCTATCGGTACGGCAAGGACGTTTTACAACAACATTGAGCTGTCTGATGCCAATGCAGTGGCAAGGCTTACCTGGAAGGGGACTAGCTGCGAGCCGATTGTTGCCAATAAAGTAACAGGCAACGGGAAAAAGCTCGACGCTCAGGTTGCCATTGCCGACCCAGCGAATGCTACTGACGTAAAAGCGGAAGATGCTGGCATCACTGGTTCGATTGTTGGCTCAAGCTTAGGCGCCCTTACCCTAAAAGCTTCGTATTCGTTTACCGGCGCGCGTAAAGGTGTTGGCATCAACCCGCAAACCGGCAATGCAGGTTTGCTCGTTAATACTGTGGAGAACGGTGCGCTTACCATCGATAGCGTGACGGGTCTTGGGGACGTAAAGGGTACGCCTACGGTTTCGGCTGCGGCTGCAAATGGTTGCGCGGGCGGCCTAATCGGTTGCGTTAACGATGGTGCCTCGGTTTCTGTTAGCAATTCCATTGACGTTTCAGCCTTCACCGTTTCCACCTCGGGTGATAACGGCTACGCGGGTGGCTTCATCGGCAAGGCTACGAACCTTACGCTTACCATTCCCGATAACGTTTCCATTAAACCTGCCCAAAAAGTTGGTTCTGCGAGCACCACGTATGCGGGTGGCGCGTTTGGTTTCGTTTCGTTTGCCGGGGAATTCACGGTTAAACAGAGCATGTTCAATTTTGACAGCGCAACAGTTCAGCTGGGCGCAACCAAGCGTGCTGGCGGTTTGTTCGGCTCACTCGATGTGACCAAAGGCGATGTAACCGTTCAAGGTGGCACTTATAAAAGTAAGCTGACGGCCGGCGCTGATAATTCTGGAGCTGACAGCGGCGCAAGGCGCGGAAGCTATGGCGGTTTGGCGGGCAACGTGTACAGCACCGTTGCCGATTCTATGCGTGCATTGGTGGTTAACCGCAATAACGACGATAACAATTCGGCGGTAACTATTGAAATAGAGCGGGCAAGCAATCTGTGCTATGTCGGTGGTGTTGCTGGCTATTTAGGGGACAACAGCACCAAGGTGGGCAATGCGGCAGCTGTGCTTAATGGCGTTCAGGTAGCTTGCCATGGCAGTGCAAAGCCCTATACCGGCGATGGCAAATATGGTGGCGCTATTGGCGTAGTCGACAGCAGCAATATCCTCGATGTGCGTGATTTCAAACTCAGCACTGATGGCAAAATCGGCGAAGATACTGGCGGTTCTGCTGGCATTGCCGGCTCTGCTTGGCAGGGCGTTATTAAGTTTAGCGGCGTAACCGATCTGTCGGGCGCGAAATTCGCCGACAGTGATAGCTCTGCGCAGTTGGTCTACCAAAATTACAACGCTCTTATTTTTGCTGCTGGCAGCGGCAGTGATAGCGATGCCGACGCAACCAATGCAACAGGGTGGAAATTTGTTCGTTCGGACGCTGGGACCAAAACGGACGATATTCACGATTACGGTGAAGTTATCCGCTTGGGCAATGGCGATGGTAAGGGTTTAAGCAGAAACCTGGTTTCGGTTGATAAAGAGACCCACAAGCTTGCGCTGTCTTCCGCCCTTGATAAGTCGAGTGAGGGGTACACCCTGGGCAGCGCCGACGATTTTGCCAAGATGGCAATCACGTGGCAGACGTCTGGCTATTATTCCATGGTAAGTGGGGTAAGCAGCGCTTCCGCTCTTGCATCAGCAACTATCGAAATTGCGGGCACTATTGAATTGGCAGGCACTGGCTTAACGGGCTTCACCAAAGACAATGCAGATGGCACGGGCGTTTTCAGCGGAACGCTTAAAGGCTCGGGCACCATAAACCTTGCCGTTGGCGAGCAGTATGGCATGCGTGGCGATAACGCTATTTCCTCAGATGATATGAGCGATGGCAACGGCAAAATCTATCGTCATGCTCGATTGTGCCTGTTCGCAACCGTTCAGGGTGCAACCGTTCAGGGTGTGACCATCGGTGGCGCCATGAGATTCGAAAACGGAACCGCTATCGATGCAGGTGCTTTGGCGGGAACGATGTCTGGTAACGTAAGCCTTTCTGGCGCAACGTTTAACCCGTCAATTGCCTATAACGCGTCCTATTCTGGGGATAATAAAGTTATGCAAGTCGGTGGCATTGCGGGTAGTGTATCCGATGCCGCCACGGTGACCTTTGACTCCAACACACAAGCCAAGGCCAATATATCATCGAGGGCAAATATAAACAGCTCCGACCTAGTTCAAAGCAAAGCTGAAACACGTGTTGGCGGAGTTATCGGCTATGTAACAAAAGATAAAGCCTCAACCTTTTCTGTTGCTGGCTTGACCATTAGTGGCAGCGTGACCGCTGGCGATAGCGATAGCGGCAAGGCTGCGCAGATTGGCGGTTTTATTGGCTCGATAGGTCAGGGGGATGGCAACGTCCTCAAAAACGTTACGATCACGGGGCTGGTCTATAACGATTTCAATATGTCCGTTGGCCACAACGGCGATCGCCAAAACGGGGCTGGTGGCTTGCTCGGCTATAGCTGGGGCAATGCTATCGTCACGATCGGTTCCGAATCTGCCAGCAACTATGCCCTTGCTGCCAGCAATACGAGCGTTACCGCCAGCAATGCTACTGAGTTTGGCGGCTTGCTCTATGCCATGAGTGGCCATTTCATCATTCGGGATAAGGCTATTGATATCTCGGGGGCTAGTCTTAGCGCCTCTTCCGCCACCTCGTTCGGCGTTCTTCTTGCCCGCGGAGCGTGCGATAACACCTTTGGCGTTGAATCCTATAAGGGGCTCTACCTCGAGGATAGGGCCGAATGGGAAACGGCATATAGAGTTCCCGGAAATGGCAAAATCAACGCAGCAGATAATGTCCAAAACTTTGACGAGTGGGTCGCCCTCACGACAAAGACAGGGAGCACAACAAGCAGCGGCGGTTGCAACGCTGTGGTTTCCTTGCACACGACAGGCGAAAAGCTTTACATGGGCAACGATGCTTCCAAAGACAATAGCTATAAGAACCGTACTGATGTCGGTCTGAACCATAAAACAAACCAAAATGCCCGTTATTATTACAATCTTGACCGATGCTTGAGAGAGGCGGTGCCCGACGGCAAGTATCAAGGCTCATCAGATACGCTGGTAAGAAATGACACAGGGGGTCAATATTGGGCGAAATCACCGCAGGCTCTGATGATTTGGAGCACATGTCGCTATGCGCCTGAAGGCATATACGAATACATTGCCCCTGGCTTAGGCTTCAAGAGCGGAAGCACGCTGCAAATAGGCAACACTGACCCCTCCCCGGCTTCTTATACCACCATTGATCTTGATGGCTACAGCTATTATCCGGTGGATGCAAACGGAGCTGTTTACATTAAGAACTCTGCGATCAAATTCTGCTATACCGATATAAAAAACGAACAGACATCTGCGGGCAACAAGAGCAATGCCGCCTTTACCCAGCATGCGAATATGCATCTGTCTCTTTTCCGTGCGGTATCCAATAGTTTCACCACCGAAAATCTGACGCTTTCTGGCTCGGTTGGTCGTGTGGTCGATGACTCCGATCCAACGACTGGTACTGGAACCTCGAATTCGGGTGCGCTTATTTGCCGTTCGATAGAGGGATCTTCGAGCAGCATTGCAACGGTTTCCTTTACGAAAGGCATGGTTCTTGACGGCTTGTCAGTTGATGGGGCAGAGAAAGGTGCAGATGTTTATGCTCCACTGCTTATCAACGATTTCCGTAACTATGTAACGCTGGATGTTCAGCAACTTTCGATCGAAAAAAACTCGTATGGCGAAGAAGGGAGCATGAGGCTCGCCGCAAGTAGTTTGTTCGGAAAACTCGGTCTTGAGAACAGCGACCAGATCAATGCTTCGCTGCATGGCGACATTGAATTGCCGAGCCGCATACAATCGGGTTACGGCATTTTCACGCGAGCCTCGTTCTTCGATTCGTTTGGGTACGGGGCGAACAACACGGGTTCTGCCAACTATATTTTCAATATGAACGATAGGGTAACTTATGGCGAGGAAATCGACTCGAAAGGTACCGAAGCTGGCAAGCAGCTTTGGTACTACGATGCGCCCGATTACGGTAATGTAACCGCTTCCGATGGAAGCTTGGTATTCGATGGGAGTATAACCGCCAATTACCAGACCCCTCAATTTGGCAGTAAGTATCTGCCTTACGTTTACAACAGGAATGCAGAAAACCCTGCCTATCGTGAGATCAAGGTCAACCAAAAAGCAGCTCACTTGGAAACAGGTTGCGGAACCTATAGTGACCCTTATGCTGTAAAAAGCGCTCAAGAGCTGTATACACTGACCAACTACATCAACAGTGCCGACACTGCAGTTGATGGTTGAAGAATAACTATTACTACCGATCAAAACCAAATGTGCACTCGTCGCAGCGATAAAAAGAGTGATTACGAGGCCACCTATCAGTTCAGTTATGCGGATGGCCGTATTTGGAAAAAGGTTGCTGGGTCGGCTGGTGTCAGCAGCCTCGATAACGCTACGATGCACCTCTACGCCCAAAGTGCGTATTACAGCATCGAGCCCGCCGACACGGCGACCAAAACCATTGAAGTTGACGCAAAGAGCTTTGGTGGATTTGGCAGTCGCGTTAATCCGTTCAGGGGTGTTATCGTTGGTAATTTAACGGGTACTGGTGAAAACGGGAAGATTGTCATCAAAAACGGGACAAGTATTGGTGACACCTCTAATTCGGGCACGATCTCGGGCTTGATTCCCTACAGCTATGGCAGCGTTATCAAAGACCTTGATGTTAAATATGCGGCTGGCATTTCGACGGTAACGTATGCAGGCAAGGACAATGATGGTGTGCCGAAGGTTTTCTTCGGCGGTGTTATTGGTTGCATCATGGGCGGCGACAATATCATTGACGGTGTGAATGTAGAATCGACGCAGGTGCAATCTGTGCCTTCTGGTTCAGATGCGCTGTTGGCGTTGTTGTCAGGCGAAACCGACAATAGCAACCTGGTTCCCATCGGTGGCTATGTTGGCGCTATCGCTGGTGGCGGTGTGATATTCCGCAACACTGGCGATTCTTGGAATTCGGACGCCAAAGACAATAGCAAGCTGTATAACAATCCTTACGTCGGTCGTGTGATCGATGGCTATGCCTTTAGCGAGGGCTGCGACATTGACAACGGGAATGATAAAAAGGGTTCAAACTATAAAATCAATAAGCTTGATCCCGATGATCCTAATGCGTTGAAATGCGTTACTGCCAGTGAGACGGAAATGAAGTATTACTACACCAGTGGCAATACAGGTGCAGCTAAGGTGTCGATCAACAATGCCCAGGGCCTCATGATTCTCTCTGCGATTATTAATAGTGGAGCTGCGGCTGGAGCAGCTTATACGGATGTTGTGAATGGAAATAGGCCGCAGTACAACAACGGTGTTTACCGCGGCTCCCGTGCTTATGAAGGCCTTAACAAACCTGGAACTGACTCGAGGACATATAAATTCGGGAACGACCAATATGGCAAAGTGCGTAATGCGTCCTACGGCTCTGTGGGCAAGACAAACATGGATGAGGGCGAGAGGTTAGCGGCCCAGAATGATGATTTGAAGGCTCCGGGGAATCAAAAATACCAAGGTCCCCTTGATAGCACTGCCGAACAAGACAAAAATGGGCTGATCAACTCTCCTTACCTTGTGAAGAAATATGCAAACTGGGCAGTAGGCTATGTGTGCGCAATGGGAATGCAGGGTCTTGACTTTGAATTTACAGGCGGCGACTACGATATGACGTCCTATGGCTCCGCCTATCGCGGCTTAAGCGGGCGATACTTCTCCAACGCCTGTGCGGCGGCAAACATGACGAGGTATTGGCAGTACATTACGCCTTCCGTCGCTTGCATCAATGGCAATGGAGCCTCAATTACTGTCGTTAATGATTTCAAGGAATACACTAACGATGATTACAAGGTGTCTGGAATTGGCGCTCTGTTTGACAATGTGTCATTTACTTCCAATGGCAAAATCACTGGTTCTATTCACAGCAACGACGATGCAAATGTGAGAGATCTGACTTTTAAGAATTGCAAGTTGGCCATTGAGTACATTGACCAATATGGAAAAGCGACAACAAAGCAGAATGATGACACAGTTCAGATTGGTGTTGGTTGTTTTGCGGGCGTTACGTCCAATATCGACAGCCAGACCAATTATGGTGTCTACAAGCGTGTTGCCATCAACAACTGTACTGTAAAGGGCGGGGCAAGTGCCGGCGGCCTTATAGGAACTGCGGGATATATGTCGATTCAGGACAATGCCGATCGCACCTATTCCCGGATGGTCAAGAATTACGCTTCGGCTGCGCCAGTAAAGCTGATGGATTGTCAGTATAAGAATTCGTCGTCCATTACCGCGGAAGCAAATGCTGGTGGTTTTGTCGGCAAGCTTGCGAATAGCGGTGGCTCGTCGTTTACTGTGGACGTTGATCAACTGAGTGATCCAGTTGGGTCGAATTCGACGGTGCGTAGCACTTCTCGATGGGCGCAGAATAACGAGGCGTGTACTGTTGGTGGCATGATCGCCCTCACGAATGCGCCGGTAACGGTCGGGAATGCAACCGATATTTCTAATAATAAGAGAGTTGAAATCAGAGACGTTACTGTTACTTCAGATAGAGAGGACGGCGGCTTCGCGAACACGAGAGGTCTTGGTGGTGTCGTTGGCCGAGCGGAAAACACGGTTAACGTCAACCATGTGTCAATTGAATCGACGAAAGACCCGGCAGGTGAATCCTCGGTTTACTTTGGTTCGATTGCCGCTTCAGCTCAGACTACAACCAGCGATAAAGGAAAGGATCGTTACATGGATGTCGGCGGTATTGTTGGCTGCACCGTCGGTAACGTTAATGCAAGAGATTGCGATGTATCAAAAATTAGAATTGTGACACGCGAATGCTCGGGCGGCATTGTCGGCGTAATGGAGAACGAGCGCTACGGCAATCCCTACACGACTTTTACGGGGGATGGCTTAAACGTTGATTCCGTCCAAGTTGATGGTGCCTATTCTGGCGGCATTTTAGGACAGGATACTTCCGACAAGACCGTAAACGTTTCGAATTCTATTGTGAGAAATAGCGTTTTCAAAGAAAAAGGTTGTTGGTGGACTGATCATCCTGACGGCCAGCATACGTATTCAGGTGGCATTGTCGGCAACACGAAGGGCTCGGTTAGCGCAACCAATATTTTGGTAAGCAAGAACACCTTCGGGGATTACACCCACCAGGGCTTGCTCTTCGGCGATGTTGCCCCTGGCGATATTTCGGGTATACGCGTTGCTGGCGTCGATGTTGAGTTGGCAGATGGCCAGACAACGGAGAGTTCGCCGAAGGTAATGCACTACAGGAATAGAGGGTCCGTTGCTGGCGTTAACCAGAAGACGTATATCGCCTTCGGCCATTACAGCGATGACCAGAAGTTTGACGGTATTGATGGATCTGGGCTCTACAACGATGAGCGCGCTGCTGACGGTTCGGAAGTCGCAGTTTCGGCTGCTTCTCCGTGGGTAACCACGAGCCCGATGGCAACCACAAGCACGGAGAGCCCTCTTACCGTAAAGGCCTCAGATAGCGCTACCCCGAAGAGACTGTTCGGTGACGGTGCTGCCGTGGATACCGCTGCAACCATCAAGAGCGAGGCGGGTACACAGGTTGGTGGCCATTACACCTATACCAATATTGGTGGCTGCAAAGATGGCATCTACCAGAACACAAACGATTACAACGCATCGACCTCCAAGAGCACGTTTAATACGTCGAACAGCGAATCGGCAAAACAGGCTGCTTCGGACTTCCCTGTTCTGCTGATTCCCGGTAACGACACCAGCACGGTGACGAATTACCTGAATCTGGTTACCAACGGTGGCTTCTCCGATGCGGTGCGCCTTAACAGCGCTAACGGCACGAAGTACGTAACAGCTACGGCGGAAACGTTCCAGATTAATGAGAACAAAGAATTCGTAAAGAGCGCGGATGCTCCTTCCCTTGCAGTGGTAAACAACGGAGCGAGCGATATGCAGTTCCGCGCCTCGCGCGATTGGGATAACGAAAAGGGCCGCTTCACGCTGCTCACCGTTACATTCAACGACGGAGCAAACCACACGTATAAGGTGCAGGTGCCTATCGTGGTAAAGCGTATGCTGGAAATCAACTTTGCAGCTACGTACACCTATGGCACTAATTACAAGAGCGCAAACTATGATTCGCTGACGGGCCATGTTCTTACCAGCGCCGGCGATGCCATGACGGGTTACCTTACCTGGACGTACAACAAAGCGGGCAACAGCGATACCGAATATGGTTGGAACACGCACCTTGAAAGCGGTGGTTCCATGAAGCCGCTGAACAAGACCATCGACTTCAGCGGTACCGCTGGCACCCTGCCTGCCGGTACTCAGCTCACCCTTATTGATGTGGCGCACAACAGCAAGGAATACCACTACACCGTTCCCGCTGGCGGTGCTTCTTCGGTGGCGTTGACGAGTTTCAAGGACTCTGACGAACCTAACGCCAACTATTATCAGGAGCCGTGGTTGAGTGAAACCATGGGTGTTAAAGCTACCCAGAATAATTCTGGCGAATGGTTCAAGCTGCCCGATGGATCTTCGGATGGAGCTGGCGTAAAGGTTGACGGCGCTTATTACCGTGTTGCCGTGGACGGCGATGCTGAAGATTCTCGCTACAACCTAACGGTCAACGATGAAAGCCCGAAGAACGAAAGCTTCTACTTGGTGGTGCGTGTTCCTGAGGGAACTCCCGAGAGCCCCACCAAGACGGTTAACGGCTATACGGGCACATCGGTGACAAGCGATGTGAATACGCGCATCAACTATGTTCTGCGTAAGAGCAATGACACCGACGGCCACGAGAACACGGCATCTACCTATAGCGTTGCCTCTAGCTACCAGCAGACCTTGGTTGACAACAAGAAGCCCGACAGCGGGGAATCCACCACATTGATGGGCGATGGTGCTACGAACAGTTTGGATATCGATGTAACAGACAACGTTTCGTTTGGCGCCAACGAATACAACGACGGCGACTCGCTCTATTATCAGCTGGACTCTTCGCTGGCAAACTACAAAGATGGTGCCCTTGATAGTGCTGGTGGCTACCCAGTGGGCACCACGGGTACGGTTGATTTCTATGTGAAAGTGGGCGATGAATACTACAGGTGGGATGGATCCACATGGAAGTCTGCTGGAACCGATCCGGTTTCTGCGGTTGGTTCCCAGGATTGGACCGCCGATGGTAGCGATATGTCGCTAACGCTTGCGCGTGACGGCAATGCGGTTGACCTGCGTGAGATTCGCAAGATTGCCAAGGATCATGGTTCCGCGTTCTCTATTCAGATGAAGGCCGCTCTTACCATGACGGGCCCAGCTTGTCGTGCCGCTATCGCCGCATCGCAAGATGGCAGCCAGGCATACACCAAGCCCAGCTATCGTTCGTTCCTTTCTCCGCATGCCGAAACGCTGAGTACCAGCAGCATGACCGCGGACAACAGCGGTGGAGTGAGGTACTACCGCAAGGACATTGGCTATTCCACCATTGGCCTTGTTTCTACCAAGAAGACGCAGCTGGGCATTAACGTGAACGATTTGAGCACGGCTGACGGAACCATCGCCCTGGTAGGTACGTACGATCTGTCGAAGTTGACCGGTGCCGATGCCAAGCTGGCAAATGCCACCAAGGTGACGTATACGCTCAGCTTGCAGAAGCGTGGTGAAGGCGGCGACTATCAACCTGTGGATGGCGACATTTCGAAGTACCTGCAGGTTAAGGAAAGCGACAAACTGGGCACGGGCACAGTAAGTGGCAACACGATCGTATTCACCGACGAAAAGAAAAATGGTAAGTTTGCAACCCTCGATGGTGACAGCTTGGCGTTTAAGCACCGCTTCGTGGTAAAGGTGAATACCGACATCGAAGGCAGCAAGGAAACATACGCCAACTACCGTTTGGTTCTGACGGCGCATATGGAAGGCGGCGGTGTCGGCGACACGCCCCAGGGCGCTACCGATGCGGCCACGAATTCCGATTTCGTCACCTACACCATCACCAAGGTGAAGATGGACGGCATTGACCATTCGGGCCAGACAAACTAGGTGCCGATAGGCGCATTCGGCAAGGCGGGCAACGACAGAGGTCATTGCCCGCCTTTTTATGTGATGACTTGATTTGGTACGTTTGCGTATCAAAGACGCACGAAAAAGGTAACGCAAAATTTTACGCATCATTTTGCGCTACAAAATGTGACGATAATTTTGGAATCGTTACAAATAATTCAGTACGATTCCTGATATTGAGGTGCAAGGCAGAGAGAATGCGTAACAGCCTGGCGGCCGTCTCCCTGCGAAAGCGCATTTGTTTGCTGCTAGTTCTCCGGTTTATATAGCGCTAGTCGCTGGTGTTGTTCGGTCCTTTGAGGCCTATCTCCTTAAAAGTGTGATTTTTTACATTTTTATGTCCTTGTTTTTGTTAAAAACAAGGACATAAGCGGAAGAAAACCTGCGTGCCCGGAGCCTTTCCTCTTTCAAGAAGAAGAACCCGCAGGTGCACGCGCTCCGCTTTTCGCTTTCCCCGTACCGTGAACAGGAATGGATGAGGAACATCCCCCTCTGCGCTGTTTCGAACAAGGGCTTGTGGCTTTAGGGGCTTTGCGTTGCCAGCTGCAGTGCAGCGCTCTCGTTTGGCGCGTTTCTGGAAAAACGTGACAAACGAAGCGTCAAAACGCCGAAAAACGTGACAAACGGTACGAAAAAATAGCGAAAAACGTGACGGGTCCGGTGATGAAGCTTTGATGCTCAAACGAAAAATATGGGATGAACTGGCCAAATGGAAAACTCACCTACAAAGAAAGCTTTGATGGTTACCGGGGCTCGCCAAATTGGCAAAACCACCCTTGTCAGGCACTTCGGAAACACGCAGTACGGCTGCTTTGCCGAGCTTAACTTCCTGGAAGATGAACAAGCCAAGCTGATCTTCGAAGGGCCCCTTGATGCCGATCGATTGATTTCCTCTCTTACGGCGTATTTAAGGAAGCCGCTCGTCCCAGGTGACACCTTGATCCTCCTTGACGAGATTCAGGAATGCCCGCGTGCAAGAACTGCCATCAAATTTCTTGTTGAAGATGGCCGTTTCGACTACGTGGAAACCGGATCGCTCCTGGGAGTGAAAACGAAAGACGTTGCTTCGTACCCGGTAGGGTTCGAGCATTATCTCCGCATGTATCCCTTGGGCTTTGAGGAATTTTGCATTGCGAATGGCGTGCAGGAGAGCACGTTGGCGCTTTTGCGAAAGCGCTTTGATGAAAAGGTGCCTGTCGAGGATTCTATCCACGATTCCATGATGCGGCTTTTTACGTCTACCTTGTTGTTGGCGGCATGCCTGAAGTGGTGCAACGCTACATCGAAACGCACGATATTGCTCAGGTGGTGCAGCTTCAGGAATCTTTGTTGGCGTCCTATCGTTTGGACATTGCCAAATATGCAGACAGCCAAGAAAAGGTGAAAATTCGCTCTATTTTCGATGCCATTCCTTCGCAGCTTGACGACAAGAATCGTCGTTTTGTGGTTGCCGACCTGGGCAAGGAAGCTCGTTATCGTCGCTATGAAAGCAGTTTTCTTTGGCTTGCCGACGCGGGGGTCGTGCTACCGTGCTACAACGTTGCCGAGCCCAAGGTTCCGTTGGCGGCGAATGAAAAGTACAGCCTATTTCGCCTGTTCATGAGTGATTGCGGTTTGCTTAGTGCTTCGTTTTTGGGAAATTCACAGCTAGATTTGCTCAATGGAAACCTGGAAGCGAACATGAGTGCCGTCATGAAAACGTGGTTGCGCAAGAATTGAAAGCGCATGGCTTTTCCCTCTGTTACTTCAATTCGAAGAAACTCGGCGAAGTTGATTTTGTGATCCAGTGCGGGAATAAGATTGTTCCCATCGATGTTAAATCGGGCAACGATTGGGTCAAGCATAAGGCTCTCGACAATGTTCTCGATGTTGGTGAATGGGACATAAGTGAGTCGTACGTTGTTTGCAAAGGGAACGTCAAGCGGTCGGGTTCCGTCACGTATATCCCCTTGTACATGATCATGTTTATCCAGCAGGAAAAACTTCCCAAACAGCTGATTTACGAACCCAACCTCAGCGTGCTTTAGCGATTGAGCCTTGATGGAGGTGCAACGGGGGTGGGCTCGAAAGAGTTTTCAATGGAATGAAAACTCTCGTGAAAATCGGCTGGGTTTTCAATACATTGAAAACTTGTAGCTTAAATTGATGCTGCTGTTCATTTTTGCTCAATGCGCTGAGTAAAAATACTCAGCGCATTGAGCATTTTTTGGAAAATAAGTTGCTTTGTTCCGCCAATCGGCTTTTGCTTTGGTCGACTCGCTCTTTCCGGCGGCGTTGCTGCAACCCTCCGCTAGCCTATAAAGCCCTGAAACCATTGGGCTACTTGTTCGGGGCTATACGCATAACTGCCCTTAACCCACCAGGCTATTTCTTGGCAAAAGGCCGCTACAAGCAACTCGGTTGCCAGGTCGGTGGGCAAGTCGCTGCGCTTCGGCATTTCCCGCGCGAACAAATCGGCAAGGCGCGTTTTGAAATAAGCAGTGAAATGGGGCTCCCCTTCGCTGAGCAGTTTGCCGCAGATACCATGATGGGTGTCGCGCAGATGGTACAGCAGGTGCGCCAACATGCCCGTAAGGTCTTTCGTTTCCAGCGTCGCATGGGTTATGCAGTGCTCGTCCACCCCTTCGAAGATGTGCGTAAACATCTCCATGCACATCTGGTTCAGTAACTCGTCTTTCGTTTCGAAATGGGCGTAAAACGTGCTGCGCCCGATATCGGCGCGCGCGATAATCTGCGCTACGGTAACCTCGCTGTAGTGCTGTTCGGCCATAAGAGCCTCGAAAGCACGGTAAATTGCCTGCCTGGTTTTGCGTTGCCTGCGATCCATGGAGTAGCCTTCC
>OGRR01000927.1_pt1 | contig 21445 bp, 18 predicted proteins | sample 1553511 | NCBI WGS metagenome assembly OGRR01 (sample SAMEA2580040, study PRJEB22360) | human gut metagenome | biome: human gut; feature: human-associated habitat; material: faeces | place: Denmark | collected 2008/2010 | reverse complement strand
ATGTAAAAGTTATGGAGCTGTAGGGGCAGCTATAGGAACAGCAATTTCTTTGATTATAGGAGAGGTATTTATAATGAATATCTACTATTATAAACAAGTAAAACTGGATATGATAAAGTTTTGGGGTAATATAGTCAAGATTCTTCCTTCTATGTTTATTCCAGTAATATTTGAAGGATTAATTTTTAGATTTTATGTAATAGATACAATTTCTAAATTTATACTATTTGTTATAGTTTACACCATAATATTTATGATATCTATTTGGAATTTAGGCTTAAATGATTTTGAGAAGAACTTAATAATAGAACCATTAAACAAGCTTTTAAAAAATAAACAAGAAAGTATATAGAATAAATTTTAGTTGAAATGAGGGGAAGAAATGAAGGATACAATGACTATAAGTTTGAGAGAATTATTTACTATAATAAAAAGGAAACTGTGGATAATAGCTTTAGTTGGAATAATATTTGGCCTAATTACCGCAGGAGTAAATCAATTTTTACTTAAACCTGTTTATGAAGCTAATACAACGATTATAACTAATAAAGAGGTCGATGAAGAGAAAGTCCAAATGTCAACTAGTGATGATTTTACATTTTCACAAAGGATGGCTATTACTTATTCAAAAATAATAACATCTGATACAGTTCTTAATCAAGTTATAGATAATTTAAATTTAAAGATGAAAGCAAAAAAATTAGCTAAATATATTGATGTAGAAAATATACAAGATACCCAAATTATCAAAATAAGTGTTAGGAATGGAAATCCAAAGACAGCGGCAAAGATATGTAATGAGATACCGATTGTTTTTGAAAAAGAAGTTAAGAGAATTACAAAAGCAAGTGGAGTAGAAGTAATAGATAAAGCAACTGTTCCAACAAAACATATAAGACCTAGAAAAACAGTAAATACTATTATAGCGACTTTAATAGGAATTATATTAGCTGTAGCAGTTATATTACTTAGAGAAATTTTAGATAAGACAATAAAGACAACAAAAGATATCGAAAAATATTTTGATTTTAATATATTGGGGGTAGTATCAAAACAAAAAGAAAAATTAATGTATGTAAAAGATTTAGATAGAAAAAATTTAGTGCAAGAAGAGTTTATTAAGATAAGGACTAATATTCAATATGCAAATATAGATAATGAAATGAAAGTAATTTTATTTACGAGTACACATAAAGATGAAGGAAAAAGTATATTGAGTTTAAATACAGCATATAAGTTTTCGGAATTAGAAGAAACAAAAGTTCTTTTAATAGATTGTGATTTGAGAAATCCGACAATAAATAAAATATTAAACAAGCCTAATCAAAAAGGTGTAATGGATATATTATTAGGTAAAAAAGATATAAAAAATAGTATAGAAAAGGTAAATGATAAATTTGATATATTATTTACTGGAAAGATACCACAAAATCCAACAGAAATATTAGCATCTAAAAAAATGAAAAATCTTATAGATTCTTTAAAAAATGATTATGATTATATTTTTATAGATACACCTCCAGCAGGAGTAGTATCAGATTGTAGTATTTTATCTAGATATAGCGATGGTTTAGTTTATATTATGGCATCAAAAGAAAGTGAAATAGATTATATAAAAGACTCAATTAAAGGATTACAAGGTATAAAAATAATAGGATGTATTTTAAATAAATTTGATGCAAAGTCAGTTAGTTATTATAATTACAGCAATTATTCTTATTACTATGGAGAATAATCTTATTTTAAGGGGGAATAAATTTTGAATAACTCTCAGAAATATTTTTTAGAATTAATATCATCTCAGATAAATGAAACTGATGTAATGGTATCGGAGAATATAATAGATTGGTGTGAAATTTATAATCTTGCTAAAATACATAGTTTAGAATCAATAGTATTTTCTGCAATAAATAAATTACAAAATAAAATGGATATACCATTAGAAATTTATAATAAGTTGAAAAAAAAATTACTATTTCAAATGAAATATAATATGGTATTTGATCAAAATGCAGACAAATTAATTGATGTATTTAATGAAGAAAAAATAAAACATATAGTAATAAAAGGATATATTCTTAAAAAATACTATCCGTCACGAGAATATAGAAGTATGTCTGATATCGATATATTTATAGATTTAAGTGATAGAGAAAAAGTATATAAAATAATGAAGTATTTGGGGTATGAAAATGAAAGACAATGTGATGATGTTTGGACATATAAAAAGAAGTTTTCTTATATAGAAGTTCATACAACTTTAGTAGAACAAGAAATAAAACAAGATATAGATTTTAAAAAATACTTCTCAAATCCATGGGAGTATACAGTGTCTTTAAAAGGAGATTATTCTTATACATTAAATAAAAACTATCATTTAATATATCTGTTAGTGCATATAGCAAAGCATTTTTACGGTTGTGGCTGCGGGGTTAGAATGATAATGGACATAGCCATGTATATTAACAAATTTGGCAAAGAACTAGATTGGGATTATATATGGGTTGAAATGGACAAGGTTGATTTAAGATTGCTCACACAAAATATATTGATTCTTTGTAATAAATGGTTTGATACAAATTTAGATTTTGAATATGAGATAGAAGAAGATTTTTATAATAAATTAAGTGAAACAATTTTAACTGGTGGAACTTTTGGATTTTATAATTCTAATTTTAGAATCGCACAGATAAGAAATGATATTGCAAAAACTAATAAAAAAAGTAACTTAGTTAAGACAAAAATATTGAAACAAATGTTATTTCCATCTTATGAAGAACTTATAAAGTCAAAGCAGTATTCATTTTTAAGAGATAAAAAATATTTAATTGGCTTTGCGTGGATTTATAGAGGATTTTATCAACTGAAATCTAGAGGGTTTGGGAGCCTAGGGTATTTGGGTTCTGTATTAAATAGTGAGAATAAAATCAAAGAACAAAATGAAACAATGAATAAACTAGGTCTATAACTTGTATTAGAATAAACTAAATGAGAATTAATCGGAAATAAACGACTTTATTAATAACAGTCATAATAATATATTAATAGACAAAATATCGAAGAATAATAGGTATTATGATAAAAAACTTCAAAAGTAGTACTACTAGAGTAAGAAAAGTAGTACTACTAATATCATACTGACAAACTTTGTAGAAAAAACTAAAATTAAGGTATAGGAAAAATAGGGGGAGTTTAGATTGAAGATAAAAGATGATTTTTATATGAAAGAGGTAGCAGGCTTAAGTATTGTTGTTGCAACAGGGGATACAGCAGAAGATATGAATTCAATGATTAATTTAAATGAAACAGCTACATTCTTATGGAGACAGCTAGAAAATGAGACAACAAAAGAAGAGCTGATAAAAAAATTGACACAGGAATATGATGTGGATTATAAAAGGGCTAGCCAATCTATAGATAATTTTATTTCAAAATTAGATGAAATAGGATGTATAACTCTTTAATAATTCATGTGATATAAATATTTTTGAGGGAGGTTTATTATGAATTTTTCGAACCAGAAGTAGAAGTAGTGGAATTTGAAGTTTCTGAAACTGAAGGAATAGCAACTTCAGGAGATGTTGAAAACCCAGTTGAACCAAATCCAGGATGGTGGGATTAATCTAAATTAGTTGTACTAAAAAATTAAATATTATTGCGAGCTACTCTTTTAGAGTGGCTTGCATAATATAAATAAAATAGTAAGAGGAGTTATTATGGGAAAATATAAAATTGCGGATTTGAATGTATTTATAGAAAATGGCGGTACGAAGACTGAGCAAAGAGGCAAAAAATATTTATATGACTATGATGGGGAGCCAGATATAAAACTTAGACAAAATAAGGAAAATTTTCCGAAATGGTATAAATCCCACTTGGAAAAAAGAGGTTACTCGGAAAAAAAGTTTAGCATAGACGATTATATACATGGCCTTTATAATACAGGATTTTCGTATAAAATATTGGAGCATAATGGCTGTGTCTTACATTCATCAGCTATTGCAGTTGATGGAAATGCTTACTTATTTTCCGCTCATAGTGGAACAGGAAAATCTACACATACATCTTTATGGCTAGACCATTTTAAGGATAGGGCTCTTATAATAAATGATGATAAGCCATGTATAAGAGAAATCAATGGGGAATTTTATGTTTATGGAACACCTTGGAGTGGAAAGAATGATTTGAGTACTAATGATAAATTTAAGCTAAAAGGAATTACATTTATTTGTAGAAGTGATGATAACTGGATAAGACAAGCTACAAAATCAGAAGCAGTATCACTTTTTTTAACACAAAGTTATAAACCTACAGATAAAGAACATATGGAGTTATTATTAAATATGATAGACAAAATATTTAATAAAGTTAAAATTTATAAATTAGGATGTAATATCAGTAATGAAGCTGCAAAATTGTCCTATACAACTATGTCTAGAGGATAATATAAATAATTAATATGGAGGTTTATTATGAAAAAAGAATTTATAGAACCAGAAGTGGAAGTAGTGGAATTTGAAGTAGAAGAAAATGTTGCATATATAGATAGTGAAGGTTGGATTATCGATCCAGATAAGCCATGGCACTAGTAAAAATTTGAACTAAGTATTATTAAAATGGGATTTATATAATCAACGTAAGTTATTTATAAACTCAACAAAAATCAAAGGGGGAAAAAATGAAAAAAATAAGTATATTATTAATGGCACTTGTTCTAAGTATGTCTCTTGCAGGATGTAGTCTATTCTCAAAGGATCAACAAACAAGCAAAAATAATACTGAACAATCATCATCTCAAGACAATTCAAATGATAAAACTACAAGTGAATCAAGTGACAATTCAAATTCAGAAAACAAGGACAAATCAGATTCAAAGGATAAAGACTCAAGTTCAAGCAATAAAGCAAATGATAAACAACAAGTTACTAATAAATCTGATTCAAAAGACGAAGATAATGCTGTAGATTATAATTCTGCTTGGGGAGATGATACTAGCAGCAAATCTGATAAAAACACAAAAGATTCATCAAAATCAAGTTCAGATAAAAAGTCTTCAGACAAAAAAACATCAACTAAAAAGGATTCATCAAGTAAAAAAGATTCATCAAAAGACAAAAATAATTCAAGTTCAATAAAAGATGAAGATGGCGATGGTTGGACCGATGGATGGAAATAGATAAAATAAGACAAGCATTTGATAAAAATGGTGTGTGTATTTTTATGAAAATGTGTATGACATACAGACATTATTACGGTGGAGGATATAATGGAGAATAAGCAAGATTGGACGAAAATTATAAAATCTGAGGAGAGTTTTTTCAAATTAAATTTAAAAGAAATATTGGAATATAAGGATTTAATATTTCTTTTAACAAAGAAAAACTTTACTACAATGTATAAACAAACTATATTGGGACCGTTGTGGATAGTGATAAATCCCCTTTTAACAACGACCATGTTTACAATTATATTTGGATACATTGCGAGTATACCTACAGATTCTGTGCCACAGTTTATATTTTATATGGCGGGCAATATAATTTGGGTCTATTTTTCATCTTGTTTAAGCCAGATATCCTCTACTTTTTTGACTAATGCAGCTATTTTCGGAAAGGTGTATTTTCCTAGATTGGTTCTTCCGATATCAGTTATCTTCACTAAATTAATAGATTTTACAGTTCAATTAGTCGTTTTTATATTGTTTATAGCAATTTTTATTCACAGGGGAGCGCCTATATCAATAGATATAAAAGTAGTATTTTTCCCACTTTTAATTTTGCAAACTGCGATGCTTGCATTTGGGGTTGGGATAATAATTTCGTCTTTAACTACAAAATATAGAGATTTAAATGTATTAGTTAGTTTTGGACTACAACTTTGGATGTATGCAACTCCAATAGTTTATCCAGCATCTCAAATACATGGAAAATTACAAACTTTACTTATGCTAAACCCTATGGCTCCAATTGCAGAGACATTTAGGTATTTGTTTTTAGGTTGTGGAAGCATACCAACGACATTTTTAGTTATAAGTATTTTAGAAACCATAATTATAGGTTGTATTGGTCTTTTTTTATTTAAAAAAGTAGAAAAAGATTTTATAGACACAGTTTAAAGGGGTACTGATATGAAAAATACGGTTATCAAAGTTGAAAATTTACATAAACGATATAAACTCGGAGTAATAGGGGCTAAGACACTTCAACAAGCATTGCAAAGTTATATCGCCTTAAAGCTAAATAAAGAGGATCCAAATTCTAAAATTGGGGCAAAGAAAGCAGTCAATGGTGAGTTTTGGGCATTAAAAGGATTGAATTTTGAAGTTTATGAAGGTGAAATCCTTGGAATTATAGGAAGAAATGGAGCAGGAAAGTCGACTTTGCTAAAACTTTTATCTCAGATAACATCGCCGACAAAGGGAGATATCTATATAAAAGGAAAGATTTCTAGCATGCTTGAAGTTGGAACAGGATTTCACAGAGAACTTACAGGAAGGGAAAATGTCTATCTAAATGGGGCAATATTGGGGATGAAAAAATCCGAAGTTGACCAAAAATTTGATGAAATAGTAAAGTTTGCAGAAATAGAAGAATTTATCGATACACCAGTAAAAAGGTATTCGTCTGGAATGTATGTAAAACTTGCATTTTCAGTAGCTGCTCATCTAAATTCAGAAATACTTATAATGGACGAAGTGTTAGCAGTTGGGGATATGAAGTTCCAAAAGAAATGTTTAGATAAGATGAAGGATTTGGCAAAAAATCAAGGTAAGACAATACTATATGTCAGCCACAATATGAGTACAATAAGCGATATGTGTAATAGATGTATATTTTTAGAAGAAGGCACATTAAAATATGATGGTTCTGTAGAAAAAGCTATTCAAATGTATTACGATGATTTTTCAAAAAATCAATCTTTTATCTCATTAAAAGAAAATAAACGTCCGAAGAGATTTGCCCCATCTGTTTTAATTGAAAGTGTGAGCTCGAATGATAAATTGGGATTTATATTCGATGAAGGTGATAAGTTAAGATTTACATTAAGTTGTAAAGCATTAGAAAATGTTGAAGATGTATTTGTAAGAATGACGATAAATTACAACTACATACCTGTTGGAACTACAATATCAAATAATTTAGGAGATATCAAAAAAGGAGATAAAAAATCATACAACTTAGTATTCGATGCAAAAGGGCTACAACAAGGAAGATATTCAACAAAATTATTTTTATTTAGTGGGACAACTCAGGGAATTCCAAAGGTATTAGATGTAGTAGAAGATGCTTTTTCATTTAATATAATTAATGGAAAAATGATATCATTTGGCTGGAGTAATAAAAAATGGGGAAGTATAAATTTCCCTAATATGGATACAAAATAAAGCACTAATTTTTTTTAGAAAAATAGTAGTAATACTAGTAGTACTACTTTGCATAGCACTTAAATCATACTTTTTCGACACTTAATATAAGGTACAATTAAATAAATGGCAGAAATTGCAAAAATGTTGCTTTTTCTGTAGTAATTTACTTTTATATAAAAGGTGGGAGGAAAAATTATGAAGAAAGCACCAAAGAAAGCATTAAGTTTGGTAACGACTTGTGCTATGGCTCTATCATTGGCAAATCCTTTGCTAATAGTAGCAGCGGAAAATTCATCAAAGAATGCAAGTGCAGTAGTAGAACAAGCTGCTTCACGTGCAACAAGCAGTAAATGTAACTTGGATTCATTAAGCGTTGATAAATACACGCTATCACCAGCATTTAATCCAGATGTATCAGACTACACTATTGAAGAAGGTACATATAATAGTTTAAAAATTAATGCAGAATCTGAAAATGACGATTCAACAATTAAAATTACTTATACTAATGCTAATGGAGAAGAAAAGAAAGCCACAAGTACTGGAAGTGTTACAAAACTAAAATACGGTAAAAATGTAATAAAAATAACTGTAACTTCTCCTGATGGAAAAGAAAACAAGACATATACAATAACAGCAATAAGAAGTGCTAGACTAGGAAGTATAGAAGTTTTAGCAAATGAAAAAGAGCTCAATTTAAGCCCTGAATTTAAAAAAGACCAATATACATATGAAGCAACTGCATCTAATACAAAATCAGTTTTAGTAAAAGCAGCAGCAGAAATGACTAGCAAATATAATACTATAACAGTAAACGGAAAAATACTTACTGATGATGGTGTTAGTGTTGATTTAACTGGTCAAACAACTCAGGTAGAAATAAAAATAGCAGGGGATGCAGGTTTAGGAGCAACTACATATAAGGTAAATGTAAATCAAGTTCAAGAAGCATCTTTAAATATAAATTGTAATCCAAAAGATGCGATTATAAGATTAATAAACCCAGAAGGAAAAGAAGTCAGCGGAAATGGAAAATATACTGAATTACTTTCTGGAAAAACTTATAGCTTAATAGTTACAAAATTCGGCTATGTAACTAAAAAACAAGATATAACACTTAAATCTGGGGAACAAACTGTAGATATAAACTTAGAAAAAGCAGCAGCAAATTCATTAGAACAAGTTGCATCACAATGGACAAACTTCAGAAATAGTGATGAAAATATGGGTATAACAAATACAAAAACTCCAAGAAATGCTTCAGAAGCAAATCTTAAATGGAAAGTAAGCCCATCTGGAACAACTTCATGGACTGATGCAGCAAGTGTAATGATAGAAGCTGATGATTCTATAATAACTATGGCAGGGAATAACTTATATAAATTAAGCAAGGTAGATGGTCATACAATTAAAAAAGCAACTATGGCAGGAAAACCAAGCTTTGGATATACACCGCCAATTTATGCAGAGGGAATGATAATAGTTCCTCTAAATGGTGGATTAGTTCAAGCATTTAGTGCAAAAACATTAGAACCACTTTGGACAAGTGAACAAATAGGAAGCAGTTCATCACAAGCATTATCTCCAATAGCATATAGTGATGGATATATCTATTTAGGATTCTGGGAAAGCGAAACAAAAGATGCTCAATTTGCTTGTTTTTCAATAACAGATGAAGATACAACTAAAACAAATGAAACTAAATACGCATCTTGGAAATTCACTCAAAAAGGTGGATTTTATTGGGCAGGAGCTTATGTTGGTGGAAGCACTGTTGTAGTAGGTACTGATGACGGTGATGGTGGTTCTGAAGGAACTGGTCATGTTTATAGTTTAAACAAAAAAACTGGTGATGTAGTTGACTCTATAGATGTTGTAGGAGATCAACGTTCTTCAATAGCATATGATAAAACTTCAGGCAAAATATTCTTTACAACTAAAGCTGGATATTTATACTCTATGAAATTAAATAGCAATGGTACTTTTGATAAGAGTAGTTTATTAAGAAGTGAAAAGCAAGTTCAATGTACAAGTACTCCAATTGTTCATAATGGTAGAGTTTATTATGGTACTGGTGTTTTAAACGGTAAAGGAAAAATGATAGTAGCAGATGCAACTACATTAAAAACTATATATGAAGTTCCACTAAAAGGATATCCACAAGCATCACCATTACTATCTACAGCATATGAAAAATCAGAAGGAAAAGTATATATCTATGTTACATATAACGAACTTCCAGGAGGAATTGCAGTAATAGAAGACGCACCTGGACAAACAGAAGCAAAAGTAAGCGAATTATTTGATGTACCAAGTGATATACAACAATATTGTATAGCAAGTCCAATATGTGATTCTAATGGAACTATATACTATAAAAATGATTCAAGTCATATTATAGCAATTGAAAATACTAAGAAATCAGCAGATGTAAATATAACATTTGATTTTGATAATGGTCAAGAAGCAGTAGTTAAAACAGTTTCAGAAGATGAAGCATTAGACTATACTCCAGAAGCTCCAACTAAAGACGGATATGTTTTTGTAGGTTGGTATAAGAATATAGACGATATAAAAACTGAATACAAATCAGGACAAAAATACACTGAAAATACAACTTATAAGGCTAAATATGCTCATGTTCAAATGATAGGGGCACAAGCAAGAACTATAGTAAATAACAATGATAAAAGTGGTATAAGATTTAAAACTAAATTATATAACGATGGTGATGAAATAGTAACAAAGGGAACTTTAATTATACCAGCTAACTTACTTGAAAAAGGTCAAGCTCTTACATTAGATACACCTAAAGTAGCTATATCAACTGCTAAAGTCTTATATGAACAAAATAAAGAAGAAAACTATGTTACATATTTAGGAACTATAGTAAGTGTTCCACATACTCAATTTGACAGACAAATGACAGCAAGTTCTTTTGTAACATATAAAGATAAAGCAGGAAATGAATACACTGTTTATGCTCCATATGAAGAGGGTTCAATATCAATAAATGAATTACTTAATGGAAAATAAGATTATGTAATAAAAGATAAATAGTAAATTGAAAAATAAATATGAAATCTAAATTATAGAATAGCAAGTGATATTGTTATTCTCTAATTGACATATTTAATGAATTTAAATATAAAGATTTTAAATCAAAAGGAGATAAAGAATATGAAGATATCAAAAAAATTTACAAGTATATTTTTAGCAGGTTTGTTAAGTGCTTCAGTAGCTTTTAGTACACCAGCAGTTTTTGCAACAGGGGATCCAGATAATCCAGTTGATTTTAAATGGGATATAGACATAAATGAAGCTAGTATTTCACCTATACCAACACAAATTTATACAGGAAGTAGTATAAAACCAGATGTAACAATTAAATATAAGGGAACAGTTTTAAAACAAAATACAGATTATACACTTACATATTCAAATAATACAAAAATAGGAAAAGCTAGCGTAACTATAAAAGGTATAAAAAATTATAAAGGAAGTAAAACTATTCAATTTAAAATAAGTCCACAAGAAGTAAAAAATTTAAAAGCTACACCTACTACTACATCTATAAATTTAAGCTGGAGCAAAACACCAGGAATAAGCAATTATGCAGTTTATAGAGCTACAAGCCAAAATGGAAAATATACAAGAGTTAAAACATTAAGCAGTTCTGCATCAAGTTATAAAGATACTAAAGCATCAAAGGAAAAAGTATATTACTATAAAGTAAGAGCATATAAAACAGTGAATAAAACAAAATACTATGGAGCATATTCTAATGTTATTTGCAGTGCAAAAACTACTTCAAAACCAGTTATAACAGTTAAAAATGCAGGGAGTAAAACTGTAAAAGTATCATGGAAAAAAGTTTATGGAGCTAATGGATATGAAGTTTATAGAAAATCAGGTTCAAGTGCAAAATATTCAATAGTACAAACAGTAACTAGTGGAAATACTTTAAGTTATACAAATAAAAAACTTGTTAAAAATAGCAAATATTATTATAAAGTAAGAGCGTATAGAATTGTAAATGGAGAAAAAATCTATAGCTCATTTAGTACAGTAAAACAAATCAAATGCAAATAAAAATATAACTTGAGTTTATCAACAAATAACGATAAAAATATACAAAAGTAGTACTACAGGTGTAATAAAAGTAGTACTACGAAGTTTCTACTTACCAAATTTTTATATAATGATATAATAAAAGAGAAAAGAAGATATACTTTTACTATAAATTTATATTTTGGGGAATTAATTAGCTAATAAATTTGAGTAGAAGTTGAGAAAATAAAGCGCCAAAACTGTTATATAATTTGCCGACTAATTAAATAATAGTTAAAAACTAAATTCAAACAAATCTCACGAAAAAATGGAAAAGTAGAATAGTATTCTACTTCCCCTAATGATTAATTCCCTACTTTTTTAAAAAGCATATTAGCATATTAGTATATATTAAAGTCCTCACAACATTTTGTTTGAGGATTTTTTTTGTATAAATCACAAATAAAAAATAAATTTTATCTATAGATGTTGAAATTAAGGCGTTTTTAAATTAAGTAGTACTACTTTTTTTAGAAAGTAGTACTACTTAAAAGTAGACTTTTCTTACACCGATTATATTGTACAATTAAGTAAATACATATATAGATTTTGCAAGTGATTTACTAAAAAAATTTATGATAGGGGTGAATAAATTGTTTAAAAAGGTATGCGCAATATTTCTTTCTTTTGTTATAGCATTTGGATTTACATTTTCAAGTAGTTTAGAATCTTATGCATATAGCAGACAAAAACTAAACAAAAGTATGCAAGAAACAGCAGCTTTAATGTATAAAACTATACCAAAACCTGTTGTTGCTAGTATAGGAGGGGAATGGACAGTACTTAGTTTAGCTAGAAGTGGAATAAAAGTTCCAAAGAAGTACTATGAAGATTATTACAAAAGGGTAGAAAAAACAGTCAAAGATGCGAAGGGAATACTTCATAGAATGAAATTTACAGAGTATTCTAGGGTTATATTAGCACTTACTGCTATAAATAAAGATGTTACTGATGTAGGTGGATATAATCTACTTTCTTATTTATCAGATTTTGACAATGTAAAAAAACAAGGTATAAATGGACCTATTTTCGCACTTATAGCGTTTGATGCAGGAAATTACGATATTCCAATCGACAAAAAAGCATCTGTTCAAACTACAAGACAAGGGATAATAGATTTTATACTAGATAAAGAAATCCATAAAGGTACAAGTAAAGCAGGAGGTTGGGCACTTAGTGGAACAGATCCTGACCCTGATATTACTTTTATGGCGATTCAATCACTTGCTAATTATAGGGATCAAAAAGAAGTAAAAGAAGCAGTTGATAGAGCGTTAAAAATAATGAGTAAAAAACAATTATCAACTGGTGGATATAATTCTTGGGGAACTGAAAACTGTGAAAGTACAGCACAGGCTATAGTTGCATTAACAGCATTGGGAATAGATATAGACACTGATTCAAGATTTATAAAGACAGATAAAAAAGGTAATAAAAAGACACTTATGGATGGAATGATGCAATTTTATTGCAAAGGCGGTGGATTTGCACACGTTAACGAAGGATACGATGGTGGTGGAGGTTCTGGAACAGGACTTAATGCAATGGCAACAGACCAAGGAATGTATGCATTAGATGCCTATTACAGATATATAAATGGCAAAAATAAATTATACAATATGACAGATGCTAGCCAAACTTTAGCTATAGGTAATAATCCTGATTTAGAAAAGAAACCTAATAATGATAACAACGATAACAACAATGGGAATAACGGTAACAATAACCAAAATACAAATCAAGGCAATAGAAATAATGGAAACACAAACAGTAATATAAATGGAAATACAGGGAATAAAAATGTTAAAACGGATAACCAAGGCAACAAAAAATACACTTCAAATGTTGGTGGAAAGAAAGTAACTACAACTGAAAATAAAAGTGCAACAATAAGTATAAAGACTATATACAGTGGTGAAAAAGATGGATTAATTCCAGAAAATAAAAAATGTGTGATAATTCAATTTGAGAAAAAAGAAAAAGAACAAATTGTTGGATTTAAAGTATCTGAGAAAAAACAACAATATTTATATTACTCAAAAGAATTGTCTAAGAAGAGTAGATGTGCGACATATATAGCATTATTTGATACATCTGTGGAAAAAGAAGCTCTTTTAAATATGGATAATTATGAATTCCACGAAATACAAAAAGAGGATAATAACACAGACCAAGTAATAACTGATGTTACAGATTCACAAAATAAAGATCAACAACAAGAAGATTATACACATCCAGAAAAATACGAAATTACATTTGGTGATGTAAACAACGATAAAGTAGTAAATGCACAAGATATATTAGATGTTCAATCAATATTATCAGGAAAATTAGATTTAACTGATGAAAGACAAATAATAGCTATAAATGTATCTATGGATTCTAAAATAGATAACGGCGATATCAATCAAATAATGGATAACTTTGTTGCAAAGAAAGATTACACTATTTTTGAAGTTTTTAGCGATAAAAAAGACGATAAAGATTCAAATAACAAGTCAAGTGATAAAGAAAATACAAGTAATAAGAGTAGCAAAGATAGCCAAAAAGAAGATATAAAACAAAACGACTAGGGAGGTAAGTTATGAGCAAACAAAATAAAATAATAGGAATTGCCGTAATACTTACTCTTATAGTAGCTGGAGTAGTTTATGGTATTAGTTCTAATTTAAAACACAATGAACCTGTGAAAACTACACAAGAAGATAAAAATCAAGATGTAATCTTATCATTATCATATGATAAAGAAATTAGTGAAGGCTCTCAGGAAGAAATAGTAATTCCGGTAAAATTATCATATTTGCCTTCAGGAGTTTTCCCATCAGCGAGTATGAGTGTTGAATTTGATAAAGATAAACTAGAATTTATTGGAGTAAAAAAAGGTACAATGCAAGATTATAGTAAAACTGTTCCAGAATGGACGTTTGATGTTGATGCTAGCAACAAATCAGGCGTTGTAAATGCAATTTATCTTGATAAATCAGGAGCTAAAAACTCATACTATAAATCTGGATTTGAAAAAGGAAAAAAAGATGTAGTTCTAAACTTAGTATTTAAATTAAAAGGAGAAGCAAAATCTGGAGATATGCTAAATCTAAATATAGCTGATGCAGTATTTGCAACAGTTAATGGAGATACAGATAACAGTAATCTTTCTACAGCAAAAAATACTATGAAAAATAAAAACTTAATATTAGAAGTAAGATAGATGATAACTGATAACAGGAAATTATCAATAATAAAATTTGTTTAAAACATAGGGGTGAGTTAGTGTGAAAAAGATATCCAAGAAAATAATACCGCTGATTATGTGTTTTTTAATGGCATTATCAGCAATTGGATGTAGTAATATAACAGTTACAGAAGATAACAAATCATCAGGCGACAACAGTTCTATTCCAAAGGATGGAATTGTATCGGAAGAAGTATTTAAAAAATTAAAAGACAGCGGAGATATGCAGTTATTTAACGGTTCAAATGACGATTTTACATATCAATGGATGTTTATGGGAACAGATATAAGCACTCCAAGAGATTTGAACTTACTTGTAAATCCTGCTAGCACAGATTTAGAAACAGTTAAAAAGGAAGCAGATACAGATAAGGTTTATGGATTCAAATTTGGGGAAGAAAGTAGCTTAGATGCAAAGACAGCTCTATCAATCATATATAAAGATGACTTAAAATGTACGGCAGCTGATATATATCAAGTCGAAAATGGAAAGCTTAAAAAGATAACTACAGCAACTGTCGAAACTTCAGAAGGAACAACTTTTAACTTTAGTTTAAAGGATAGAAAAGGCGAATTTTATATTGTCGGTAGCGACCCGAAACAAGCAGCTATAGATGAAGATAATGATAGTACTAGCAGTAAATCAGGCGGTAGTAGTTCATCTGGCAGCAGTAAAAGAGAACAATTAGCAGAAAAAAGTGAAAAAGTTAAAGAACAACTTGGAATAGATACATCAAAAGGAACACCAAATAAAAATGGTAAAGATAAATATTTAACTGATCCAACTCCAGCAGGAAAACCAAAACCAGTTGAATGGAATGAAAAAGGAAATGAAGTTGATAAAAGTAAAGTCGGAGGATATTGTACATTATCTATAACTTGCAAGACTTTATTAAAACCTGAAAATAGAAAAGTAGCAATTTCAAATGGAAAAGGCGATATGATACCTTCAAATGGTGTAATATACAAAACAAAAAAAGTTAAATTCTATAAAAATGAATCAGTATTCGATGTTTTATTGAGAGAAACACGAAACAACAAAATACATATGGAATACGAAATGACTCCAATTTACAACAGTAACTATATCGAAGGAATACACAATTTATATGAATTCGATGGTGGAGAGTTAAGTGGTTGGATGTACAGCGTTAACGGTTGGTTCCCAAACTATGGTTGTAGTAGATACCGTCTTAAAAATGGGGACACTATAAAATGGTTATATACTTGCGATTTAGGTAGAGATGTCGGTTGCGAATGGATGGGCGGCAAATAACGATAACAAAATGGAATTATTGACATAAAATTCCAATGGTGATAAACTTCAAAGTATAAATTTAAAGATTTAGGTAAATTGCAGGAGATGGCGCTTTCTGTAATTTACCTACTTATTTTATATTATTACAGACTATGATTTTATATTTTAGAGAGATATGTTTGAAGTTCCAATTAGGTAGGGTTAAATATTTTCAGAGGACAAGTAGCAAATAAGCTGCAAAATTCACTTAGAAAGGAAAATGCTTATGAATGTATTGGCTATTTTAGAATCTGATATCATGAAAAATTTAATTGAAGATGTTTTAATGGATGAAACCGCGGTCCAAAATGTAAAAGTTATAAAGCCCAATTCTGATTTGCATAGTATTAACTATAAAAGTGTTGACATGATTATTATAGATGTAAGAAATGAATATGAAAAAGTATTAAGCTATATTGAAAAAATAAAGAAAAAATATAGCTATATTAAAGTTATAGTAATTGATGTAAGAAAAAGAAGCAAGCTATTTAAACGTTTTATAAAATGCAGAGCAGAAGGTTATATAGTAGATATTTTAGATAAAGAAGAATTTGCATATATAATGCATAAAATTATCATGGGCAAAAAATTTTATGATTTGGATTTGTTACAGGAGTTATTTGATGAAGATGAAAAAAATGGTAGAAATAAACTAACTATAAGAGAAAATGAGATTTTAAGTTTAGTCGGTGATGGCTATAATAACAAAGAAATTAGTCAAAAATTATTTATAACAGAGAACACAGTCAAAAAGCACGTCAGTAGTATCTTTACAAAATTAGGATTTAAAAGTAGAAAAGAAGTTATTTCATATCTAAAAAAAAACAAACGCGCTACGTATCTTTAAACTAAGGGAAACCTTAGTTTTTTGTTTAGGATAAAAAGTAGTACTACCTCTTATAAAAAGTAGTACTACTAAAGACTACACTTTTTACTACCCGTTTATGAGATATAATTAAATTATTAACATTTGAAATAAAAGTATTTTTTTGTATTTAAAAGAGGAAGGGGGAAAAAAGTTTGATAAATTCGTTTAAATCATACCATCCAGTAATAAATTTTTATTACTTTTTTATGGTTATATTATTTAGTATGTTTTTTATGCATCCAATATTTTTAATCATATCTTTTGTTTCATCATTTATATATTCGGTTTATTTGAATGGGAAAAAAGCATTAAAATTCAACATATTATATATGGTTCCTTTTTTAGTTTTCGCAGCAGTAATCAATCCAGCATTTAGCCATCAAGGTGTAACAATAATTGCATATTTTAGCACAGGAAACCCTTTGACTTTGGAGTCTATAGTTTATGGAGTGGCATCTGCAATGATGTTTACATCTGTTATACTGTGGTTTTCATGTTATAACGCAGTTATGACATCGGACAAATTTATATATTTATTTGGGAGAATTATTCCAGGATTGTCTTTGATTTTCTCAATGGTGCTTAGATTTGTTCCAAAATATAAAGCGCAAATCAAAGTTATTTCCAATGCGCAAAAATGTATTGGTAGAGATGCATCACATGGAAATATTTTTAGAAGGGCGAGAAATGGTGTCAAAATAATATCTATAATGATTACTTGGGCTCTTGAAAATGCGATAGAAACTGCCGATTCGATGAAATCTAGGGGATATGGACTTAAGGGCAGAACAAGTTTTTCTAACTATAGATTTGACAATAGGGACAAAATCGCATTTGGAATAATGGTGTTTTTTACAATAATAGTATTGATAGGTGCTTGGCAAGGCAGAAATTCAATGCAGTACTTTCCAAATATGAAAATGGTCAAAATAACTGCGTTTAGTATATTTGAATATGGTTGCTATTTCTTACTTTGCATAATGCCTATAATAATGGAAGTTATGGAGGAGATAAAATGGAGACATTTGCAATTAGAAGCTTAGACTTTACATATCCAAATATGAAGAAAAAAGCTCTTGATAATATAGATTTATGTATAAATGAAGGAGAGTTTGTTGTTATTTGCGGAAAATCAGGATGTGGAAAGAGTACATTGATGCGACATCTAAAAACAGTTCTTACACCATTTGGGGAAAGAAGTGGAGAGATATATTTTAAAGGCGTAAATTTAGATTATGTTGATGATAGAACACAATCATCACAAATAGGTTATGTTTTGCAAAGTCCAGAAAACCAAATTGTAACCGATAAAGTTTGGCATGAACTTGCATTTGGGCTTGAAAGTTTGGGATATGATAATAAAACAATAAGACTTAGAGTTGCAGAAATGGCGAGTTTCTTTGGAATTCAGACATGGTTTATGAAAAATGTTACAGAGCTTTCTGGTGGACAAAAGCAGCTTTTAAATCTGGCATCAATTATGACAATGCAACCTTCTGTACTTATATTAGATGAACCGACAAGCCAACTTGACCCAATTGCGGCAAGTGAATTTTTAAAAACAATAAAAAAAATCAACGATGAACTTGGGACTACTATTATAATTTCAGAACATGATTTAGAAGAAGTATTCCCAATGGCAGATAGAGTTATCGTTATGAATGAAGGGAAAGTCATAATAGATGACGAGCCTAGAAATGTCGGTTCAAAGGTAAAGAAACTAAATCCAGATATGTTTGAAGCGATGCCGACACCAGTTAAGATAGCATCATTACTAGATTCAGATAAAAGTCCAATTACAGTAAAAGAAGGGCGTAAATTTATCGACAATATATACTGTGACTATAAACCGAAGTTTGTGCGAATTGAAGATAGCAGAGATGAAGCAGATAAAAAATTTAATAAAAATGAACTTGCAGTAAAGATGAAAGATGTGTGGTTTAAATATGAAAAAGACGGAAAAGATATCGTAAAAGATCTGAGCTTTGAAGTTAAAAAAGGAGAATTTTTCTGTTTAGTTGGAGGAAATGGAACAGGAAAAAGTACAACAGTATCTCTTATAAGTGGAATTAACAAACCATACAGGGGCAAAATTGAGTTATTTGGAAAGAAGATAACAGGTTATAAAAATAAGGAATTATTCAACCATAATTTAGGGATACTTCCACAAGACCCGCAATCACTTTTTGTCAAAAAAACAGTTAGAGAAGATTTGATAGAAATATTATCTGGAAGGGGAATCAAAAAAGCTGAGAGGATTGAAAAGGTAGAAAAAATATCTAAATTAATTGAAATAGAAGATTTGTTAGAACATCATCCATACGACCTTAGCGGTGGGGAGCAACAAAGAGCAGCGCTTGCAAAAGTATTATTATTAGAACCACAATTATTAATCCTAGATGAGCCGACAAAAGGGCTTGATGCAGGATTTAAGATTAAATTCGCTGAAATATTAGAACAACTTTTAAAAAGGGAAGTAACGATAATTATGGTTTCACACGATATAGAATTTTGCGCAAGTTTTGCACACAAATGTGCTTTATTCTTCGATGGAAACATAGTTACTACAAATACGCCAAATAAATTCTTCAGCGGTAACAATTTTTACACAACTGTAGCAAATAGAATGACACGACAAGTATTTGAAAATGCCATAACATGTGAGGATGTGATAAGATTATGCAAGGCCAACGAGAAACAAATGCAAGCAACACTAGCTTAATAGACGATATATACGATGATATAATGTTAAATGAAGAAAAAAGAAAAAAGACCTATAATATAAAAGATTATTCTATAAAGGTGGTTGAGAAAAAAGAAGAGGAAGAACAACCGAAAGAACATGGTATTTTTAAAAATATTTTTTCAAAACAAGAAAATCAATACAAAAGTAATGGACCTGTTTTAGAAGTAGACGGAAAAAAAGTATATACAAAATCAGAACAAGAGAAAGAAAAACAAAGAAGATCAGACAGATATTATTATACAAAAGAGCGACAAAAAGCAAGACGAAAAAATAACAACGACACAAAATTAAGCCACAGAACACTTATGGCATGTTTTATGATACTTGTTGTAATTCCCCTTATAATTTATTTAGGAATAACATTGGGAAATGACAGAAAGTACTACATAGTAAGCCTTGGGATAATAGCATGTACAATGTTGCCGTTTTTTATGGTATTCGAAGATAGAAAACCACAGGCAAGGGAGCTTATAATAATAGCAGTACTATCAGCAATAGGAGTAGCAGGGCGTGCCGCATTTTTTATGTTACCACAGTTTAAACCAGTCGTGGCAATAGTAATAATATCGGCAGTCTGTTTTGGGGCAGAGGCTGGATTTTTAGTCGGTGCAATGACAGGCTTTGTATCAAACTTCTTCTTTGCACAAGGACCTTGGACACCATGGCAAATGTTCAGCTTCGGCATAATCGGTTTTATCGCGGGAATTTTATTTAAAAAAGGTAAATTGCAAAAGAGAAAAATTAGTCTGTGCATTTACGGTGGGCTATCAACATTTTTCATATACGGATTTTTATTAGACACAGCAACATGGCTAATTTTCCCATACAGCAATATGACATTAGAGGGGATTATACCGATATATCTGAGCGGAATTCCATTTAATATTGTCCATGCAATAGCGACTGTATTTTTTCTTGCAGTTATAAGTAAGCCGATGATTGAAAAACTTGATAGAATAAAAGAAAAATACGGGCTAATTGAGCCATAATAAAAAAGTCATCTATATATAGATGGCTTTTTTATAACACATAGGAAACTATATTTATTATCTCCCTGGAATTTCAATATATTCAACAGGTTCATCATCTGGAATAGGAAGCCATTCTTCAGCCATATCACATTCATCAGCAATTTGATCTATAGGCATTTTAACGTATTTTGCCTTAGCAGTGACAGCAATTTCACCATTAGGAAGGATAATTTCGCCTTCACCTTCGAATAACTTTCTAGTATCTCTAGTAACTCTAGCAACTGTTATCAAGTCACAATCAATTGGAACTGGTTTTTTATATCTTAGTTCCAAGCTTCCTGTAACGCCCCAAACAGTTTCATCACTAACACTTATTGCACGTCCAATAGTTTCGTCTAAAATAGCTGCTGAGATTCCACCATGAACTCTACCTGGATAGCTTTGATGAAATTCCTTAGAATTAAAAATAGAGGCTAATTCACCATTTTCTAATTGATAAAAACGAGCTTTTAGTCCCAAATCATTTTTCACACCACAAACAAGACAAGTCTTTGAGCTGTTTTGTTTTTTTAATACTTTATATTTCATGTTTATCTCCCTTCAGTATATTACAAATTTAACCATATCTATAATTATAACCTAAAATAAGTAAATTTATTAATAGAATCAAAACTATAACTCAAAACTTTGAATTTGTGATGAATAATATTTATAGTTATTTATTTAAATTATCGCATAAAAATTCGTACACTTTTTCTTTTGGACTTATTATATCTAACTTAGTTAAAGATTTTAAAATTAATATAAAATATATACAAAAATAAGAATAGTTTAAAATAAAATGGATATAATTAT
>OGRR01000926.1_pt1 | contig 21464 bp, 19 predicted proteins | sample 1553511 | NCBI WGS metagenome assembly OGRR01 (sample SAMEA2580040, study PRJEB22360) | human gut metagenome | biome: human gut; feature: human-associated habitat; material: faeces | place: Denmark | collected 2008/2010 | reverse complement strand
CCTTGTACAGGCCAAAGTTGGACATGACCGTGGTGACCACGGTGTTGTTCATCAGTTCGCCGTGCTCCTTCATGTAGCATCCGTAGATGTACAGAATATGGTCACCAGTGACGACATTGCCCTTCTCGTCCACGCACAAGCAGCGGTCAGCGTCACCATCGAAAGCAAAGCCGACATCCAGACCGTTCTCTACCACGAACTTCTGCAGCCCCTCAATATGAGTAGAGCCAGCGTTGTTGTTGATGTTCAGGCCGTTCGGCTTGTTGTTGATGACATAGGTATCCGCACCCAGAGCATCAAACACAGACTTAGCGATGTTCCAGGAACTGCCGTTGGCGCAGTCCAGACCGACCTTCACGCCCTTGAAAGAGTATATGCCCAGAGAAATCAGGTAGCCCATATAACGGTTGCGGCCTGCAACGTAGTCCACAGTACAGCCGATATGCTCACGGTGAGCGAAAGGCAGCTCCGGCCAGTCCTTATCGAACACATGAAGCTTGCCGTCGATGTAATCCTCGACTAACAGCAAGATCTCCTCGGGCATCTTCTCACCATAGCAGTCGATCAGCTTGATGCCGTTGTCATAATAGGGGTTGTGGCTGGCAGAGATCATAATGCCGCAATCAAAGTCATCCACACGGGCAATATAGGCCACGGAAGGGGTGGTAGTGACGTGCAGCAGGTAAGCATCCGCACCGGAAGCGGTCAGACCGGCAACCAGGCTATACTCGAACATATAGGAGCTACGACGAGTGTCCTTACCGATGACGATACGAGCGGGATTGGTGTCACCATTGCGCTCACGCAGTGCGTTGTAGTACCAGCCCAGAAAACGACCAACCTTATAGGCATGGTCAGCAGTCAAAGTAATTCCAGCCTCACCACGGAAGCCATCAGTTCCAAAATACTTTCCCATTACAGTTTTTTCCTCATCCAAAGATTGAAGTGACGAATATATGCTTTAGCCGAGAGGGAGCTCTCGTTGCCTGCTGCTCACCACGGAGAGGTAGCATATTTGAGCAGCACAGCCATGTGGCTGAACACATGGCTGCTGTAGAGAATCAGTATTTTCTCCACACCATCTTATTAACGACGTTTACATACCCCTGAATGATGCGAACCACCTTCATGGACACGGTTTCGTCCACATAGTCGGGGCAGGGCTTGCCCAGAACGCCCTTCTGTTTCATCTCAATGGCCATATCGGTGGCGTTGAGCAGCTCCCGGGTGGTAATACCAGCCAGAATGAAGTCGCCGGCTTCCAGTGCCTCGGGACGTTCCGTACTGGTACGGATGCACACGGCGGCGATGGGGTGACCGATGGACAGATAGAAGCTGCTCTCCTCTGGCAGAGTGCCGGAGTCGGAGACGATTGCCAGCGCGTTCATTTGCAGCTTGTTATAGTCGTTGAAGCCCAGCGGCTCATTGACCCGGACGCGAGGATCCAGCTCGAAGCCGCTCTGTTCCAGGCGGTGCTTGCTGCGGGGATGGCAGGAGTACAGGATGGGCATATCGTACTTTTCTGCCAGCGCATTGATGGCGGTGAACAAGCTCAGGAAGTTCTTTTCAGAGTCGATGTTCTCCTCACGGTGGGCAGACAGCAGAATGTACTTGTCCTTCTCCAGTCCCAGACGCTCCAGCACGTCGCTTTTCTGGATCTTCTCCAGATTCATGTGCAGGACTTCCGCCATGGGAGAGCCGGTCTGGTAGGTGCGTTCCTTGGGCAGTCCGGTGTCCGCCAGATACTTCCGGGCGAACTCGGAGTAGCACAGGTTCACGTCGGAGATCACGTCTACGATGCGGCGGTTGGTCTCCTCGGGCAGGCACTCATCCTTGCAGCGGTTGCCCGCCTCCATATGAAACAGTGGGATGTGCAGCCGCTTTGCGCTAATGGCGGACAGACAGGAGTTGGTATCGCCCAGCACCAGATAGCCCTCCGGCTGCAATTCGCTGAGCAGCTCATAGCTACGTCCCAGAATGTTACCGCAGGTCACACCCAGATTCTCGCCAACCACAGGCACAAGAATGTCCGGGCCATATTCCCCGAAGGTGTTCTTCAGTTCGAAATCCTCCCAGAACACGGTGGAAAGGTTTCTGTCCCAGTTCTGATTGTAATAGACTACGCAGCAGTCAAAATATTCCCGGCAGCGCTTGATAACCGCAGCCAGCCGAATTATTTCCGGACGGGTACCGCAGCCAATCATGACCTTTGTGCGTCCGTCGTTTTTCCATTTAAAATTGTGTTCCATAAAATTCTCCTAACGTCAACCAGCATCTTTTCTTACACCGGCTCAAAGAAGGTGTCCGGGTGGTTCGGGTCAAAAATTTCGTTGCAGGTCATCACTGTTACCAGATTCTCCGTTTCCGACAGATTGATGATGTTGTGGGTCCAGCCGGGAATCATGTGGACAGCCTCGATCTTGTCTCCGGAAACCTCAAACTCTACCGTTTCCCCGGTGTTGATGTTACGTTCCTGAATCAGGCCGTGACCTGCCACCACGATGAACAGTTCCCACTTGGAATTGTGCCAGTGCTGTCCCTTGGTGATGCCCGGACGACTGATGTTGATGCTCACCTGACCGCAATCGGCGGTATGCACCAGTTCCGTGAAAGAACCACGGTTGTCCACATTCATCTTCAGAGCATACTTAAATTTGTCGGTGGGCAGATAGGTCAGATACAGGGAGTACAGCTTCTTTGCAAAGGAACCGTCCGGCATCTTGGGCATCATGAGGGTCGTGGGCTGCGCCTTGAACTCCTGCAACAGATCCACGATTTCGCCAAGCGTGACCTTGTGAGTCGCAGGAACACAGCAGTAGCGACCGTCTGCTTTCAGAACAGTCTCTACACCGTCAAATTCACAGTGTTGCTCCTTGCCTTCCAGCAGGTCGAACATCCCTTCTACCAAATCATCGATGTACAGCAGTTCCAACTCGGTGCTGCGGTCGTTGACAGTGAAGGGCTCGTCATTGGCAACCGCCCAACAGAAGGTGCTGACAGCGCTGTTGTACTTGGGGCGGCTGTGACCCATCAGGTTGACAAAACGGTAGACCGCTACCTTCGCACCGGTCTCCTGAGCATACTGGAAGAACAGCTCCTCGCCAGCCTTTTTGCTGCGGCCATACTCGCTGTTGCCGAAGCGACCAGCCAAAGTTGCCTGAATGGAGGAGGACAGCATGATGGGTGCCTTATTGTTGTGCTTTTTCAGGCAGTTCAGCAGGTCGGATGCAAAGCCAAAGTTGCCCTTCATGAAGTCTTCTGGGTTTTCCGGGCGATTCACGCCTGCCAGATTGAACACGAAGTCTGCTTTCTGGCAGTATTCGTCCAACTCCTCTGGGGTGGAGTTCAGATCATACTCGAAGATTTCTTCAATATTCAACGCCGGGCGGGTCTTATTTTTCCCATCCCGGATGTTTTTCAGGTTGTTGCACAGGGCGGTTCCCACCATGCCCTTGGCACCTGTGACTAGAATGTTCATCCTATCACCTCTTTAATGTACTGCGGTGCAGTCCGGAATATCTGCGCCATCCGGCACGGTTGCATTATTGCAGATGGTGCAGTTACTGCCGATGCGAGTAAAGTTTCCCACAGTCGCACCGGTGCGAACAACGCTGTTGGTGTAAATTAGGGCGTAGTCCCCTACCGCTGCATCACAGTGGATTTCCGTTCCGGCATTCAGCAAAACACCGATTCCGACAGAGGCTCCATTCTGGATACAAGCGTTTTGCAGCACCACACAGCCGCATCCCAACTTGGCGTATGGACTGATGTAGGCACTGGGAGCAATGATGTTGGGGAACGCATAGCCAAGTGATTTTGCCTTCTCATACACCTGTGCTCGGAACCGATTATTGCCGATTCCCACCACCAGCAAGCCATACTCCTTCCGCAGCTCCGGCAGATCAGCAAGACCGCCAACCACCGGAATACCGCAAATCTCGGCACCCACAGGCTGTCCGTCATCCACAAAGGCACAGTCATATTGGAGCATCGCCTGCTCCGCCACCATGCGCCCGAAGCCACCGGCACCACCCAGCAGCAGCTTTTCCTTAGACATTCGGGATACCCTTCAGTGCGTTCTGGACATATTCGGTGGTCAGGATCTTCTTAACAGTGCCTTCCACATCCAGACGGGTAGTGTTATGGCTGGTGTAGGACTCGTCTGCCATAGTATGTACCTCGCCGTTGACGACAAACTTATCGTAGTTCAGGTCACGGTTATCCGCAGCAACACGGAAATAATGGCCCATATCCTGGCTGCGCAGACGCTCCTCACGGGTCATCAGAGTCTCGAACAGCTTCTCGCCGTGACGGGTGCCGATGATGTTCGTGCCGGTATCGCCGAACAATTGCTGGACAGCCTTAGCCAGATCGCCGATGGTGGAAGCATCAGACTTCTGGATGAACAAATCACCGGGATTTGCATGTTGGAAAGCGAACAAGACCAGATCCACAGCCTCGTCCAGGTTCATCAGAAAGCGGGTCATATTGGGGTCGGTAATGGTGATGGGGTTGCCAGCCTTGATCTGGTCAATGAACAGCGGAATGACGGAACCACGGCTGCACATGACATTGCCGTAACGGGTGCAGCAGATGGTGGTGCCGCCACGCTCGGCCGCCACACGGGCGTTGGCGTAGATGACGTGCTCCATCATGGCTTTGGAGATGCCCATGGCGTTGATGGGATAGGCAGCCTTGTCGGTGGACAGGCAGACGACACGCTTAACACCTGCGTCGATTGCAGCGTGCAAGACGTTATCAGTACCGATGATGTTGGTCTGAACAGCCTGCATGGGGAAGAACTCGCAGGAGGGAACCTGCTTCAGAGCGGCAGCGTGGAAGATGTAGTCAACGCCGGGCATGGCGTCACGGATAGACTGAGGATTGCGGACATCACCGATGTAGAACTTCACCTTCTTGGCGGTGTCGGGATGCTTGGCCTGAAGCTCATGGCGCATATCGTCCTGCTTCTTTTCGTCACGGGAGAAGATGCGGATTTCCTTCAGGTCGGAATCCAAGAAGTGCTTCAGAACGGTAGAACCAAAAGAACCGGTACCACCAGTGATCATAAGGGTTGCGTTATCAAATGCAGACATTTTTATTTTCCTCCTATATGTTCGTTTTTTATCCCACAGCAGATTCTCATCCATTTGTTGTCAAAGATTCGTAATCTACTGTTTCATCAGTTTTTTCACGTGTTTAATTCGCTATCAACCACCGAGAAAGCGGCTTGAATCGCTTTATTACTCTGCCAATCCCGTCACATAGTACTGCTACAATAAAAGTTTCCGCTAACATCAAAATGATGTTAAATGTAAAGACCTTTGTAACCTCCGGCATAATCCATATAAACAAATAATTTGATAAAATATAATAGATAATGGAGTTTCTCCCCATATACTCAACCATTCCCCGACCGGATGTCACCCACGATTCTTCGCGTGACGCAATGACGGCATAGAGCTTTTTCAAAATCCAGATAACCGCTATAACTCCTACAATGCCTACCAAATAACGATAAGCATCTATTCCAAGCTGATTCCACATATTTTCTTTTCTGAAAACCGTTATTCCCGTAGTGTAAATATAGGAATCTTTTGAGTAAAACAGCATCAAAACTGCCCAAAGCAGCGTCGATACGCCGCCAACCACATTGGACTTCAGCCAGCTTTTCTGTTTTTTTGCATAATAATATCCGCCAATAAAATATGGAGCAACAAATTTATATGTGTGTGACCACAGCATATCGGGCGTTAAGATGAATGCGTTCATAAGCAGCACCGCTGCAACAGCAGCATACCCCCCCCGAATTTATTATGGACAAACTCAATCAGCGCCACGCAGACCGTTGAAAAAATAATGGCCCACAAAAACCAGAAATCTGTCAAAAAATAATAAACAGTATGCTTTACACCAGGAAATTCGCCTTTTGTAAAATCAACAAGGCTTAGAATAATTGCCCATGTAAAACAAACGGGCACTAGTCTTACGATACGGGATTTAATACTATTGACCATTCCATGATTTTTCACGCTAAACCAGAATAAATAGCCGCTAACTGCAACAAAGAGCGGCATATGAAAGCTATAAATCACTTTCATAACGATATTATTCCAGTATTCACCATTTTCTAAAAAAGAAGCCCCACTGCCATACTGAATACAGTGCCCCACTAATACCAAAAGAATTGCAATACCCTTTACGTAATCTATAAAAGCATTCTTCTTTTTTTCCATTTATTGCTCCACCTTCGCCTTGAAGTACTTCTGACACCACAGCATCTGTGCAATGCAATATGGCACCATCGAAATAATGTTTGCCAAAACGATAGAGATATAGCTTCCGGAAATGCGCGAAAACGCATACGCAAGCGGGATATTGATTACTGCGCCGATGGTCATATAAATCGTTTGCACTCTCAATTCACACAAACCGTTTGAATAATTCGCGAGAATTGTTCGTAAACTCATAACCGTTCCAGACAAAGCAAAAATCGCCGCAATCCCATAATTGACCGTAATCGTCTTGTCTCCAAGCCAGAAATTAAATATCCACTGCAAAGGAACAATTACAGCAAATTCTGCTACTCCAAGCAAAAAAGCAATCTTCATATACTTGCCGTAGCTCGCCTGAATCCACTCCCAGTCATTTTCAGCCTTAGCTTTTGTAATCGTAGACCATAGCGATGTCGTAACCAGCATTACCATTGTCATTGGTAGGTTAAAGATTTTGTTATATACCTGATATTCCACAACGGCTGAATTGCCAACAAATAATGTAATGAGATAATTGTTGGTATTATCAACGACCATTGCGATAACCTGAAGCCACAAAAAAGCGGTTCCAACCTTCAGGATTGACAGCGCATAGTCCTTTCTAAAAAAGGAAACAGACGGACGAGTCTTTGGAATCTTCTTAGTAAAAACCCAGAACGTAGCAACGATAAGCGGCAGGTTGACCGCCACGAGATAGGCAGAAGCCAAAGATACTAAGCTGTTGTTTTTGCCCAATGCGTTGGAAAGGAGCACAAATCCCAGCATCATCACGTTGGTTGAGAGATTGAGCAGCCCCGGAACAAACGCCTCTTGCAAGGCATACAGAATTGATGTAACAAGCCGCAAAACAAATTGGAGAATAATCGATGCCAGTAGAATCTGCAACGCTTTTGTCATCGTATTTGCGGCAACTATCTCAGACTGGATGTTGAAAACAGTGTTCCAGCTCACAAAGTTTCCAGCAACCACTACACCCAGTAGAATAATTGCTCCGATTCCGGACAAAAACAGGTATGATGATGAAATGTATTTCCTTGCCTTGTCCCAGTCTTTCTCATTGATCGCATAAACCAGATGGTTTCGCAGACCATTGCCTATGCCCATATCGCAGTTCAAAATCCACGCGAGTACAGAAAGCAATGTAAACCAAACGCCAAGCACTTCGTCACTATTGAAGAAATGCATATAAGCCGGCGTCGTAAACAATGCAATAAACAACGAGCCGCCTTTTATCACGGCAGCCATCAGGGTGTTGCGAAGGACAATACCCGTGTTGTCCTTCGCTTTAAGTTTCTCAATCAAGTTCATTGTTCATTTTCTCCATCAACCGTTTTAGATTTCTTTCGCAATCCTCATCCAGCTGATTCAGAAGCTGCCTGCTGTTATAATCATCTTCCATCGGGATACTCATAATTGCGTTTGCGATTTCCTGCGGTAACTGCTTGTCATAGTAATAGAGGATTCCACCGACTGCAGAATTCTCTACCGCCGGGATTCTTACCGACAAAACCCGCAGGCCATTTGCCAGATATACCAGCACTTTGGATGGAAAGGAGGTTTCGGTATACTTAGCATCAGGTATCTGTGTGCATAAACCAATATGGCACTTTTGCAGAAATTGGATGTATTCCTCGCCACTTTTCAGGCCATCGTAAGTAAGCGTGCATTTTGTCTTTTTTTGAACCGATGCAATCGATTCTTGCAACTGTTTTTTCTGTTCTTCTGTTCCAAAGCCTAGAATATGAACATGATAGTTTTCCGGCAAGAACTCAGCAGCAGCAGCAGCAGCAGCTCCTCCCTTGGTGGGATCAAACGTTCCCGCATAGACACAATGCACTTTTCCATCGTTGAAGCAACCCTCTCGTTCCGGCTCCGAATGATAGGTTCCATTTACAACGATATAAGGCCGTCCCGCCGGAATTTCTTTTGACAACGCTTCCGTTGCAAGGATATAACCATCTGCCGCTGTGATAACCTTTCGTTCCCAAGCGGCTTTTTGGGCTCCGCAGTTTACAACGTCCTGATAAATTTCTTCCAACTCTAGAACAAATTTGAACCCTTTTTTTCTTTTATAGGTATAAAAAATGTCAGCAGTTTGCAAAGAATGATATGCAATCACTGTGTCACTCGGATTCAACCCTGAAAGGAACTGTTTTAGTTGTTGCCGGCGGTAATAGTAATGGAGTTTTCCTGCAACCTTGTTTGGCTTCGCAAATTCCTTCCATAAGACGAATTTTCCGTGTTTCGACATATTGAATTCTATTGTCCTATGCGAACCATCTTTTGTATCTGATTCCGCCAAGCATATCACGGTATATTCTTTTCCGATATTGTCTAATTTCTCAATAAGATATGCTGACTTCTGTTGTCCCGCCGGACTGATTTTCAACTTCAAATCAGTTATAGATTTCGGCTGATAATATGTTAGATAATACAATGCCATTACGCTGTATTCCTTTCGCAATGTTCAAACATCAAAACCCAGAACAACGGTAACGACCAAAGGCCCTCTGTTAAATGAAGAATTATCAATAAAATAGCAATACCTATTCTTTCATTTCGAGTATCTGCGTTGAAAAGCTTTTTTGCTATGCCACACAAAGATGTAATATAGTAGAGTCCCATCAACCAACCAAATGTATATGTGATTTGTATCAGTCCAGCCGAATCATCCTTGTATAATCCCATTGACATTCTCAGCGAATTTCTTGTCACAGTTTCCCCTAAACCAAACGGACCCGCTTTCAGTGCCAAAAGTCCACCTGTCAAGATATCCGCTCTCCTCATCTGGGCAGATACATTGTTCTCATTACCAATTTTATTTGCAATCACAGTTGATGTGCTCAAAAAAACCAATCCAATAAGCAATATGAGCACACCAATCATCACTTTCGTATTCATGTTCCTGATTTCAAGTAATCGTAAAATTCTCCCATTGAAAAGCATAAATGCAAGAACAAGAAGTACATATCCTGTAGTAGACTGCGTAGTCAACAATGTGATTATGAATAGTGCAAAGATGGTCTTTCTGTGTTTTGTACATTTTGCGTCGACATCAAAGAGCAAAAAGAGAACTGCAATCCATATATATCCTTGAAATGCTCCCGGTTCCCAAAATGGACCAGAATTCCGCAAGCTGATTGTTCCATTCATTCCCCATGTGTAAAACGGAGAATATCCATACTGTGTTTTCCAATCATATCCGCTTTGACACAGCGTATATGCTAGCGATTCATTTATATTTGCGATAAGTATGCACGGCAAAGAAATCAAGCAATACACAGCAATGATGCGAATATAGTATTTTGCGAATGATTCCGATTTGACCAGGACTGCCGTCATTGCTCCGCAGAGCATCATAACAATATATCCCAACACCGCATTGATGCTGCTTGAACTCATTTCGCTGAAATATAAGATGATATTTATTAAAAAAAGAGCAAGTGGCACCAGCAACTTTGTCATTATATTCTTAAAACGTATAACCGGAATGCGAACCAAGAACAATGCGGCTAAAATACATCCACAGTATACCAGCCATGTTATTCGTTGATTAACGATTCCAAAAAAGACCGTCCTTGACATCCACACTGTGAGTAGCGTCAATAAGAATGAAACCACCTCTTGATGATTTATTCTAATAACCATTTTATTCAAATTCCGGTCCTCCGCTTTTGGGCTAAATAAAGTTGGCTGATACACTCCATGTATTTGCTACACAAATCATGATATGCAAAATTATTTTCTGCAAATTGGCGACAGGCACTCGAGTTTTTCGGTTTCCTCAGATATTCTTGCACAGCGCTCAAATATTCTGATATCTCCATATTCCCTACCACTTTTCCACAGCCGGTTCCAACCAGTTCCGTACACGCAGTCGTATTGTATACAATTACGGGCGTACCGCAGCTCATAGCCTCCGCTGTTGTTTTTCCAAATGTTTCCTGAACAGAAGGGTTCAAAAAAACATCCGCCATGGAGTAATACTCCGAGAGCTTTGCCGGATCTCTGACCAACCCTGCACAAATCATATTTTCGGGAATTTCAATATCTTCTGGCATTTTTCCTATCATGACAACCTTTGAATCTGGTATGCTCTTGGCAGCCAAAAGCATTTCCTGCAGCCCTTTCCGCTCTCCCCATGCAGACGCGACGCCCAGAAGCACCTTCTCATTTTCTGTAATCCCAAGCTGCTTTCGTAAATCTCTCGTATCTCTCGGTCTAAAGGTTTCAAGATCAATCCAGTTGTAGATTCGTTGAATTATAGCTGCGTCCTTGAGGATTGACTTTTTCGCTTCTCCTGTAATCCAATCGGACACACCGACCACACCAAGACGAGGAATTGCTTCAAACCACTTTTCCTTGTCCCGTAAGCATTTGTGAGCCGTATCAAAGAACCAGCTCTTGTTCCACTGGTGTATTTGTGGGCAATAGCAACAATGTCCAGTGAAGTACCAGCAATCATGGAGTACTAAGATTGTCGGGATATCATTTTCTGCCAGGTAGCGACATAGAATCGGAAAATTGATACAATTGCTATGCAAAACATGAAGCAAAACCACGTCCGGTTTTAACCGAAGTAATTCGGATACCAGTTTTCTAGTTAAATGCCATGAAAAATAGCCTTGCAACCCTGTAAGCCTAGACAAAAACGCATGAATCGTTCTATCAGGCCTCGAAGAAAAAAAGTGGATTCTATCATCAACTACAGAATCATCATTAACCTTTGCGGCATAAACATACGAATCAACACCGTTATCCAGAAGGTAATCATGCAATTCCTTAACATTTCGACCTGTGCTGTCCGCGTTACCATATGTAACATTTATCTGCACAACTTTCATAGATTCACCCCCTTCTGTTTGTTTTACTTATTCACTCTTTATTCCGAAGCGCAAACGATAGTACGCTTTCCTGATATATGGTCGTATCTTCCCATATATTGATGACGCCATTCCTTTCGCTTCACACCTTGCATTTAGTAGTTTTCTGTTTCTTAGAACCTCCTTTACTAAATCTGCTGTTTGCTTTGGTTCTTTCTTTAACAAGGCATACCATAGTTCTACAGCTATATCACAATACCCTTTTTCACACAGTTCTTCGCAATATTTCTGGACTGTAATCCTTGTTTCTTGACGAAATTTTTCTCGATGGTTATTTGTTTGCTGTGCGCTATGCAATCTGCTCCGTGCCATAGTGCGGGGAACAACGACTAAACTATACCCTGACAAAAATATGCTTCTCCACATCACTAGGTCCTGAATATATTTTAGAGATTCATCAAAAAGGCCATTCTCATCAAATGCGCTTTTAGGAATCAGCAGAGCAATCCCGCTAAATGTTTTTTTTGTAAGTTGTGATAATGCTTCTTTAGATGAGTAAACACCTGCTTCCTGCATAGCCCATTTTTTATCTAATACATTACTTTTCTCATCTATAAACTCAGTTCCGCATAATGCAACTGTACGAGGATTATTTACCTTTTTTAAAGATTCTATCTGTTTTTCTATTTTATCTGCACAGTATTCATCGTCATGGCTCAACCATGAAAAATATGTGCCTTTCATCTCGCGAATTCCTTCATTAAGTGCGGATGAAACTCCTCCGTTTTCCTTTTTTATATAACGTATTTTGCTACCGTATGATTTTGCAATTTGTTCCGTTTTACCTTCGTCTGTTGAACCATCATTTACAACAATTATCTCAATGTTGGAATACGTCTGGTTCAGCGCACTATCTATTGCTTTCTTGAGATAATTTGATCCGTTATATACGGGTATAATAATTGATACGAGTGGATTCTTCATCTTTTTAGATTACCTTTCACATTAATCTGACCGTAATATGCATTCGGCCCATGCTTTCTCATATAGTGCTTATCAAGCACATACTGTGCCATCGTACTATTAGAATTAAGCTGCAATGTTTTCAAATCCATCTCTGCAACTTTTTCCATTACGACTGCATTGTATACGGCATTAGCAGGACTCTTTCCCCATGCGAAAGGCCCGTGGTTTTTCACCACAATTCCGGGGATTGCCATTGGATCATATCCACCATTATCAACAGTCTCAATAATCACTTTGCCGGTATTTGTCTCATAGTCTTCCATAACTTCTTGCTCTGTTAGTTCACGAGTGCATGGAATGTCCCCGTAAAAATAATCTGCATGAGTTGTTCCTAAAGCAGGAATTGACATGCCTGCTTGAGCAAACGCCACAGCATTAACAGAATGAGTGTGTACAACACCTCTGATTTCTGAGTATTTACGATACAATTCCAAGTGCGTCTTTGTATCAGAAGATGGATTCCACTTGCCTTCTATACGTTTTCCAGTTGCGACATCTACAACAACCATGTCCTCTGGTGACATACCATCGTAATCTACACCGGACGGCTTGATTACCATGTACTTTCTATCATCTGAAACGCCGCTTACATTGCCCCATGTATAGATGACCACGCCTTTATTTACAAGATCGAGGTTTGCTTCACAAACGGATTTTTTTAGTTCTTCAAGCATTCAATTTCCCTCTATGTTTTTTAACTTTGCTTTTCTTAGAGTAGACTTTTGATTTTCTTAGCCGGTACTCCTGCGTATAATGCATTCGGCTCTGTTGACTTAATGACCACTGCACCTGCGGCGATTACCCCCCCCCGGCCAATGGTGACGCCCTGCAAAACAGTCACGTTCGCACCTATCCAAACGCCATCCTCTACCGTGACAGATTTGCTCGTGTTCTCGCCCCATCTTTGGTTGCTGTTACCTATCATGTGCGAGTTTGTAGTAATACAGGTGTCAAGCCCTATTGCAACATTATTCCCTATTATCACTAGTGAATCATTACAAAATCCTGTATATATATGGACGCCATTATTGATCAAGCAATTCTTTCCTATTTGCACCTTATGTGGTGCCTCAATAAATACATTTTTCCCGAATCTCGTGCTTGAGTTTTTTACTATACCACAGGCCGATGCAAATCCTACCCTGATTTTGCTGGGAAGATTGCTGCAAATAATCATTCTTTGAAATCTTGCTATAATCTGAAGCTTATCCATCACCTTACTCGCATTCCTTTAAAATATCTAACGTATGTCGAAGTCCAAGATCAATACCAAATGCAGGCTGCCAACCAAGCTCCTCAAGTTTTTCAGTTGCCAAAACCTGTTTCGGAATTGGCGACTGATTTGCCACATCAGTTTCTGTTGGATTTTCAAATACAACCTTGCAATCCTCAGCCGCTGCTGTCTTTTCTGCAAACTCTGCAATTGTCACCCTTGCTTTAGGATTTGCCAGATTGTATGCCTCACCGGCTTTTCCATTTACCAGAACAGTAAGTAGTCCTGCAACACAATCAGCCACATAATTATAGCTACGCATCTGTGTTCCCGCGCTTTTCATAACAATATCTTCGCCCGATAACGCATTATGAAGGAATTGAGTATGTGCACGATTATCTGATGAAGTCATAAATGGCCCATAAGTGTGGCTTGGCCTTACAATGACGGTTTCAATGCCATATTGCTTCCAATAGCTTGCGCACAAATTCTCAACCATTCGCTTACTTAACGGATAGCACGACCTAGGTGACAGCACATCCAGATACCCCGAATATGTCTCGTCAAACGCATCCAGCGAAATATCCCCTTGTCCGTACACCTCGCCTGAAGACACATAGAGTAATCTTTTTCCATCATGATTCCTTACATACTCAAGAAGCCTATATGTACTATCTATATTACCAACTATGGTTCCTACTGGATCACCGTTGAACGCTGCTGGGTGAGCATTTCCTGCCGCATGAATCACATAATCAACATCTTCATCAAAATCAATCGGGGCATTCAAGTCATATGAAAGGCATTTCACATTATCATGACTTCCAAATTGATTCTGAAGTTTTTCTACACTGCGCCCCGCAAGAAGAATTCGCATGTCCGCTTTCTTTTTCTGGTTCAGATGAATCAAAGCATCTGCAGCAAACGAGCCTATCGTCCCTGTTGCACCTGTGATAAGCACCTTTTTTTCGTACAATTTCTCAACATCAATAACATGAGTCAATGTTGTTTCTAAATCTTCCGTATACAGTCTACTCTGATGCAAGTCCATCTAAATAATCTCCTTACTTCAACCAATCAGATCTTTTTGCAACAAGAAGAGCTTTGAAAATATCTATATCTTCAACTGTCGTCAGTTTTATATTCTTTTCAGAGCCTGCAGAAAAATAAACCTGCTCGCCCATTTCAATCATCAATGTGCAAGAAGCAACTGAATTTGTAATACCTGCTTTCAATGCTCTTCGATGCAGATCACAGATTTTTCCAATTGGGAATCCCTGCGGAGTCTGGGTACGTTTCAAATTATCACGTGGATAGCTGCCCGTGGACTTTTCTCCATCCTCTGTCTGCATCATCGCCTCAGCACACGGAATAACAGTAATCGCATTTCCATGAAGCTGTGTCACACGAATGCAATCAGAAATGATTTCGGCGGACACCATCGGACGGATTGCATCGTGGATTAACACAATATCATCGTTAGAATGATGTTTTTCAAGTTCAAATACGCCATTGCGGATAGAATCTTGACCGTTCTTTCCACCGGGAACAACATACTTCAGCTTTGTGATATTGAACTGATTAGCATATGCCCAAAGGACTGACTCCCAGCCTTCAATACATACAACGGCAATTTCATCGATTTCCGGATGATTCTGAAATGCTTCCAGCGTATAGATAATTACTGGGCGCTCGTTAACGGTAAGAAACTGTTTTGGGATGTTCTGATGCATCCGAGCTCCAGAGCCGCCTGCAATAAGTAACGCAATGTTAGACATATCTGTATTCTCCTTTTAATTAAAGTCAAAACCTTATTTCTTTCACATAGTGTCGTTCTCTTTTGTCTTGGGGCGGTATTTTCATATAGTCACCATACATATGTGAAAGGTAGGAATTCACATTGTTAAAAACAGGGGCCTCAATATCACAAAATGTGACGAATTTGGCTGGCACCATTTTGTTTCTCTCAATCATTTCTCCAAAATAGTGCTTTCTCCCTGCTGCAATCGTGCAAAAACGTGTTGTCTTTTTTGAATATTGAACGCATCTATCATATTTTTCAAACCACCATTCTGGACTTTTTATGCTAAATACTTTTCCAACAACCATCCGCACTGTATAATTTACATATCCCGTTCTCTTAAGAGCTTCAACAATATCCTGATTTCGGTTTACATATGTATAGACTTGTGAAGATATATATGCCAGTATATCTGATAAAATCCCTTTTATGTTCTTTTGAATATCACTATCAGGGACATTATCTATTGGAAATATATCCACAAAAATGCCATTTTTTTCATCATCTTGTGTTGACAAGAACTCTTTTAATAACGTTCCTCTCTTAAGTATTTTAGCAAATCTCGTCTTTGCGCCATTTCGATTACCCGGAGACATAATCAGATACTTATCATGATAAATTTCATCAAATGCCGCAAGAAAAAGATCATACTCATTTCGCAGCATTCCAACATCCAAATCATCATCCCACGGAATGAATCCGTTATGTCTTATTGCTCCGAGGGCTGATCCTCCTACCAAATAAGGTGTCCATCCATTTTGTTGACACACCCCAAAAATATCCTTATATATGTCTAATATAATTTTCTGGAGTTTTTTTCTTTCATCATCACTTATTGAAATCAATATATCACTTAAATCAACTGCCTGAAGAGCAGCTTTCCCATTAAAAATTCCTCGTAACAATTTCATCGAATCTCTCCATTTCAACTAAATTTCTATCTCATAAATCGTTTTCATTGATTCCATTACCTTATGGATATCAAATACAGCCGTCTCATGTTTCGCATTGCTCTGCTGCAGTGTTTCAATCGCTTTTGCAATTCCATCCACATCAGTTGGCTCAAACAAATCTCCCTGCTGTACCAAATCACTACTACCACGAATCCTAGTAGCAACTACCGGAAGTCCACTTGCCATTGCCTCCATCACCGCAACGGGAAGACCTTCTCTAAACGAAGGGAACAAGAACACGTCAGCCATCTTATAGAAATCGGCGACATCCGTTCTATACCCGGTCAGAACCACTCTGTCACCCACACCCAAACTCTGTGCCAATTCTTTATGTGCCTCCATCAGAGGACCACGTCCACAAATTACATAGTAGGTGTTTTTGTCTCTCAATTTGGCAAGAGCTTCAATACCAACTTTGTGGTTCTTGTTCTTATTAACCTCACCAACAGAAAGCACCACTTTGGCATCCAGCGGAATACCCAGTTCCTTACGAATTCTCTGTCCCTTGTATACTCCCTGCAGGACAAGATTTCTTACCCCCCCCCCGTAAATTTTTGACATTTCATCTTCTACACTACTCAAATCGAATTGCTTGATTTTTTGTAATGCAGCCGATGCCACACGGTTACGGAGAGCTGTATCACTCTTCATTTCACTAATAGATTCTGCGACTTCCTCCGGTGTGTTGTTTGCAAGCAAACCTGTAACACCGTCTTCAATCAAATCCGTGTTGCCTCTGATATTCGAACAGACAGCCGGTAGTCCACAGGCCATGGCCTCCATCAGTGCCACCGGAAGCCCCTCCTGATGGGACATGAATACAAACAGATCAGCGCAGTTGCAGATTTCAGAAATATCATTGCGATAACCTAGAAAATGAACATGATCCGCCACATCCAGTCCTTCTGCCAACTTTTTCAAATCAGTCTCATAGGCACCTCGACCACAAATCACATATTCGATATGATTCAACTTGTCCAGCTGCTTCAATACTGACAGTGCCCGGATAACAACTTCATGATTCTTACGAGGAATCAACTCGCCTACAGAAAGCAACACAAAATCGTCCGCAGATACACCAATTTCTTTACGTTTCTGTTCCTTATTCACATACCCTACATTGAACTTCTTCAAATCAATTCCAACACCCGGTACATAGCACACCTTGCCAGCTTTGAACGTCTTTGCTCGCTCATAGTCTTCCTTATTGATTGTGATAAGAACATCAGTATATCGGGAAAGCCACTTCTCAACCGGATAATACAGAATCCAGTTGATTGCTGGTGCACCTTTATAAAAATGGAAACCGTGTGCTGTATAGAACACTTTCGTTCCCTGTTTGCGTGCCTGTTTTGCTGCCAAACGGGTTAACATAGCACCAACAGGAGTATGACAATGGATGATATCGTACTCGCCTTCATCGATTATATGCTTCAATTCTTTATATGCCTTCAAATTGCCCGGTTTCAGCGGGTTGCGCTCAAAAGGAATATTATAGTAGGTATCACAATAAGGGATTACACAATCAGCTGGATTCTCATAATCGTTCCGTGCTGCGACCGCAGTCTCCCAGCCCATTTCTTTGAACATTTTGAGATATGGAATGTGAAACTCCATAATGTGCGTCTTTACAACGGTCGCAACAAATAATACCTTTTTCATCTACATTCCTCTCTCCGCATATCAAAGATTACAGCCCAGACTCATTCTCCAAGAGTCCGAGTCGTTTATTCCTTATAAAGCTCTACCAATCGTCCTCAGCAGTGTTAGCCCACACTGCCGCTATGTCTTATACCGTTACAATGAACGTTGCTACGTCCATGTTACGGCAGTTCCCGTCTTTAGCCCTGATGACACTATCACACGTTACGGTAACCCTTTCCTTTATTTCCGGTTCCACTCATCCATGCCACAGTAGCTCCCTTGCTTATGCCGGATTACCCCACACCAATGAGCATCTCTGCGGCCATGTAGTTATCACCATCTTGCTCACACCCGCCTTGTTATCTCCAAGACCGAGATGAAATCGCAGATGATGTTATCATCGCTCTGTCTCGAAACCGCTATGTGAAAGTCACTACAGTATCGTTAGTACCCTCACGGTGCAATCAGACATAAACCCACGAGCTACGGTCGCATCCATAAAAGTGCTTTTTCCGGGCATAAACGCCTCAATTCAACCTCATTTTGCCCTCTCTCACGCCCATGGTCTCGGCATTTTGCACTATCGAGAGCACTATCCAGCTTAACGCTACTGTAAGAGCTGCATTTATACCCGATTTCACTCTGGAATTTCCTCCAATTTTTAGCAGCTCAAAATGTACAAAATTATCGATATTTAGCGATTTTCTCCACTCATTGCGGTGGTTTGGCCCTCGGAAACTCCCTCGGTGCTTTCAGGCATAAACAGGATCTTTACCGTCGCCAGCATGATTTTCAAATCTTCGATCAGGCTGGGATGGGCAATGTACATCAGATCCATCTGCAGCTTATCGTAGGGGGTGGTATTGTACTTGCCGTACACCTGTGCATAGCCGGTCAGACCAGCCTTTGCCTGCAGGCGCAGTGCAAACTCCGGCATCTCCTCGCAGTACTGCGCAGCAATCTCCGGGCGCTCCGGGCGGGGGCCAACAACAGACAGATCACCCTTCAGGATGTTCAGCAACTGAGGCAGTTCGTCCAGACGGCAGGCGCGGATAATGTGACCGACCTTTGTAATACGGTCATCCTTGTCGCCGGTGGAAAGACGTGCCACGCCATCCTTTTCTGCGTCCACGCGCATGGAGCGGAACTTCAAGATTTCGAACTGCTTACCATCTTTGGTCAGGCGAACCTGCTTGTAGAAGGCGGGGCCACCATCGGATTTGACTGCAATGGCCGTGATTAGGAACAGCGGGCTCAGGATAATCAGTGCCACCAGCGAGATTACAATGTCCATTGCACGCTTAACGAACAGGAACTCCGGGCTTGCCATGTAACGACCGACACGCAGCATCGGCAAATGGAACATATGCATCGGCCATGCGCCACTCATGATAACGTCACCCACACGGGGGATGACGAACATATTGATGCCTTTTCCTACGCAGTGCTTCAGAATAATGTTTCGCTCATGGCTGTGAACACCACTGACAAAAACAGTCTCCATGCCATCCAGAATGCTCAGATCTGCCAAGCACTCCGACACGCTCAGGGTGACCTGCACATCGTACTTCTGGCTCAGACCGTACTCGTTGATGAGCTTTTCCATACCGTGTCGCACATCGTAGACCACAGCGGTCTTCTGCGGCGGGAAGGTCGTGTAGTACCATTTATGTGCGCAGGATGCCCAGATCGCGGCCATCACCAACTGCCCCGCAATTGCCGCAATACCCGGCAACAGGTTGCAGAGTTTCGCCGACATCAGGCATATCACAATGTACAAAATGCCATCGGTTGCCATAGCGCCAAGGATCTGGCCGTACACCAGTTCTGAGACCCGCTGCATCGACATCCAGAACGCATCGTAGATTTTACCGAGTACAATATACAGGATAAAAAACAGGCCTAAAATCGCAAAATGACCCTCCCATGCCAGATTTGCATAGGTCTGGTGCGAGTAGTACAGGAACCAGCAGGCCGCAAACGGCAGCTCGATCATCAGAACATTCAAGACCTTTACAATCCGCAACATTACATCATGCTGAAACTTTGACATAATCCTCTCCAATAACTCCTTTAGATTTTCTTTTTACGACCCAGATTACAGCAACTGTTTTGGGTCGCGTTATTAACTACACAAACCGATATCTTCCCCCGTTTTGTGGTTAGCCGAAACATTCAGTTTTTCGCTTTCCCTATGAGGTCCTTGTGCCAACTCCAACCGGCGCGGTCTCGAGTCCGCTTTCTCCCACCGCATCCCGATTGCATCAAGCTTTGCAATCCGTTCCTCTGTCAGAACAGCGCAGCTTTTTTCAGGATTATGACGGGTATACCGCTGCCGTTTGACCCAATTGCCAAGGTTGTATCCGTTCGGTGACACATATTCTGCCGGGATATTCAGGTCGCCGTGGGCATCAAAGTAGCGCTTGGCTTCCTGATACCCTTCGTTCCACTGGCGGTCATTGCGGTTGCCCCAGTACATCCCGATACGGTTGAGACGCTCGACTTGTTCGTCCGTCAGTTTTCCTTTCGGGTACGCCCATTGCTGGCTTGCGACCCATTGCCCCAGCCGTTCGCCAGCCGCTGTCACATAGGAACGCGGGATGTTCAGGTTGCCGTTTTCCTCATAGTAGGCTGCAGCCAATGCATAAGCCTTTTCCCACTTGGCATTGAAAATGTTCCACACCATACCGATCTCATCAAGCTGCGCGATGCGTTCTTCCTTCAGGCGTCCGTTCAGCTTCTGCTGCCGGGTCTTGATGATCCACTGTCCCAAAGGGTAGCCGTCCGGGTCGGTGTATTTGCCGGGCACCATCAGATTTCCGTAGGTGTCATGGTATTTTTTGGCAACTTCAAATCCGTGCTGCCACGCAATTTCCTTCCGGTTGCCCCAGACCATGCCGATGCTGTCCAGCCGCGCGATCTGCTGCTCGGTCAGATTTCCTTGGATCTGCCCCTCCCGCACACGGCGCTGGGTGACCAGCCACACACCAAGGCTCAGACCGCCGGGCGTGGTGTACAGTTTCGGGACGTTCAGGTTGCTGTGTTCCGCATAGTAGATGCTCGCCTCAGAGAAGTAGTGCTCCCAGCCGGAAGAAAGGCTTGCTTGCAGTTGCTCGAACAGTACCCGGCAATCGTGCACCTGCTCGATGACCTCGAACCGCTCGGTGATGATTTTGTCACCCTCACCGTTGGCATACAGACGGTGAACTGCCTCCTGCATCTCGCTTTGCAGACTGGAAATACTGGTCAAACCTTCGAAATTGTTGACCACATCCAGAATCAGCGGGGCTGCGGTGTTCCCGGCGGTCAGGGCGCGGCCAATCTGCTGCTTGTAAATGATGGGCGAAACCGTAGGCCGGAACAGGATCACGCCGGAAATCCCCTCCACATGGACGCCCTCGTTGAGCATATCGATGCAGAACAACAGCTTCAGCCGGTTGGTCGTATCCGTCTTGAAGTCCGCAAACGCCCTGTCCGTATTCGGATCATCCGAGTAGGCTTCGTACACCACAACGTCTGGGTTGACCCCTGCGAACCACTCCGGCACATGGGACACCATCTCGTCCATATGCTCCTTATTGGCGCAGAACACGATGTACTTACCGGACTTATTTGTGATATGATGGGCAAATACTTTATCCAGGCCGTCTGCCTGCTCCAGTGCGCGGCGCAGCGCGTCCAGATATTTCTGATTCACATCCTGAATGCCCGGTGCCCGCAGGTTGTCCA
>OGRR01000902.1_pt1 | contig 21837 bp, 17 predicted proteins | sample 1553511 | NCBI WGS metagenome assembly OGRR01 (sample SAMEA2580040, study PRJEB22360) | human gut metagenome | biome: human gut; feature: human-associated habitat; material: faeces | place: Denmark | collected 2008/2010 | reverse complement strand
CGGTGGCCCCCGCATCATTCGTCATCGCCCGACGCGAGACGCCATGCACGGCCGATCCCTTGCCTTGCGCGGCGGCGGCCGCGTCCAGTTTGCCCCAGATCTCGGCGCGTTCCTCGTTGATCTCGTCCACGGATTCGTCGACGTCCCAATCGTCCTCCAGCGCGTGCGGCACCAGTTCGGTGAACCGCCATGGCCGGCCGGCCAGGAAATCCTCGGCGGCGGCCCGTTTCGTCATCACCGCGATGTGCGGCAGGCTTTCCGCGCGGTATTGCAATGCGACGAAATGCCGATGGATCGAGATACCCTCGATGCCCAAGCCGTGCGCGCCCTGCAGAATGGCGGGATTGCAGGGATTTGAATACGGGGTGCCGATCGGCATGGAGGAGGCGCCGGGGTCCACGTCGTCGCCATGCTCGCAACCGTAGGGCGATCCGACCGCCACGCGCACGCCTTCGCCCAGCCGGTATGGAGGCTCGTGCGTCCGCATATCGATCACATCGATCTCGAAATTCGGATTCAACGCGTTGTGGTACACCACGGCGAGCGGAATATCCTCGCCATGCTCCCCCGCGCCTTCGAAGCAGGCGAAGCTCACATCGTATTCCACGTCGGTTTCGCGCGGAATGAACGCCCGGAACGAGCCCTCTGGGGTGTCCACTGGCAGCATCAGCACCTCGGTGGTGGTTTTCGACCCGGTGCCAATCACGATGTTCCGTTCGTCGAAGGACAGTCCGATGCCCACCCAGAAGCGTTCATCCGCCTCGCGGTAGACCTCCACGTCATCCGCGACGGTGGTGCCGACACGGTGGCGCATCACCACGTACGGACGCCATGCGTCGTCGAGCAGCACGTAGAACACCCATTGCGCGTCCGGCGTGAAGCAGGCGCCGCCGATGCCCTCGAACCGCTCCTCCAGCTCGTCACCGGTCTCAAGATCGCGGATGCGGAAATCGTAGCGTTCGTCGCCGCTCGTGTCGGTGCCGTACAGCATCCAGCGGCCGTCCTTGGAGATGTCCATGCCGCCGACACGGAAGAAATCATGGCCTTGCGCCTCGGCGTTCGTATCGAACACCACCTGTTCGCCGTCGAGTGGCACACCGGCCTCCACCGTCGGCGGACCCCAATCGTCCGCGCCGCGAATCGGCACCCGGCATTGCACGGCATACTGTTCGCCCTGCTTGGTGCGGGTGAAGTACCAGTAGCCATCCATGCGCGTCGGCACGGACATGTCGGTTTCCTGCACATGCGATTTGAATTCCTCGAACAACGTTTTGCGCAACGATGCGAGCGGTGCCATGCGCTGTTCGCAGTAGCGGTTCTGCGCCGCCACATAGTCGCGCACATCCTGCGATCCCTTGTCGCGCAGCCATTCGTAGTTATCGATGAACGTATCGCCGTGGAAGGTGCGCTCCTTTGGCACCCGCTTCGCTTCCGGCACCGCCAGTCCATTCTGGTGTTCGTCGTGCGCGTTCGTCGCTTCCTTCACGTTCATGGTGTTTTTCATACCCCGAAATTCACTCATGCACGCGATTATACTGACGACCCGCCCAAACTTGTGTCGGCCGTCAGTCGCCGTTTTGCGCGGCGCGCAGGAACGGCAGCATGGTTTTCATGATGTTCGATCCGGTCGTTCCCGTGAATACCGGCACGTCGGTGACCGGCATCGGCTGCGTGGCCACGCGCCCGGCGACGGAACCGAAATTGCCGGTCACTTCGCGCGGTGACAGCTGCCGGATGCCGATCGCCAGCACACGCCCCGGGTAGCGGCGTGCGATCGTGGCGTATGTGGTCGGATCCTTCTGCCCGTCGTCGCCGATCAGAATGAACTTCATATCGGGAAAATCCGCCATCAGCTGCTCGGCGTATTCAAGCTTGTGCTGCACGCCCGACGGAATGAAGGTTTTCGGCCTCGGGTCAAGGTCGCGCAGCAGCAGCGGCCCTTCCGGAAAACCGTGGTTCGTAATGAAATGGCGGATCGAGCTTTCCACATTCCATGGCGAAGTGGACAGGTAGAAGAACGGCGCGTCCGGGAACATGTCCGCGATGCGGTTGAACAGCAGGTTCATGCTGGCCACCGGCACTTTTTTGCGCGGATTAAGCAGCAGCAGATTGTAGGCGGCCTTCATCAGACGCGGCGCCTGCGTGACCATGATGGTGTCGTCCACGTCGGAGATCACGCCCACTTTGGTGCCGCTGGGAATGGTGAAAAGATTGGCGTTGACCGGCTTGCGGCTGCGCACTTTGTACGAGACGTTGTGGATGCCCGGTTCGAGCGAATGCTCGGCCACGAGGTCGAGGTAGCCGGCATCGTCGGATGCCGCGAATTCGCTGGAAATATCAGGATTGCTGTCGATCGCGTCGTATACTTCCGACGCACCCACCTGCACTGTTTCGATGGGCACGTCATCGATGGCGATCCGCACTTTGGTATGCGGGGACGGCACCATCAGCATGCCACGGATGCCGCGAATCAGGCGGCCGGCCTGCCGTTTGAACGGGCCGTATACGGTACGGCAAATCAGTCGGGAGTAGTGTTCGGTGCCATAGCCGACGTAGGGTTCGACACGTGGATACCAGTCGAGCGACCGCACCAATGCGGTCGAGAATTTCAGCCAGACACTGAATGCTTTGGTGATCGTGCGGCGGAACAGCCTGGTCAGCGGCGGTTTGACTTCAAGACGCTCATGTCTGGAGGCCGCGTCGAAGGTGGTGACCACCTTGCGTGCCGGAATCGGCACGGTGGGCATGTCATCGCAAGAATCGTCCATCCGCTCCCCCATACGCTGCTGTTCGCGCTGCTGGTCGTGCTGCGGCGGGAACTGCGGCAACGGCTGAATTTCACTCATATGCCCACTATAGAGGTCGCGTTCGAACAAACAGTAACGCCACCGAGAAAATCAGGGAACTTTCAGGGCCCCGCAAGGCACTTCCCATAAAAAGGCTGCGGCCGGCGGGTGCGATGCGCGACCGTAAGCCCGGCCGAACGGCCTTGAGTGTGCCGCGCATCGCACCCGCCGGCCGCAGCCGTAATTAAAACTAGGCGTCCGTGCTATTCAGTCAGCCACAATCTTGGCATACTCGTCAGCGCTAAGCAGGTCAGGCTCGTCATCCTCAAGCTCGATCTTGAAAATCCAGCCCTCGCCGTACGGATCGTCCGTCACAATGCTCGGATCGTCCGCAGCCTCGTTGTTGACGTAGCGGATGGTGCCAGCCACCGGCGAGACCAGCGCGGTGACCGCCTTGGAGGATTCGAATTCCGCCACTTCGTCGCCAGCTTCGACCTGCGTACCGACTTCAGGCAAATCGATGTACACGAGTTCGCCGAACTGTTCGGTGGCGTATTCGGTAACGCCCACCATGGCGGGTTCAACGGAGGAATCCACCCACACGTGCTCGTCGGAGTATTCGAGGTGCTCGGGCACGTCGAGGTTCACTTTGCTATCGTTTGCTTCGCTCATGCCGCCCATTGTACGGCGTATGCGAACGCCGCGCACCCGCGCCACGCGTAACGGGTCAGCGTACCGGTCCGGATGGCATGGCGCCGACTACCTGCACGATGGTGCCTTCCGGACAGTTGTCGTAGATCCACTTGGAATCGGCTTCGTACATGTTCACGCAGCCGTGGGAGCCGTAGTGCGCCGGGTCGCCGTGGGCGATGCCGTAATTGTTCCAGCTTGCCGTGTGGAAGCCTTCGCCGCCGTAGAAGTAGCTTACCCACTTCACACCCTTGGACAGGTAGCGCGAGCCGTCGTCGTTCAGGCCGGTCATGTCCTGGATCTGATACTTGAGGTAGATGTAGAAGGTGCCCAGGTCGGTTTCGTGCTTGCCGGTGGTGCCCGTGCACACCGGGAAGGTCTTGACGGCCTCGTCGTTGTGATACACGGTGGCAGTTTGCGCGGTACGGTCCACCACGATGCGGTATTCGCTCTTCTTCTGCACGGTTTTGAAGTTCTGCACGTCGCCGTCCACCGGAATGGTGGCGCCTTGGCCGTTTTTGAGCGCTTCGCCGATCTTCGGTGCGAGCGCCTCCATGTTCTTGACCTTCACGCCGTTCACGCCTTTGACGATGGTGGCCAGCACTTTGCCGCTGTTGTCGACGGCGTCTTCCTGGTCGACCGCGTCCTGGTTGAGCTGGGCTGGGACCTGCTGCTGCACGTAGTTGGTGATGGCGTTGTCATCGTAGGACAGCGAAAGCGTGCCGTGTTCGAGGTCGGCGTCGGTTTTCAGCCATGAGGCCACGACTTCGGCTGGAATCTGGAAGGTCTTGCCTTGTCCGTTGTCCAGCACAATCGGCGCATTCAGTCGCGCGTTTGCCTGGTCGGCCACGTTTTGGGCTTCAGGCAGTGCGACCGGCACGTCGATGGTTTCGTACGTGATCGTCACGCTGCCGCTGTGCCCCGGGTTCGCGATGGCTTTGGCGACCGCGTCGATCACGTTGTCCACCTTCGGGGACCTGCCGCCGCGGCCTTCCACTGCGACGAAGGCGCGCGCGTTGGCATCGTACGATGCGGTGGACGGTACCGCGCGGTCGGTGTCCTGCACGAATTTGTCGGTGACGAACGTCCTGAGGGCCAGCTTGTTGGACTTGGCGTTCAGTGGCACGTTCTTCTTGACGAACGGGTTGACTTCGTTGATGTATTCGAGTGCGCCGTTGGTCTGGTGCTTGGCGGCGAGCAGTTCCGCGACCGTCTTGTCGACGTTGTAGCTCACGCCGAGGTCGCTCAGGCTGCCGGAAGCGTTGTTGCCGTTGCCGTCCTTGATGTTCACGGTGGTGTTCTTCACGGCGGCCGTCACCGTGTTTTTCAGCTGGTCGGCGGTCTGTCCAGCCACACTGGTTCCGCCGAAGGTCACGCCCGGCGCGGCCTTGTCTTGGAAGTACCAGCGTGCGGTGAAGAAGCCGGCGATCGCGGCGACCACCAGCACGGCGAGCACGATTCCGGTGATGATCAGCGGCAGTTTGCGTTTCTTGGCCACGACGGCTTCTCCTTCGACCGGCATGGTGAGCACGGGAATGGCGGGAGCGGGCGTGGATGAGGGCATGTCACCGGTAGGAATGGCACCAGTGGGGACAGTTCCGTTGGGGACAGTTCCGGCAGGCGTGGTTTCGGCGGCACCGGCCGTCGGGAATGACTGGAACGGCTGGGTCTGGTCCGATGCGAAATTCAACGGCGGCATGGTCTCGGTGGCGGCGTTGGACACGTCGTCCTGTTCGGACATATCGGCCACGTCGGCGAGATTGATCGTATCGCCGTTCTCACCAGACTGCGGCGGCACGGCATTCACCCCTTCAAACGAGATGCCGGCGAAACTGTTGTCCGCATCGTTCTGCCCACTTCTATCAGACATGTATGTGGTTTCCTCATTCACTCTCTTAACGGTACATACCATGCAGCATGATACGCAGACGAGTGCCCAAACGAATACCTAAACAAGCTCCCCCGGCAACCGCCCCGAAGACAGGCTCAGCCGATACCACCTTTTAATGGCAGGTCTTGTCACGGCAGGTCGTGGCCGAGCCATTCCTCAATCATGTAGCGTGCGATCGTGGCTTTGCCCGGAGCCTCCATACGTCCCGAAACCAGTTCGCTCATGTATTCGTCGCGTGTGACCCAACGCGCCTGCAACGTTTCCTCGCCGTCCACGTGCACGTCGGTGGTGACCGCCACGCCTTTGAACGCCATCATGAGAGACGAGGGGAACGGCCACGGCTGGGAGCCGAGGTATTTGAGTTCGCCTATTTCGATGCCGACTTCCTCTTTGGCTTCGCGCCGGCATGCGTGCTCCAGGTTTTCGCCAGCCTCCACGAATCCGGCCGAAACCGAGTACAGGCCGTTGTTGCGCCATGCGCTGTTGTGTTGCAGCAGCAGACGGTCATCATGGTCAACGATCGCGGTGATCACCGCTGGCTCGATTCGGGGGAACAGCAAACGATTGCCATCCTCATCGTTCGTGCAGTGCTGAGCCCAGCCGCCGAGCGCCGGTTTGACGGGCGCGCCGCACGTCGGGCAGTGACGCTGTCGGGCGTGCCACATGCTGAGCGAGATGGCGGAGGTTACCTGTCCGGCTTCGCGTGCGCTGGCGTGGGGCGCGAATCCGCGCAGGTCCACCCAGTCGAATCGGGTTGCCGCGCTTTCCAGCAGCGATTTCGCGTTTTCCTGCGATTCATGCGCCGGCACTTCGGCGAACGCGTCGTCCGCTCCCCCGCTGCGAGCCGTCGCAGCCGTAATCGTCGTATCGTTCGGCTGGACGTGCGTCACGTCCACGGCGACGACATGCTCGCTCAATCGTCCGCCGTACGAGCCGAGGAATATCGCGAGCGCCGATGGGTGCGATTCGAGTTCCGCGGCAACGTACGCGCCCGGCAGTTGGGCGAGGCGCATTTTCACGTTGGCGTAGTCGGCGATGGCGCCTTGGCCGTGCGGCACGGCCACTTTGCCGTCTTTGACGAGGATGACTTTCGTTGCCGGTTCCGCCAGGACTTTGGCGAACAGGTCGGGTTCGCCGCGTCGTGCCACTTCGTAGTCGATGTCTCCTTGGGCGAGTGGCAGGAACGGCAGGGTCTGCGTCAATGCCAGTGGTGAGAACACGCTCATGGTTGTGTTGCCTCTTTCATGCGTGTTATATACGGAATATATTCGTTATACATACGCAGTACATATTCCGTATATACGTTTTATATATTTTCTCTATATCTTGTCGATACGCCGGATGGTCTGCCACAGATAATCGTCGCAGCCGGCTCAGCCGACTCGCTTCACCAGTTCCAGTAACGCGGCGGCCACCTGGTCGGGGTGTTCGTACGCGCTGAAGTGGCCGCAGTCGTCGATCACCGTCATCGTCACGTCGGTTTTCGTCATCGCGTCGGCGACCGGCTTCATCACTGCCGGCGGGCTGGACGGGTCCTTGTCGCCGCAGATTACTGCGACTGGCACGTTGATGTTCGGCAGCACGTCGTTCAGGTCGGGACGGCCAGCGGCCATGCGTTCGCGCCAGGCGATGCCGTCGGCGGGCTGTTCGTTGATCCACGTTTCGAACTGCCTGCAGTAGGCGTCCGACTGTTTCACGGTGGAATCGGCTTCCGACGGCACGGCGAATCCCATGACCGGCTCGTGTGTGCCGGTCGTTTCGCAGTCGGTGGCGATTGCGACGCGCTTCAATCGCATGTCGGCGGAGTCGGCGTCGGCTTTCGTGTCGCACAGGGCGAGCGCCGCCACCGCTTCCGGATGCAGGCGTTGGATGTCGAGAATCAGGTAGCCGCCCATCGACAGGCCCACCCAGATGGCCTTGCCGTAGCCGGCGGCGTGCAGCAGGCCCACGTACGCGTCCGCCATACGGTCCAGTCCGTACGGGAACGCGCCGTCGGCGTCCTTGCCGCCGCTGTCTTCGTCGGACGGAATCGGTCCTTCGCCGGCGCCGGGCATATCCGGAGCCCAGATCGCAAATGGTTTCACGCCTTGTTTCACAGCTTGGTCGCGTAAAGCCGCCGCGCACTCGTCCCACATGCGGTGGTCCACCGGAAAGCCGTGCACGAGCACCACCGGCGTGGTTTCGGTATCGTTGCCGCTGTCCGCATATACGTTGTTGTTCAGTTCAATCGTCATATTTTTTTCTAATCCTCCCCTATCTGCCTGTTCGCCTAGTTTGACTAGCTCTTGCCTCGCGTGCGCGGCTTGTCCTACTTGCCGGTCCATGCGAGCGCCTGCCGCACGATGGTGCCGTAACCATTGGCCATCTGCCCGACGAAGGTGTCGAGCATGTCTCCGGACGGGTCGACCCATTCCACATCGAGCGTCTCGTCCTGCGGCTTGCAATCGCCGGCAATCGGCACCACGTAGCACAGCGCGATCGCATGTTGGCGTGGATCGTAATAGTCGGATAGGCCGGGTGTCGGGAAGAATTCGGCCACGGTGAACGGCTGCAGGCTGATCGGCAGCTGCGGCAGGGCGATATCGCCCAAATCTTTTGCGACGTTGCGCGCCACCGCTTCACGCAACGATTCGTGATAGAGCACACGTCCGGCGATCAATGTGCGTTCGATACCGCCGTCGTCAGTGACGCGCAGCAGCGAGCCGATTTGCGCCACCCTGCCGAGATCGTCGGTGCGCACCGGCACGACCACGACGTACGGAATCGGTATTTCGTGGCGCATGCGGTTGATTTCGTCCGATGGGAGCCATCCCGGAGGGTTGCCCATTCCGCGGATGAAATCCTCCGGCGTAATGTCGTCGAATTCCCCGCGGTGGCGGTTGGCGTCGAAATCGCCCTCGTCGGGCACTTCATCATTCATCACTGGCATGGTTCCATTATCACGCACGGCATGTGAATGTCACGTGCTTCCGATTCTTCCCATAGCGCAATCGGGTGCGGCAGTGTGTTTGCGTGGCGTGCGGCTATATACTTTTCGCAAACGGGCTTTCGCAATATTGCGCAGCATTGCACGATATTGTTTTTTGAAATCGGCTTATAGCGTAAGCCGGGAAATGGGGAACGCATATGGCAACGCATGCAGTCACTTCGCAGGATTTCAACCAGGTCGTCGAATCCAATGATCTAGTGTTCGTGGATTTCTGGGCCACGTGGTGCGGTCCGTGCCGTGCATTCGGCCCAACGTTCGAGAAGGCAAGCGAGGCGAATCCGGACGTCTATTTCGCGAAGGTGGATATCGATCAGAATCCCGATCTGGCCGCCGCGGCCAAGGTTCAGGCAGTGCCGACGCTGATGGTCGTCAAGAAGCAGCAGATCATCTTCCAACAGGCCGGCGCGTTGCGCGCTTCCGATTTGGATGATCTGATCAGCCAGGCCAAGGCGTTGGATATGGATGCGGCCGCTTCCGATGGGAACACCGCTTCCAGCGGAGACGCCAAAGTGAAAACGCCAAGTAGTCAGTCGGAACGATGATTCGCCCCGTCGCCTGCGCGTTGCATACGTTATCTTCAAGTTCCTTGGGGTGCGGTAGACTATATGCAGTTGCGCGCATTCCGGCGGAACCCTAGCGGTTGTGCGCCGTGCCCTAGGCACGGAATCCGCCGAGGAATTGTACCCGATGTAGGAGCAGAATGGCTAGCCATAAGAAACATGCCCAACCAACTACGTTTGCCTTGCCGGGCAAATCTCAGATGGTGAAGATTGTCGCAACGGTTGCGGCAGTGGGGCTGTTGGCCACTGGCGGCATCGTGTCGCATAATCTGTACGCCACCGCGGAGAAGTCTCCTGCCAAGCAGGTCACCGCGTATTCCGTCACCGACAGCATCGAAGCCTCCCGTGGCAACGCCCGTGAGGCGCTTTCCGGAGACACTTCGTACGTCACCGTGAAGATCAACGGCAAGACCCGCGTGGTTCCCGGCATGCATTTCACCGACGTGAAGTCCGTGCTTGACGCGGGCGACATCACCCTTGATACGGAAGACACCGTTTCCCCGTCTTTGGATACGAAGGTGAACGAGAACACCGTCATCAAGATCGAACGTGCCGGCGCTTCCGTTGAGGTGTCTGATACGGATATCGCATTCAACACGGTCAAGAAGGAGACCTCCAGCCTGCCGAAGGGCCAGGAGAAGGTCGAGACCGAAGGCGCGAACGGTGTTATGGAGACCACGAACCTCGTCACCAAGTCCGGCGGCAAGGTCATGTCTTCCAATATGATCAGCTCTTTCGTGAAGAAGGCTCCGACCGACAAGGTGATCCTCGTCGGCACCGGCTCCTCGTCCACGCCGTCCGCGGCCGCAGCGTCGATCGGCACCACCGTGCCGGCTGGCGAAATGCAGCAGTGGGCTCACGATTATCTGCTGTCCAGCGGCTATTCCGAGGCTGATTTCACCGCGACCGTGTACATCATTTCCCACGAATCCGGTTGGAATGTTTCCGCCACGAACCCGTCTTCCGGTGCCTACGGCCTGCCGCAAGCTCTGCCCGGTTCGAAGATGGTGAGCGCCGGCGCTGACTGGGCCACCAACTATCAGACCCAGCTCAAGTGGTTCTGGGGCTACTGCGCACAGCGCTACGGCTCCATCCAGGGCGCCTACACCTACTGGCTCGCCAACCACTGCTACTGAGTTTTAGTTTTTCAGACAGGAGAGGCTCCGCACACATTGTGCGGAGCCTCTCCTGTCTTATATGCCTCTTTTATATTTCATATGGAAAGATGCAGGCCATTCATGGCGTTACGGTTGTTTATGCACGCAATTCATTCATCGCTTTTATCGCGGCCCTTTTGGCCATCTTACGCGTGAGCGAACGGCCAGACGCAACGGGCTCGAAAAAGCCGTCATGCTCTTTTTCCACCGTCCATCGCCAACCAAGCACGTTATTTTGAGCGACTCGAATACTGAACGAAGATCCTACACGCCCACTACCTGCCACATTCATTCCAAGCTCCCTTTTTCAGGATTTTTGGGCTGGATGCATACGTACTCATTATTAGCGTTTATGGACGTTTCGCACAGCCTATCAAGATACTGCATATAGTACAGCACTCACATCAAGAGAACTGTACTATATGCGATTTTTCAAGCTGAGCGGAATATTGTTCACTTACTCGCCATCTTTGGCCGTATGATGCGAACCTTTGCGGGGACCGCGCTTGCCGGATACACCCTTTGCAGCATCGGCCACAGCAAAAATGACAACCTTCTCATCCGGGTAGGACTCGCCATCCATGGCGAAATAGGCGATCTGGTCGTCTGCGACCGGCGGGAAAGTGAAATACTTCTGCACCGCTACCAGCACATCGGTGGTACGCACGGTCACGGAAGAAGCCTTTCCTGCAGCGTCAGAGTCGACGCCATCGGCCTTGCTTCGCTTGGTCTTGCAGAACTTGATGGCGTTCTCGTCTTTGGCGTCGCATGCCTGGACTGCGATCTTCTTCTGCTTGTCATTCACCAGCAATTTCACGTATGCCGGGCATCCGAGCGCTTCGGTCACGCCTTTGGAAAAGCGAACGGATGATTCCATGACCGTCATGGTCATCTTATTGGTGGTGGTCTTTTCTCCCACTGCTTCAAATCCGTCAAGAACAGACATGCCAACCCCTTGAAAATATAGGATATTAATTACATGCAATATAATACAACAATTCGCATAAATACACCCTTTTTTCACTAATAAAATAGGGGGTATCTCCGCTTTCCGGCAGAAATACCCCCTGTATTTCCAAGAATATAGCAATAATTCATAGACTTCATTGAACAAGTTTTCATTGAGATGAATTCAAGGAAATCATGCACCAATAATGTCGAGAATTACCGCGCCATATTTCAATAGTTGTATTTCACATCATTGGTCATTTTGCCACACGGCGTCTGATCGAGCTTCATATCAGCCGTGGCCTTGTCAGACACGGTCACGTCGAACTCGTACGTCACGCTCTTGCCAGGTGCGATGTACGCCATACTGGAGTTCAATGGCTTGCCGTCCATGGTGGCATTGCTACGGTCACGCACATCACCGGTCACGGCGATTGATCCAATCGAACCACCTGCAGGCGCGTAAATCAGCACACGCTGCGCGGATGTGCCACTCGGCGCCACGGGCACGCCACCAACGCCCTTCTGCTCACCACCGAGAATGTAACTCGTGCAGGTAGCCATTTCCGTGGAAGTCATACGGTTGGTCAGCGTGTACTTCACGTGGTAGGTCTTGTCACCTGTCTTGGTCACTTCGCTGGTACGGTCGATATACCAACCCATCTTCGAAGGATTCTGCTCGCTGATGTAAATGCCCGTTTCCGGATTGGTCTCGCTCTCAGGCGCATTCTTGGCGAGTCCAGCACCTTGGAAGTACTTCGCTTCGTCATCGTGGAACGTGTAGGCGTAGAAGTGGCGGTTCTCGGCCAAATCACCGATGCTTTGCGCCACCTTCATCATCTTGTCCACAGTCATGTTGCCAAAAGCGCCGTCCATCACCGTTTTGGCAATGTACTCGAAGTATTCGTCCTGCTGTGCCACAGGAACGTCCTTGTAGATGGTGTTGAGCATGTATTCGGCGGTGTTCTCGCCGGTAAGCACAGTGCCGTTGGACAAGGTGACTGGTCCGTTGATCTCCACCATTTTCTGGATGAACACCGGATCCACGGAAATCAAACCGTCGATGTTGCAGGCATATTGCGAACGCTGCCATGAAGCGTTGAGCATTTCCGCGTTGCGGGAAACATCCGGCACCGCGAAGGTGTCTCGCACGTCGAAGGAGAAACCCAACGGCCTGTTGAATACCGCATGTTCCTCAGCGGTGCCGTTGTTGCCATTGACGAACTCACCATTCGGGTGGAAGTCCCCCACCGCGATTTTGCCATTATCCGCAGTCATGGTGCCGAGAGAGCCAACCAAGCCGCCGCCGGAACGTGTTTCGGATGTGGTCTGTGCCGCCAGCAAGTATGTGCGGGCACCGTTCTGGCCGAGGAAGGAAGGCAGCATGTGAGTGGCGTTGCTGACCTGTCCAACCAAATCGGCGATATTGTCAAGCTGGTCCTTGCCCTGCTGATAGGCTTTCTTCACCATGCCGATTTTCGGCTCGGCAAGACTGTTATACTGCTTGTTCTGCTGCTGCACCTGCTGGTTGAGCTTGTCGAAGTTACCTTGCGCATCGGCGATTGGCTGCAGATTAAGTTGCCCTTCCGCACCGGAAAGATTGGCCCCGGCAAGCTGTTGCACCGCAGTGGTCAACGATGGCAGTGTCTGCTGTGCAAGGTTGTCCACGACTTCCGTCATGCCTTGCACAGTGGCGATGTCACTGCCGACGAACGGCATTTTCGCAGCCACGTTCCATAATGAACCGTGCGCAATCTGCTTGGCCTGCGCCGTCTGCTGCTGAGCCTGCGCGATGGACGCCTGCAACGCGGCGGCATCCTTGAGCTTTGCAGGGTCATTGATTGCGGATAGTGAGGATATGGCTTGCGATTCGTGCGCCTTGACGCTTTTTGCCTGCTTATACAGTTGCATACCAAACACTGCAGCAATGGCAAGTAGCACGATCAGCACCGCAAGTACAATAAGCGTCACATTCCGTGCCGTATGTTTTTCCCGTATTGCTTGAGCATGTTGCCCCATGCTTTGCTCCTCAAATCATTAAGCACTCAATTTGACTATTCCAGCGCATTATTGTGCCACATGGCACCCCTTTTTTCGGCCGCCAAATGAAATTTCCCTCTGTTCCATCACAAGAACAGAGGGAACATCACAGAAAACCCACTTATTGGCTCAGTACGATCCACGGCCAGTGAAGATTACCATCACGGTTTTGGCAAGAATCGCAAGATCTCCAGCGATGGACCAATTCTCAATGTAGGAGACGTCCAAATATTCGCTTTGCTCCTGTGAAAGATCGGACCGGCCGGACACCTGCCATGGACCGGTGATGCCCGGCTTGACCAGCAGTCGGGCGGAATATAGGGAACCATAGCGGGCCACTTCTTCCGGCAATGCCGGGCGCGGACCGACCAGAGACATATCGCCCTTGAGCACGTTGTAGAACTGCGGGAACTCATCCAAAGAAGTCTTACGGATGAAGTGACCTACCTTGGTGATACGCGGATCATCTTTCATTTTGAAGATGAACCGGTCTTCCTGCCCAGTTTCCTCAGCGAGTTTCTTCTTCAGCTCCTCAGCATTGGTGACCATGGAACGGAATTTATACATTTTGAACGGCTTGCCGTGCAGTCCGATACGGGTCTGAGAGAAGAACACCGGACCGCCATCATCAAGCTTGATGGCGATGGCGACGCCGAGAAGAATCGGAGAGGAAATAATCAGCGCGCACAGTGAGCCGATGATGTCCAGCAAACGCTTGATTACGTTCGCAGCTCCCGTGTACTGCGGCAGGGAAGCCAACAGAACCGGCTGTTCCGTGGTGTTTCGCAGATACAAACGGTGACCGCTCACATCCGCCAGGGAGACCGCCAAGGCAAGTTCCATACCCAGCGACTCCACCGCAAGAGAAAGACCATGCAGCATTTCGGAATCACGCGAAAGCACGTCAGCCACATAGACTTCCTGTACACCAAGGCTTTCGCAAATACGTGGGAATGCCGAGTTGAAAGGAATCACCTTGAGTTTGCTGGAGCCTTCGATATTGGCATCCGGTGTGTATGAGGTAACCACATAAGCGTCTTTTGAAGCTGGATCCGCTTCAATTGGACATACAGCAACTGGTTCGCACCCCCAATTCATGCAGTTGCGCATGGTCTGCAAGGCTTTGTTGATGCCATCGGAAGATCCGATGACCACCGTTCTGTACTTGCAAGAGCCTTTGCTGCGGTGACGATGCAACGCTTGACGCATCTGCCAGCGTGCGATGATGTCCAAGAAGAAGGCGATGACTGGCGCGATAATCAACGCAGTGCGGGGCAATGCAAGTTTGAAAATAAATGCAAGGCTGCAGTATGAGATGATGGTCAGCAACGACGCATTGATGATTTTGGCATACAGCTCATAGCCGTCCGCCATAACATGGCGGTGGTATGTGCCCGCGAATGCCAAGCACAGCAACCAAATCAGGCTGAACAGAATGAGGAAAAGCCAAAACGGCATCACATCGCCGATGGCATCGAAAGCAGCACCGTTGATTACAAGGCTGACGGTCAACGAAAGCAGCATCACTGCCAAATCGATGGCGATCAGGCTGGCGACGAAGGCGAAACGCCACCGGGGAGTCGATTCAGCCTTGCCGCGCCTATGTCCTTCCTTTTCCGCAGGAAACGGGGTATTGGAAAAAGTCATCGGCTCGAACTGCTTTTGCAGACGCTGATTCTGCATGGACGCGTATGCCTGTCGATGCGCATTGGACGAGACGATATGAATCTCTTGAGTCCTCATACCTTGCTCGCCGTTTGGTGCGTCGGATTCACCGGTATTCACGCCTTGCATGTATCTCCCTCCCCTTCAGCTGCATACGGCAAACAATTTACCACAGCCCCCCCCCCAGAAATTAAGAGGGACCTATGGGGGTACCATTCGCTATATCCAAATCCTTCTCCAGTATGGCTTATTCGCCAGCAGTACCTGTATCTGAATCGCCGTTGCCGTTGCCGGTCGAACCACCATTACCGTCATTCGAATCGCCGTTACCGCCGCCGTTTGAATCGCCGTTGCCGTTGCCGGTCGAACCACCATTACCGTCATTCGAATCGCCGTTACCGCCGCCGTTCGAGTCGCCATTACCACCGGTTGAACCGCCATTGTTATTGCCGCCGCTCGAACCGCCGTTACCACCGTTCGAACCGCCATCGTTCACACCGTTTCCAGAGCCCGGACCAAATTGCCACGTATACGTGTAGCGCCGGTTCGTAGTGCCGTTATTGGTATTCGAATTGGTATTCGACTGGGCATTGGCCGCAGTTTGCTCCGCCACAGACTTGTTTACGCCGTCAGAAGTCGAGGAAATCACCTTCGAAGCGTTCTGCATGGCCGTAACATCGGTGCTTTTGCCATCGAGGAGTTTCTGGGCAGCGTCAATCGCCTTGGCAAGCGCGTCACGTGTCGACTCGTCCGCGACCTGGCCTGCAGAACCGTCAAGCAACGTCTTTGCGTCAGCAATGGTCTTCTGCAACGCGGCAGTCGTCTTATTCACTTCCAAAGCTCGCTTGCTGGCGTACACAGCTGTGGCTGCTGCGGTAACGGCCTTGGTCTGTTCTTTGATATTGCTGATCTGCTTGCTCATGCTACGGGCGTGCGCACGCAGTGTGGTTTCGGACAGCAGCACCGAACATCCGCCGACCGTCTTGAGGTTTTGCGCCTTGGTCACGGCCTGAGTGAGCTGGTCGATTGTGGCGGCATCCGCCACCTGGTTTGCCGCAGTGCCCTGCAGACTAGTTGCCTGTTCGATGGCGTTTTGCAGTTTTTCGTTGGCTTTGGAGTATTTGGATTTCGCCTTCTCACATACCACCACTGCCGCACGCTGTTCTTTCGAATTGATACGATTGCGTACCACGATGACACCGGCAATAGCAACCGCCACTGCCGCAATCGCAGCGACAATGGCAATAATCTTTCGTTTGTCCGCAGATGGCTCTTTCGGCGCGACCGGAATGGTTTTCAACGGATCATGTTCCGGATCTTCCGCGGCCAGCTCCTCTAGGTCCGTTATGCCATCCGAAGTGTCAAAGGCCTGAGTCGCTTCGGCGTCCTGTTCATCTGTCGAAGAGACGAGGGGCGGCAGAGTGGCGGTTTCCTCGGCATCGGCCGGTGCAACCGCATCATCGAAATCGACGGTATCGAGCGGCATACTGGGTATATCCGCGATTGTTGGCGCAGCCGAAACCGGCTGTTCCGTTTGCGCAGGTACGGAGGAAGCGATGGTGCGGGGCTCAGCAAGCGGGGTCTCATCCGCACCATCGGCTTCTTCCGAATCGGTAGGCTGCAATTTGGGGAAGGTCAGCGGAGGAATATCCCAGCTGGTGTCCACCACATCCCGAGATATGTTGGACAAAATACCGTTCATAGACCGGGAATTATCGTTCTCAGTTGCCATACACCCCTCATTCCGTGAAGAAGGGAACCATCAGTGCCGCTTCTTCCCCTTCGCGCGATGGCTGCTGCGCGGCGCACCATCCTCATAGTAATAGTAATAATTGGAATGCGTATTGGTCTTCTTCGGATCTGCACGATTGAAGATGAAGCCAAGCACCGGCACCTGCGCGGTGGCGAGCGTGTCGGCCGCCTCCTGCAGGGACTTCTTCTCGCACACGTTGCGGCTGACCACCAGCAGAAGGCCCTTGGCCCAACGGCCGAATACCGCGCCATCGTTGGACACCGTCAACGGGGCGGTATCAATAATCACGTAATCGTATTGGGTGAGCGCCTGCTCCACCATGAGCTTCATGGTTTCGGAGCTCAGCAGCACGCCAGCGTTCGCCGGCCTCTTGCCGCCAGGCAGAATGTGCAGGTTCGGCTTCCAGTAGCTCTGCACCACGTCCTTCGGGCCCATCTGTCCGGACAGCACGTGCGCCAGACCGGCGGCACCTTCAATGCCCAAGTGGTGAGCAACGGACGGGTGGCGGAGATCAGCGTCGATAAGCAGTACTTTCGCACCATCTTCAGCAAGGGCCACCGCAGTGTTGATAGCCATGGTGGTCTTGCCTTCGGACGGCTGCGCAGACGTGATGACAAGCAGCTGGCCCACGCCTTCGGTGCGGTCGGTCTGCAGGAAGTCGATATTCGTGTGAATACGGCGGAATTCCTCGGCAATAGCGCCGTTAGGCTGGCTCACCAGCACCGGACGCTTATCATCAAGCGAAGCGTCCATCGGAACGGAGCCAAGAGAAGATGCTCGAACGATGCTACGCACATCGGAAGTCTCTTCAACCTTAGTGTTGAGGAGGTCCTTGATGAGTGCGGCGAACACGCCGATGATGATGCCGAGCACCACACCGACAGCCAAATACAGGGCAGTCTTCGGCGAAGACTTAGACGTCGGGACCTGTGCCTTCTGCACGATGGAAAGCTTCACCGGGGACTTATCTCCGGAGTACAGGTCGCTTTCAATGACGTTCTTCAGCGATTCGGCAACGGAATTGGCGATGTCCGCGGCCTGCTTCGGATCTCCATCCACCACGGCAATGTTCACGAATGCGGTGTTGGTCGGATTGGTGACGGTGACCTGGCCGGCAAGATCCGTCACAGTTTCGTCCAGACCAAGATCATCAATGACCGGCTTAAGCACCTTCGAAGTGGTGGCAAGCGTCGGATATGAGGTGATTTGGTTGGAAATGTAGCTGCCGCCAGCGGACTGCTGGTTAATGTCGACACCATTTTGAGAAGCATTGTAAGTAGCCATGGTCTGAGCCGTAGCCGTATACTTCGCCGGAGCGAGGAAGGTATAGGCGCTCACGCCTGCCACCACCACCACGAATGCGATGATCGCGGTGACCAGATGCTTACGAATGATTTTGAACAGATCCATCAGAGTGATGCCGTCATCCGCTTCCTCAACTACCCCTTGCAGTGCGGTAGGCTGCTGCACATTAGCGTTCTCTACAGAAGTCACTGAACTTCCCCATCTCACGTTGACAATATCCTTTCCAAGGATAATCTTCCCCCTCGAACTATTCGGGCACTACCGGGAGAACGACAAGGCAAGCTGGAAGAATACGCTGTCCCGTCAGCAAGGCGTGTATGTAATTACCAATACCGATAACGGGAAACTGTATGTGGGAAGCGCCACCGGAAGGAACGGCATATACCAGCGTTGGCAGGACTACATCCGCGATGGTCACGGAAACGATACTGGGCTGATTGCCATTGTGAAACAGCACGGGTTGGAGTACGTGCAGACGCATTTTCGCTACACGCTTCTGGAACATTACGACTTCACCGTGCCTAAAGACGTTGTTCTCGCCAGGGAATCCTATTGGAAGGAGGCTCTGGATACGCGCAAGCATGGGTATAACGGTAACTAGATATCTCCAATACGGCAACAATAAGCACAATGAAACCACCGCTTTTAGCAGAAAATTGCAAAACGCGTATATTTCTGGATATAATCTCAGTATCAAAGGAGCAAAATATACTTACGAGGCAACCCGATGCTGATTGATTTTAGTTTTTCGAACTTCAGGAGTTTCCGAGACGAGCAGTCTTTCTCCATGACTCGCGAAAAACGGTTCATGGAATCTGATGAGTCTCTCCATTCTCCAATCGCAGCCATATACGGCGCCAATGCATCGGGAAAGTCCAATTTTCTGAAGGCATTGCGCGCTATGCGCAACATGGTGGTAAATAGCTACAGCCAAGGGGATGCAAGCAGTCCTATTCCCAGGGAACCTTTTCTGTTACGAAAGGATCCTTTCTCGCATTCGTCCATGTTCTTCCTTGCATTCATCGCGAACGATGGACTGAAATACCAGTATTGGTTCCGCTATGACAATGAACGGATTCTTGAGGAAGATCTCATCTTCTTCAAAAAACTGCAAGGACGTTTTTCCACGCACTCCTCTCTGCTGTTTTCCCGTTCCTCAACGGATGGGGTGAAATTCGGTCCTTCCTTCAAAGGACCTCGCTCACAAGTACGCAAGACCATAGAACTCAGGCCGAATGCACTTCTGCTTTCCGCAGCCGCAGCTGCCGGTATTGAGTCCATTCGGCCGGCATTTTCATTCTTCCAAAGTGGCATAGCCTATTACGAAGCAAGCGCTTTCGAACAGGAGCAGCCTACGCTGTTGGATGAGTTCAAGAAAGAGACACCGCTTTCGAAACATCTGGCCACATTGATTAGGTATGCAGACTTCGGCATCAGTGACGTGAAAAGCGTTCCTGTGGACGTCCCACCGGATCTCTGGGCTCAGTTCAAGGAAGAGATGCATAAGCAACTCGGCATGGATGAGAACAAAGTGGATGAGACATTCAATGTCAAGAACGCTTCCCAGCTGATGTTCACTCATACCGGCGAATCATCTTCCGCAGGATTCGGTCCTGATGATGAGTCCAGGGGCACCGTTGCTGCGCTGTCATTCTTCTCGCTTGCTCTTCGCCAGCTGTCGAAGCAGTCGGTGACGCTTATCGACGAGATCGATACCAGTCTGCATCCGGCTCTGGTGAAGGAGCTGGTGGCGCTGTATGCCGACGCGGAAACGAATCCTCACGGTTCCCAGCTTATTTTCACGACTCATGACGTGTCGCTGATCAATCAGTCCGGTTCGGCAAAGCGTTTACTGGCACCAGATCAGATCTGGCTTGTGGAAAAGAACAAGGAAGGCGTTTCGGAATTGTTCCCGGTGACCAATCTGGGTATTCGGAATATGGAAAACATTGGCAAGAACTATCTCAACGGCGTGTACGGCGCCATACCACGGCCTGATTTTCATACCGCTTTCGCCCAGATCGTGAATGTGGTTGATGCCTGATGTCGAAAAAGCGAAACGTTCCTGCACATGGACGTAAAGCCGCACGGTCGCGCCGACCGCGCAAGAGACGCTTTCTTGTCGTGGCCGGCGGAGCAGTCACTGAGAAACAGTATTTCAAGCAGCTTGAGTCCCTATACGATGTCGTCATTGACTATCAACAGAAGAACAACAGCCCTAAGCAGCTCGCGAAGCTCGCTGTTAAGTTGAAGAGGGAAGACAAGCGAGATACTTCTGCAGATTGTTATGAACGAATCTGGGTGGTGGTCGATGTTGACGATTTTCACGACCACGGCGAAGCAGCGAGAATCTGCAATGACAATGGAATCGAACTCATCATTTCCAATCCTTGCTTCGAGGTCTGGTTGCTCGACTATGTGAAGGCTTGCCCGTCAAGCTATACACTGACACCTGATGTCGAGTCAGCTGCAGCAGAAGCTAAAGTTGTCGGCGGAACCCGTAACAAATACATCAACACCGAGCTCATTGACAAAGAACATCTCGATGCCGCCATACGCAATGCAGCCCGGCACAATACAACGGAAAACCGCCAGGGGCGTAACAGACTCGCGCCTAATCATGAGCAGGAATACGCCCCTTGGACCGATATGCCAAAAGTAATCGAAGCACTGCAACAAGCTTCAGATAACAGCAAGTAACAGCTCGCCCATGGCATGAGCAAGGAACTTTGTTGCTGTTGTCTTCCCGTGCATGATACATAAGACCATTCATTCAGCGAGAGTACAAACCCCACGAACCGATGTTAAGTCAGATTGCTGGTCTCCGCACAAGACCTGCTTTGAAGCATTGGATTAGAAACACTGCGGAATAAACGGCCGCCTGAGCCTTCTCCTTAGAGACCACTCCAGAATCCGGACCGCCGTGACGGTCGGGCTGACTGTTCATCAGACCACTCATAAGTAATTGGATGACACCGCCAGGAACATTGTTTTCTTCCCGCGCCTCGATCTGGAATTCCCAATGTTGATCCCGCATGACCCGTGACGCCTTGCTCAGGGTCGAGTCCTTGTTGTTCGGCTCCACCATGGGCAAAGCTATCGACTCGACGGCCTTGATGGCGGCCGCGTACGCAGCGGAATAGTTCGGTTCACGGCCAAACATGTAATGCCACGCTTCGGAAAGCTGCTGTCCGTATCCGCTCGATGAATCCATGGCATTATCCACCATCTGCTGCATAGCCGGGTCCACACGCTCTTCCAGTCCACAGATTGAATTCCGCTCCCCCACCTTCCATTTGGAACCAGACTGATATGAACTGATTTTTGTTCCGCATTTCCCCTAACTCGATGGGAGATGATGGAACCATGGCAAAAGGAACGAGATACACGCCGGAGTTCAAGGCGAAGGCCGTCAGGCTGTTGACCGAGTCGCGCGGCTCGTATTCGTCGGAGACCAAGGCGATCGAACAGGTCGCCAAGGATCTGGGGGTCGCGCCGGAGACGCTGCGCCGTCGGCGCGACAAGACGGACGCCACGGTCGCGGCGGAGACCAAGCAGTCGGCCGAAGACGCGATGGCGGAGTTGAGGAGTTTGCGGGCCGAGGTCGCGCGATTGAGGCGGGCGAACGAGATATTGACGACGGCGTCGGCTTTTTCCGCGGCACGGCTCGACCCGACACGGCGTTGATGGTCGCTTACATCGACGAATTCAAGGACCGTTTCAGGGGCGGGCCGATCTGCAGGGTGCTGGCCGCTTCGCTGGACTGCGGGTTCATCACGCCGCGCGGCTACCGCATGTTCAGATCCAGGCCCGTCAGCCGCATGGCCGCCAGGCACGAGGCGCTGGCCCGCGACATCCTCGAGATCCATGCCGATTCCTTCATGGCCGTGTACGGGTACCGCAAGACGCGCGCCCAGTTGTTGGCGCGGGGCTGGGATCCGGCCGAGATCGGCCGCGACCAGGTGATGAACGTCATGCGGGAATCGGGAATCCGCGGCGTGCGCCGCGGCAGGACGCCCGTCACCACCAAACAGGCGAAGGGCGCGGGCGGCA
>OGRR01000891.1_pt1 | contig 22077 bp, 16 predicted proteins | sample 1553511 | NCBI WGS metagenome assembly OGRR01 (sample SAMEA2580040, study PRJEB22360) | human gut metagenome | biome: human gut; feature: human-associated habitat; material: faeces | place: Denmark | collected 2008/2010 | reverse complement strand
CCTTCTCCGGCCGCTGCCTGTTCTCCAACTATCTGACCGGCCGCGATGGCAATCACGGCGAATGCGCCCAGCCATGCCGCTGGAAGTATTCGATCGTGGAAGAGAAGCGCCCCGGCCAGTACTTCCCGATCGAGCAGACCGAGAACGGCGCCTATCTGTTCAATTCGCAGGACATGAATATGCTGGGGCACTTGGATGATTTGATTGACTCCGGTGCCACCAGCCTCAAAATCGAAGGCCGCGCGAAAAGCGCCTACTATATCGCCGCCATGACCAACGCCTACAAAACCGCGGTTAATGAATACATGATTCAACGCGGTTTTGAAGACGCTGATGGCAATGTTTTGAAGCCTTTCCATGACCGTGTGATTCGCCCGGGCGACCCCGATTTTGGCCAAGGAACCGAAGATCAAGTGATGCGCAATGCTGATGCCGCGTTCGCCGGTGTGGCCGATGAGGGATATGACCGTGGCTCTGATACTGCGGTTGCCGATTCGGTCACCGGCTCGGTTGCCGCAGAACGTGACCGCGTGACGGTTGCTGATGCCGTCGACTCAACTGCCTCTGGTACGCCGGCCGGCACCGCCGTCGAACCCGACGGCATGAGCTCTCACGCCCGTTCCACGCGCCGCAAGTCCAACACCGCGGTCGAACAGATTGAGACCGATTGGAAACATGCGGCCGTTCGCCCGGCCCCACACGTCGAACTGCCCGAATGGCTGCTCGAGGAAACCGACAAGGTGGCCCACCGCGACTACTCCACCGGCTTCTATTACCCGGAGCACAAGGTCACACAGAACACCGACCGCTCCGCCTACTTCCGCTCATGGCTGGTAGTGGGCGAAGTGCTGAGCTGGAGCGCGGACGAAGACGGACGTGTCACGCTGATGAGCCGTAACAAGATTGAGCCCGGTCAACAGGTCGAATTCCTGCTGCCTGGCGAGAGACCATTGGTCTTTACCGTGCCGGAAACCGGCCTGCGCGATGCCGATGGCGCGCCAGTACCCGCCATCAATAATCCGGCGCACGTGTTCTCGATGCCCTGCCCGCACCAGGTGCCCATCAACGCCGCCATCCGCTCGCGCACCAAAAAGCCCACCCTCAAAGCCGAATAACCTACCACTCCGCCCCCGCTGACTGGGGGTGGTCATGAAAATCATGAACACCGCCCGCACCCAAGAAAGAATGCCTTATGCCTGAATACAGCGAAGAAATCCTCGATTCCAACAGCATCAGCTCTACCGATAAAGCCGGTCGCCCTATTCCGGTGACCATCCCCATCGCACTGGCCCCCGGCATCAAGGTGGTGTACACCACGCGACTGGGCGGCCTGAGCACCGGCGATTACGGCAACCTGAACCTCGGCGGCAAGTCCGGCGACGAACCTGAGGCCGTGCTGTCGAACCGCATCGCACTCGCCGAAGCGGTGCAAGCCCGCCTATCGCTGGTCTCCCAAGTACATTCCGGCGTGGCTGTGGACGTGGACGACTCGTTCGTCATCAACACCCCCTTCGGCTTCGACGTGTCCGGCACACATGGTGAGACTGACACTCCGCACGTCATCGAGGCGGACGGCCAGGTCACCGCACAATCCGGCATCGCCCTAGGCATGTTCGCGGCCGACTGTCTGCCGGTGCTGCTGGGCGACCCGGTCACCGGTATCATCGGTGCGGCCCACTGCGGCCGTCGTGGTCTGGAGCGCGGCGTGATCGGCACCACGGTGGACCTGATGAAGAGCAAGGGTGCCGACCCGGCGAACATCGTGGCCACACTCGGCCCGCGCATCTGCGGCGACTGCTATGAAGTGGGCGACGAGATCGCCGACCAGTTCATCAAGCGCTTCCCGCTGACCAAGACGAAGACCCGTTTCGGCGGTGCCGGCATCGACATCGCCGAAGCCGCGATGATCGACCTCGCTTTCGCCGGTGTACATCAGGTGGTCGATTCGATGCCGCGCGTGCACGCCGCCACCCAGTACCTTGAGGAAGACCCGGAACTCGCCGAACTGTGCCGTACGGATGGCGAAGGCCCGGCCGAGCTCGCGGAGCGCATCGACAACATCAGCCACAGCATGTGCACGCTCGAAAACCCACTGTGGTACTCGCACCGCCGCGCCGCGCTCGCCAACAAAACACACGAAGGCCGCCTCCTCGCCCTCATCGTGCGTGACTAAACGGAGAATGCGAGCACATTCCGTGGAGAAGATGTGATGCAGTTCACGGACGGCCAGCCCTCACCCTACGGTGGTGCCTATGACTGAGAGAGATTTCGATACCCCCGTCGAGACGCCTACCGTCCAACCGGCCCCCGCTCAGGGTGCCAAACCGGCGCAAACCGTGCCGGTGGTGGCCGTGGTGCTGGCCGCCGGCTTCGGTACGCGCTTCGACCCCGATAATCCCAAGCAGCTTGTCTCCGTGGGCGGCAAGCCCATCGTGTGCTGGAGCATTGATGCCTTTGAACATTGCGACCGCGTCAGCGACATCGTGGTGGTGGTCAATCCCAAGGTGCGCGGTGAAGTGGAAACGTTGGTTGGCGAGATGGGCTACACCAAAGTCCGCGTCATCATTGACGGCGGTGACGAGCGTGTGGACAGTACCGCCACCGCGCTCGACATGCTGGCTACGGCTGGCATTCCGGACGATGCCAAGATTCTGATCCATGACGCCGTCCGTCCGTTCGTGGAACAGTCCGCCATCGACGGTTCGATTGATGCGCTCGACCAGTTCACGGCCGCAACCGTGGCCTACGCCTCAACCGACACCGTGCTGTTGACCGAGGATCTGGGCGATTTGAAAGTGGTCAAGTCGGTGCCGGACCGCCCGAACACCTTCCGCGCGCAGACCCCGCAATCCTTCCGCTTCGCGACGATTCGTCACGCTTACGATTTGGCTGCCGCCGACCCGGACTTCCATCCCACCGACGACACGCGCGTAGTGGTCGATTATCTGCCTGATGAACCCGTCGCCATTGTCTCCGGTGCGGAAACCAACCTGAAGATCACCACGCTGGAAGATATTCCCACAGCTGAGCGTATCGCCGAGGAGATTCTCGGTCGTGATCCCAAGGAAGAGGCCCGCGCCCGCATGCACGCCCTGCTGGCCCAAGCGGCCGGCCAGATGCATCGCTAGACTGGCATTATGCGTGAACTCAATGTTGTGATCTCCGGCTTCGACCACTATGACGGCGTGGAGGTCAATCCCGCCGTCGAAGTGCCCAAGGCCATCGCCGAGCAGGGACTGGGCGTCTCCTCTGCTCCGGACGATCCGTTGGAGCAGGTCGCCGTCACCGTTCATGCTGTCAGCATCCCGGTGAGCTTCGCCAAAGCCTGGCCCACGCTGAAAGAGACGATTGAGGCCACCAAGCCCAATATCGTCATCGCCACCGGGCTCAAGCACGCAGCCCGAGGCGTGATGCTTGAACGATGCGCCACCAACCTGATGGACGCGATCAAGCCAGACGCGGACAACGTGATCCCACGCCGCGAACCCATCGATCCCAATGGCCCGGCCGCCTATTGGACCCGCCTGCCGTTGCGCTCGATCCTGAATGATTTCACGGACGATTCGATTCCGGCCACCTTGAGTTCGGACGCAGGTACGTTCGTATGTAATTCGCTGTTCTACAACTTGCTCAACTGGACCGCCACCCAGGAGCAGGTGCTGGGCGGATTCGTCAGCTTCCCTCCGGTCGTTCCGGCGCATTCCAGCCAGCATGGTCTACCACTCGACCAGCAGATCGCCGCTGGCCGTGATGTGGTGCGCGAAGCCGTGCGCTACTATCTCAAGCCCTCCAGCTCCGACATCCTCATCGCCTAGCACGCTGTGCGCCACGCCGGAATAGAACATGGTTCGCACGCATTGTAACGATTGCGCGTCGCTCAACGCTCAGCGCTAGTGCGATGCGCTACAGTGCTTCAAGGATGTGCCAAGAGCTTTATGCGTGTGCGAAAGGAATAAACAGCGATGGTGGATCGTTTCCCGGTGGTGCTGCGAGGATATGACAAGGAGAAGGTTGATGCTGCCTTCGACGCTACTCAGGAGAGTATGAAGCGTGCGCAGCAGACGTTGGCCAGCATGCGTGAGCAGATTGCGGCGGATGACGACCGTATTCTGCAACTGCAGGCCCAACTTCAGGAAGAGAAGAACAAGAAGCCGGAAGGCAACAGCTTCGCTTCCTTGGGAGCGAACGCCCAGCAGATGCTTGCCTCCGCCGAACAGACGAGTACCGAACTGCTGGAACGCGCCAAGCAGGACGCGTCCTCCATCCGTACCACGGCTCAGGCTCAGGCCGAAACACTGATCAACAACGCCAAGCTGGATGCCCAGCATATTGTTGACGACGCCAATGCCAAGGCCGCCTCGATTCTGACGAACGCCAGCAATCAGGCCGAATCAGTGACCACCTCCGCCAACGAGGATGCCGCACAACTGCGCTCCGAAACTGCCAAGACCATCACCGAACAGCGTCAGACCGTCGAGCTTGAGCTCAGCAACGCGCGCGAAGAGCACACCAAGAAGATGGCTTCCGAACGCTCCACTCAAGAGCGCGAAATCGCCGACATGAAGGCGGAGGCGACCCAGCAGGTTGCCGCAATGCGCAAAAGCGCCAATGAGGAGATCACCAAGCTTAAGTCTGATTCCAACGATCAGATTGAGGCGGCGCTCGCCGAGGCCAACAAGAAGCTCGCCGACGTGCGCGAGCAAGTGTCCAAGATGATGACCGAAGCCCAGCGCAAGGCCAGCGAAATCATTGATGCGGCCAAAACCAAGGGTCAGGAAATCACTGATGAGGCCGAGGTCAAGCGCACCAGCACGATGAGCCAGGTCAACGCCGAGGTCGAGCAGATCCGTCACGACATCGCCGCTCAGCAGGATGAGGCCACGAAGAAGGTCAACGAACTGCTGCAGCACCTCGAAGAGCGTCGTGTGGCGGCCAAGCGGGAAGCCGATGAGTTGGTCGGTCAGGCCAAGAACACTCGCGACCAAGCCGATTCGTATGCCGCGTCCAAGCGCGAGGAGGCGGACATCCAGGCCGCCGCAATCGTACATAAGGCGGGCGAGGAAGCCGATGCGCAGATCGAGGAGCGTCGCGCCGCCGCCCAAAGCGAGCTTGACGGTCTGTCCAAGCGCATCGCCGATCTGCAGGAACGCGAGTCCGTCATCACCCAGCGTGTTTCGGAACTGCGTTCTATGTTCTCGCAGGCGTTCTCCGGATTCGCTTTCGGCGGTAATGCGGCGGCCTCTGGTCAGGATCAGGAAGCCGCTGCCGCGGCGGCATTGCCGGTGGTTGCGCCCGTCCCGGAAGTCAAGCCTGTACACAACGAGGCCGATGACCAGCCGGGTGAGTTGAGCGGAAACGAGTCGGCTGCCGACGATCACAATGAGACAGATGCGGCACCGGCTGATTCGGCTGATTCGGCTGATTCGGCTGCGCAGAATGAGCAGTCCGAATCGTCTGAGCCGTCCGAGCACCAGACACAGGGCGAACCGGAGGCCCCGACTCAGGAGAATCCGGCCGTATCTGAGCAGAACGGCGAATGACAGGCCTTCGATTAGACTACTAGCGGTAAGAATTACGGCACCTGCGCTTTCGAGCCAGGTGCCGTATTCGTTTGAATCTGCGCCACAAGCGCACCATCACAGAAGGAGTATGACATGAGTGAATTGACGCCTCTGACCGACGAAGCGTTGAATACCCTGCGCGGCGATTTCGCACAGAGCGGCACCAACCGTCTGGCCATGAACGCGGTGACCGCCGCCGGCATCGACAAGGTGGCTCGCAATTATGACCGCGCTCGTCTGATGCAGCGTCGTTTCTCCACCATCGTTGACAATGGCGAAGCCACCCATCAGGATCGCTCCGGCCGCTGCTGGCTGTTCAGCTCCCTGAACGTGGCCCGTTTCGTGGCCAAGAAGAACATGAACTTGAAGGAGTTCGAGTTCTCCCAGAACTACGCGATGTACTACGACAAGCTGGAGCGCGTCAACTACTTCCTTAAGGATGTGGCCGCTCTGGGGGCTGCCGGAGAGCCTTCCGACTCCCGCCTGATGCAGCACCTGCTCGCCGACGTGATGGGCGATGGCGGCCAGTGGACCATGGCCATGAACGTGTACAAGAAGTACGGCGCTGTGCCCAAGGACCTGTTCCCGGAGACCGAATCCTCCAAGAACACCGGTGAAATGAACATCCAGCTGCGCCACATGCTGCACACCGCCGTGGCGCACATGTACGCCGCTGACGGCGATGCCTCCAAGGTCGAGGCGATTATTGCCGACGCCACTGCTACCGGCCACCGTATTCTGACCATCCACCTGGGCGAGCCGCCGGTTTCCTTCGACTGGGAATGGACCGACAAGGATGGCGAATTCCACCGCGACGGCGAGATTACGCCGGTTGAGTTCTGGAAGAAGTACGTGGGTCCGGCTGATCTTGAGGACTACGTGTGCCTGGTGGACGATCCGCGCACCGAGCACGCCAAGGGCAAGAAGATCGGCATCGAGCACCTCGGCAATGTGGCTGGCGGCGACGCCACCGAGTACCTCAACGTGCCGAACCAGTTCATGAAGGACTGCGTCAAGCAGATTCTCGTTGAGCAGGGCATTCCGGTATGGTTCGGTGCCGACTGCCACCCGTTCATGGACCGTGAGAACGGCGCTTGGGCCACCGACCTGTTCGAGTACGGCCGCGTGTACGACGTGGACTTCGATTTGGACAAGGAAGCCCGCGTGCGCTTCGGCGACTCCGCCATGAACCACGCCATGGCTTTCGCCGGCGTTGACGTGGCCGACGACGGCACCACCCGCCGCTGGCGCGTGGAGAACTCTTGGGGCGCCAAGATCGCCGACAAGGGCTACTTCACCATGTCCGACGACTGGTTCACCGAATACGTCTACGAGGTAGCCGTCCCGAAGGCCCTGTTGCCCGAGGAATACCAGAAGGCCCTCGAAGAGCCAGCCACCATGCTCCCCGCATGGGATCCGATGGGCGCTTTGGCCTGACTTCGTCAGCCTCCCGGAATCGGCCTGACGGCCAATGCTGTGTTTTCTCGCAGCCTGTCGGCTGCTAGGGTCTCTCCCTCTGTCAGCGCGAAGCCGCTGACAGAGGGAGAGACCGCGGTCGCAGGCCGCACAACAACACAGCATCGCCGCAGGCGAGTCCACACAGGCGAGTCCACCCAAAGTCCATAACTGCCGGCCCAACAAGCAGTCCCCGTAACAAACTGCTATAGTTGGGCTTTTGCGTCTATGGCGACATACCGACAGTACGTATACAAGGAAAGGAGTCGAGCAATGGCAGCACTACGTGGTCCGGATAGTTCCGAGGATGAACGTCGTTTGGGGGAGCAGGCCGTCTTTCCTGAGACCGTCGATGTCAACATTCGTCAGCTTGACCCCATTCCCGCGCCGCGTGCTTTCCTCAGGGAGCAGCCGCTCACCGATGAGATGAGCGAGCTCGTGCTCCACTCGCGGCAGGAAATCCGCGATGTGCTCAACGGCCGCGACGACCGACTGCTCGTCATCGTGGGCCCCTGCTCAATCCACGACCCGAAGGCCGCGCACGAGTACGCAGAAAAGCTGGCTGCCGTCAAGCGCGAGTTGGAAGACCGACTCGTGATCGTGATGCGCGTGTACTTCGAGAAGCCGCGCACCACCATCGGCTGGAAAGGCCTCATCAACGACCCCGATCTGGACGGTCGCTTCAATATTCGTAAGGGCATGTGGCTGGCCCGCAAGGTGCTCACCGACGTGCTGAGCCTCGGCCTGCCCGCCGCCACCGAATGGCTTGACCCCATCACCCCGCAGTACATCTGCGACGCGATCAGCTGGGGTGCCATCGGCGCGCGTAACACCGAATCCCAAGTCCACCGCGAACTGGCCAGTGGCCTGTCCATGCCGGTGGGCTTCAAGAACTCCACCGACGGCTCCATCAAGGCCGCCGCCGATTCCTGTTTCGCGGCCGGCTTCGAGCATCACTTCCTGTCCATTAACTTGGACGGTCGCGTGATTTCCGCCGAAACCAAAGGCAACCCGGATTGCCATCTGGTTCTGCGCGGCTCCAGCCACGGCCCGAACTACGATGCCGAATCCGTGCGTCAAGCTCTGGAAGACCTCAAGGTTTCCAAAGCGTCCGGCCCGAGCCAGCATGGCCTCGTCATCGATGCCGCCCACGGCAACTGCGGCAAAGACGAAAACCGCGAAGCCGAAGTCATCGAAGAGATCGCTGAGCGCCTGGCGCACGGCGAACAAGGCATCACCGGCGTAATGATGGAAAGCTTCTTGGTCGGCGGTCACCAAAAGCCGGCCCCGCTCGACCAGTTGGTCTACGGTCAGTCCGTCACCGACTCTTGCGTGCCGTGGGAACGCACCAACGAACTGCTGCACACCCTAGCCGACGCCGTCACCGCTCGCCGCTCGGCTAAATAGCTTTGTCTTTGTAAAAATGCTCACTGAGACCCACTCAGTGAGCATTTTTTGCCAATAACGGTGGTCATGTCAGTTTGTTCCCGTGACACCTTATCCTTGGGAAGGATACTGACCCAAGGAGAGATGTTATGCAGCAGCAGGAGGAAGCAGCACATTCGCTGCATCCGTTGCAAGTCGGTCCGCAGCCGTTGAACACCCCAGAAGAGCTTCGCGCCATTCGTCAGGCGATGGGGGAGGGGAAGAACCCGCTCGTTGCCACTGATGTGCCGCGTTGGGAAGATCAGGTGGGTGTCAGTCGCATCATCAACCGCCGCGTATTGGAGTTGGAGCCGCTGCCCACGCCCGCGCAAGTGCTCGCTGAACTCCCGCTGACTGATCAGGCTCAGGAAATCGTCGCCTACTCGCGTGATGAGATTCGCGCGTGCCTGTACGGCCAAGACGACAGGCTGTTGGTCATCGTCGGCCCCTGTTCGGTTCATGACCCGAAGGCCGCGCTGGACTACGCGCGCCGATTGGCCAAGCTGAAAGATGAGCTCGGTGAACAGCTGCTCATCGTCATGCGCGTGTACTTCGAGAAGCCGCGCACTACCATTGGCTGGAAGGGCCTGATCAACGACCCGGATATTGATGGCAGCCACAATATTCGCAAGGGCCTGTTGCTTGCTCGCAAAACCTTGCTTGGTGTGCTGAAGGAAGGATTGGCGGCCGCCACGGAATTTCTGGAGCCCACCAGCCCGCAGTTCATCTCGGACGCGGTGAGTTGGGGCGCCATTGGCGCGCGCAACACGGAAAGCCAGATCCACCGCCAATTGGCCAGCGGGCTTTCCATGCCGGTCGGCTTTAAGAATGCCACTGACGGCTCGGTGAAGGCAGCGGTCAACGGTTGCTTCGCCGCTGCTCAGCAGCACACGTTCTTCGGCATTGACCATCTGGGGCGTGCCTGCGCAGTCGAGACCCTTGGCAACCCGGACTGCCATGTGGTGTTGCGCGGCTCGATTCACGGCCCGAACTACGATGCCGAATCCGTGGCCAAAGCCATGGAAGACGTACGCGCCGAAATGCCCGCCGAATCCGCCGCTTCGCATGGTCTGATTGTTGATTGCTCGCACGGTAACTCCGGCAAGGACGAACATCGTCAGGCCGAAGTCGTGCGCAATATTGCCAGCAGAATTGCAGCTGGCGAACAGGGTATTACCGGCATCATGATGGAAAGCTTTATTGAAGGAGGCAATCAGAAGGCCGCGCCGCTTGATCAGCTGGTCTATGGCAAGTCGATTACTGACAAGTGCATCAGCTGGGAAGAAACCGAGGCCTTGCTGCGCGAGCTTGCGGAAGCCGTGGCCACGCGGCGTTGGCACTGAGTTGCGTCATCGGCTCTCTCGCGGGAGCAATGTAACGAAACGTCTCTACCCCTCAGCCTGCCATTCGGCGGCCACCTCCCCTGACAAGGGGAGTCGAAAGTGTTGTGAAAGGAACTTACGTATGGGTATGAAAACTGTAGCTATTATTGGCGCATTGGATGAGGAAGTGGCGCTGATCGCCAAATCGCTCACGCATGTGACGCACACCGCCAAGGGCAGCCTTGACATCGTGTCCGGCACGGTCGACTCCTTCGGTTCTGACGTCATCAAGGTTGCCGCAACGGTAGGCGGCATGGGGCTGGTCAATGCGGCCGCCACCACGCAGCTGCTGATTGACGAGCTTGCCCCGGACGCCGTGATTTTCAGCGGCATCGCCGGCAACCTCAACACCCACCTGCACATCAACGACGTGGTGCTCGGCGGCACCCTGCGCTACCTCGACACTGACATGCGGCTCGTAGGCCAGTGGAAGCCCGGCACTGCGGACGCTCCGGTGGAGGAATTCCACTCTGATGACCGTCTGCTGGAAGTTGCCGACGAGGCGCTTGCCAATGCGGGCATTACCCACATCACCGGCATCATCGCCTCCGGCAACTACTTCGTGGACACGCCCCAAAAGGTCGAGGAGGTCATCCGACTCACCGGGGCTGACGCCGTGGAGATGGAAGGCGCCGCCGTGGCACAGGTCGCCGCCCGCAATGACGTGCCGGCACTGGTGATTCGTGCCCTTTCCGACAACGCCGACACCGATTACGAGGTGTTCAAGGATTTCGACATCTCCGAATACGCCGATACCGCCGCCCGTCTGGCTGTCGACATCGTCAAGCGCCTGTAACTGGTCACCTCCAAGTTCGGCGTTGCCGGTGTGGGCTGGTACATGGCCATCATGGCCGCCCTCGCTCTGCTCGCTCTGTTCCTGATCAAGGAAAGCAAGGACAAGGACTACGAGCTGTAAATAGAGCTCCCCATATTATGCTCCCGCCAGCGGGAGCATTTTGTTATGTCGTCCCGCCAAAAATGAACAATAGACGAACTTACGTAGTTTAGGCATCTCACTACGCCTTGCACGTTTTACTCTGGAAATCATGGATATCTGGCAGATCGTCGTGATTGTGGTGCTCGCCGCGCTGATACTGGTGTGGGTTGCCGTCATCGCCTACAACAAAGGCCGCGTTTCAGGCCGGCTCGCCGCCGAACAGGACCTGTCCGGTGACGAGGATACGCATTCTCTATTCGGTGATGATGCGCCCGTGCGCCCCACCGAGCGTCGCCTGATTGAAGTCCTGCCCGAAGCCCTGATCGTCACCGACCGCAACGGCCTGGTCCAATATTCAAGCCCCGGCTCAGTGCCATTCGGCCTAGTCTCCGGCGACCGACTCAACTCGCGTGAAGTCGAGGACATCCTCACTCAGGCCGCCGCCGACGGTGGCGTGCGTGAGCGTGAGGTTCAGCTGCCGGTCAATCGCAATTCCTATCCGTCCTCTAATGGCCGAGGACTGGAGGCCGGCCAGTCACGCCCGTCCAACACGCTGTATTTGCGTGTGCGCATTGGCGATATCGGCGATGACCTGTACGCCATCTTCATCAACGACATGTCCGAGCAGCGCCGTTTCGAGGCCGTCCGCCGTGACTTTGTGACCAACGTTTCGCACGAACTCAAGACTCCGGCCGGTGCCATCGCGCTACTGGCCGAAACCGTGACCGACGCCGCCGATGATCCGGACGCCGTACGGTATTTTTCCGGCCGTATCTCCAAGGAATCCGCGCGCCTGACCGAACTGGTGCATCATCTTATCGACTTGCAGAAAGCCCAAAGCCCGCAAAGCGTGATCGATGCGCGGCGCATTTCCGCGCTGGATGTGGCACGCGCCGCCATCGCCGCCAATCAGACCCAAGCCGACTCCCGCCATGTGGATATCCGACTGAGTGTCAACGGACAGTCAGTGCCCACGAAGGTCGAGGAGCCGGCCGATGGCGAAGGTTCCTTGGAAGAATCAGGCAGCCCAGCCACGAACGGTCCGATGATCAAGGCCGACAAAGAGGCCATGCAAACCGCCGTCAAGAACCTCGTAGAGAACGCCATCCATTACTCGCCCGAACACACCACTGTGGCGGTCGGTGTGGGGGAGCGCGATGGCAAAGTCACCATCCGCGTGGTCGATCAGGGCATCGGCATCCCCGCCAAATCGCTGGACCGCATTTTCGAGCGGTTCTACCGGGTCGACCCGGCCCGTTCGCGCGAGACCGGCGGTTCGGGACTCGGCTTGGCCATCACCAAGCACTGCGTGCAGGAGAACGGCGGTCGGATTTCGGTCTGGTCGCGTACGGGGGAGGGGTCGACGTTCACCATCGAGCTGCCGGCCGCCCCGGATGAGGATGACGACGAGGCCCGGTCGGACGAGTCGACACAAGCGTAGGGCCTTGGTTGGTGCCCGATAGGTGCCATTCCATTGCCACACAATCACACAGTAGGCGAGGTGCGCACACCGCGCGTAGCCCAATTACGCAATTACGTACTTTCGGGAAACAGCAGGCTAACGGAGAACAAATGGTTACGATAATGTCGGAAAACTTTGCGCCTATGCGCACGGGAACATACCCAAGAAAGGCTACTATGACACGCATTCTTATCGTCGAAGACGAGGAATCCTATCGCGAGCCGCTGGTATACCAGCTCACACGCGAGGGGTACGACGTGTCCGCCGCCTCCACTGGCGAGGAAGGTCTGGAACTGTTCACCAAGGGCGGCATCGATTTGGTGCTGCTTGATTTGATGCTGCCGGGCATTGACGGCACTGCACTGTGCCGTCGCATTCGTGAGCAGAGCCGTGTGCCGATTATTATGCTCACCGCCAAGAGCGCCGAAATCGATAAGGTCGTTGGTCTTGAGATTGGTGCGGACGATTATGTGACCAAGCCGTACTCTTTCCGTGAGCTGCTGGCACGTATTCGTGCCGTGATGCGTCGCAATCAGGCCGCTGCCCAGGCTTCCGGCACTGTGGATGACGATATTCCGCTGGTGTGTGGCGATATCGCCATGCAGGTTGGCCAGCATCAGGTCACCGTACGCGGCGAAACCGTGTTCTTCCCGCTCAAGGAATTCGAACTGCTCGAATACCTCATGCAGAACAAGGGCCGTGTGATGACGCGTCACCAGCTGATCGACCGCATCTGGGGTTCGGATTATGTGGGCGACACTAAGACGCTCGACGTGCATGTCAAGCGCGTGCGCTCCAAGATCGAGGAAGATCCGGCGCACCCCAAGTATCTGACCACCGTGCGCGGTCTCGGATACAAGATCGATACTCCCGCGGAGTAAATGGAAGGCGGCCTTCGGGTCGCCTTTTTTGTTGTGGATTGTGGGCTCGCTGTGGACTCGCCGCAGGCGAGCCCACTCCCAAAACTACGTAGCCTCAACGTAGCCCACAAACATCCAAGTGTTCATCTTCTGTTTACTGATTTCGGTTTTGGGCCCTTGAAACCACCAATACGCTTGTAGTTGTCATGAATTGACCGGGCAGCGCTGAGCCGCCCGCGAATAGTTGATAGAGGGATTAAGTAATAATCATGCAGAAGAACATCCTCGTTCGCTCCATTGCCGCTCTGTCCGGCATTGTGATGCTCGCTTCCGTGGCCGCCTGCGGCGATAACACCGCCACCACGACCGACAACAGCTCCTCCTCCGATTCCACTTCCAAGTCCACCCCGATCTCCGGCAACTTCTCGGGCGCCGGCGCCTCCTCTCAGCAGGCCGCTGTTGAAGCTTGGATCGCCGGCTTCCAGGGCACCAACCCTGAGGCCAAGATCGCCTACAACCCGTCCGGTTCCGGCGCTGGCGTGCAGACCTTCCTGACCGGTGCCACCGCTTGGGCCGGCTCCGACAAGGCCCTTGCCGATGACGAAGTTGAGCAGTCCAAGTCCGTGTGCACTGAAGGCACCGCCTTCGATGTCCCGGTCTACATCTCCCCGATCGCCGTGGTCTTCAACCTCAAGGGCGTTTCCGATGCCGGCAAGCACATCAACATGGACGCTGCCACCATCGCCAAGATCTTCGACGGCAAGATCACCAAGTGGAACGATCCGGCCATCGCCGATCAGAACAAGGACCTGAAGCTGCCCGACACCGCCATCACCGTGGTGCACCGCTCCGATAAGTCCGGCACCACCCAGAACTTCGTCTCCTACTTCAAGGACGTCACCCCTGACAACTGGACCTACGACCTCTCCGAAAACTGGCCGAACGAGGTTGGCCAGGGTGCCAAGGGCACTTCCGGCGTGATCTCCACCGTCAAGCAGGCCGACGGCACCATCGGCTACGCTGACTTCTCCCAGGTCGGCGACCTGGGCACCGTGGCCGTCAAGGTCGGCGACAAGTACAACGAGATTTCCGCCGAGGCCGGCTCCAAGGTCATTGCGGATTCCAAGCAGGACGACACCGTTAAGGGTGACAACCGTATCGTCATCAAGATCAACCACGCCACCGAGGCCGAGGGTGCTTACCCGATCGTCCTGGTCTCCTACGACATCGTCTGCCCGGCCTACAAGGACACCAAGCAGGCTGAGTTCGCCAAGGCTTGGCTGACCTACGTGACCTCCGACGAGGGCCAGAAGGCCGCTCAGGATGCCGCCGGCACCGCTCCGCTGCCCTCCTCCCTGAAGTCCGAGATCACCAAGTCCATCGAGGCCATCAAGACCAAGTGATGACGTCGGCCCGCAAGGGTCGTGTGGACTGGACCTGACAACTGAACGATAGACTGTAGTAGTAAGAGCAGTCGCCGCCAACTTTAAGCCGCAGTCGTAAACCATACGGCTGCGGCTTAAAGCGGGTCAGGACCCGAACGGTTTGGCAACGTCACAGACGAAAACCGCACCACTTGAATACTTGATAACCACCCTATATAAGGAGAATCCGTGAGTTCGCAAGACAAAACGGCTGTGCAGCCAGTTGGTGGCAAGACCGCCGACAAGGTGTTTCGCGGTGTGGCATACGCCTGCGGCATCCTGATCCTGGTTGTACTTGCCGCTGTGTTCCTGTTCCTGTTCTTCCGCGCCTGGCCACTCATCGGTGGCGATCAAGCCGCCAACAGCCAGACCGTGTCCAGCTTTACCGGCGGCAAGGCCAGCAGCTTCTGGGGCTACGTGCTCCCGCTGTTGTTCGGTACTGTGCTCGTGTCTTTGCTGGCACTGCTGATTGCCTTCTTCGTGTCCATCGGCATTGCGCTGTTCATTTCGCATTATGCGCCTAAGAAGCTCGCCACCGCGCTGAGCTATGTGGTCGATTTGCTGGCTGCCATCCCGTCCGTTATCTACGGTTTGTGGGGCGGCCTGATTCTGGTGCCGGCCATCTACCCGTTCTGGAACTGGGTTGCCAACCACCTGGGCTTCATTCCACTGTTCGAGGGCCCGGCCGCCAACCCGCCGCGCACCGTCGCCACCGTGGCTGTGGTGCTCGCCGTTATGATTTTGCCGATTATCACCTCCATGTCCCGCGATATCTTCATGCAGACCCCGCGCCTGCACGAAGAGGCCGCGCTGGCGCTCGGCGCCACCAAGTGGGAGATGATTCGTCTGGCCGTGCTGCCCTTCGGCAAGTCCGGTGTCGTGTCCGCCTCCATGCTGGCTCTCGGCCGCGCGCTTGGTGAGACGATGGCCGTGTTGATGATCCTGTCCCCGGGCCTCAACTACTCCATCAAGCTGCTGCAGGCCTCGCAGAACCAGACCATCGCCGCGAATATTGCCGCACAGTACCCTGAAGCCAACGATCTGGGCGTCTCCACGCTGATCGGAACTGGTCTGATTCTGTTCCTGATCACGTTCGTGGTCAACTTCATCGCCCGTAAGCTTACCGAGAAAGCGACTGCGTGATGACTGCTGCTGAGAACACTGAAAAGACTCCGATGGACGGCGCGCCCGAAATCGACTTCGATCGTTTCCGCCCGACCCGTTCCGCCATCCAGCGCCGTAATATCATGGACCACTTCATGTGGGTCCTGATCGCGGTGGCGTTTGTGATCGCCTGCATCCCGCTGATCTCCCTGCTGTGGACCACTATCGTCAACGGCATCAAGCGCCTGAACCTGAACTTCCTGAGCTACAACATGACCGGTGTGGTCGGTGGTAACCAGACCCCGTCCGGTGGTTACGGCGGTGTGCTGCACGCCATCATCGGTACTCTCGAAATCACCGCTGGCGCTATGGTTATCTCCATTCCGATCGGTTTGATGTGCGCCGTGTACCTGGTCGAATACTCGAACCGCGGCAAGCTCGCCACCACGGTCTCCCTGCTCGTCGACGTGATGAGCGGCATCCCGTCCATCGTGGCCGGCTTGTTCGCCTTTTCGATGTTCACGATTCTGCTGGGCCCCGGTACCATCAACGGTTTCGAAGGCTCCGTGGCTCTCTCCCTGCTGATGTTGCCCACCGTGGTCAAGTCCAGCGAGGAAATGCTCAAGATCGTGCCGAACGATTTGCGTGAGGCTTCCTTGGCTCTGGGCGTTACCAAGCAGCGCACGATTACCAAGATCGTGCTGCGCACCGCTCTGCCGGGCATCGTCTCCGGTATCATTCTGGCCATCGCCCGCGTGATTGGTGAGACCGCACCGTTGCTGATGACCGCCGGCTACATCTCCAGCACCAACGTGAACCTGTTCTCCGGCCAGATGACCACCCTGCCGGTGTTCGTCTACCAGGAGTACTCGAAGCTCAGCGCGAACTGCCCGCCCAACGCCGACGCCACCTGCGTGACCACGATTCCGATGGAACGTGCGTGGGCTGCGGCTCTCGTGCTGATCGTCATCGTGCTGCTGCTGAACCTCATTGGCCGAATCGTGGCGAAGGTCTTCGCCGTCAAGACCGAGCGCTAAGCCAGTCGCTAAGCCTAGGCCTTAAGAACACAAGGAAATATAAGGAAACATCATGGGACAACGTATTGACGTCAACCACGAGAACATCTACTACGGCGACTTTCTGGCCGTGGAAGATGTGAACATCAGCATCGAGCCGAACAAGGTCACCTCCTTCATCGGCCCGTCCGGCTGCGGCAAGTCCACCGTGCTGCGCACCTTGGACCGTATGCACGAGATCATCCCTGGCGCTCACGTCGAGGGCGAGGTGCTGCTCGAAGGCAAGAACCTGTACGACAAGGACGTGGATCCGGTGGCCGTGCGCCGCGACGTCGGCATGGTCTTCCAGCGCCCGAACCCGTTCCCGACCATGTCCATCCGTGAGAACGTGCTGGCCGGTGTGCGCCTGAACAACCACCACCTGGCCAAGTCCGACGCCGACGATCTGGTCGAGTGGGCTCTGCGCGGTGCCAACCTCTGGGAAGAGGTCAAGGACCGTCTTGACAACCCTGGCATCGGCCTGTCCGGTGGCCAGCAGCAGCGTCTGTGCATCGCCCGCGCCGTGGCCGTCCACCCGCAGGTGCTGCTCATGGATGAGCCCTGCTCCGCTTTGGACCCGATTTCGACCCTGGCTATCGAGGATCTGATCGACGAGCTCAAGAGCGACTACACCATCGTGATCGTGACCCACAACATGCAGCAGGCCGCCCGTATCGCCGACTACACCGCCTTCTTCAACCTGAAGGCCGTGGGCCAGCCCGGTCACCTCGAGTACTTCGCGGACACCATGACGATGTTCAACAACCCGCAAAACGAAGAAGCCGAGCGCTACATCTCTGGAAGGTTCGGCTGATCGTTTCCTGCGCGCAGCGTAATGATTTGTGCGTAGGAGAAACGGCAAAGCCCGCCGCAAGGCGGGCTTTCGCATATTCAGAGCGAGTATTGCCGAGTATTACCGTTCTCGTAACGGAGCGAGCTGGAATACTTCGTCAGACTGGGCGGCGATTTCCCGCTTCGGTCGATCGACGGGAGAACGGCGGTAAAGCGGTACAAGACAAGTCCGCACGATGAACACTCTGTGATAAATTTTCTGTTTACGTGCGAGTGTGGAAGAATGGTCGCAGCAAGGTCTAGCAAAGGAGCATAGGTGAGTACTGGTCCGATCGTCAGCATCGTTGTTGTCGTTATTATCGTTGTCTTGATTGGTTGGGGCGTCAGCGCCTATAACAACCTGGTGACGCTGAAGAACCGTGTGAAGAACGGTTGGGCGCAAATCGACGTGCAGTTGAAGCAGCGCGCCGACCTCATCCCGAACCTGGTGAATACCGTCAAGGGGTACGCATCCCACGAGTCTGAAGTCTTCACTCAGGTGACCGCCGCCCGCGCCGGCGTAGTGGCTGCGGCCAGCAACCCGAGCACGACCACTGCTCAGCGCGCCGCCGCCGAAAACCAGCTGTCCCGCGCCCTGTTCAACCTGCAAGCCACGGCTGAGGCATATCCGCAGCTGCAAGCCAACCAGAACTTCATGGATCTGCAGAACCAGCTCAAGGAACTGGAGAACAAGATCGCCTACGCCCGTCAGTTCTACAACGACGTGGTCCTGAAGCTCAACACCGCCATCGAAACCGTGCCGACGAACATCATCGCCGGTTTGTTCCACTTTGAACAGGCGCAATACTTCGAGGCCGATGATGCCTCCCGTCAGGTGCCACAGGTCCAGTTCTGACCCGCTCCAGGCCCGTCCGGTAAGCCGCCGGCCGGGCCCGTATTGTCTTAAGAGAGGGAAGATATGTGGATACGATTCATTCGCGCCGGAATCGTCAGCATTGTTGCCACGGTGGTGTTGGCAGTTATCACCTTGGCGATAATCGGGACTTCCGCGTTCGGCGATTCGGCCGACCTCAGCTACCGCACGCTGGACTATGATGTGACCGCCACCGCGAACGGTGATTTGAAGGTCACGCAGCATATCGACGTCAAGATGCGTGAGCGTACCGACAGTGACGACAACACCAAGCCGTGGAAGCAACTGTTTCAGCAATACACGCTGAACTCCGGCACCCTGACTGATATCAGCGATATCAGCGTGCGCAACGTCACAGACGGCATCGACTACGCACAACAGAGCGAGCCCAAGCTGCCCAGTGACGTCTTTTCCGACAAGGAATGGAACAGTGACTACGCCAACCATTGGTATATCGCCGATGTGAGCGATGGCAGCGACCATCCAAAGGCATACACGCCCGGTACCGATGGCCTCAAGCCCAGCGCCTCCGCCACCGAAGATAACACAACCGTGGAGATCGGCTGGAATATTCCGGTCACCACCGAGGCCGACAGTATGAAGTTCGACGTGAGCTTCACCATGCACGATGTGGCCACCAAATGGAAAGACGTGGCCTCCTTCCAATGGGAGCCGTTCGGCAAGAAGAACCAAGTGCCTATCGGCACGGTCACCGGCACCGTCCACTTCCCCAACGGCATCACCGGCAAAACCTCATGGGCATGGCTGCATACCGAGCGCACTTCGGAAACCAAGCGCAACAGCGACGGCAGCTACACGTTCACGGCCTACAACATCCACAATGGCGACTACCTCGATGTGGTCGCGGCGTTCGATGCCGCCAAAGCCAAGGGCATCGCCCGCAAGGGAACCGGCAATCATCTCAAGGACCTGAAACAGGACGAATATAAGCAACAGCAGCGCTGGCTCGACAAGCAACGATTCGCTGCCAGAGCTCGTCTCGTGTTCTGGATTGTCAGCATCGTGCTCGGCATCGCGTTGTGCGCGTGGGGTATCTGGGCTGTGATCTCCAGCAACCGGCGTGCGCAATACCGTGGCAGCGTCGAATACTGGCGCGACCAGCCCGGCATCAGTCCGGCTTCCGCAGCCCGTCTGATTCGCGTGGTCGATCCGTCGACGCGCCAATCCGATGAAGACCGCCAGCTGACAGCCACCATGCTGTCGCTCGCCGTCAAGAAGGCCATTGCCGTCTATCCGGGGCCGTCGGACATGTATCGCGGCATCGACATGAGCCAGGCCACGCCGGTGGGCTTGAGCCAAATGATTGCCGCCGACCAAGGCAAGCAGTATGCGGCAGGCATCACCAGCACCATCGTGATTCTGCCGCTCGCCATTGATGAGGCACCCAACGCGCAACAGTTGGGATTGAGCGAATCGGAAGATGCGCTGCTGAACCTGCTCATCGTCATTTCGCAGCGCGTGGGCAGCCCGGTATTCGACCTGAACCAGATGAAGGCGACCTGCCAGAACTGGCAAGACGGCTATATTGAGCTCGGCAAATTCACCGGTGCATGCAGCATGGAATACCAGCGGCTGGGTGCCACGCGCTCTGTGGGCTGGCAATGGATTCTCCCCGGCGTACTGGCCGTCGTGCTGGGATTTGGTTCGCTGCTGGCCAACAGCTTTATCGGATACCCGGTGGCTGGTCTTATCGAGCTGCCGATATTCCTGGTCGGCCTGTTCTGCTCGATGGCCGGCGCGGTGACCGTGCTCACCGACCAAGGCCAGGATATCGCCGGCCGGACTCTGGGCCTTAAGCGTTATATGGAAGACTTCTCCAACTTCACCGACCGTGGTGCCGCCGATTTGGCCTTGTGGGATTGGTATATGGTCTACGCCGCCGCGTTTGGCATTTCCGATCGCGTGATGCGTGAGCTGGCCAAGGCCTATCCTCAGGTCAACGATCCGGCTTGGCTGGATGCCAACGCCTCCAACTCGTTGTTCTACTGGAACTACCGCCCGTATGGCTGGTACAGCCACCGCCATAATGACGATGCTGCCGGGCAGATGGACCCGGGCATTAGCGGCCCAGCTCCGGCTTACGGAGGCACGTCGTTTGCCGGCGGATTCTCCGACCTCGGCTCGCAGCTGAACTCCGGACTCGCTGACATCAGCTCGACCATCAGCGCGGCAGCGCCATCCGCTGATTCCGGTGGCGATTTCTCCAGCTTCGGCTCGGGCGGCGGCTCCGGTTTCGGTGGCTCGTTCGGTGGCTCGGGGGGCGGCTCGTTCGGCGGGCGGTAAATCCAGCGTTCTGCTTACGCTGGAATCGGACACAGACCGTCTCATTACTGTTGAAGGGAATCACCATGGCATTGTTCCGTAACCTCGGACCGTTCTCCACCACCGCCATCGGCCACGGCGAAATGCCGCTGACCATCGAAAACAATCGTGGCCACGAGGTCGGCATCGAAACCCTGCATGCCTCGCTGGACGCCGGCTGCCGCCACATCGACACCGCTTGGGCCTACTACTGCTCCGGCGGCGAAGAACAGACCGGTGAAAAGCTGGTGCGCGAGGCCCTTGAGACCTGGAAGGGGCCGAAGGACGAGGTGCTGGTGGCCACCAAGGTGGGCCACTTCCGCAACTTCACCGACGGCCGCCCCACGTGGGATGTGGACGGTCGCCCGGAGAACCTGATTCGTCGCGGCAAGGAGAGCGCACTGGCGCTCGGCGTGGACACCATTGACCTGCTGTACTTCCACCGCCCCGATCCGAAGGTGCCGTACAACGAGTCCGTCGAAGCCATCAAGCAGCTGGTGGACGAGGGCGTGGCGCAGGAGGCCGGTATCTCCAACGCCTCCATCGAGCAAATCGACATTGCGCGCGGCATTCTGGGCGACAAGCTCGTGGCCGTGCAAAACCAGTACTCGCCGATTCACCTGGAGACCCAGGACACGCTCGACTACTGCGCCAAGGTTGGCTTGGCCTTCGTGTGCTGGAGCCCGCTCGGCGGCTACCGTCACCCCTATGATGAGACCAAGTTCGACCCGTTCCGCGAGGTCGCGGCGGCCCACGGCGTGAGCTACCAGCAGGTCGTGCTGGCATGGGAGCTCGCCAAGGGCGACCACATGTTCGTGATTCCCGGCGCGCACCGTCCCGAAACCATCCTCGACTCCCTGAAGGCCGACCAGCTCGAACTCACCCCCGAAGAACTCGCCAAGCTCGGCTGAACTTTCTCAGCTCCCCTTGTCAGGGGAGCTGTCTCGCGTAGCGAGACTGAGGGGTAGTCGCCGGAGTAGTCCCGGGTAGTTCCACAAGGAGATAATTGTGCGCAAAAAACTCATCCTCGACCTCGATACCGGCATCGATGACGCGCTCGCCATCGCATATGCCCTAGGCAGTGCCGACGAGATCGATTTGATCGGTATCACGGCCACCTACGGCAATGTCGCGGTGCCGCTGGCCGCGCGCAACGCGCTGGCGGTACTGCACTTGTTCGGCCGTGACGACGTTCCGGTCTATCCCGGAGTCGACCATCCCATCGCCCCGGCAACATTGCCGAAAATGCGTGGCACCACACCAGACGAGCGGGCCCAGGCCTACGCGCGCTGGCAGAACGGCGGCGCGGACGGCTGGCAAACGGACGCTTCGTGGTCACCAACTCCCGGCTCGGTGGCGGTCCACCATCCCAACCCGCTTCGGCG
>OGRR01000889.1_pt1 | contig 22086 bp, 16 predicted proteins | sample 1553511 | NCBI WGS metagenome assembly OGRR01 (sample SAMEA2580040, study PRJEB22360) | human gut metagenome | biome: human gut; feature: human-associated habitat; material: faeces | place: Denmark | collected 2008/2010 | reverse complement strand
GGCGGCATCGGCCGGTACCCGCCCCGGGCCGGACGGGCTGTGGGCTGGGTCCATGTGGACACCCGCCCCGCCAAAAGCCGCTGGACAGGTTAAGAAGGAGGTGAACCCAATGGAAAGCATCCTGTCCGCCCTGATCGCCGGTGCCGTGACCCTGATCGGGGTGCTGATCGCCAACAGCCGCAGTCAGGCCGTGACCGACACAAAGCTCGAAGAGCTGACCCGCGAGGTGCGCGAGCACAACAATTTCGCCCGCCGCGTGCCCATTCTGGAAGAGCAGATGAAGGTGGCCAACCACCGCATCGCCGACCTTGAGAACCATGAACAAATGAAAGAGAGGAACTGATTTATGGAACTGAGCAACAAGATCTCCGCCGCTACCCTGGCCCGCACCGCTGTGCTCCTGCTGGCCCTGACCAATCAGGTGCTGAGCGCAATGGGCAAGCCCGTGCTGCCCATCGAGAGCACCACCGTGGAGCAGCTGGTCACCGCCGGCATCACCACCGTGGCCGCGCTCATCAGCTGGTGGAAGAACAACAGCTTCACCGCTGCCGCCGTGGCCGCCGACAGCTACCTGGCCCGGCTGAAGCAGAAGCAGTGATCGCCGACTGCCCTATATAAGGTAGAGGGCAAGGCCCCCGGAGACGCAGGTTTCCGGGGGCCTTTTTCGTCTGCAGCAGGGCGGCCGGAGAAATTCCAGCCGGTTCTTTGCCAGAAATTCCGTCCCTCAAAAAGTGGTTTTCCGCAACAATCCGCACACTCTGCACCAGTACCGCAACCGCATCATTTCACGTCCGCAACAGTTTCTCTTTTTTCTGCAACAAATTCTTGTGATTTGTGCAAAATATCCAATTCAGACTTTGGAATATTTTCAAAAATCATGCGTTTCTACATATTTTTTCTTGACAACCCGCACCAGAAAATGGTATAAAAGAAGTAGAATAGCAAGCCTCGAAATATGTCCATTATATGGGACAGTGGTAATGCGTAAAAGACTTGACACCATTTGAAAGGAGCCATCAATCATGACGAACAAAAAGCTGAAACTCGCTGCCATGTCCGTAGCCCTGACCGCCTGTGTCGCTGCACAGCCCATGGCCGCCCATGCTGTGGAAGGCCCCGACTCTGTCGAGGATAACGCTGCCCCGCAGGCCGAGCCCGCCCCTGTGGAAGGTAAGACCGCAGAAGGCGAGGTCGAGGGCGAAGAGGAAAAGCAGGAAGAGTTTGTTCCCCCGGTGAACGATGAGGCCAAGAAAGATGATCAGGCTCCCGCGTTCGGCCCCGGCACCAAGACCGATGACATCATCATCGACTACAAGCCCGCTGAGAAGCCTGATGAGACCGGCAAATCCGGTGAGGACGGCGAAACCGACGGCTCTGATGGCTCCGGCGAGACGGACGAGACTGAGAACCCCGACGGCACCTATGTGAAGGGTGACGTGATCGACAACAGCAAGAAGGACGAAGCCACCGGCAAGGACGGCAAGATCGGCGAGGCCACCAAGGAAGAGACCCCCGACAGCTCTTCCAGCACCACCGTTGTGGACCCCGACGCCGAGGTGAAGAAGGGCGAATCCGTGGTGGGCAAGGACGAGGACGGCAACACCACCATCACCACCCCCACCGAGACCACCGGCACCGAGACTACGACCACCACCGGCACCGGCAAGGCCGATTCCTCCACCACCATTACCGACACCAAGAAGGGCGAAGAGATCAACCTCGACGACGAGCTTGGCAAGGACGTGCGTCCGGACTGGAAAACCGATAAGGATGCCAAGCTGGGCGGTTACACCGTGGACAAGGTCGAGCCCGCCAAGGACGGTAACTCCAAGACCCTGACCCTGAAAAAGACCAGCCCGACCGAAGAAAAGGAGATGGCCGCCGAGGACATCGCCAAGCTGCTGGACGTCCCCGAGGGCGGCGTGGAGAAGAAGGAAGAGCTGGACGAAGAGGGCAACCCCAAGACCACCTACACCCTGAAAAAGGAAGAGATCTCCACCGACGAGAATGGCAACACCGTCACCCGCGTCACCTACTACAAGATCACCGGCAATACGGTCGAGACCACCACCGAGACCACGCTGGTGCTCAAGGTAGAAAAGGGCACCGTGGATGTTGATGATAAGGATCTGACCACCGAGATTAAACTGCCAAGCATCACTGCCAAGAACACCGACGAGACCAAGACGGATGTCATCGAGATTTCTTCGGAGAAGCTGGGCGAAATGCTCAAGGACGAGTACTATAACAACGTTACCGGCGAGTATGTCTATACGGAAACCGTGGACGGCAAGGAATATACCTATAAAGTCAAGAAAACGGAAGACACCAATTCGCTTACCAACGATCAGCTGGCAAATCGTCTGGGCGACGGCTTCAGCGTTGATGCCGACGGCGACGTTTGCTACAAGGGCGAAAAGCTGACCTTTGACCAGATGAAAGCCGTCCGCAAGACTTTGAGTTACACCGTGGCGGTCACTGAGATCACCAAGAATGAGGGTCAGGTCGAAGGCGGTGAGGGAAGCATCAAGAGTGCCGAGGAAACTGCCAAGCTGGAAGCCATCAAGGCCGCTCTGACGGATGCCGCCCGGAACGCCGGCATTAATGTGGAGACCGATGATTTCAAGAACCAGCTGAATACGATCGATCCCACCGGCAAAGGCCAGCTCAATCTCAGTTATACCGATGCAGACGGCAATGTTCATACTGTCACCCTCCGCTATGACGGTGCAACGGTTTCTGCGCCTCAGCCGGGCACTCCCGATTCGAGCAAGGGCACCGAGACCCGCAAGGATGTCACGGACAACGTCATCACCGGCACCGCTTATGTGAACGGCTCGAATACGTGGACCGAAAGCGGTTCCCTCAACGGCACCTACGTCAAGCCCGGCAGCGGTGAACTTCCCTCTCTCGATGGTTGGACGATCGCCAGCAAAGACCCGGAGAAGGGCACCACGATCTACAAAAAGGAAGACACCGTGACCTTGCCCGACGGCACCAGCACCAAGATCACCCGTACCTGCACAATCACGGAATCGTCCGCTTCCCTCAGCGATACGGAGAAGGAAGAGATTGCCTGGGCGGAGTTGCTGAACCAGCACCCCGAATATAAGAACAAAGATGAGTTGAAAGCTGCAGGTTATAACATCAATATCAGCAGCATGGACTTCTCCGGCATCAAGCGCGTAGAATGGACGATCGACGAACTTTCCGAATCCACAAAGACGGACGCCAAGGATCTTAACGACAAGCTGGTGATCCCCGGCGGCAAGAACTGGTCGATCGACGAAAAGGCCGGCACCATTACGGTGGACGGAAAGACCTACGACAAGGTGACCAAAACCAATGACGGCTACACCTGCACGGTCGAGGACAAAAACGGCGTAAAGACCACCTACACCTTCACCAAACAGGCCGGTGCTCCGCTGACCCCTGAAGAGATCCAGACCGCGCTGGCAGGCCAATACAGTGTTCCCGCTGACAGCATCCGACTGAACGCCGACGGCAAGACCGCGACCTTCACGAAGGGTGACGAAACCATCACCGTGGATTACAGCACCCTGAGCGAGACCCTCACCGTCCGGAAGGATGTGCACACCTCCTCCAGTGTCACCGACATCATCAAGGACAATAAGGATCTTGAGAAGGCATACGACGAGCTGTGGAAGCAGATTCAGGAGATCCAGAGCAAACTTCTGCCCGGCGAGGAACTCTGGATCGGCAATCTGGAGGTTACGGACAAGACCGAGAAGACGGACATCATCAAGTATTTCACCACGGCCATCTCGCCCGAAAATATGAGCAAGGATGAGCTGATCAAGGCTCTGCAGGAGCAGGAGCGGATCGCCAAGAGCTCCACTTACGTTGCCAACAAGGGTTCTGATTACGAAGAGACCAAGAAGAACTACTACTCCGGTGAAAAGACGGATGAATTCAAATCCTTCAGCAAGGCACCGGATGGTTCCAAAATTGAGGTCTATTGGAAATGGACTCGGTGGGGCGGCTATTATTACTATACAGACGCTAACGGCCAGGAAGTTCGTGTTCATAGTAACACTGTGCACTACGAAGAGCAGCGCGACGACATCGGCCACCTCGATCTTGCTTCCGGCTCCAAGCTGGATCTGCTGCCGGACAAGGACGGTAATGTCGATCAGACCGACTGTGTGCTGGTGAGCAAGAATCTGGAGTGGAACTACGATGCCGGAAACCTGGTCAACGGTAAGGGCAACCAGCCGGTCGGCCTGGACAGTAAGATCAGCTGGGACGATGAGGGCGGCAAGGGCAACGGCCACTACGAGTATGACCGCGGCAATCCCAACAACTGCCCCGACAAGAGCGCCTACTACAAGCTGACCGGCACTGTCGCCTATGATCCCATCAAGGAGAACGGAAACATCAAGCTGTATCAGGGTGGCTTTGACGATTATTGGTACTGGGTCAGTGCGGAAGATCAGGCCATCAATGCCTACCTGAAGGCAACTGGCAGCAACAAGACGGCCGCCAGCCTCACGAAAAAAGAGCGTGATGCCATCGTCGGCACCTACGTTGTGAAGATTGGAACCACCGGCACCAACAGCACCGGTGAGAGCGGCTATCAGGTCTATCTCAAGACCTCTGAGCTGACCGCCTACGGCTATATGACCCGCGATGCCAACACCTGCATCAACAGCACCTACAAGCGCCAGGACGGCACCTGGGGTTACGTCGGCGGCTATGACCTGATGATCTCCAAGCTGACCCAGGTGAGCGAGGGCAAGGTCGTCGGCCAGACGGAATCCACCATCAAGACCATCACCGCCCCGCTGAGCATCCGTAGCTCTCAGGACTTCGCCAACCGCCTTCTGGAGCTGAACCAGCAGACCACCACACATAAAACCAGTGAGCGTGCTACGGCTTCCGGCGAAAATACTTCCGGCGGCTTCGACGGTGCCTATACGCAGGATAAGAGCGAAACGGTTACCGGATCCGGTACCGGCAAAGGCCACTACACCACCTTTACCGAGGTGCTGAAGAAGCTCTTCACCGGCTCCGGTAGCAAGGAGCACGATGAGGGCAAAGTTTCCTACACCCACCGCACCACGGACAAGGTGAACACCACGCCAGTGTCCAAGGAGACCGTGACCACCACCGACGCCCATGTGGACTACAACTATACCTCCATTGAGACCCGCACGGTCACCGTGAACGGCGAAGAGACGGTCATCGTCCCGCCGGTCACTCCGCCGGTGGATCCCGATACCCCGGACGGCCCTGTGGAGGATGAGACCCCGGACGAAGTCGTGACCCCGGAGACCCCCGAGCTGCCGCCCGTGCAGGACGCCACCCCGAATGATGCTGCTCCGGAAACTCCGGTCCTGCCGTCTGACGCGGTCCTGCCCGCTGTGCAGGATGCACTGCCGCAGACCGGCGTGAACTGGATGGCCGCTCTGGGCATGGCATTCAGCGGCATGCTGCTGACCATCGCAGGCGCATTCGCCAGCCTCAAGTACAAGGAAAAGCACTGATGCTTTTCCCTTCCAACGTGATCCACGTCAAGTCGTAAACGCATAGAAAGGGCCTCCCCATTCCGGGGAGGCCCTTTCGTGTTGTGTTCGGCTTATGCTTCCGCATCCAGGTACGAGTGCTTGTGCACCAGATTCCCCACGCTCATGTACTCCTTGCGGAAGGAGTAATCCTGATAAAACGGCTTGTTGCGGCCATGCTGACCGGCCACATAGGAGCACATGTTGGCACTGCCCGCCGACACGCCGATGCAGCAGTCGAACTGCACGCCCTCTTCCATGCAGCGGTCCAGCACACCGGCCCCGTAAATGCCCCGCAGGCCGGAACTTCCGGTGCCTGCGGGGCGGCTTTTCGCATTTATGAAACGGAGGAAAACGCTCAGAGGTCTGCGCCGTTGGAGCGGATGACCTTCTGATACCAATCGAAAGAATCTTTTTTGCTGCGGGCCAGCGTACCGGTGCCGTCGTCCTGCTTGTCCACATAGACGAAGCCGTACCGCTTGCTCATCTCGCCGGTGGAGGCAGACACATGGGCGGCATCCGCAAACTCCCGGATGCGCATATAGCACACCTTGTCCGCGTTCCGCACAACATACTTATAAACTTCCAGCTCCAGATCATTCAGGCTGCAGATCATCTCTTCGCTGAACATCGGCCGCCCCTCCCTCGTGGTGGTTTTTGTTCCAGTATACTGTATTTTTTGCCGCGTTACAATTCCCCTGCTCAGAAAAAAGCCGCCGCACGGTGGCAGGGCCGTGCGGCGGCAGAAACATGCTTTGGGGAACCGATCAGATCAGGCTCAGGGCCTCTTCGTCGCCCACGAGGGTGAAGTCGGGGTGCATCTGCAGGATGCTGGCGGGCACCTCCGGGGTGACCGGGCCGAAGAAGGCTTTCTTCACGATCTCGGCCTTGCCGGTGCCGTTGACCACCATCAGCACCTTGCGGGCCTGCATGATGGTCTTGATGCCCATGGTGTAGGCCTGCTTGGGCACCAGGTCTACGTTGCCGTCAAAGAAGCGCTTGTTGGCCTCGATGGTCTCCTGGGTCAGGTCCACACAGTGGGTCTCCAGCTCAAAGGCCTCGCCCGGCTCGTTGAAGCCGATGTGGCCGTCGTGGCCGATGCCCAGCAGCTGCAGGTCGATGCCGCCCACGCTATGGATGATCTGGTTGTACTGGGCGCAGGCTGCGTCCGCATCGGGGTTGGTGCCGTCCGGCAGGTTGATGCGGGCGGGGTTGATGTTGACGTGGTCAAACAGGTGGCGGTGCATGAAGCTCCAGTAGCTTTCCGGGTGGTCCTTGGGCAGGCCGCGGTACTCATCCAGATTGACGGTCGTCACCCCCGAAAAGTCGAGGTCACCCTTGTTGTACCACTCCACCAGCTGCTGGTAGGCCCCCACCGGGGTGCCGCCGGTGGCCAGACCCAGCACGCAATTGGGCTTCATGATGACCTGTGCGGAAATAATGTTTGCCGCCTTGCGGGACATGTCTGCGTAATCCTTTGCACGAATAATCTTCATCACAAACGACCTCTTTCATCTTTCATCTTTGCTGCGTTCACCGCGCAGCATCGGTTTTGCGCTTCCACGCATTCTATTGCAATTCTACCACAATTCACCGGATGCTGTCCAGCATTCTAGCGCATTCTGACCGAATTTTGCTGTTTTTCAGCCGATTCGTCCAAAACCCGCCGGGCAGAACGCAGAGGGCCCCGCCGAAGCGGAGCCTTCACACTGGTTGGCAGCGGTTGCACCTCCCCACAAAAAGCCTTCCTGCATTTTCATACGGACATCCTCACTTTTTTCTCATCATGGGCCGTGCCCATTGGAATTCCTGTGCCTCTAGTATAGCGGAAAAATCACAAAAGAAAAAGAGGATTTTTGGGCTTCTTTGTGCCAAAAAGACAAAGCAGCGCCCCCTGCGCCGTCCGAGACGGTTCAGGGGGCGCTGTCATTGCAGTTCAGGGAATGCTGCGGGGATCAGTCTGCAGACAGATAGTGCATGGCCTTGCGCAGGCGTGCCTCATTTTCTGCGGTGGGCTCCATGAAGGGGCTGTGGAACAGATCCTGGAACAGGTTCTCCATCTTGGGGGAGTTCGGGTCGATGCCGATGTCCTCCAGGGTCAGGGGCATGTTCATGCTGCGCATGAAATCACGGAAGGGTGCCACCTGCTCCGGATGGCCGTTGAAGGCCAGCTGCAGGCAGTCGCCGATGGCCACGATCTCACCGTGCAGGTAGGGCTTTGCCTCCTGGGTGAAGTGAGTGCGCACCAGCTCGTAGGTCTCGTGGCCCAGAGCGGTCTGGCCAAAGCCCTTGCTCACGCCGCTGACGATGCCGGCCACGGCAACGTTCAGGTAAGCGATATCCTCCACGGCCTTGGTCAGCTTGCCCTCGGCAATGTCATGGCAGGCCTGATGGGCCTCCTTCTCGTAAACATGGTAAGCCATCTCTGCGATGGTGTAAGCGGTGAACAGACCGATGCTCACATCGTCCAGCAGGATCTCGCTGCGGCCGTTCTGGATCTCGATCATCTTGGCCATGCCGTCCATGATGCCGCTGGCTGCGTAGCGCGGGGGCTCCTTGCAGATCACGTCCATGTCCATGACGATGGCGTTGACCTCGTGGTCATAGCGCAGGCTGCCCAGGGAGGCACCCTCGGCAGTGTACATGACGCTCAGCGGGGCAAATGCCGCGCAGGTGGCAATGGAGGTAGGCACCTCCACGATGGGCAGGTCGCCTGCAAAGTGTGCCGTAGCCTTGGCCTGATCCATGATGCGGCCGCCGCCGACACCAACGATGACCTGGCAGCCAGTGGTCAGGGCCTGCAGGGCGTGCTCCTTGGCGCGCTCGTAGGTGTTCTGATCCGGGTACAGGGAGAGTTCAAACTCCACACCGGCATCCTTCAGGCTCTTTTCTGCCTTGCCTTCGGTGGCTGCCCAGGCGCGGGGGCCGGCAATGACCAGGGCCTTTTTGCCCAGACGTGCCACCTCGCCGCCCAGCAGGTTCAGGGCCCCTGCTTCCTGCAGGTAACGGCCAGCGCCGAACTTGTAAGCGTTATCCAGTTTGATATCGGCCAGACTTCTTGCTTCTGCCATAGTTTTTACACTCCTTACTCCATGTAAGCACCCTTCATGGCACTGACTGCGTGCTGACTATACAGCTTCAGCAGGCCATGGGTGTATTTGCTTGTAAAACCCTTCCAGTTGGCTTTGCGTTCTGCCAGAATGGCGTCCATTTCTTCGGGGGTCTTGTGCTCGCCCTTCACACCGGTGATCTCCAGGCGGCGGGCCTCCACGTCCAGCTCAATGATATCGCCCTCTTCCACCAGTGCGATGGGGCCGCCTGCGGCGGCTTCCGGGCTGACATGGCCGATGACGGGGCCGCGGCTGGCACCAGAGAAGCGGCCGTCGGTAATGAGGGCCACGCTGGAGGCCAGGGTCGGGTCGGAGCAGATGGCCTCGCCGGTGTAGAACATCTCCGGCATACCGCTGCCGCGGGGGCCTTCGTAGCGGATGAACACGGCATCGCCCGGGTGGATGCGGCCGTGGAGGATGGCGTCGATGGCGTCCTCCTCACAGTCGAAGGGGCGGGCGGTCAGGGTCGCCTTGAACATGGCCTTGGGGCAGGCGGTGTGCTTGATGACACAGCCTTCCGGGGCCAGGTTGCCGCGCAGGATGGCGATGGAACCGTTGGTGCCGATGGGCTCGTCGAAGCTGCGGATGATGTCGGTGCGCTTGATCTCGCGGCCGATCTTCTTGCTCTTCTCGGCCAGCAGGGCATCGCAGTGCTCGTAGAAGCCGTTCTTCTTCAGCTCCTCCAAGTTCTCGCCCAGGGTCTTGCCGGTAACGGTCTTGGCATCCAGATGCAGCATGGACTTGATCTCTTCCATGATGCGGGGCACGCCGCCTGCGTAGTAGAAATACTGTGCGGGCCAGTCGCCTGCGGGACGGATGTTCAGCAGGTAGTGTGCGCCGCGGTGCATCCGGTCAAAGGTGTCGGCGTCGATCTCGAAGCCGAACTCGTGGGCAATGGCGGGGATGTGCATCAGGGCATTGGTGGAGCCGGAAATGGCCGCATGGACCATGATGGCGTTCTCAAAGCTGCGCATATCCACGATATCGCCTGCGGTGACACCGGCTTCCACCAGCTTCATCAGCTGTGCACCGGCGTCGTAGGCAGCCTGCTTCAGCTCGGGGGCAGTGGCCGGCATCAAAGCGGTGCCGGGCAGCATCAGGCCCAGAGCCTCGGCCATGACCTGCATGGTGGAGGCAGTGCCCATAAAGGAGCAGGCGCCGCAGCTGGGGCAGGCGTGCTGCTTGTAGTAGGTCAGCTGCTCGGCCGGGATCTCGCCGCGCTCGTACTGTGCGCTGAACTTGCCGATCTGCTCCAGGGTGAGCAGCTCGTTGATGGCACAGCCGGGGTCGTTCTCGGTGTACTTGGCGGGCAGGTCGTATGCCTCCATGACACCGCCGGTGACCACGATGGCTGCCATCATGTCCTTCATGCGGCCGATGCTCATGAGCATGGCGGGCATGGCCTTGTCGCAGCTGGAAATGAACACACCGCCGTCAAAGGTGGTGGCGTTGGCCTGTGCTTCCACCAGGTTGGTGATGGCTTCGCGGTGGGCCAGCGAGTAATTGATGCCGTCATGGCCCTGTGCCATGCCGTCGCACATGTCGGTGGCAAAATACCGGGCAGCCTTGCCGCCGTGGTCGTTCACGCCGCGGACAGCCTCTTCCACAAAGATATTCAGGTGGCCGGAGCCCGGATGGCTGTTGCCGTAGGTGCTCTCCACCATGATCTGGGGCTTGCTCAGGTCATCGACCGTCCAGCCCATGCCCATGCGCAGGGGGTCCATCTCAGGGGACAGGGAACGGACCTGCTGACTTTTCAGAATCATATTCAACTCCTTATAAAACTCTCAGATACTCTCTCACAGGGTCAGGCGGCGGTCACGCGCAGCGACCTTCCACCAGCCTGTGACCTTGCCGTTTTCCACCACCGGGACCGCCGGGTACAGGGCGCTGGTGGGGCAGACGTGAGTCGGAATGGCAAACAGCTCGGTCCCGATGGGCGGGATGTCGGCGATGTGCTCTTCCGGCACACGCACCACCCAGTGCTCCTCGTTCTGGATCACGGTGCGGGCATACTCCATGCCCACGATCTCCGCGCGCTCCGGCTGGGGATCGGTGGCCACGGCCTTGCAGCCCAGATCCAGTGTGAAGGTGTCGCGGCTGGGGCGGCTCACCACGCGAGTGAGCAGGGCAGCAGCCGGGGTAAACTTCAAATCCGGGTAGGCCTTGCGGTACCCAGCGTCCTGGATCACGCAGGTGCCGGGGCTCAAAAACTCTCCGGTCATCTCGGCGTGCACCGGGAAGGACGGGGTGCCGCCCATGATCAGGATCTCGCAGCAGATGCCGTCCGCCTTCAGGCGGGCCTTGATCTCCTCGATCTGCTTGTCCACAGGGGCGGTAGCCACCTCGCGCTCCTGCACGCTGCTCTCGTGGCGGTGGCCGTCGTAGCAGTGCATGCCGCGCATGACGATGCCGGGCAGGGTGTTCCACTCCCGGTACATCGCTTCCACTTTATCCAGCGGCACACCGGTGCGGTGCTGGCCCATGTCCACATCCATCAGCACATTGGCCTTGCAGGTCTGGCCCAGCTTGCGGATCTGCTCCGTGTCATCGCCGATGGCAAAGAACTCCACCTCCGGGAAGGCGGCCTGCAGCGCGGCAAAGCGCTTGATGTTGGGGCCCACCAGCGGGTACGCCAGAGTCAGGTGCTTCGCACCGGCCTTGGCGGCCATTTCGGCCTCGGCGATGGTGGCGCACTTGAAGCGGTCGATGCCCGCCTCGATCTGCATTTGGACCACCTCGGCCATCTTGTGGGTCTTGATGTGGGGCCACAGGCGGGCAGCGCCGCCTGCAATGTCGATCATCTTGCGGATGTTCTCGCGGATGATCGCCGGGTAATAGACCAGCTGCGGGCTTACGATGTCCTGCTGACCCTCAAAGGTATAGAGGTTGTCGTTGATCTTATTCATACTCCACCAGCATCTCGATCTCGACCGCGATGTTGCCCGGGCAGGAATTGGTGCCCATGGCGGTGCGGGCGGGCAGCCCCTTCTCCTCGCCGAACAGCTCGAACAGCAGGTTGGAGCCGCCGTTGATGACCTGCGGCTGCTGTGCAAAATCATCGGTGCAGTTGACAAAGCCCAGGACCTTGACGCAGCGCTTGATGCGGTTCAGGTCGCCCAGCTTGGCATCCAGGTTTGCCAGCAGGTTCAGCATGCAGTTGTAAGCAGCCTTCTGGCCCTGCTCCAGGGTCAGGTCGCCGCCGACCTTGCCCACGATGTTGTGGCCGTCGCCGATGTCAGGGCCGCAGCCGCTGCAGTACAGCAGATGATCGCCGAACTCCATGACCGGAGTGTAGACGCCGCCCTTCGGCGGGGGTGCGGGCAGGGTGATGTTCATTTCCTTGAGCTTATCGTAGACATTTGCCATAAGAAAAAACCTCTCTTCTTTTTCTCTGACGCAGCCGAAACGGGGGCTGCTGCCGGTTGAAAGATGTTCCGCAGCCGGTGTGCGCCGACTGTGAAGCGACTTGTTTATATTCCCAACAGCGTACTGCCAAGGCTCAACACCAGCGGCACGCTGATCAGGATACTGAGGGTGGAATGTGCAACGGCCTGGCTTGCCAGCTCCCCTTCGGTGTCGTACTGCTTTGCCAGCACGGCCGTCAGACTGCCTGCCGGGCAGGAGGCCAGAATCAGGATCGCCATGCACAGGGTGCGGTCCAGCGGCAGGAAGTACAGCGCCGCCAGGAAGCCCAGCGGGAACACGACGCACCGCAGGGCCGTGATGAGCCATACCATGGGGTTCGTGACCAGTTTTTTCAGGTCACTGCGGGCCAGCATGCCGCCGGCGATCATGAGGGCCAGCGGCGTGGTGGTGTTGCCCACCGCCTTGCAGAAGCTGTCCAGAATGGCGGGCAGCCGCAGGCCGGTCACCAGCATGACCACCATGATGGCGGTGGTAATGTTGGTGGGGGTAAGGAATGCTTTGATGCTCACCTTGGCTTCCGGGTCGAACAGGTGCTGTACATAAGTAAAGAACAGGATGTTGTAGGCCATGATGCCGGCGGCACCGTACAGGGCACCCGCCTCGCTGCCCAGCAGGGCGCTGATGAGTGGGATGCCGATGAAGGCGCTGTTAGGCATGACGGCGGCACCCACCAGCACGGCCTTCTGGCCGCGGGTCAGGTGCATGGCCCTGCTCAGCACAAGGCAGATGCCGATGGTGAGGATGTAGAAGATCTCCAGCACCACATAGCCCTTGAGCATGCCGGCCACGGCCTCGCGGCCGCCGTCGATGCTGGCACTGGCCAGCAGGGTGCAGGGCAGGGTGACCGACATGACCAGGTTGGACAGGAACTTGCTGTTCCTGTCATCCATGATGCCCAGTTTGGTCACGGCTGCACCGGTGCCGATCTCCAGAAAGATGATCAGGATCTGCTGCAGAAGGATCGCGATCGACATGGCAGCTCCTTACACCGTCAGCACCATACCGGCACCGGTCGTGGTGCGCCGGTCGTGGTCAATGGCGACCTGGCCGTTGACGATGCACCAGTCCAGACCGGTGGCCTTCTGGGCAGGATTCGTGAAGGTGGCATGATCCGTGAACTTCTTCGGATCGAATACCAGTATATCAGCATAGTTGCCTTTCTGCAAGCTCCCTCGTCCGACCAATCCCATTCTTGCGGCGGGCTGGCTGGTCATCCGGCGGATGGCCTCCTGCATCGTGTAGATGCCGCGCTCGGCCACATACTCCCGCAGCACCTTGGGGAAGGCACCGAACATGCGGGGGTGGGGCGTGTCGGTCTTGGCATAGATGGCATCGGAGATGATATTGGACCAGGGCAGACGCGCCACCGTATCAATATCATCCTGGCTCATGGACATATTGATGATGGCAGTCTTACCGTCCTCGCTGTGCATCAGGTAGGCGGCCAGTGCAGCGGCGTCCTCAAAGCCGAATTTCTCGGCAGCCTCCGTCACCCGCATGCCCAGGAACTTCTCGTTTTCGGGCCGGACCACGCCGCTGATGATGATGCGGTCCCAGCCCAGCGTGATGCAGAAGTTGTCCCAGTCATCGTACAACACGCTGCTGGTACGGCGGAACTCCTCCACACCTTCGGGGGTGCCCAGTTTTTCCAGTGCACGGGTCATGTTGCCGGCCACGAACACCGGGGGCAGCATGGTGGTCAGGGCCGTGCTGCCGCCCTCGTAGGGGTAGAAGTCCACGGTCACGTCCATGCCCTCGGCGCGGGCGGCTTCGATGTCGGCAATGGCTGTGTGGATGTCCTTGCCCCAGTTCTTCATGCCGCAGCTCTTGAAGTGGCTGATCTCCAGGGCACAGCCCACGCGGCGGGCGATCTCGATCACCTCGCGCACGCTCTGCACCATGCTGTCGCCCTCACCGCGGATGTGGGTGGTGATGACCCGGTGGTACCGGCCCACCGGTTCCAGAATGTAGGCAAATTCATCGGTGGAGGAATAGCACTCCGGCAGGTACATGATGCCCAGCGACACACCGGGAGCACCGGCGGCCATGGCGTCCTCGATCAGGGCGCGGGCGTCGTCCAGCTCCTGCTGGGTGTAGGGAGTGTCGGCAAAGCCCTTGACACAGATCTTGACGGTGCCGGTGCCGATCATGGCGGCAACATTCAGGGGCAGCGCGGTCTTGTGCAGGGCAGCCAGATAATCACGGTAGGTGTGGGGGCCGTCCAGGCCGATGGGGCCCATGACGGCTTCTTCAAAGGAATAATACTCCTTTGCCGCCTCGTCCGATTCCGGCCGGGGGGTCATGCTGATGCCGCAGTTGCCTGCCACTGCCGTGGTAATGCCCTGGGCCAGCTCCACCTCACCAAAGTGCGGGTCGTTGAGGGGCTTTGCGTCGTGGTGACGGTGGATATCCACAAACCCCGGGGTCACCACCTTGCCGGTGGCGTCGATGACCTGGTCTGCCGGCTCCGTAATGCCCGGAGCGATCTGAGCAATACGGTCGTCCTGCACCAGCAGGTCTGCCTGGTAGGGCTGGCCCCCCAGGCCGTCGTATAGGGTGCCGTTCTGGATCAAAATACGTTTCATGATAAGTTCCCTCTTGCTATGAATTTGCCCTGCGGCAAGGCGACCCTGCCGCAAACGATGAAAGGGGCAAGGGCGTCTGCCCTCGCCCCTTTCGGAGAAACAGATTTACAGTTTGCCGGCTCAATAGATCTTACAGATCTTCTTCTTCCTCAGCAGCAGCCTCAGCAGCAGCGACCTTTTCCACGACAGTGCCGCGGCGGTCGTCCATGACGTGCTTCAGGCGCACATCGTCGGGAGTGGTGTCAGCAGGGAACATGAGAGAGACCACGATGCCGAACACCAGAGAAATGATGGTAGCAGGCACAGCCGGACCACCCATGGTGGCGTTGATCCAGTTCTTGAAGGAAGGCAGCACCAGGATCAGCACGCCCAGCAGAGTGCCGGAGCCGATGCAGGCCAGACCGCCCTGCCAGTTGACACGCTTCCAGAAGCGGCCCAGCAGCATAGCCACAGCCACGCCGGGCAGGAAGGCGCCCACGATGGTGGAGATGTAGCCGATAACGTCGTTGACGAACAGGGTGATAAAGAAGGCAGCGCCCAGGGTGCAGATCAGAGCGATACGGCTGAACTTGGCGTAATCCTCTTCCTTGATGGTCTTGCCGGTGACGCTGGGGTACACGTCGGTGAGCAGGATGGTAACGCCGGAGATGGCGTCGGAGTCACCGGAGGACATGGTAGCGGACAGGCCGCAGATCATGAACATCATGCCGATGATCGGGGGCAGTGCGTTGGTAGCCATGTAAGCAAAGGCGTAGTCGCCGCTGGCCAGGGTGTCACCATTCATGGTGGCGATGGTGAAGCAGCTCATGCCGATGATGGCGGTAACAAAGCTCCAGCCGAACAGCAGGATGCCCTGGCCCAGGAAGGCCTTGCGAGCAGTCTTTTCGTCCTTGGAGGTGTAGATACGGGTACGATGGGTGGGGGTACCGATAACGCCCATGGCTGTGGACAACACCAGTGCTATGGCAGCCATGACACCGTAGGAGCCCAGGCCGTAGAAGGTCATTGCGCCGGGCTTGCCAGCAGCGGTGAAGGTATCCACCACGTTCTGATAGCCGCCTGCCAGGGGGATGGCACGGATAGCGATGGTCAGGAAGCCGATGAGGATGGCGATGAACTGGACAGCGTCGGTGGTAACAACGGCCATGTAGCCGCCGATGAACACGTAGATGCCGAAGCCCAGAACGGTGATGATCTTACAGGTAACGTCCGGCAGCTGGGTGACGTAAGCCAGGTACTTGGCACCGCCGTTCAGGTGGTTGCCCAGCCAGATGATCTCGATGACGAACATCATGAAGCCCATGACCTGGCGGATGATCTTTTTGCCGCCGTAGTAATACTGTGCTTCCTCAGACATGGTCAGGAAGCCCTTGTTCTTTGCCTTGGTGAACAGCAGCATGGAAAGGATACCTGCCGATGCGCCCAGGCCGTAGATGGCGCCGCCCCAGCCGTGGTTGAAGCCGTTGCCGATGGCACCCATGGAAGAACCGGTGCCGATCATGGTAGCACCCACGGTGCAGAAGATCAGGAAGAAGCCGAGGTTGCCGCCGCCGGTCAGGAAGCTGCTGCCCTCATTTTTGCCGCGGCTGGTGATCCAGCCCACAAAGATCATAAAGCAGATCCATGCGATAAAGCCGCCAATAAACAATGGGATGTATTTGGGATCCAACATAGTTTCATTTCCTCCTTAGAATCATTTTCCTCAGCCCGGCGCAGGGTCCGCTCGGGCCGATATGGCTGTCAAACATTTCCCCGCTGCGGGCCGGCACCGTGGGGTCGTTGTCCGACAACAACTTCGCTGTCCTAAATTTACCAATTTTCTTTCCATCCGTCAATAGTTTTTTAACATTTTCTGCACAAATATGGATTTTCGGCGCATGTTATAATTTTTTGTTCCTCGTCTTGTCATTTCCACGAAAAGCAAACTGCCCCTTGCAGTCTATTTTCCGGTGTCGTATACTGAAATTGGAGCAGGGATTTACAGAAAAAATTACAAGTTCCCTTTAAAAGCAACGATGTTGCGCTTATTTTTAATCGTTTGCAATTTATTAAGTTGTCCGACAATGCCGTCGCAGGCCCCAAAAGTGTCTGCATCCCGTGCAAAAGGCAACGATCGGCGGCGCTCCGGCCGCCGAAAAAAGGGCGGACGGCCTGCAGTTTTCAGCCGTCCGAACCAGAAAGCGCACAATTTTTGTTCAGATATCGGAACGCAAGTCCCAATATAGCCCGATATCCGAACACATCCGGTGTTTTCAGGATTCCTGTGCGGAACACATCGGAACACTTTCGTCGTTTTCCCGACCTGGTCCGAATGCCTCTCAGAGGCCCTATATATAAGGAAAGGAAGTGAGACCCATGCCTTCCGGAGATGCCCACCGTTCCCTGGCCCGGGCCCTGGATATTCTGGAGCTGTGCAGCCTGAACGGCAGCGGTTACACCCTGACCCAGCTGTCGCAGCATCTGGGCATTGCCAAAGGCAGCATCTCCCCGCTGCTGCACACCCTGCGGGACCGCGGCTACCTGACCCTGGACGACCAGGATCATCACTACCGCATCGGCCGCATGGCGTTCCGCATTGGGAACACCTATCTGGACGAAGCCAGCGCCCTGCGGGAGATCCACCGCCTGATGCACGACATCGTGACGGCCTGCCACGAGACATGCCACCTCGGCAGCCTGAAAAACGGGGATGTCTATTACCTCAAAAAGGTGGAGACCCCGCTGCGCAGCCGTACCGTCACGGTGGAGGGCCGCAGCCTGCCGGCCTACGCCACCGGCGTGGGCAAGGCTCTGCTGGCCGACTACCAGCTGCCCCAGCTCAAGGCCCTGTATTACGACGGCTTGTACCCGCTGACCGAGCACACCATCACCGACTTCCGCCTCCTGGCCGACCAGCTGGCCGAGATCCGGGCCAGCGGCTTTGCCTACGAGTGTGAGGAGAGCACCCGGGGCATCCGCTGCATCGGCGTGCCGCTGCGCAAAAGCGGCAAAGTGGTGGCCGCGCTGAGTGTTGCCTTCCCGCTGGAGCGCTACAGTGACGCTGCCGCCGCCAGCGCCCGGCAGGCGCTGGACGAAGCCCGGCGTCAGATCGAACGAATGCTCTGCAGCGTAGAACTGCAGTTCTGAGCCCTATAAGAAAAGGAGTGTTATTTATGCCTCAGTTGATCACCATCGGCGAGACCATGGCCGCCTTCACCCCGGACAGCGTGGGTGCCCTGCGCTATGTGCAGAACTTCGGCATCCGCACCGCCGGTGCCGAGAGCAATGTGGCCGTGGGTCTGGCAAAGCTGGGCCTGGAGGCCGCCTGGGTCAGCCGCCTGGGCACCGACGAGTTTGGCTGCTTCATCCGCAATCAGCTCCGTGCCGAGGGCGTGGACTGTTCCCGCGTCATCTACGACCCCGACCACCGCACCGGCATCATGTTCAAGGAGACCGGCGTGGGCGAGACCAAAGTGTTCTACTACCGTGAGAACAGCGCCGCCAGCCACCTGTGCCCCGAGGACGTGACCCCCGCCCTGCTGGACGGCGTGAAGGTGCTGCACATGAGCGGCATCACCCCCGTGCTGAGCGAGAGCTGCCTGGCCATGACCAAAGCCGCCTTTGCTCTGGCCAAGGAGAAAGGCGTTGCCATCAGCTTTGACCCCAACATCCGCCGCAAGCTGTGGCGTGGGCAGGACTACGCCCCCCTGATCCGGGAGCTGACCCTGCAGAGCGAGATCGTGCTGCTGGGCCTGGACGAGGCCGACGCCCTGTTCGGCCTGCGCGACCCGGATGCCATCTTCGATCTGCTGTTCCGCGACGGCTGCGCACAGTATGTGGCCATCAAGGACGGCGGCAACGGTGCCTGGGTGGCCGACAAGACCACCCGCGAAAAGCTGCCGCCCTACCCCTGTAAGCCCATTGAGCCCATCGGCGCCGGTGACGGCTTCAATGCCGGCTTCCTGGCCGGCATCCTGCAGGGCCGCGATGTGGTCACCGCAGGCCGCATGGGTGCCATCTGCGGCGCCCTGGCCACCCAGACCCCGGGCGACGTGGAGGGCTACCCCGACGCCGCCCAGATGGAAGCTGCCCTCACCGGCGCTGCCATCACCTACCGCTGATCCGCTGAAACCGCCGGTTTCATTGTTTGCCGAAAGGAGTTTTTTGTATGGACACTTACGATCTGGTTTCCAAACACCCTTTGCTGGCCATCCTGCGCAACGTTCCGCTGGAAAAGACCATTGATTACGCCGAGGCCGCCGTGCAGGGCGGTGCCCCCTTCTTTGAGGTGGCACTGAATAGCCCCCACGCCCTGGAGCAGATCACGATGCTGCGCACCCATTTCGGGGACCGCTGCACCGTGGGTGCCGGCACCGCCATCACTGTGGAGCGCTGCAAAGCCGCTCTGGACGCCGGTGCACAGTTCCTTCTGACCCCCGGCACCCCGCTGGATGTGTTCAGCTACTGCGCCGAGAACGACATCGCCCTGCTGCCCGGCGTGCTGACCCCCACCGACGTGGCCACCAGCCTGCAGTTCGGCTACAAGACCATGAAGCTGTTCCCGGCCGGCAGCATGCCCCGCCACTACGTCAAGGACCTGCAGGGCCCCTTTGACGGCACCAACTACATGGCCATCGGCGGCGTGAGCCCCGCCAACATCCGCGAGTTCTTTGACGCCGGCTGCATCAGCGTGGGCCTGGCCTCCAGCCTGATGCCCAAGGACGCCGTGGCCGCCAACGACTGGGAAGCCTGCGCCGCCTACGTCCGCGGCATGGTGGACCAGATCCAGCGCTGAACCTGAACCCATTGAAACCTTCTGCAATACAAGAGAAAGGATGATTTCCCATGAAGATCGTTGAAGTCAACACCTATACCGTCCGTCCCCGCTGGGGCTTTGTTGAGATCGTGACCGACGAGGGCCTGACCGGCTGGGGCGAGCCTGTGCTGGAAGGCCACTGCGCTACCGTTCTGGCCTGTGTCCAGGAGATGAAGCCCTACCTCATCGGCAAGGACCCCATGCGCATTGAGGACTTTTCCGCTGTGCTGTACCGCGCCGGTTTCTACCGCGGCGGCGGCGTGCTGATGAGCGCCATTGCCGGCATTGATCAGGCCCTGTGGGATATCAAGGGCAAGTTCTTCAACACCCCGGTCTACCAGCTCATGGGCGGTGCCTGCCGCGACAACATGCGCGTGTACAGCTGGATCGGCGGCGACCGCCCCAGCGACGTGGGCGCTGCTGCTCTGGAGCGCAAGAATGCCGGCTTTACCGCCATCAAGATGAACGCCACCGAAGAGCTGCAGATGATCGACACCTACGACAAGGTGGACGCCGTTCTGGAGCGCGTGGCCGCCATCCGGGAGAGCTGCGGCAAGTATTTCGGCATCGCCATCGACTTCCACGGCCGTGTGCACAAGCCCATGGCAAAGGTCCTGGCCAAGAAGCTGGAAGAGTTCGACCCCATGTTCATCGAGGAGCCCGTCCTGTGCGAGAACATGGAGGTGTTCAAGGAGATCGCCGCTGCCTGCAATGTGCCCATTGCCACCGGCGAGCGTCTGTTCACCAAGTATGACTTCAAGCGCCTGCTGCAGGCCGGCGGTGTGGACATCATCCAGCCCGACCTGAGCCACGCCGGCGGCCTGACCGAGGTCAAGAAGATCGCCTCCATGGCCGAAGCCTACGACGTTGCCCTGGCTCCCCACTGCCCGCTGGGCCCCATCGCTCTGGCCAGCTGCCTGAACGTGGACGCCACCTGCTACAACGCCGTGATCCAGGAGCAGAGCATCGGCATCCACTACAACGTGGGCAAGAGCGTGCTGGACTATGTCAAGAACCAGGACGACTTCAAGTTCGTGGACGGCCGCGTGCAGCTGCCCGTCCGTCCCGGTCTGGGCGTGGACGTCAACAAGGAACTGGTGCTGGAGGAGAACAAGACCCCGCACGAGTGGAAGAACCCCGTCTGGCGTCACAAGGACGGCAGCGTTGCCGAGTGGTAATGCATCCCGCCGCCTGAGTTAACACAGAAAAACAGCCCGCATGGCAGGAGCATCGTGCTCTGTCATGCGGGCTGTTTGCGTTCGATTTACTCTTTTTCTTCCGGTTCTTCGGGCTTGGTCAGCTCCTTGAGCTGCAGCACCCATTCCGGCACCTTGGGAGCAAGGGGCGGTTCACCGCTGCGGGCACGGTGCATCTTCCGGTACAGGTCGCGGTTGTAGGAAAGGTGCAGGGTCATGGCATCCCGTGCCCAGGTGCTGTCGCCGCACTTGATGGCCTCCAGTACAGCCTTGTGGGTGTCCAGGGTCTCCTGCAGCAGAGTGCGGTGGGTGCCCTCGGTGAACACCTCCACCGACGCCGTGATGATGGGAGCCAGCTGGGGAGCCACCAGATTGCCGCTGGCGCGGGCAATGGTCCGGTGGAACTTCATATCCTCGTCCAGATAGTCCTGCCCATGCAGGATGTGGTATTCCATGAGGTTGTACAGCGATTCCATCTCGGCGATGTCCTCCGGGGTGGCATGGCGCGCCGCCAGCGCGGCAATGGCCGGCTCGATGATGTTACGCACCTCCAGCAGGTCGAAGGCCAGACGCTCCTTGTCCTCAATGAAATCCAACCCCAGCGGGTCATCCGCCAGGCCGGGCTGGTCGGTCACAAAAGAGCCCGCGCCGTGGCGCACGGTCAGAATGTTCTGTGACTCCAGCCGCTTGATGGCCTCGCGCACAGTACTGCGTGCCACACCCATCTCGCGGGCAAGCGCTGTTTCAGTGGGCAGCTTGTCGCCGCTCTTCAGTTTTTCTTCCAGAATGTAGTCCTTGATCCGCTGTGCAACCTGTTCGGCCAGCGGCCGGCTGGAATCGTACCCCGCAGTTTCCATAAAAACCTCTTCCTTTGGCGTTTTGCTCTGTTCTATCTTTCATTATACCGGAAATTTCTGGCAGTGTAAAGCAACGCCGTGCAGAAACCTTCGCTCCGGCAGCAAAGGTTTTTGTTTTATGCAAAAGCGGCCGGTGTTTCCCGCACCGGCCGCTTTGTGTTATACTGAACAGGTCACAGGGGCAGCTCCAGCTGACGGCAGTAGTCCACGATGTGGTGGAACATCTGCTCCACGGCGGGAGCCATGGAGGCCGGGCGCTGCACGGCCAAGCCCACCACGCGGTACTCCTCCGGCTCGATGGGATACACCTTGACGGCGGCCTTACAATCCCGCAGCAGCATCTGCGGCATGATGGAGATGCCCAGTCCGGCCTCCACCATGGCGATGTTTGACTGATCGTCGATGACATGGCAGCGGCGCTCGGTGCTGATCTTGTACTTCTTGAGGAACTGCCGCATCTCGGCGTCGGTGGCATCGCACTGCACCACAAAGCTCTGGCCGTTCATCAGAGCAGGGGTCATCACGCCGCCCTGGGGTTCGGGCCAGTCCTGCGGCACGATGCACAGCAGCGGCTCCCGAAACAGCTCGG